>Ga0207733_100362_pt1 | contig 32783 bp, 32 predicted proteins | sample A23P3SouthBayCA_FD_187735 | JGI IMG/M metagenome (GOLD analysis project Ga0207733, IMG submission 187735) | Aerobic enrichment media microbial communities from Eden Landing Ponds, California, USA - A23 P3 (SPAdes) | ecosystem: Environmental > Aquatic > Marine > Unclassified | place: Emeryville... | reverse complement strand
GCCCCCGCGACCCGCCGCAGGACGTAGGCGAGCAACTCCGCGCCCTCGACGACGAGCGAGTCGCGTGTCTCGGTCCCCATCGGCTCGTCGCCCTCCGCTTCCGCGCTCTCCGTGGGGTCGGCGTCCGGGGCCGAATCGCGGTCGACTCCTGTGCGGGAACGCGTCGTGCGTTCCCTCTCGGGCAGGTCCGACAGTGAGGGCGTCGCCCCGGCGTCGGGCGTGTGGCGCCGCCGGAACTGCACCCGGCGCACCGCCTCGTCCCAGTCGGTGACGACGAACGCCTCGCCCGCCGCGAGGTCCCCGATCTGCGAGGCGTGGTCCGCGTCGAGGAACCGTCGCACGACGTCGACGTCGGACTCCCACGTGAGTCTGTGCCACGCGAACCAGTCGCACTGGGTGACGAACTCCTTATCGACGGCCGCCGGCCGCTGCGAGAGGCCGCAGAGTCCCAGCCCCCGCTTGCGGCCGCGCTTCGCGATCTGCAACAGCAGCGTCCCGAGGTCGTCGAGACCGCCCTGCTGAGGGAGGTACTCGTGAATCTCCTCGACGAAGACGAGGAAGGGCGTCCGGAGGTCGGCCTCCAGCGCGAACACCTCGCGCAGGACCGCCTCGACCGCCGCCGCGGAGCGCTCCGGGTCGACGAAGCCCGAGACGTCGAGGATGGTCGGCACGCCCTCCGCGACGGCGTCCTCGGCCAGCGTCGCCGGGTCGCACTCCGCGAGGTCCACGTCGCAGTCCGGGCCCGCGCCGGCGTGCCGAACGTCGTAGGCCTCGGTCAGGCCGTGGTACTCGCCGTCCGTGTCGACGATCAGCAGGGACAGCCCGAGGTCCAGGAGCTCCTCGGCGACGACGGCGGCCGTGTTCGACTTCCCGCTCCCGGACTTACCGGTCACGAATCCCCGCCCGGTCAGGAGGCGATCGAGGTCGAGCGTCGCCCCCGCCTCGGAGACGGTGATCGCGTCCGGAAACGGCGCGTCCGACTCACTCATCGACGGTCCACACGGGGCCAGACGGCATCAGCTTTTTCGCCGTTCCCGCTGGAGTCACCCCATGAACCCACTGGATCGGGTGAGCCGGAGCGCGTGGCTGCAAGCCGGCGGCGTCGTCGCCGCGACGCTGCTGCTGACCGCGTCGTTTCTCGGCGTCGTCGCGGCCGTGGTGGGCGTCGCCACCGGCGTCGGCGGCCGCCTCGCGCTCTACTTCCTCGCGGGCGGGGTCGCGTTCGTCGTCTCGACGCTCGCGCTCTCGGGCCGCGGCCTCGACGGCGCGACGGTCCTCCTCGCGACGGTGGGGGTCAGCCTGCTGACGTTCGTGCTGGCTCTCTCCGCCGGCGAGGGGGTCCGCTACGCGATCCTGCGCCCCGGCGAGGTCTTCGACGTTCAGCTTCTGGGCTACCTCGCGGCCGCCGGCCTCGTCGTGACGGGCCTCTCGATCTGGACCGTGCGGTACTGGCGGGAGTTCGTCGGCCCGGACGCCGCGTAGCGCCGTCATCGCTCCGCGTCCGCGAGGCCGCGTCGGCGGAGCGCGAGGTAGAGGGGGCCGACCACGGCCGGTGCGAGGAAGACCGCGACGATGGCCACCCCGCCGTAGAAGCCCGGCGCGAGGCCGTCGGGCCGCGGGACGACCGCGAGCAGCACGCCCGCCGCGACCGCAGCACCTCCCGCCAGCAGGGGCCACGCGCTCGGTTGCCACGCTGCCCCCGACTCGCGGAGCCGATCCGCGTCGGCCAGCAGGACGACGAACCCGACCGCCGCCGCGCAGAACGTCGCGACCCCGAGCCCGTGGATCACGGTCTCGCTCGCCCACGCCGGTGCCACGAGCGTCACCAGCGTCGCGGCGGCGCCGAGCGCGGTGGGGGCCACCAGCGCGATCCATTCGACTCCGATCTGTGCGGCGCCGTCGCTGCGCTCCGACGCGTCGACGCTCGCCCTCCGCCCGTCGTGTGTCCGTATCATGGGTGAATCGGACAGGGCCGGCCGGTGTCGCCACTCCTCGCGGGGAAACGCTTTTACCGGTCGGCGCGGAAAGAGAAGATGTCCTACCAACCCTCTTTCCGGGTTCTTCCCTGTCGTAGCGATTGCTTTACGCGGACCGCTCCCATCAAACTTGTGCCGCGTTCGACCGAGCGGCCCGAAATCGACCGACAGAAGCCCGATTGCGACGAAGCAGCCGTCGGCGGTGCCCGCCGAGTCCTGCGAATTCTACTCGTGGATCTCGACCGATTCGAGGACCACGTCGCGCTTCGGCTGGTCGTTGGCGTTCGTCTCCACGTCGCCGATGGCGCGCACCACGTCCATCCCGTCCGTGACCGACCCGAAGACGCTGTGCTTGCCGTCGAGGTGGGGCTGGGCGTCGAGGGTGATGAAGAACTGCGAGCCGTTGGTGTCGGGGCCGCGGTTCGCCATCGAGAGGACGCCGGGGCCGTCGTGTGAGAGGTCGTCGTCGAACTCGTCGTCGAAGGTGTAGCCGGGGCCGCCGCGGCCGGTGCCGGTCGGGTCGCCGGTCTGGATCATGAAGCCGTCGATGATCCGGTGGATCGCCACGTCGTCGTACAGCGGGTCGACCCGCTTCTCGCCCGATTCGGGATCCTCCCAGGCGCCCTCGCCGGGGCCGACGCTGGCCGCGTCGTAGTCCTCGGCGCGCGTCGCGTGGTCGACGAAGGCCTCGACCGTTCGAGGCTTCGTCTCGTCGTACAGTTCGACTTCGATGTCGCCTTCGCTCGTGTGGAGCGTCGCTGTGATCGTCATACCCCGAGGGAGGCGCCGGTACCGGAAAACCGTGCCGGTGCGCTCCCGGAAGGTTTTGGTGGGAGGGGGTCGCCGAGGTAGACGATGCCAGTAGACATCGCCTTCATCGGCGCCGGCAACATCGCCGGTCGACACTTCAACACGCTGGAAACGCTCGACGACGCCAACGTCGTCGCGATCTGCGACATCGACGAGGACGCCGCCGCGGCGGCGGGCGACCGCTTCGACGCCGAGACGTTCACGGACTGGGAGGCCCTCTACGAGGACGCCGACTTCGACGCCGTCTTCGTCTGCCTCCCGCCGTTCGCCCACGAGGGACAGGAGAAGGCCGCCGCCGAGCGCGGCATCGACCTGTTCGTCGAGAAGCCCCTCGCCCTCGAACAGTCCTACGCTGAGGACGTCCTCGACCTGATCGAGGAGAACGACGTCATCGCGCAGGTCGGCTACAACTGGCGCTACTCCCCCGGCGTCGAGTACGTGCAGGAGGTCCTCGCGGGCCGCGACGTGGGCTACGTCGACGGCTACTGGTGGGGCGGCGTCCCCGGCGGCGAGGACCACTGGTGGCGACACAAGGACCGCTCGGGTGGGCAGACCGTCGAGCAGGCGACACACATCTTCGACACCGTCCGCCACGTCGCGGGCGACGTGACCGACGTGATGGCCGCCGGCTCGAACCGCCTCGAAGAGCTGGTGGACTTCTCGGACGCGACCAGCGCCACGATGACCCACGAGAACGACGCCGTGAGCCACGTCTCGACGTCCTGTGCCGCCGAGAGCGGCAAGCACGGGCTGGAGGTCGTCGCCGACGGCGCGACGCTCACGTTCAGCCAGGACCACGTGTCCGGCCGCGTGGACGGCGAGGAAGTCGAGGAGTCCTTCGACGCCGACCCCTACGAGAAGGAGGTTGAGGCGTTCGTCGAGGCCGTCCAGAGCCGCGACGAGTCGGGCGTCCGCGCGCCGTACAGCGACGCCGTCGAGAGCTTCGAGGTCACCCTCGCGGTCAACGAGGCCATCGAGGCCGGCGAACCGGTCGACCTCTCCTGATCAAAACGACGTGAGGTCCGCGAGCACCGCCGCGGCGGACCCGTCGTCGATGACCGCCCGCGCGTCGTCGAGGCCGTCGCGGAGCGTCGGGGCGTCGCCGCGGGCGTAGATGCGGAACGCGGCGTTGAGCGCCACCGCGTCCGCGAACTGATCCTCGCGCTCGCCCTCGACGACGGCTTCCGTGATCGCGGCGGAGTCCGCGGCCACGTCGTCGACCTCGAGGTCCTCGCGCTCGAAGTCCATCCCGTAGTCGGCGGTCGCGATCTCGAAGTCCTCGAACTCCGCCTCGTACTCGGCGACGGCGGTCGCGCCGGGCCGGATGTCGTCGTAGCCCTCCAGCCCCTGAAACATCAGGACGCGGTCGAACGCGCTCGTCTCGCTCTCCCGCACCGTGTCCACCACCCGCTTCGCGAAGGAGAGGTGATAGAAGGAGCCGAGGTGGGCGCTCGCGCCCGCGGGGTTTGCCAGCGTCTCGACGGTGTTGAGGAAGGTCCGGACGCCCATCTCGTCGCGGCGCGCGAGCAGTCCGTGGACGCCGGGGTTGAATCGCGGCTGGTAGTAGAAGCCAAAGCCCACCTCGTCGACCATCGCGGCGCTCTCGCTTGGATCGAGTTCGGTCCGGACGCCGAGTTCGTCGAGGACGTGCTTGTACGTGGGGTTGCGGCCCGTCGGCACCCGGTCGCCGCTGTGCGCGACGACGGGCGTGCCGGCGGCGGCGGCGACGACGCCCGCGGCGACGCCCAAAAGCGCGGTCGAGTGCTTCCCGTCGTAGTTCGCGCCGCAGTCCAGCGGGTCGCAGTCCGGTTCGACGCGGCGCACCGACCGGTCCTCGAGGACGTCGACGAAGGCCGCGAGTTCGGTCGGCGTGTTGCGCTTCCAGCGGTTCGCCAGCCAGAACGCGCCCAGCGTCGTCGGCGCGGGGTCGCCGTCGAGGATGGCGGCCATCGCCGCGCGGGCCTGCGCTCGGCTCATGTCCTCGGCGGACTTCGGCCCGGAGCCGACAACGTCGCTCAGCAGTTCCCGAAGTGTCCAGTCGTCGGGCATGCCCCCCGCTTCGTGAGCGAGGGAGAAAGGGCTACGGACTCACGCAAGCGGCAACTCGGGGTCGACGTCGACCGCCGCCGCGCTCCACTCCCAGAGGCGCGCCCGCTGGTCCTCGTCCAGCGCCGCGGGCGAGGGCTGGGCCGGATCGACGCCCTCGAAGTACTGGCCGGTCACGTCGGCCACGTCGGGCGAGGCGGCGACCGCCGCGACCCGCCGCCCCGCCGTCGTCGCGTCGGTGCCGACGAACGGGAGCAGGTCGGCACAGCGGACAGCGACCCGGACCGGGAGCGAGGCGTGCCGCCAGATGCGACTTCCGGGGACGAAGCCGGGGTGGACCGCCGTGGCGGTGACGCCGGTGTCGCCGAGTCTGGCCGCCAGTTCGTAGGCGAAGAGGACGTTCGCCAGCTTCGAGCGGGCGTAGGCGCTCAGGGCGTCGTAGTCCGGTTCGGACTCGGCCGCCACGGCGTCCAGGTCGAGGTCGCCGCGCGTGTGGATCGTCGACGCGACGGTCACGACCCGCGCCGGCGCGCTCTCCGCGAGGCGGTCCGCGAGGCGGTGGGTCAGCAGGAAGTGCGCGAGGTGGTTCACCGCGAACGTGTACTCGTAGCCCGCTCCTGTCAGGCGGCGCTGGGCCTGCGACGTGCCGGCGTTGTTCAGGAGCAGGTCGAGGCGGTCGTAGCGGCGCTCGACTTCGGCCGCGAGCGAGCGGACCGCTCCGAGGTCGGCGAAGTCGGCGCGGAGAAAGGCGGCGTCGCCGGCGAGTTCGGCCGCGACGGCCTCGCCGCGAGCGGGGTCCCGACCCGTGACGACGACGGTGGCACCGAGTTCGGCGAGGCGCCGCGCGGCCGCGCGACCGATGCCGCTGGTGCCGCCGGTCACGACTGCGACGCGGCCGTCGAGGTCGGCGGGCGCGAGTGTCACAGAGGGGCTTCGCGCCCCGGGCACAAAGGCCCTATCGCCGACCCGTGACGTAGAGGAGCGGGCCCAGCACCACCAGCGCGATGCCCAGGAGCGTGAAGTGGAACGGCGCCGTGTTCTGGGGCAGCACCATGAACAGGACGCCGAACAGCAGCAGATTGATGGAGAGCACCTTCCGCGACCGGAGCGGGAGGACGCCCACGATCACCAGCAGGAACAACAGGAGCACGGCCTGGCCCATGTTGTACGGCCGCAGGAAGTCGTCGATCAACTGCAGCGGAACGAACGGCGCCATTAGCCGACAGTCACCCCGATACAGCCTTTAATCTTTCGAGGTCGCGCGATCACGAGGCCCGCTCGATCCGGGCCGACCCACACGCCGGACAGTTGCGCCGCTCCCGATCGAACCTGTTCGCACAGAGGGCGCATTCGTAGGTCTCCTCCCCGCCGATGTGTCGCGCGAGCGTGGTTACGAGTCCCATGCGTTTCCCCGACATGTGGTAGTCGTTCCCACGACTTAAAATTTGTTGTGCGTACGAGATAAGTCAAGATATATAGACGCTCGTCGGAACTCGACGCAGATCAGAAACGGAACGGTCGGTTACGGTACGCAGCAGATTCCCGCGCCCGAAGGCGACCGTCGTCGGAGTCGAGCACTGCTCGGCGGACTCTCTCGGCGACAACCATCGGTTCGCCACGCCGGCCGCTGAAACCTTCGTCGCTACTGTGGCCATCTCCCAAGCCGTTAGGCCCGGCTTTTCTCCGGCTCTCCGTGGTTCATGTTCCTGTGATCGACTCAACGGCACTCGACCGTCGCGCCGTGTTGAAGGCCGGTGCCACTGTTGCCGGGTCGACCGTCGCCGGATCGGCAGTACTGTTGACACAAACCGGGCCCGCGGTCGCGGCCACGAACTTCACCGCGCAGAACGCGGCGGTGTCGAACACCAGCGGGGAACTCTCGACGCTGACCCTGTCGCCGAGCATCGCCGTCGAGTGGACCGAACTCTCGACGGCCGTCGAAGAGGTGAAGTTCCGATTCAAGACCGACATGAACGGAAGCGTCTCGACGGTGCTCACGGAAACGAAACAGGTGGCCACTCCGGGTACGAGCGGATCACTATCCGTTGATTCGTTCAACGGCGGCGAGCCCGTGGCCCTGTTGAGCACGAACGGCGGACCGCTCTCGGCCGATAGCTTCGACGACCCGACTGCCGGGGACGGCGACGCGACGACCACGGAGGTCGGCCTCGTCGTCGAGGCCATCTTCCAGACCACCGGGGGGAACACCCAGATGGTCAAACGGACGCGCAGCAACGGCGACCCGCTGGTGGACACGACCTTCACCGTGAGCGTCACCCACGAGGCCGAGCCGTCGGCGAGCGTCACGGGTGGCGAGGCGGGCACGAACGCCACCTGATCGGTGCGAGTGATGCGTCGGGCCGAGTCGATGCCGGTCGCTCAGGGTCCGAGATACCCCCACGCCTGCAGGCGGTCGCCGTCGCCGTCGACCCACCGCTCGCCGATGTCGTCGCGGTAGTACATGTTCGGCATCACGACGTCGTCGATCCGGCCGTACGCCTGCTCGCGCGCCGCCTGCATCGTCTCGCCTTTCCCGGTCACGACGATCGGCATCCCGTTGTCGCCCGCCGCCCGCCACTGCCCGTCGACCTTCTTCGTGTCTTCGAGGTGGATGCCCTCGCGGCTCTCCGTCTCGAAGACGACCGCCGCGTTCCGGGAGTTCTCGTCGTACGTCTTCTCGTCGTCGAACGGGAACGGCGGCAGGACGACCCGGACGCCGATCTGATACCCCTCGTGTACGTCGATCTCTGGAGCGGCGCCGTGCGCGAGGTCGTGGAAGAACGCGCCCGTGGACGACTCGATGGACTCCTCCTGCAGCGCGATCGTCGGATAGCCAAAGCGGGGCGTAAACTCCAGCGGGTAGATGCCGTTCTCGTTGACGATGCAGTTGATGTCGATGCTGCCGACGTAGCCTTCCGCGGCCAGCCACCCTTCGAGTTTGCCGAACGTCTCCCGGAACAGTTTGTTCCGGCCGGCCCAGAACATCGAGGTGCCCATCTCACCCGTCGACGGGCCGATGTTCCCGGGGAACAGTTTCTTGTGCTCGAAGTTGAAGTTGACCTGGTCGACGAACTGGTCGCCGTCGAAGAAGCCACAGATGGCGACTTCGACGCCCTCGACCTTGCGCTGCAACTGGAACCCCTTCATGCGGTGGCCCCACGCCTTCTTGTAGGCCGACAGGACCTCGACCACGTCGCTGCCGTCGGCTTCGCTGCCCACGTAGAGGAGCCGTTTGACGTTCTGGACCTCGCCCAGCGGCTTGATGACGTACGGCGCCGGGTTCTCGCGGACGTGTCGAATGCCGGCGTCGAAGTCCTCGAAGATGTGGTGCTCGATAGTGTTGACGCCGTGCTCGTCGAGGACGTCCATCGCGTAGCCGCGGTCCTCCTCGAGGCGGTCCGTGTTCGGCGTCCCACCGACGACGGCCTTCCCCTGCGCTCGCAGTTCCTGGGCGAACTCTCCAGTTCCCACGTCCGAGCCGACCCAGATGTCGTCGAAGACGATGACGTCGGCCCACTCGACCTCCCCGCGCCAGTCGTCGGTCTTCGGCACGAAGCCGTCGCCGATCTCGCGATCGCTCTCGGCCTCGATGTAGTACTTCACGTCGTGGCCCTCCCGGTGGACCTGCCACGCGAGGTCGGTGATGAGTGCGGCGTCCGCGGAGACGAACAGGAAGCGCTTGGACTCCATTGCCCGACAGAGGCGGGGAGCGGGCAAAACAGTTCGGCCGGGCCACGCGTTTTATGCGTCGACCGTGCGGACTCGGTGGCGTGTTCGCGGAGGCACAGGACGCCGTCGCCGCGGCGAGCGCGCACACGTCGGATCGGTGGCTGTGGGCGTGGGCGCTCGGCTACGCCGCCGTCGGCGCGGCCTCCCTGCTGATCCCGCTCTACGCGCTGGCGCTGGGCGCCTCGCCGCTCGTCGTCGGCCTCGTCGAGGCGACGGCCGGGCTGGCGGGCGTGCCGGGCGCTCTCGTCTGGGGTCGCCTCGCCGACCGGACCGGCAACCGCCGCGCATTCGTCGTCGTGAGCCTCGTCGGGACCGCTGCCGTGCTGTTCGTCGTGCCGACGCTCGATACCGTCGGCGCCGTCCTCGCCGCGAACGCAGTCCTCTGGTTCGTCCTCGCCGCGGCGGCGCCGGTCGTGACGCTGTTCATGATCGAGGGCGCGCCGCGGCCCCGCTGGGAGGGCCGCATCGGCCTGCTGAACGCCGCCCAGCGCTACGGCTGGGTCGGCGGCCTCGTCGCCGGGACCGCGTGGCTCGGCGCCGCCTCGCTCCGCTGGGGATCGCTGGCCGCCCAGCGGGGCTTTTTCGTCGTCTGCGGCGCCGCGTCGCTCGCGGCCGCGCCGCTGGCGGTGTACTGGCTTCCGCCGACGGCGACCACCAGTTCGGCCCGTCTGGCGCGCTCCCGCGCGGCGATGACCCGACTCGCCGCGGGCGGCGTCCGGTACGTCAAACTCGTCCCCTACCTCCCGCTCCGGGCCGCTGGCGCGGCGTCCCGGAATCCGCTGGGCCGCCTCCCGCCGGCGCTCCAGCGTTACATGGTGGCCGCGTTCGCGTTCAGCGTCGGCTTCGCGGCCTTCTTCGGCCCCGTGCCGGCGTTTCTCGAATCGCTGCGCTACGACAGCGCGACCATCTTCGCGTTCTTCATCGTCTCGAATCTGGCCAGCGCGGTGGCCTTCGTCCCCGTCGGGCGCCGTGCCGCGGCGGGCGACCCGACGCTCCTCCAACTGGGGGCGCTCGGCGTCCGCGTCGTGTTGTTCCCGGCCATCGGCGCGCTCGGACTGCTGCCCGTGCTCGCGCTCCGCGTGGCTGGCCTCGGCGTCGCGTTCGCGCTCGTCGGACTGACGTGGGCCGTCGTCGCCGTCACCGCGGCGGGCCTCGTCTCCCGCCGCGCGCCCGACGCGGTCAGGGGGGAAGCGCTGGGCCTGTTCACCGCGCTCTCGGGGCTCGGCACTGGCGTCGGCGGCGCGCTCGGCGGCTGGCTCGCGCTCTCGGCGGGCTATCTCCCCGCGTTCGCCGTCGCGGGCCTCGCGGTCCTCGTCGGCGCCGCGCTGGTGGCCGCGTCGGGCGTGCGGACCGCGCCGGACGGCTGAGGCGCTTGCCGCTCCACAAAGTCCTTTCCGCTCCCGACGCGTGGTCGTGGTATGGGCAGCGAGAACCACAGCGACACGTTCGACATCGGCGGCGAGACAGTCCATCGGCTCGGCTTCGGCGCGATGCGGCTCACCGGCGAGCACATCATCGGCGACCCCGAAGACCGCGAGAACGCGGCCGACGTCCTCCGGCGCGCCGTCGACCTCGGCGTGGACCTCATCGACACGGCCGACTCGTATGGCCCCGGCGTCAGCGAGACGCTCATCGGGCAGACGCTCGGCGACACCGACGACGCGATGATCGCCACGAAGGGCGGTCTCCTCCGCTCCCGGGACGGCGACTGGATCAAGCACGGCGACCCGGACTACCTCGAGGACGCGGTGCTCTCCAGCCTCGACCGCCTGCGCGCCGACGAAATCGACCTCTACCAGTACCACCGCCCCGACCCCGACGTGCCCTTCGAAGACTCTGTCTCGAAGCTCGCGGAACTGCAGGACGCCGGCCTCATCAACCACGTCGGCCTGAGCAACGTCAGCGTCGAACAGCTGTCGGCCGCACAGGACATCCTCGACGTGGTGACGGTCCAGAACCGCTTCAACCTCGACGACCGCTCCTCGGCGGACGTGCTCGCGGCCTGCGAGGACGACGGCGTCGGCTTCATCCCGTGGGGTCCGATCCACCTCGGCGACGGCGAGGCGGCCGACGTCGCCGCCGAGGTCGCCGCGGCCCACGACGCCACGCCCCAGCAGGTCGCCATCGCGTGGCAACTGGAGCGCTCGCCCGTGATGCTCCCGATCCCCGGCACCTCCTCGGTCGAGCACCTCGAAGAGAACGTCGCCGCCACGACGCTCGACCTCTCCGACGACGACGTCGCGCGCCTGACGGCCGCCGGCGAGTGAGCCGGCCCTAGGTGCCCTGCTCAGGCTAGCTTTGATTCGAGGTAGTCGAACTGCGCCTCGATCTCTCGCGTCCGCTGGCGGGTGATGACCGTCCCGTCGAGCGCCGACCCGACGACGGCCGTCCCGAGTTCGAACTCCGTCGTCGCGGTCACCTCGCTCCCGCCGTCGGCCGGCGTCACCTCGTAGCGGGTCGTCATGTGATCGAAGATGCCGTCCCGCTGCTCGTAGACGAGGGCGGCGTCGGCGTCCGCGACGACGTCGAGGGTCAACTCGATGCGCACGAGCCCCATCCCCTGTGCGATTTCGAGCCGATCGCCGTCGAGGGAAACCTCGTCGAACCCGGCGGCGCGCATGAACGGTTCCACGTCGCGGACGGCCTCGCGGACGGCGTCCGGGGGCGCGTCGACGTGCCGCGAGAGGGTGACACTCGCCATGCCCCGCTTTCGGGGACCCGCACAAAGAAGGCTTCGCGGAACGGGTTCTCTCAGCCGCTGACGGGGATCTTCCCGAGGGTCACGACCGACGCCTGGCTCCGCCGCTCGGTCCCGTGAGTCGTCGTCACCACGGTCAGCCGCGCCGGCGTCGCGTTCGGCGCGAGTCGCCACGTCTCCGTGACCGTCGCCGTCTCGCCGGGCGGAATCTCGTCCGTCGTGGCGCCGCCGGCCGCGCTCTCGCCCGCGGCAGTGGTCACGGTCTCCAGTCCCAGCGAGACGGGCGCGTCGCCGGTGTTCTCGACGGTGACCGTGAGCGCGAGCGTCCACGCGTCGTCGCCCTGCTGGAGCGCGCCGTCGGTCAGGCGCGCCGTCGCGCCGTCGATCGGAAGCGCGTCGCCGACGCCGACGCCTTCGCGCGTCGTCTGCGTGCCGTCGCCGCCGTCGCTGTCGTCGTCGCCGCCGCCACCGCCGAACTGCGCGTCGATGAGGCCCGCGAACGTGGTCGCCTCCACCAGCACCGGGATCCCGATCGCGAGCGCGATGACGACCCTGAGCAGCGTCCGGCGGTCGGTCTCGTCGCTCATTCCGGGAACGGCACGCTCCCCGGTCCGAACAGCCCGTCGGTCATCACCATGTCCGCCAGCGGCACGCCGTAGGCCAGCACCACCAGCAGGACCGCGATGGCAGTCCAGAGCCGGAGGTTGTCGAGGACTGCGGGGCTGTGCGACGGTCCGGAGAGCGGGTCGGGCAGCGCCCCGCTCACGTCGATGGTCGGCGTCCGACTCGACAGCCACGTCGAGACGAGGACGTAGAGGAACAGCACCAGCGAGACGAAGAGCAAGGTCCCGCCGATGGCAATCTGGATCCGCATCTCGCTGATCCCGCCGACGACGCCCTCGAAGGTGATCCCCGCGTCGGGGTACTGCGGCTCGGCTGTGCGGCGCGGCACGCCCGCCAGCCCGGCGCGGTGCATCGCGTTCGACATGAGCGTCATGCCGAGGAACCACAGGTACGGCTGGACCAGCGCCACCGACTTGTGCCGCAGGCGCTTGCCCGAGACCTGCGGGAACAGCCAGTAGGTCACCGCCATGAACGTCAGCGCGGCGGCGGTGCCCACGGTGAGGTGGAAGTGGCCCGGCACCCAGATGGTGTTGTGGACGAGGTAGTTGATGTTCATGCCGGCGTTGATCATGCCCGAGAAGCCGCCGGCCGCGAACATCAGGCCCGCGAGCGTCGCGCCGACGAAGGCCGGCGAGTCCCACGGGAGCGACCGGAGCCAGCCGAGATACCCGGACCCGCCGCGCTGTCGCGCGCCGTGCTCCATGCTGGCGACGACGGTGAACGCGGTGAGGAGGCTCGGGAGCAGGAGGAACATCGTGTTCGTCATCGCGAGGAACTTGTAGCCCTCCGGCACGCCGGGGTCGATGTACTGGTGGTGGAAGCCCACCGGGGTCGAGAGCAGCAGGAAGAGGAGGAACACCACCCGCGCGAGCGGGTCGCTGAACAGCCGTCCGCCCGACAGCTTCGGCAGAATGGTGTACCAGACGAAGTACGCCGGCAGCAGCCAGAAGTACACGACTGCGTGGCCGAAGTACCAGAACAGCGTCCGAGTGAGAAGCGGGTCGACCTTCGGGATCAGCCCGAGCGACCACGGCAGGACGAAGACGAGCACCTCCACGGCGACGCCGACGCTGGAGAGGTACCACATCAGCATCGTCGTCAGCACCATGAACGTCTGCAGCGGGATGCGCTCGTCGGGGTTCTCGGCCCGCCACGCCCGGTACGTGCGGAACCAGTCGAGGCCTGCCATCCACGACCCGACGACGAGCAGCGCCAGCCCCACGTAGAACAGCGGGTGCGCCTGGAGGGGCGCGTAGAACGTGTAGAGCACGTCGGCGCTCGTCGGGATCCCGGCGACGAGGCCACCGAGGATGGCGACGGCCGCCAGGACCGACCCGGCGAGCATCGTCCAGAACCACGCCTGCGTGAACCGGTAGTCCACGGTGCCCCGGCCGAGGCTCCTCGTGACGCCCCACGTGAACAGCGCGCAGAGGAAGAACGTCGTGAACACGAGCGCCAGCAGGACGCCGTGGCCGGTGAGGAGGGTGTAGTAGTCCGTCGAGGAAATCACGCCGCGGAACACGCCGGTCCGGTGGAGCGCCTGCACCATGCCGAACAGGCCCCCGATGCCTAACGCGGCGAAGGCCACCGCGAGGTTGTACCGCACGATGCGCGCTTCGTCGGGATAGTCGTCGACGAACGTCATCTACGCGTTCACCTCCGTGTCGTCGAAGAACTCCGACCGCGGGACGACTTCGATGCTGCCGGCCATGTCGTGGTGACCGGCACCGCAGTACTCGTGGCAGACCAGGCCGTACTCGCCGGTCTCGGAGAACTCGACGGTGATCTCGGCGACCTGCCCCGGGATCACCATCGTGTTGACGTTGGTGCCGACGACGGAGAAGCCGTGGGTCACGTCCCCGCTGGTGACGTGGAACGTGACCGGCGTGTCCGCGGGCACCGTGATCGGCTCGGCCGTCCCCGGTTGGAACAGGTACTGCCGGGCGACGACGTAGGCGTCGGCCGCCGGCTCCCCGTCTTCGGTGGTGGTGGCCTCGACGCCGGGGTCACCGAACTCCGGATGGTCGTTCAGCGAGTCCGCGTCGATCGTCCCGCCGCTGTCGTCGACCATCGCGACGCCGACGACGACGGTGCCGTAGGTGATCGTCGCGATGAAGCCGACGATGATCACGAGCGACGCAGCGGTCCAGAGCTTCTCGTAGCGGTGTATTTCCACGCGTTCTCACCCCATCACCGTCGGTCCGTTGCCGAGGAACTCGACGAAGTACATGAACACCCACATCGCGCCGAGGATCAGCGCGTACACGACGATGAGCGTCGCCGTGCCGACTGGGTCGTACTCGTCGTGCTCGATCGTCCGTTCCGGCTCCTCGGCGTCGGCCTCGTCCGTGTGGTCGACGCCGCCCTCCGGGATCTCCGCGGCGCGTTCGGCCTTGGCCCTGCGCCGGGCGCCGAGGACCTCCGCGCCGATCACCGAGACGACGCTCAGCCCGAGGATGGCGCCCACGAGCGCGAGGAACGTCTGCTCGAACCCGTCGCCGGGGGGCGTCCACACCGGCCCGCCGCCCCCGCCCGAGGCGGTGGACACTTCGGCGTCGCCGACGATGACGACGCCTTTCATCCCGAGACCGCGGTGGGGCCGGCAGTAGTACGTGTAGACGCCCTCCGTCTCGAAGGTGTGCGTCTCGGTGTGGCCGGCGTTGTAGATGTCAGAGATCCCCTGCCAGTCCGTGGGGGACTCCTCGATCAGGACGTTGTGGGTGTTCGACACCCAGTCGAACGTGATCGACGTCCCGGGATCGACGCGGACGGCCGCGGGCCCGAAGCCGTAGGGGCCCGCCGAGGTCTGCACCCCGACCTCGATGGTCGTCTCGCTCTGCCCGCGCCGGTCGACCACCTCGTCGAAGTTCGGCACGTCGCTCAGCCAGCTGCCGACCGACGCCGACTGGGCACCCGCGACGCCCGTGGCCGCGCCGACGGTGCCAGCGGCCGCGAGCGTCCGCATCGCCGTCCGTCGCGTGACCCGCGACGATCCATCGGTGTCGCTCATCCTGTTCTCGCCCCGTTCCGACAGTCGCGGCGCGCTGCTCTGCCCCCGTACATCGTACGTTCGCCGATGAGAACGATCGGGGTACAAAGTCCGGCGAGCGTTCCCGAGACGTCGAAATGCCCGCAGGGTTTTAGTATCGAGACTCGTGACGCTCCGCACATGTTCGCGCCCACACAGCGACTGACCGTTCTGCTCGGCGCGCTGGCGCTCCTGCCGGTCGCGGCGTACGTCGTGGACAGCAACGCGCCGTTCGTCGCGCTCTCGGGGGTCTGCGTGCTCGTGATCGTGGGGAGCCTGTGGACGATGTTCGGCCCGAGCGAGGGCGGCGCGCACGCCTGACGGGATGGCGTCGCTCCCCCCCGGCGACCTCGGGGTCGGGCTGTTCGCCGCGCTGGGCCTCGTCGGGAGCGTCCACTGCCTCGGGATGTGCGGCCCGCTCGTGGCGCTGTACGCCGAGCGCATGCCAGACGACGGCGGCCGCGGTCCGACCGCGGTCCACCTCCGGCAGCACGCGCTGTTCAACGCCGGCCGAACCGTCGCGTACACCGCCGTCGGCGCGCTGATGGGCGCGGCGGGGGCGCTGCTGTACGACGCCGCGGCGCTGGCCTCCGTCGGCGCGGGGGTCCGTGGCGTCACGGGGGTCGTCGTCGGGTCGCTGGTCGTCCTGACCGGCGTCGGGTACGTGCTTCGGGGCTCGGCCGCGAACGTGCTCCCGTCGCTGCCCCTGCTGGGGTCGCTGTTCGGCCGCGCGCAGGCGGCGCTCCGCGCCCGCGTCGACCGGTGGGTCGAGGGACCGGGCATCGTCGGCCTGGGGATGCTCCACGGCCTGCTCCCCTGTCCGCTGCTCTACCCGGCCTTCCTCTACGCCTTCGGGCAGGGCTCGCCCGCGGAGGGGGCCCTGTCGCTGTTCGCGCTCGGCCTCGGCACGTTCCCGACGCTGTTCGTCCTCGGGGCCGTCGTCGGGTCGGCCGACCTCTCGCATCGCCGCCTCCTGCACCGGGTGCTGGGCGCCGTGCTGATCGCGCTCGGAGCGCTCCCGCTCCGGCGTGGCCTCTCCCTGCTCGTCGAGCTATGACCGACTGCACGCTCTGTGGGCTGTCCACGCCCGCCGACCCCGTCACCGACCCCGAGGTCGAGGGGACCTTCTGCTGTCGGGGCTGTCTGGAAGTCGCTCGCACTCTCGACGATCCGGCGGCGGCCGATCCGGACGACGCCGAGACGGGCGCGGACCCCGACGACGTGGACGGCGAGACGCTGTTCCTCTCGGTCTCGGGGATGCACTGCACCACCTGCGAGGCGTTCCTCGAAGCCCGCGCCACCGATCACCCCGGCGTCGAGGCCGCTGCCGCGTCGTATCCGACGGGGACGATGCGGGTGGTCCACGACCCCGACGAGGTGGCGGCCGAGGCGGTCCCGGACCTCCTCGACGGCGCCGGCTACCGCGCGCGGACCGCCGACGCGGACGACGAGGACGACGCCGACCACGCGCGCCTCCTCGTCGGCGGCTTCTTCGGGATGATGGTGATGGTGTGGTACGCGCTGTTCCTCTACCCACTGTATCTCGGCGTCGAGAGCGAGGCCCTGCTGATGGACGTGCACGGGTCGGCCGGCACGTACCTGCTCGGGAACGTCGCGGTGCTCGCGGGGGTCGTCCTCGGCTACACCGGCCGCCCGATCCTCCGCGGCGCGGCGGTGAGCCTCCGCACCGGCCGCCCGAACATGGACCTGCTCGTCGGCCTCGCGGCGACCGCGGCCTACCTGTACAGCCTGCTCGTGGTCCTCACGGGCGGCGTCGAGGTCTACTTCGACGTGGCCGTCGTCGTCGTCCTCGCCGTCTCCGTCGGCGACTTCTACGAGTCGCGGGTCCGGGACCGCGCGAGCGCCCGCCTCGCCGACCTCGTGGAGCGACGGGCGGAGGAGGCCCGCCGCCGGACCGACGGCGGGACGGAGACGGTGGCCGTCGACGACCTCGCGCCCGGTGACGAGGTGGTCGTCAGGGCCGGCGAGCGCGTCCCCCTCGACGGCACCGTGGTGGAGGGCACGGCGGCCCTCGACGAGTCGCTGGTCACGGGCGAGTCGGTCCCCGTTCGGGTCGGCCCCGGCGACGAGGCCATCGGGGGCGCCATCGTCACCGACGGCTCGGCGGTCGTCGCGGTCGGTCCCGACGCGGAGAGCACGGCCGACCGCCTCCTGCGCCTGCTCTGGGACGTGCAGGCCGACCGGCCCGGCGTCCAGCGCGTCGTCGACCGCATCGCGGCCGCGTTCGTGCCGCTGGTGGTCCTCCTCGCGGGCGGCACGACCGCGTGGTACCTCCTCGGCGGCGCGGCCCCCGGCGCGGCCCTGCTGACGGGGCTGGCGGTCCTCGTCGTCTCCTGTCCGTGCGCGCTGGGACTGGCGACTCCCCTCGCCGTCTCGGCGGGCATCCGCGGGGCGCTGGATCGGGGCGTCGTCGTCACCGACGCCGCGACGTTCGAGCGCGCGACGGCCGCGGACGTGGTGGCCCTCGACAAGACCCGCACGCTCACCACCGGCGCGATGGCGGTCGTCGACGTGACCGGCGACGAGGACGCCCTCGCCCGCGCCGCGGCCGTCGAGCGCCGGTCGGGCCACCCGGTCGCGGAGGCCGTCGTCGCGGCCGGCGACCCGCCCGAGGCCGACGTGACCGACTTCGAGCGCTTCCCCGGCCGCGGCGTCGCCGGCACCGTCGACGGCGCGCAAGTCCTCGTCGGAACGCCGACCCTGTTCGACGCCGAGGGGTGGACCGTCCCGGACCGGTTCGCGGAGGCCGTCGCCGACGCCCGCGAGGCCGGGCGGGTCGGCACCCTCGTCGGCTGGGACGGCGCGGCGCGAGCCGCGGTGACGCTCGCCGACGAGCCGCGACCCGGCTGGGACGAGGCGGTGGCCGCGCTGGGCGACGGCCGGGAGGTCGTCGTCCTCACGGGCGACAGCGGCGGTGCCGCGGCCCGCTTCCGCGAGCACGACGCCGTGGACCGGGTGTTCGCGGGCGTGCCGCCGGACGGCAAGGTCGCGGCCGTCGAGCGACTGCGAGAGGAGGGCGTGACGGTGATGGTCGGCGACGGGAGCAACGACGCCGGGGCGCTCGCGGCCGCCGACCTCGGGGTGGCGATGGGCGAGGGCACCGCGCTGGCGGCCGACGCCGCCGACGCCGTCGTGACGAGCGACGACCTCCGGGCCGTCCCGGAGCTGTTCGACGTGACCGCGGCGACGAAGCGCCGCATCCGGCAGAACCTCGCGTGGGCCTTCTGCTACAACGCCGTCGCGGTCCCTCTCGCCGTTGCTGGTGTCCTCACGCCGCTCTTCGCGGCGGGGGCGATGGCCGGCAGCAGCCTCCTCGTCGTCGCGAACTCCGCGCGCTCGCTCTGACTACTTCTTCGGCAGCGTCGCGACGAACTCGTCGGCCGCGACCTGCTCGACCGCGTAGTTCTCGGCGTCGAAGGCCTCCACTTCCGCCTGCATCTCGTAGAAGAGGGGTTTCGGCTCGTGGTCGTTGACCAGCACCAGTTCCTCGCCGCTGTCGAGGTCGGCGAAGGCCTCGTGGATCTTGGGGTGGCGCTGCGGCGGCGGAACGTCCCGGAGGTCGAGTTTCTCGGACATGCGAGTGTGGCTATCGGCCGGCGCCGCGAGGAGATTCCCCCGAACACGTTCGCGCCGGGGGAGTTTTGCGTCGCCGGCGCCAACGGCGTGGTATGCCATCGACTGACGCGACCCGGGTGGTCCTCTCGGTCCCGCGGGACTTCTCCGACCGGGGCCGCCGGGAGATCGAGCGCGATCACTACCGGACGTACCTCCGGCGGGTCCGCGACGCGGTCGCCGTCGGCGACGAGTTCGACGAGTTCACGGACGTCGGCTGCTGTGGCTCGACGATGCACTTCACGTTCCGCGTGGAGACGGTCGAGGGCGGCACCGAGATCGGTCCCGACACGGCCATCGAGTACGTCGAGCGCGCGGAGGGCGGCGCCGAGGGGGGCTGGGAAGTCCAGAACGAGCCCGGGTAGTCAGGTTCACGTCGCTGGGGCACGTAGCGGCGCGCGTGCCAGACATCCGTCTCCTCGCGCTCGTCCTCGTCGCGGGCATCGTCATCCCGGGCGTCGCGGACTACACGCTCACGGAAGCCGGCCGACCGACCCTCGCCGCCGCCGTCTGGGTCGGCGGCTACGGCGCCGCCATCGCCGCGGCGTGGTTCGGCTGGCTCCGCCACGTCGAGTTCACCGGCCAGTAGAGGCCCGGCGGCGACTGCCGGTGCGGACAGGTATTTTCCGCCGGCTCCCCTCTCACCGGTATGGCCGACGAGTCGATTCCCGTCTCCGACGACCTGCCCGACAGCCCGTTTCACACCACCGGCACCGACCACATCACCGTCTGGGGGTCGAACGCCGAGGACACCATCGCGTTCTACCGCGACCTGCTGGGCATGCCGCTGGTGCTCCGCCAGCCGAACCTCGACGATCCCTCCCAGACGCACCTGTTCTTCGACACCGGCGACGGCCGCATCCTCACCTTCTTCGTGAGCGACGACCGCGACTCCGACCGCCGCCCCCAGCGAGGGGCCGTCGGCGGCGTCCACCACCTCTCTTTCGCCATCGACCCCGCTGACTTCGAGGACGTGCAGGCCGCCCTCGACGACGCGGGCTACGGCTACAACGTCTTCGACCGGGGCATCTTCTTCTCGCTGTACACCCGCGACAACAACGGGCTGGTCATCGAACTCGCGACGGACAAGTACGACATTCCCGACGACCGCCGGGGCGAGGTGCTGGCGACGGCCCAGCGCATCCGGGAGGAGGACGGCGCCGACTACGCCGAGGACCGCCACCTGAAGGCCGCCCTCGAAGAACTCGGGATCGACGCCACCGCGGCCGACATGCCCGACGCCGCCACCGGCGTCGGCGTCGAGTAGTCACGCCGTCGGGAGCGTCACGGTGAACGCCGCGCCGCCCGCCTCGCTCTCCGCCACCTCGACGTCGCCCTCGAACTGCTCCACCAGCGAGGCCACGATGTAGAGGCCGACCCCGTGAGCGCCCTCACTGCTCGCCTCGAACAGCCCCTCGCGCTCTCCCTCGGGGATCCCGGGGCCGTCGTCGGCCACCGTCACCCGAACCGTCTCCGGCCCCGCGTCGACCGACACCCAGACCCGCGCCGTCTCGCCCTCGTTGTGCTCGATTGCGTTCACGAGCAGGTTCTCGAAGACGTGGGAGAGCGCTTCCGTCGCCCGGACCGTCACGCCGTCGGGCACGTCGGCCTCGACTTCGGCCGCGGGGAACGTCTCCCGGGCGCTTTCCACCCGATCGTGAAGGATCGCAGACAGGTCGACGGCGCCGAGGTCCTCGTCGCCGCCGAAAGTCCGCGCGACCGGCCGGAGGTCCCGGACGAGGGTCGCCATCTCCTCGCTTCTGTCCTCGATGACCGCGGTCCGCTCCGCCATCTCCGCCTCGTCGAGGGGGCAGTCGGCCCGCAGCCGCGCGGCGTTGCCCGAGACGATGGTCAGCCCGTTCAGCAGTTCGTGCCGGAGCAGGCTGTTGAGAAAGCGCAGCGACTCCCGCGAGTGCTCCGCCGACCGCTTGGCGTCCGCCAGTTTCGCGTTGAGGACGCCCAGCAGGGCGCCCGCGAGCGCCCCCGAACTGCCCCCCACGAGGAGCGGGAGCTGTGGCTCCCCCAGCGGGCGCCCCTCCGCCACGCGGATCAGCACTGTCAGGCCGTTCGTGATGGCGGCGAGCACCAGCCCCCCGCCCGCCCACGCCGCGACGCGCCACGTGGCGGGGCGGCTCAGGTCCGACCGGAGCACGAGAGCGCCGGCCGCGACGACGCCCGCCGCGACGGCGAGGCCGAGCAGCAGCGCCAGCACCGGCGGCCCGACGACGTCGAGGCGTCGGAGTTCGCGCAGGAAGTTCCAGACGAACCCGGCCCCGAGCAGGGTCCCCAGCGCCACCACGGCCCACCCCCCATTCGCGCGATTCAGCGCCCCGCTGTCCATGCGACCTGTACCGCCATCGCCGACTTCAATCCCGCGGCCGTCACTCCGCCCGTGCGGACAGCGAGAAGGGCGTCCACTCCGTCGGCTGGTCGTCGAGACCCCGGACGCGGAGCTCTCCGTCGGCGTCCTCCGCGTCCGTCTCCCGGACGTCGATCCGGCCGTCGCAGAGCTGATTGAGGGTGTTCACCGTCTGCTCGTCGTGCGTCTCCGGGTCGATGGCGAAGACGCCGATGCCGCCCGTGGTCGTGATGCGCCCGGAGAGCGTGTGCAGGAAGCGGAAGACCGCCCGCAGGTCCGAGTACATCAGCAGCGTCGAGACGGTGATGAGCCCCGCCCGGACCCGCTCGGCGCCGTCGGCGTGGAGCGCCTCGTACAGCGCGGAGAACTTGATCCCGATGCCCGTCAGGTCGGCCGGGTTCGACACCGTCTCGACGCGGGCGCGCGTCTCCTCGATTTCCTGCCCGCTGCAGTCCACGACCCCGATCCGACCGGGGTCGAGGGCCGGCGCGAGCCGCTCGCAGCCGTCGAGGAGCTTCGTCGCGGCCCGGTTCGTCGAGACGAACAGCGCGCCGTCGCCCCCGTCGCCGCCCGCCAGCACGAGCGCGCGGGCCAGATCCTCGGCGCTGCTCAGCGCCGGTCCCGCGACGAACACCGTCGTTCCCGGCTCGATGTCCGAGAGCGGGAGCGCGTCGCCGACCGCGTAGCCGTCGCCGGCGCTCATCGTTTCCCCTCCGACTCCGCCCCGGGGTCCGGCACGTCCGCGGCCCGGTTGTACGCGTCGATGAGGTCCATCGCGACCGCCGCGAGGTCGGCGAGGTACGCCTGCTCGGCCTCGGTGAACACTCGGGGGTCGTGGTCGTACACGCACAGCGTCCCGATGGGCAGGCCGCTCGCCGTCGTCATCGTCGCGCCCACGTAGGCCCGGAACCCGAGACTCAACAGGTCCTCGTCGTTCTCGAAGCGCGGGTCCTCGTGGAGGTCCTCGACGGCCATCACGCCCGCGTCTTCGACGATGGTGAACGTGCACACTGCGCTCTCGCGGTCGACTGGCTCCCACGGCGACTCGACGCCGTGGCAGACCAGAAACTCCTGCTCGTGCTCCTCGATGATGTTCACCGAGGCCAGCGGCGCGTCGAAGTGATCCGCCGCGAGGTCGGTGACCCGCTCTAGTGAGGCCCGCAGCCCCGTGTCGTCGAGGTCGTACTGCCGCAGGGCGGCCCGCCGCTCGGCCTCGTCCTGTGGCACCGGGTAGGAGGTCTGTGGCTGCATCGTCAGCATCGTGTAGACGAGGTCTCCGAGCCGATCCAGCGCGTGCGGGGTCTCCTTCCCGAGGTACTCCGTCACCGTGCCGTCCACCACGCTGGCGACCGCCTCGGGCGACGCGTCCGTGAAGAGGATACACGCCGCGTCCGGGCGCACCGTGCGCACGTGGTCCAGAATCTCCGCGCCCGTCCCGTCGGGCAGGTCGTGCTCGGTCACGACGCACTCGAGCCGTCCCTCCCCGTCGACCACGTCGCTCGCCGCGGCCAGCGTCCCCGCGGTCTCGATCCGCGCCCCGACCCCCGACAGCACGTCCGCCAGCGTCTCCCGGACGCTGCTTCGGGCGTCTGCGTCGGGGTCGACGACGAGGACGACGGACTCGCTCATCTATGCGTGAACGGCGGCCCGCTCCGTATGTAGTTTTCGCTCGGGAAACCGACAGGATCGCGTCGCGACGGAGCCACCTGCCATTATGTAGGTCTGCCCTGAACGGGGGGCATGGCGACGTACGTCGGCCTCGACTGGGCGCGCAGAGGGTGGTTCGGGGTGGTCCTCCGCGACAGCGGCGAGTGGGACGCGGACCTGTTCCCGACCATCTGGAGCGTCTGGAAGGAGTACAGCGACGCCGCCCGCATCTTCGTCGACATCCCGATGGGGCTTCCCAGCGAGGAGCGCCGGGCGTGTGACGCCGCGGCGAAGGAGAAGTTGGGGGCCGCGCAGGGCAGCGTCTTCTACACGCCCGTCCGGGCGGCGGTCTACGAGCAGAACCTCGACGACGCGAAGGCGATCAACGAGGAGGCGGGGTTCAGCATCCAGAATCAGGCGTGGAGCATCGTCCCCCGCATCCGCGAGGTCGACGAGTTCCTCGACTCGTATCCGACCGCCTGTGACCGCCTCTTCGAGACCCACCCCGAGGTGTGCTTCGCGGCGCTGAACGGCGGCCACCCGCCGGAGCACTCGAAGCACACGGATCGGGGCCGTCGGGAGCGCCTCTCGCTCCTCGACGCCGAGCACGACGGGGCGACCGCGATCTACGAGCGCTGCGTCGCGACGTTCACCGAACCCGAGTACGGCCCGCTGGTGAGCGACGAGGCCGACATCGTAGACGCGCTCGCGGCGGCCGTGACGGCCCGCAGAGATCCCGATCGGACGGAGGGGATTCCGCCGTCGCCGCCCGAGGACGAGCGCGGCATTCCGATGCAGATTCGGTATCCGTCGGCGACGAGACAGACGCGGCTGACGGATCTGGACGGGTAAGGGGTGTCGAGTGTCGCAGTGGCTGGCACAGCGCAGCGGTTTCTGTCACGCGACGCCTGCTTTTCCACCGATTCGCGGGCTCTGCTGGTGGTGAGAGCCGCTCGCTCCGGCGTGCGATGGCCTCGCCGAACTCCCAAGCCCACCGCTCGAAGGGAGCCCCGATTCGGCGGCGTGGAGACGGGTCACGCAATGGCTATTGGACTACATTCACTGGGTAGAATTGCAACTCACGCGGTCACGAGGGACTGGGGGGTACACGGGCGGAATCTCGTGTAAACGCGACCGTCCGGGACTGCGCGTCGCGACAGTCCGGTACTGCCTGGGACGCGAAACCGCAGACGGGATGGCGATTCAGTCGTCGGCCACGCTCTCCTCGACGATCTCGATTTCCTCGTCGGTGAGGTCGTACAGGTCGTAGACGATTTCGTCGATGAGCCGGTCGGTCTTCTCGATTTTCTCGTCCAGTTCCTCGGCGCGCTCCTTCACCTCGATGTATCGCCGGAGGTCGTCGGCGACGTCGTCGGGGTCGGGAAGCGTGATGGCCTTCAACCGGTCGACGAGCGAGTTCGTCTTCGTGGCGTTGTCCCGGAAGCCCGCGATCTCGTCTTCGACGGCGACCGGGACGAACGCCTCGACCAGCGCGGCCTCCTCCTCGGTGAGGTCCGTGAGTGCGAACGCCTCGTGGTAGTCGGTCTCCGTGTACCCCCACTGGTCCGTCTGGTACTCGTCCTCGTTTTCGGGCTTGTAACGGGCCGTGGCGGAGATGGTGACGCGGCGGCCGTTGCGTTCGGTCTTGACGTCACCCACTCGGAGACTCTCGTACGTCTCCGCAGTGGCATCTAGCACATCCCAATCGCCCCCGGGTTGAAACAGGCCGAGATCAGGGAGACCGGCCCCCTCAGAGTAGTTGCCAAGGTAGCCCAGAACATCAGTGTTCAACGATTGGCGCCTCTCCTTAGCAGTTTGAATGGCCTCAACCGCAGAGATGAGCGCTTCTCGTTTAGTGGTTGTCTCGTCGTTAATTGTTTCCCCGTCTAGCAGTTCTTGATGAGCAGACCGCGTCTTCTGCTTGATCTCCGAGTCAGCGTTACCAACAGGATTGGAAGTCGCTCGTAATGATTGGTTCTAGCCTTCGTGAATGCACCCTCATTTAGAGCGAACACCAACTGATACATATAGAACTGGGCGGCGTTGCTGTTTATTACTCCGAGAAGATATTTTAGGGAGTTCTCAGACTCGAAATCGTCCCGGTAATAAACACTATACAGTGTGGATAGTAGATACTTGTTCTCCTCATCTAGAGCCGCAGTAATTCGGTCACTCGTCTCTCGAATGGCAATTTTGCTCCGCTCGTAGAAATCTTCATTCTTCCAATTCCTAGCGAGCCAATCTCCATATTTCACATATCTGTTCGGCCATTCGATATGATATCGACCAATGTCACTCCCCGTTAGAACAGGACGCCACGGTTTTTCAGGCTCTTCGTCGAAGCGCTCCAAGTATTCATCGTTGTCACCAGTTTTGATGCATTGTCTGATATGAGCGATATCTCCTAACTTGCGACCTTTTGAGCCCAGTTTATGCCAGACTTCCGCTTCCCCTTTGTCTGGTATTACTGTAATAAGGAAATCCTCGCTGTTTATGTATAGGGATTGATTGATATGGCGTTTTTCCCATTCTTGAACGGGTGTGCTGGCCGCGGCCTTAGTGAGGAGTTCTACTTCATGATTCTGTGAGGGCAGGGATTTCTCAACTACGAAGATTGCTGGGTGGATAGTGGGGTCTTCAAATACATCCCCCTGAAACGTCACGATACTTTTCCAGCTAGTCTTGGTAAGAAGGAGCTCGCGGATTTTCTGGTCAAACTGGTTGGTAAATAGAGTATTGGAGATGATGTATCCGAAATATCCTTCTGGAGCGGTGAGTCGGTAGCCCCGTTCGCAGAAGAATTTATAGATCTCATGACGGGCTTCAGCAACATCATAATTGGATTCGCAATACCCACCCAGAGCGTCGCTTTTTATCATACCATAGGGGGGGTTGCCGAGTACAGCGTCGAATCCATCCTCGTTCGCCCGCCCGCCGTCCTCATCGTAGAACGCAACAGGAAATTCTAGCTCCCAGTGGAAGAACTCCTCTTCCTCGGCCATCGCCTGCGCACTCCGGAACCAGTCCTGCCCCTCAATCTCGTCCCACGAATCGTCCCGGAGTGCCTCGGCCATCCGCTCGTACGCGTCACTCGGCACGTCCAGCCCGAACTCTTCGGCCGTGTGCACGTTCGCCATCGCCAGCAGGTGCTGATACAGCGGGTCGTCGCGCACCTCCTCGAAGGCGGCTTCCATCTCCTTGATGTCCTCCAAGGACTCGTTGTCGATGGACAGCAGATCCTGAAAGCGATCCATGACGTGCTCCAGCGCTTGCTGGCGCGTCCGCGCGAACGACTGCTGGAGAGTCAACTGACCGTCGTCGGCCCCGGACTCGCTGTTGTCGAGCACGTCCTCGATGTCGCTCCCGACGAGCGAGTTCCCGGTCTTGAGATGGTGATCGAGGAACGCCAGCGGCTGTTCGGCGGCGAGCGTCCGAAGCCACAGCGACACCTTCGCTAGCTCCACGGCGAGCGGATTCAGGTCGACGCCGTAGATACAGCGCTGGGCGACCTGCCGCCGCGCCCAGTTGATGTCGTGTGACTGGTCGATGCTCTCGACGCCCTGCTGTTCGGCCTGCCGCTCCTGGGCGTTGATGATCTCGCGGGCGAGGTAGTCCACAGCGCTCGTGAGGAAGTGCCCGCTCCCCATCGCCGGGTCCAGGATCTTCAACTCGAACACGCGGTCAGCGAAGTCCTCCGCGAACTGCCCCCCGCCCTCCTGCCCCCACGGGTCCGACGCGAGCAGGTCCTGGTAGATGTCGTTGACGAGCGGCCCCAGCGTGTTCTCGACGATGTACTCGACGACGTACTCTGGCGTATAGTACGAGCCCGTGGCCTTCCGCTCGCCGCTGTCCGTCGTGAGGTACACGTCGCCGGTCTCCACTTCGACGTCGTCGCCAACGTTCGCAGACACGTACTCGCCGTCCTCGAGCGTCAGCGGTTCGCCCGCCACGTTGAGTTCGTACTCGAGAAGGCCTTCGTAGATGCTTCCGAGGTGGCGGATGTCGAGCGACGAGTAGTCCACGAAGATCTTCCCGCCGCCGGTCGCGTTCTCGCTCCGGGTGAGCAAGTCGATGACTTCCGCGAGGTGTTCATCACCCGCCTCGTAACGAGCGAGGAAGCGCGCCTCGCGGCTGTCATCCTCTTCCGGGTCAGTCCGGAACAGCCCGCCGTTGTACGCGGGGACGTAGAGTTGGTCCTCGGGGATACCCTTCGACTTGCTCCCCTGGTCGATGAGCGTGAACAGGTCGTCCAGCCGCGACCAGAGGTCGTCCTGCCAATCGCGGTACGACGGGTCCGCGCTGTCCCGCTCCTCGGCGACCTCTTGCTTCAGGGAGTTCAGGCTGTAGTCGTCGGCGTAAATGTCGTTGTCCGTGTCCAGCAGGTCCCGGCCCTCGCTCTCCGCGTACAGCACGAAGATGAGCCGATACAGGTAGATGAGCGACGCGTCGTGAACAAGGTCGAGCCGAGCCTCTTCGAAACTCGAACGGGTGTCAGGGAGCAGGTCAGCGTCGTCGAGTTCTTCCGCTCCGAGGTCGTTGTCCGGGTACTGGAGGAAGCCCTCGGAGAGCACCTTGATCGCCTCGTAGATGTTGTCCTGGAGGTCCTCCCCCAATTCCTGCGCGAAGATGTTGGACTCGTGGTAGACGTCGTCGAGGAACGAGTCGCCACTCGCGTCTGGCAGGAAGGCCTCCTGGCGGAAGAAGAGGTAGAAGTACTTGAACGCCTCACGGTCGCCCTGTTCGAGGACGGTCGGGAGGTCAATCTCGTAGTAGGAGTCGAGCCGGTGGCTAGTGGGGCCGTAGTAGAGCCGCCACTTCTTACCATTGGTCAGGACGGCCCACTGGGCTGGCGTTTCCTGGAGATAGACGTGAATCTGATAGCTTGGGTTCTCGAAGTCACGCTCGCGCTCGCCGCGCGTGTCGAGCGCGCGACCCCAGCGCTTCGCGTCTGCAACGGCGACGGCATTCTCGTAGAAGTCGCCGTCCTCCTCCCGGCGTTGGAAGGCACCCCGCGCGGCCTCCTCGGACTCGAAGAAGCCGTAGTCCGGCCGACGCTGGCCGCGGTCGACGCTTTCCTCGACCTCAAAGGGAATCCCCAGCTCCCGGAACATCGGGCGGATGAATTTCTCCTCGAGCTGCGACTCGTTTCGCTGGGGCGCGGTGTCCCGCTCGCGCTCCCAGAGGGACTGAATCCGGTCGTACGCGTCCTCAAGTTCCTCCTCGGACACGTCGTTCCACGCCTCGGTGTTGGGGAGGTGGTCGTCGAGGTAGTGATTGGAGAATAAGTCCCGGTTCGTGCGATAATCCAGGGAGATTTGTGCGGACATGAATCAGACAGGGGAGATGATCAGGAAGCGCTCGGTATCCTTGCTGTCGATGAGGGCGTGGGCGACTTCCTTCGCGTCGGCCACGTCGACTTCGACGTCGTCTCCGATGTCGAGGTCAAGCGTGTCGAGTTCGTCACCGGAGACGTTGATCCGTCCGGATTGTCCGGTGTTCCGCGAAACGCGCTTGCGAGTCATCAGATACTCCCGACACTTTCCGCACCCTACATAGTCTTTACTTAGACTAGGCACTCTGAAGCGAGTGAAAATCGGCCCTGCTACTACCAGACCGGTCGGGGCGGATTCGAACCGAGCGAAGACTCGCTGGCGCTCGTCTTCTCGGGTTCGAATCCGTCCTCCCCATTTCGACGGACGGACGACTCGCGTCGCTCGTCGTTGCGAGCCGTCAGAAATGGGTCGGGGCGGATATAGTGATCGCCGATCACACTACCTTCGCTCCGAATTTCGGGGGAGCCGAGACCTCTACCGGGATTCCGTGAGACCGATGAACACGGACCCAAACGACCTTGAGCCGATTAACCCGCGTACCGCCAAGAAACTATTCTTGGATCACAAGAAGTCGGAATGCACCGAATCGACCGTCCGCAACCACTCCTATCGCATTGAGACGTTCGTCTCGTGGTGCGAAGAAAAAGCAAATATCGACAACCTGAACGAGCTGTCAGGGAGGGATATCCAACAGTTCCGTCTCTGGCGCTCCGAGGGAGACGATCTCAAGACCACCACACTCCGCAACCAGATGAGCGGAATCCGAGTCTTCCTCAAATGGGCGGCCTCAATCGAGGCCGTTCCTCCGGAACTCTACGATAAAGTCCTCGTGCCAAGGGTAGAGCGCGGCGAGCGGAGCCGCGAGGAAAAACTCGACCCAGAGGATGCGAACGAGATTCTGGAGTATCTCTCGAAGTACCAATACGGTTCTCAAGAGCACACTGTCATGGCCCTCCTTTGGGAGACCGGACTCCGAATTGGTGCTGTTCACTCCCTCGACCTCGACGATTTGCACGTCGAAGACGAGTTTCTCCAGTTAACTCACCGCCCTGAGAGCGACACGACGCTCAAGAATGGGAAGAGTGGCGAGAGACCAGTTGCCATCTCAACTGACCTCGCCCATCTCCTGGAGTCGTACGAAGAGACGATACGACACGACGTTACTGACGACCACGGACGTGAACCGCTGCTCACTACCGTAAATGGTCGGATGGCAAGGAGTTCGATCCGGAGGATTGTCTACAAAGTCAGCTCCCCCTGCTTTCGTGGAGAAGACTGTCCCGATTGTACCGAGACGGCTGATCGCAAGTGCCCCGAAGGCGTCTATCCACATGCGATTCGTCGAGGGAGTATCACTCATTTCCTCAGCAAAGATGTTCCCAGCGAGATTGTTTCGGATCGGATGGACGTGAGCCGCGACGTTCTTGACGAACACTACGACAAGCGGACCGAAGAGCGCAAACTTGAGCAGCGCCGTTCTTATCTCGATAATCTGTAGTCTCCTCTTCTAACCCCTCTAAGGGAACTGTCGATCAAGGTTTCTTCAGTACCAGTGGTTGGTCATACGTTTTCATCTAAACTGAGTCTGTGATTGACCTGTTTGCTAAGTACAGAGGAACAGTATGTCGATACCTTCTGATTCCGCCGTTGGAGAAGTAGCCCCCGCTTCGCCTAATTGTGATCCGTGTGGAATCCCTCAAAATCCGTCCGAAGCAGGTACTCACCGACCCCGACGAGTAGTCCCCATCCCAGAATGAGAGGCCAGAACAGTAGGTAGTCACCGATTGGAACATCGACAGGACCCAACCCAGAGGACTGTGATTCACCGAAATACGAATATGTGCTTGCGACTGTCCAGATGAGGACAGTCACAACAGCGACCGCTGGAGTCAACAGAGAGAACCGGAGAGCAGCTAAAATGACTACTATCCCAATTAGAACAAACCCCACAAAGGAGTAGCCATATATCACCGTATTTGATGGGTACTGAAAGTATGCTTCAGTGAGTCCTAACCAGTCAGTCAGCCCAAAGATGAGAAATGCGTGCCCCAGTCCCACCAGACAGCTGACGACGAACTGGTTCCTTAGGCTGTACTGTTGAACGTTCCCCATCATCATCGTATATTCCGGTCTCCTACTCGAAAAAGGTTGCCGAAGATACAAGTGCATGTCCCGCTGCAGAGTACGCAACCTTACTTCCCGGCTAATTCGCGCCAAATCCGCTGGTGAGAACCCGCCCTAGTGTGATGAGCAGCTTCGATACGTACAGAGGGTGTATCTCGCCGATGGGTCACTTCTGATAGGACTGACCATCACGCTTTTGTCAATCCATTCAAATAGTGTATAATAGAGCTGAACGATGATCGTTTCCTTCTGCTTCTGAGTTGACTGTCGCCTCCTTATCCAATCGGGGGTCGTCAGCTTCGAGTTCTACTGAATTGCTCGTTAGTTAACCCACAGCCATAGATACATCATGTCAAGACCAACATTCATCGAGTGCGACCGTCTTGAACTCAAGCCCCCGGAAGAAGACGACATCGAGTTCCTCAGAGAGGGAGTGAACCATCCGAAAGTCCGCCAATACATCAGCTCGTTCAGAACCCCGTACACAGAAGATCGCTATCGAGACGAGCTTTGGCCAAGAGAACATGACGGAGACAACGTTTCTCTCCTTGCTATTCCGAACGACGGCGATTTCGCGGGAGAGCCAATTGGGTCAGTACAACTCTCCCCCATTATCGACTCGGATGGATACGCGAATTTTGGCGTGTGGTTCCATCCGAAGGCGTGGGGAGAAGGATATGCCCTCGAAGCTAGCGCACACCTGATTGAGTATGGGTTCCAAGATCTCAGATTGCACCGTATCTCTGCCACCACGATGGCCCCAAACGAGGATTCTAGGTCTCTTTGTGAACGGCTTGGATTCGTGCATGAAGGGACTGCTCGTCAAACACAATTCGCTAACGGAGAATACGTGGATGTCGAACGTTATGGCTTGCTAGCTGAGGAATGGGAAGGCTATAGCGAGGTACTGGAAAGTTAACGAGGTAATGAAGTAATCTCTGGTATTCCGTGCTGAGTAAGCAACCCTACTTACCGGCTGGATCGCCCCAAATCCGCCGGTGAGGTCCCGCTTCACTGTGATGCGGGACTTCGATACGTACAGGGAGCCAACTTAACATGGCAACCGAACAAGATCTACATCATGGACGAGCGATTCTACGACGCGTATCAGCGGATCTGGGAGCCACCGGGGACCGACGAAGTCCGTGTCAAACTGGGCCAAGAATCTGCATTCAATACAAACCTCTACAACGCTATCCGAGATCTCGGTCTCGACAGAGACCACCACCGAATCACGGATAGAGGTCTATCCCGGAAATTTCACGTAGGGCTCATCGAGATAGCCGAAACGCAAGGGATAGACCTCACCGAAGACGAGTTGAGCGTTCACTTTCAGACTAAGAAGAACGAGATTTTCTCGAATTGGTTAGGGGCACCACCGGACAAGTACATGCTTGTCTTTCCGATAATGATTCGGGGAAAACATTTCCCAGATGAAGTAGAGCTCTATGAGTCGAAAGCAGAGCAAATCGACAATAGCCAATGGGAAAATCATCTCACGGAGGCGAAAAGTGACGGTGATTCGAACTTCGATTCTTTCCTGGATGAACTCCCGAACGACTATTCCGACGATCCGTTGGAACGTCGTGAGTGGACCTATTTGAAGGTCGAAATTGACGCCCGAGACGAGTTCTATGCCCTAAACAGGGTCTCTGAACTCGTCGAAACATGCTTCGCTGAAATAACCTTCTTCGACAAACTCTGGTCAGCAGCCATGCCGCAACCAGGGAGCTCAGACCGAGCTCCATACGAAAAATGGACTCGGCATCAAGAACCACCGTTCTACCTCATATTCCAAGACGGAGATTTTGTTACGTATCGCCCGATGGATTTTGACTATCGACGGTCGATAGGTCGGTTCCATTTCAACCACGCAGACGACATTAAAGAGATCAGCGACATTCCGACATTTGACTATGACGCTGACAAGGGAACCTATGAGGGATATATTGTCAGTGCTCTACTCGCGTACCAAGACGGGATAACCGAGCGGTCTGTCCGGCAATCCTTCTTCAGTTTCTGGAGGGGCATCGAGATCCTCTCGAATACCAGCGACTTCGACAAGATGGTTGATCGTGGTGAATTCGCGTTTACTTATCACCATGACGGGGACAACTCGCTTCGTCCCGAATTGAAACGCGCCATCGAAGAAATAGAGGAAAAACGCCACGAACTGGTTCATGAAGGACTGAAGACCGAGATTCATCAAGGTCACCGAAATGGGGCGAAGTTACTGCTGGATGGATTGTTACTCCTATACATCGACAAATATGGACAGTGGGATATCGATGATATGGGATCGTTCCTCAAACACGGCGTCGAATATCAAGAGAAGATACAGTTCGTCACAACGCTGCTATCGGACCTCTCGTAGCGGTTCCAGTGGTGCCGATAGCTTCGAATCTCGGGGTCAGTTTAGCGCGCTCATTTCGTATCCTACTCACCGGCTGTTTCGCCGCAACCCCGCTGGTGAGAACCCGCCCCCACTGTGATCAGGGGATTCGATAAGTACAGTGATTAAATCCCTTATCGATAGATGTTGTCTCGGTAGAGAACCTCTCCTGGCGACGCGATACGGGAGAGCGCACGTCACCACCATCCAGGGATGGATCTACAGTGCGACTCGTCCCTGCCATGTCGGAGATGAATGCCCTCACGACCGCAATCCAGACACCTGTGAAGCTGCCGTGAAGCAGTCGTCAGCCAGTCACTGCTCCTCTTCAGTGTCTCCTCACGCGGTTCGACGAGGAGCAATCACGCACTGGTTAGCGCGCGA
>Ga0207733_100360_pt1 | contig 33288 bp, 28 predicted proteins | sample A23P3SouthBayCA_FD_187735 | JGI IMG/M metagenome (GOLD analysis project Ga0207733, IMG submission 187735) | Aerobic enrichment media microbial communities from Eden Landing Ponds, California, USA - A23 P3 (SPAdes) | ecosystem: Environmental > Aquatic > Marine > Unclassified | place: Emeryville... | reverse complement strand
GGGCCGATGGATCGGGAGCAGGAACTCGCTCGGGAGTTCCGCGAGTGGGCCAGCGCTGCGGGCGTCCACCTTGCGCCCTGTTTCGACACGCGGGAGTGCTACGCCGATGCCAGCGGTGAGAAACGGACGGAACTGGTGCTGCCCGTGCTCTGTCTGGCCGTGTACGAGGACGACGAGCTGGTGGACGTGACGCCACATGCTACCGAGGATGGGGTCGTGACGGTGACCGACGCAATCGAACGCCTCGCGGCCGACAACGATCGACACAGCGGAGAAGAACCGGTCGTCCAGACCGCGGACTGACCGCCCAGATAGCGCTGGGCTACACCGGTTCGAAACGGTAGCCGTCCCACTCCTGGCTCGCGGGTTCCTTGATGCCGATATCCGGATCACGCAGTTCTTCAGCGTACACGGGTTCGACCATGTCCCCGGTTTCGACATCGTCTGAAGTCACCTGTCCGATGGCCCGAACCGACGTCTCCTCGACCTCGAACTCGACGATAGCGAGCGTGTTCGGCTGGCGAACTCCCGGGGGCGTCGCGGTCGAGTGGGTCCACGTGATCACCTCTCCACGACGCTCCGAAAGGTCGATGGTCGTTTCCTGATGTTCGCCACACTCTGGACAGCGGGTGTGCCCGGGATACGTGACGTGGCCGTTCGGACATCGATGGGCGTCGAAGCTCATGCGTTTGCCTCCATAATCGTGGTGATGACACAGTTCCCAAAGCCGCCGACGTTACAGGCCAGCCCGACGTCGGCCTCTACCTGGCGCGCTCCAGCCTCGTCGACGAGTTGCTTGTATATCTCGTAGCCCTGCGCCACGCCACTCGCACCGAGGGGATGTCCCTTGGATTTGAGCCCACCGGAAGTGTTGATCGGCAAATCACCGTCTCGCTCCGTACGACCCGCCTCGACGTCCTTCCAGGCCTCGCCCTGTTCGGCGAACCCGACACCCTCCATCTGGAGGAATTCGAGGATGGTGAACATGTCGTGGAGTTCCGCGACGTCGACGTCCTCGGGGTCGAGATCAGCCATCTCGTAGGCTTCTGCCGCGGAATCGACGACGCCCCCCATCACCGTCGGATCGTCTCGCTCGTGGACGACGTGGGTATCCGTCGCGCCGCCGATGCCGCTGATGACCGCGTAGTCGTCAGTGTACTCTTCTGCCATCTCGACTGGACACAGCATCAGGGCTGCGCTGCCGTCAGTGATGGGACAGAAGTCGTATAGTCTGAGTGGGTCAGCGATGATCGGCGAATCGAGGACGGTCTCCAGGTCGACCTCCTTCTGGAACTGTGCGTGTGGGTTGTCCAGTCCATTCTTGTGGTTCTTGACCGCGACTTTCGCCAGCGATTCTCGCGGCGCGTCGTACTTCTCCAGGTAGTGCCGTGCAGTCAGGCCAGCAAACGACGGCAGCGTCAGACCGTGTTTGTACTCGACCGGGTGAGTGATCGAGGCGATGATGTCGGTCGCCTCGGCCGTCGTCTTGTGGGTCATCTTCTCGCCGCCGACGAGCAGCGTCATGTCACTCGCGCCCGAGGCGACCGATTGCCAGGCCGCATAGATGCCAGCGCCCCCGGAGGAGGATGTCTGGTCGACGCGCTGGCTATAGGCCGGCATGACCCCCAGGTCGTGCGCGAGGGCGTTCATGATGCCAGTCTGGCCCTCGAACTCGCCGCTGGACATGTTCGAGACGTAGAGGTGCTCGACGTCGCCCGGCACAACCCCTGCGTCGTCGAGACAGGCGTCCCCCGCCTGCGAGAGCAACCCCCTGATCCATTCCTCGCGTTCGCCGAACTTCGTCATCGAGGCACCGATTACAGCGACGTCCATGCACGTGGTGTCTCCCGGAGGGTTTGTGTCGTTTCCGGTGGGGCGAGCGTCTCGCCGGTATTGACCGTTCGTCCAGGGTCACCGCCTCGTGACCACAGCAGTTTGCAGGAAGGCTGTGCCTGGCAAGTCTCAGCCCACACACCGCCTCGACGATGCAATGAACCACAGGAAGAGCAACCGAGCGGCGCTTTCAGCCACGATCGAGCAGGGTTAGAACGAGCGGGCCGCCGCACACCACTCGTCGCCGCGATCCACCCGCCGCGGCCAGTGGCGTTTGCCGCGTGCCCGCATGCGATCCGCCACGACCCACTGATCGACTGCGGGTGTATCGTCTGCCGCCGCAGCGGCCGCAGCCGCGGCACGTCGCCGGTCTGCGATGTGCGTACCGATCGCGGCGGCGACGGCCGCCGCCTCGGCCGGCGTTGCGTCGTCAGGAATCTCGATGGTGGCTCGGCCCTCGCTGAGTGATAGCTCGATCGGACCGGACTCGGCGTCTTCCGATCGTTCCTGAGTCGGTGGTTCGAGTTGGGACATGGATCAGAGTGGGATGTTACCGTGGTCCTTTGGCGGCGTCTCCGTGCGCTTGGTGGAGAGCATTTCCAAGTCCTTGATCAGCCGACGACGGGTGTCGCTCGGCTCGATGACGTCGTCCAGATACCCACGCTTTGCCGGGCCGTAGGGGTGAGCGAACTCCTCGCGGAAGTCGTCCATCAACGCCTGTCGCTTGGCTTCCGGATCGTCGGCCTCCGCGATTTCGTTCCGATAGAGGATGTTCACCGCACCGCGCGGGCCGAGGACGGCCATCTCCGAGCCTGGCCACGCGTAGTTGACGTCCGAGCCGAGGAACTTCGAAGACATCACGATGTATGCGCCGCCGTAGGCTTTCCGAACGACCACGGAGAGCAGCGGAACGGTGGCCTCGGCGTACGCGTAGATGAGTTTCGCCCCGCGGCGGATGATGCCGTTGTGTTCCTGGTCGGTCCCGGGCATGAATCCAGGAACGTCGACGAGCGTACAGATCGGGATGTTGAACGAATCGCAGAATCGGACGAATCGGGCCGCCTTCTCGGCGGCGTCGATGTCGAGTGTCCCTGCGCTCACGCGTGGCTGGTTGGCCACGACGCCGACGGATCGACCGTCCAGACGACCGAAGCCGACGACGACGTTCCGGGCCCAGCCCTCGTGAACCTCGAAAAAGGAGTCCTCGTCGACGACTCGATCGATAACCTTCGTCATGTCGTAGGGTTTCCGCGGCGCGGACGGGACGATGTCCGTCACGTCGTCGAGGGACCGGTCGGGGTCGTCCCAGGGGCTGACCCGCGGTGGATCCTCCATGTTGTTCGCCGGCAGGTAGGAGAGGAGTCGGCGGATATCGTCCATCGCCTGCTCCTCGGAGTTCGCCGCGAAGTGGGCGACGCCGGACTTCGAGGCGTGACTCGACGCTCCGCCGAGTTCCTCCTTCGACACCTGCTCGCCGGTGACCGTCTCGATGACGTCCGGCCCCGTGATGAACATGTGACTCGTGTCGTTGACCATGAAGGTGAAGTCGGTCAACGCAGGGCTGTACGTCGCACCGCCAGCACAGGGACCCATGATGGCAGAGATCTGGGGGATCAATCCGCTCGCTTTCGTATTGCGCTCGAAGATCTTTGCGAACCCGACAAGCGAGTCGACGCCTTCTTGAATCCTTGCGCCACCGGAATCGTTCAGTCCGATCACGGGCGCGCCGGCTTCCATCGCTTGGTCCATCACCTTGCAGATCTTGTCGGCGACGACTTCCCCGACTGAGCCACCCAAGACGGTGAAGTCGTGGGCGAACAGGAAGACGGTCCGGCCGTCGACGTCCCCGTAGCCGGTCACCACTGCGTCGCCCGGGAACTCCTTGTCCGCCATCCCGAAGTTCGTCGATCGATGCTCGACGAAGGTGTCGATTTCCGTAAAGGTACCTTCGTCGACGAGAAATTCGATGCGCTCACGCGCGGTCATCTTCCCCTTCGCGTGCTGGGCCTCGATCCGATCCTCGCCCCCACCGATCTCCGCGGCGGCACGGCGGCGGCGTAGCTCTTCGACTGCATCTACCGGTTCGTCTCCGTCGCCCGTCCCATCATCCGCTGGATCTTCTTGTCGGCTCATGCTACCACTCCATGCCTCCGTTGACGCCGAGAATTTGTCCAGTCATGTAACTCGATTCCGGTCCGGCGACGAATCGAACGATGCCCGTGATATCCTCGACCGTCGCGAATCGATCGAGTGGGATCTCTCGCAGGATCTTTTCCTGGACCCGCTTTGGGACCTCCTCCAGCATGTCCGTCGCGACGAATCCCGGCGCGATACAGTTGGCCGTGGATCCGGTCGGGGCGAGTTCGAGGGCGAGGGTGCGGGTGAATCCGAACAACCCCGATTTCGTGGTCGCATAGTTGGCTTGGCCGTAATTTCCCTGCTGGCCGACGACCGAGGAAATGTTGATAAGTCGGCCATCCTCGGCGGCCTGCACGTCTTCATAGAAAACCTTCGTACAGTTGAACACGCCGCCGAGGTTGACGTCGATGACCGTATCCCAATCTTCGCGCGTCATCGCCTCGAACTTTTTGTCGATGGTGATTCCGGCGTTGTTGACGAGGACGTCGACCGGGCCAAACTCCTCGTGAACCGACTCTCGCATCGACCGGACGGCCTCGATGTCCGCCACGTCCGCCTGAGCGGCCATCGCGGAGCCCCCACGGTCTTTGATTGCTTCGACGACGGCCTCGGCCTCCGCCGTCGAGGAGCGATAGTTGACGACGACGTTGGCACCGCTCGAGCCGAGGTCCTTGGCGATTCCACGTCCGATCCCGCGAGAGGCACCGGTGACGACACACGTCTGTCCCTCGAGTGTCACCGGCGACCCCCTCCCCTCGTTGCGGTTGGAATCATTACTACCTGAAATGGCCGCGCACATCCAAATAATAGTTCGCCTTGCTCAGGCCCCCTAAATTTCGACGATTGTCGTAGTCGTCTGCGCCAGTTGTGACGGGTTGCCCGTCACGATAGCGGAAGTTACTTTAGGCATCCCTAAAGACTGTGTCGTAGACGATGACAGCCGACATCTGTGTGATCGTTCCAACGATCCGGAATCCGGAGTGTATCCGGTCCTACGTACGGAACGCGCGCGATCACGACTTCGACACGGACCGCCTTGAATTCGTTCTCGTCACCGAAGACTTCTGTGACACGGATGCCATGGAATCCCTGTTCACCGAGCTCGACATCACGGGTCACGTCTTCGACGGGACGGCCAGAGAAGCCTGGTTCGAGGAGCACGACGTTTCTGCGTTCAGCCACCTCGTTCCCGAAGCGAGCCACGCTCAGACGTCCTTCGGACTCCTCTACATGTGGTCGAAGGAGTTCCCGTACGGCGTTTTCATCGACGACGACACCCTGCCCCACGACGAGGTCGACTTCTTCGGGACGCACATGGAAAACCTTGCCCACGAGGGCATTGTCGAACACGTCAGTTCGGATGAACAGTGGGTCAACGTGCTGTACCAGGCCGCGGACGAACACGGCCTCTACCCACGGGGCTACCCCTACGCCGCGATGGACGAGTCCGTGGAAACCACCGCGGAGCAGTCGGATCACGTCGTCGCCTCACAGGGCCTCTGGACCGACGTTCCGGACCTCGACGCGGTGCGCATCCTCATGGATGGAGACCTGCAGGGACAGGCCCAGACCCGAACCGAGCGGAGCCACTTCGGCGAGGACTTCGTCGCTGCCCCCGGCAACTACCTGACCGTCTGCTCGATGAACCTCGCCTTCCGTCGCGAGGTCATTCCCGCTTTCTATCAGTTGCCGATGGACGACAACCCGTGGGACGTCGGTCGCTTCGACGACATCTGGAGCGGCGTCTTCCTCAAGCGTGCCTGTGACCTGCTTGGGACGACTATCTACAACGGTGACCCGCTCTGTGTCCACGAGAAGGCACCCCGCTCGACGTTCTCGGACCTGACCAACGAGGTCCACGGCCTCGAACTCAACGAACACGTCTGGGAACTCGTCGACGACGCACGGCCCACCCACTTGCCGGAACGGGACGCCGAGCAACCCGGGCCCACCGGCTACGCGGCGGCCTTCGAAGCGATGGGCGAATCCCTCGCCTCGGGTGACTTCGAGGACTGGGAGAACGGCGCCTTCCTCAACCACTGTGGGGAGTACATGCTCGACTGGCTGGACTGTCTCGACGAACTTCGACCGAACACCATCACAGCCACAGATCGCAGCCCCGCGGCGGCGGACGACTAGAAAGGCATAAGTGATTTAGGCAATCCTAAAAAGACAATGAAAGACGAACCCTCTGACACATCCCGTCTCACGGACCGCACGACGCGGCGACGCGTACTGGCGATGAGTGGCGCTGCGGGCCTCACTGGTCTCGCCGGCTGCAATACTATTCTCGGTGGCAACGGGAACGGTAATGGAAACGGCGACGGGCCACTGTCGATCGGTGACTTCCGTGGCTCCGGGGCCTTCGTCCAGGGCCGCCCTGCGCCCGAGGGGACGACCATGGAGGAATTACCCGACCTCTCCGGCTCACTCTCCATCTATCTGGCCGGTGGTGAGGGTGGCCTCTACGAACAGCTGATCCGACTCTTCGAGCAGTACTACGACGACTTCGATCCAAGCGTCGAGCTTCTCCCGACTGCGGACCTCGTCAGCCGAATCGAGACGGAGCACGAGGCCGATGCCGTCCAGGCCGACGTGTTCATGACGGTCGATGCGGGCTCGCTCGGCGCCGTTGCTGACATTGGCGCGACGGCGACGCTCTCTGACGACATCCTCTCCCCGGTCCCCGACGGGTTCAAAGACGCCGACGGCAACTGGGTCGGCTTCGCCGGGCGAGCACGCTCGATTCCGTACAACACCAACGAACTCTCCGAAAGTGACGTGCCCGACTCGGTCCACGACTTCCCCGAGACAGCGGCCCTCGAAGGGGCAATCGGCTGGGCACCCAGTTACTCGGCCTTCCAGGGCTTCATCACGGCAATGCGAGTCAACCGCGGCGATGAAGTCACGCGCCAGTGGCTCCAGGACATGCTCGATCACGGCGTCACCGAATACCGCGACGAGTGGTACACCTCGAACAACGTCGCAGACGGCAACGTCAAACTCGGATTCGCCAACCACTACTACGCGCTGCGCGTGCAGCGAGATCGCCCGGACGCGCCGATCAAACTCGCGTTTACTAAGGACGACGCCGGCGCACTCGTGAACGTCTCCGGTGCGGAGGTGTTCGAGAGTACGAGCGATTCAGAACTGTCGAACAACTTCGTCCGCCACCTCCTGACCGCCGAAGCACAGGAATTCTTCGCGACGCGGGCCTTCGCCTACCCGATGATCCCCGGCGTCCAGCCGGCCGGTGACTTGCCGACCATCGACCAGCTCAACCCGCCGGATATCGACCTGACGGAACTCGCTGACGTCGGTGGAACCCTCGACCTGATGCGGGACGTCGGCGTCCTCTGATGTCCTGGAGCGAGCGTTTCGAGGGGGTTCGCGATCTGGCAGCCGGTTCGACGCCTGACCGGTCGACGCCAGTCCTCCTCGGAGCGATCGCTGTGCTCATCGGCGTCGTCGTGCTGTCGCCGCTGCTCTGGTTGCTCATCAAGACCCAATCCATTCCCACCGGTCGACTGCTTTCCCTTCTCACCAGCGACACGACCCTGCAGGTCACGCTCAACTCGATTATTCTCGTCGCGGTCGTCACGATTCTCTCGATTTTTGTGGGCGTTCCGCTCGCCATTCTCACTGCCCAGACCGACCTACCATTTCGGCGGTTCTGGACGATCACGAGTGCGCTCCCGCTGGTCGTCCCGAGTTACATCGGCGCCTTCGCGTTCGTGTCAGCGTTCGGTCCCCGTGGCGAACTTGCAGGGCTGCTCGGCCCGCTTGGCATCGAACAGATCCCGTCCATCTACGGATTGCACGGCGCGGTCATCGTGCTGACGTTTTTCACCTATCCATACGTGTTCCTGACGACGCGGGCGTCGCTGCTTTCTTTCGACGGTTCGGTCGTCGAAGCCGCCCGCTCGCTCAACGCGACGCGCTGGGAAGCGTTCAAACGCGTCACGTTGCCACAGATTACGCCGGGGATCGCTGCTGGCTCGCTCCTCGTCGCACTGTACGTGCTTTCGGACTTCGGCACGCCCGCGATCATGGGCTACGACGTGTTCACGCGCATGATCTACAACGAGATGAATGCCAGACTGGACTACGCAGCGGTCCTCTCGCTCCTGCTGGTCGGCCTTGCGATCACGATCGTCTGGCTCGAATCACGTGTCGGTGGTGGCCGTGAGGGCGCATACGTCACGCGTGGCTCTCGCCGTCCGGGCACGATCAAGCTGGGTCGCTGGAAGTACCTGGCCCTCGCCTTTTGCGGAACGATCGCAACCCTGTGTCTGGTCTTGCCCGTCGGTATACTCCTGCACTGGCTCCAGCGCGGTGGACAGGGATTCGCCGGTGGTGGATTCACCTTCGAAATCTCGACCGCCTGGACCTCTGTGGGCCTGGCCGCGGCCGCCGCCTTCCTCTGTGTCCTCCTCGCGATTCCAGTGGCATACTTCGCAGCCACGACCGACTCGAAACTCGCGTCGATCCCTGATCGAATGACCTACGTCGGCTACGCCGTCCCCGGTGTGGTCCTCGGCCTGGCACTGATCTATCTCGGCCTGAGCTACGTTCCCTTCCTCTATGGCACCGTGTTCGTCCTCCTCTTTGCCTACGTCGTGCGCTTTCTCCCGCAGGCGGTCGGCTCCACGAAGTCCTCCCTGCTCCAGGTCGATCCACACTACGTCGACGCCGCCCGATCGCTCGGTGAATCACCCACGGCGGCGTTCCGTCGCGTCGTCCTTCCCCTCGTGATGCCAGGGATCGTTGCCGGGGCAGCGCTGGTCTTTCTGACGACGATGAAGGAACTGCCGGCGACGCTGATCCTCGCTCCGAGTGGGATCGAAACGTTCGTAACGTACATCTGGTTAGTGCAGGGTGCAGGATACTACGGGCAGGCAGCGATCCCGGCACTGGTCCTCGTGGTCGTCTCGGGACTGTCGATGCTCGTACTCCTCGGCAGGGAACGATACGATGTCACGTAACGACGGACGCGAACGAACGCAGGCGTTCGACGACGTGGAAACCGCCGTCGACGACCCCACGCGGACCGTCCTCCAACTCGATAGCGTCGAAAAAACGTTCGGCGCCGAAACCGCCGTGGAAGCCCTCTCACTTGCAGTCAACGACGGTGAGCTGCTGACGTTACTCGGGCCGTCCGGCTGTGGCAAGACGACGACACTCAGGCTCATCGCCGGGCTCGAGCGGCCAACTGCCGGTACCGTGCGAATCAACGACGAGGTCATCGCTGGCGATGGTCGTTTCGCGAAACCGGAAGAACGCGACGTCGGCATCGTCTTCCAGGACTTCGCGCTCTTTCCCCACCTCGACGTCAGCGAAAACATCGCTTTCGGCATCCAGGACCTTTCCACCGAGGACCGTGAAAATCGCGTCGAGGAACTGCTCGAACTGGTGGATTTGCAATCACACAGCGGGCGCATGCCCAACCAGCTGTCCGGCGGGCAACAACAGCGCGTCGCCCTCGCACGCTCGCTCGCCCCGGAGCCGGATCTTCTCTTGCTCGACGAACCCTTCTCCAACCTCGACGTGCGATTGCGCGTCGAGATGCGCGAGGAGGTGCGCCGGATCCTGAAACGAGCCGGCGTGACGGCAATTTCGGTGACCCACGATCAGGAGGAAGCCCTCTCCATATCGGATCGCGTCGCGATCATGAACGATGGCCGCGTCGAACAGGTCGGTGACCCCGGCGAAGTGTTCGAAGATCCAGAATCACGCTTCGTCGCGAGTTTTCTCGGCCAGGCGAGTTTCCTCTCCGCGCGTGTGACCGAAGGCTCGATCGAGACTGGCATCGGCGCCTTCGATCGCGAGGTCCTCAGTGGACCGATCGAAGCCTACGATGGCGCCCACGTCGACGTGCTGGTCCGGCCCGACGACCTCCAGGCCCTGCCCACGAACGAGTCGATGGCCGATGGCTACGTCTCCCACCGGCAGTACAACGGCCCATCGTTCGTCTACCGCGTGACCCTCCACAGCGGCGAGGAGGTTCACTGTCTGCACAACCACTCCCAACTGTTCGAACCGGGTGAACCGGTCGAGATCGATCTGACGGCCGACCACTCGCTCGCGTGGTACCCAGCGGAATGATCCAGGGCAGCCTCGATCCCATAGTCGACCGGTTCAGGGAGTCCAGCACGCGGGCCCGTCTCGCCGTCCTGGGTGCACTCGCCGGCGTGATCGTCTGGACGATTGCGACGACCGTTTTTCCATACCACACGATCAATCACGACGAGGGTGTCTACCTCCAGCAAGCCGCGATGCTACTGGATGGGCAACTGTTCTTGCAACCCCCAGTCGAAGAGGCGTTCCGTCCCTGGTTCTTCGTGGAATCCGACCGCGGGCTGTATCCGAAATACGGACCGGTCCCCGCGGCGATGTTCGCAGTTGGAAAGCTACTGGGCGGCTATCGGATCGCACTTGCGCTGATCGCCGCGGGATGTATCGTGCTCACACAACGAGTGCTCGCGACGGCGTTCGCCCCGCGCACTGGTTACGTCGGCGCCGTGTTGCTCCTTGGCGCGCCACTCTTTCTCGTCGATGCCTCGGTATTCCTCCCGTACGTCCCGACGATGTTCTGGAACCTGGCCTTTGCCGCGGCCTACCTCCGAGCGAACCGGACCGGCAGTCGCCGCGTTGCAGCACTCGCTGGGCTCGCCATCGGGATCGCGTTCTTTTCCCGGCCGTTCACTGCACTGCTTTTCGCACTGCCCTTCGTCGGCCACGCACTCTGGACGATGCGAACCCTGGAGCGCCCGACGGTCAAACGGCAACTCCTCACGGCGGCCGGTGGCCTCCTCGGCGTCCTCCTCACCCTGTCGTACAACGCCCTGATAACCGGCGATCCGCTCCTGTTCCCATACGAAGCCTTCGCCCCCCTGGACGGACTCGGGTTTGGCCGTCGCGAGATTCTGGGATACGCGCGCGAGTACACCCTCGAACTCGGCGTGCGTGCGAATCTCGAAGCACTGCGTCTGTTCGTGACTCGCTGGATGACCGCCGGCCTCCTCGGCACTGGCCTCGCCCTGCTGGGATTCGTCGTCGCGGTTCGCCGCGGTCTCTCGGCGACGCAGGCGACGATCGCGGCGGTCGCCGTGACGGTGCCGCTGGGCAACGTCTACTTCTGGGGGACGCTCAACGCACTGGGTGATCTCTCCGATCCCGGCGAGGGGCTTGCATACTTCCTCGGTCCGTACTATCACGTCGACCTCCTCCTGCCCTTCGTCGCCTTCGCTGCTGTCGGCGTCGTCGCAGGGTTCGACCGGCTCCGTACGATTGCCCGTCAACGGACGAGCACCGACCGTGGGGCCACCCGAGTGATCGTCGCGAGCCTGCTCGTCTGCGGAGCGATCGGCGGCGCGGCTGGGGCGGTCGTCGCCGCCGACCCAATTGGGGAGAACGCCGAAACGACCGAGCGATTAGAAGTAGCATACGAACCATTCGAGGAGCAATCACTCGACGACGCCATCGTCTTGCTTCCCACGCCGTACGGTGACTGGCTGAATCATCCGTTCCAGGCGCTCCGGAACGAGCCCGGCTACGACGAGGGGCCGGTGTATGCGATTCAGGAACGGCAGTTCGCGGTCCTCGACGCCTTCCCGGACCGGACCGCCTACCGATACGTCTATCACGGCGCCTGGAATCCCGGATACGCCGACTCCGTCACGCCCCGGCTGCAACCGATCGAGATCGTCTCCGGCCCCAGCGTTTCGACGGAGCTCTCGCTACGGACCCCACCCTACGGCGAGCGATTCCTCGTGACCCTGTCGAGTGCCGAGGGGAGTGACTTCACCAGCGTCCCGGTCGACGCACAAACGGCGACCGCGACGCTGACCGTCGATGGGGAGCAAGCGACTGTTTCCTTCGGAGGCACTAACGTGACCGCCAGCGTTCCCGTCGCGGATCGAGACCGCGTCGAACTCAGTGCCTCGCTCGACACGGGCATCGCAACTGCGATGACCTACCGGGCCGAACTACCCGTCGAACGCACCGACGATCGCGTTCGGGCACTGACGCCCGAACTGGAGGTCTGTCGGGACGATAGCCTCTGTGGTGGCGAGGCCGGCTACGTCCCTGGAATCTACGGCGAAGACGTCGCCATCAACGCGACCATCCAACCATGAGCGAGGAGAAACTCACTCGACGGGACGCCATCGCTGCGCTCGCGGCGAGTGGTATCGTCGCGGGCGGTGTTGGCGTGCTCAACTGGGCGCGGACCCCTGACACGCTAACCGACCACGATAAAGCGACGATGCAGGCCGTCGCCCACGCGATCTATCCGAGCGAACTCGAGGGCGTCGACGACTTCGTCGAGCGGGTCGCGGCCGGGCGGGCGAACGAGCGCCCGGAGTACGCGGCCGGCATCAGCGATGCCGTCGCCGAACTGGACGAGCACACGCGACACTGGGAGGACGTACCCTACGTCGAGTTACCGCCGGACCGGCAGGCCGAAAAACTCCGGGAATTCGGTGTCCACCATGCCGATCCGGACCCGACGGGGTATCCGGAAGCACGGGTCCGCTACTACCTCGTCAACGAACTTCTCTTCGCGCTGTATTCCTCGCCCACCGGCGGCGAACTCGTCGGCATCGAGAACCCACAGGGCCATCCTGGTGGCACGGCCAGCTATCAGCGCCCGCCACCGACGGACGAATAGGCTCCGGGGAGAAACGGGCCGGTCCGTCGCCGTTAGAATCGCTCGTCGATGCCGACCGACAGGATCGACCGGGCGATGGCGTAGCCGCCACTGATGGGATCGAGTTTGGTCTCACCGGCGCGTTCGCTGTATTCGATGGGGCGCTCTCGGACGTCGTACCCGCGGAAAATTGGCCGCATCAACAACTCCGCCGAGAGGCCGGTGTTTTCGGTCCACTCGATGGATTCGATGACCTCGGCCCTGTACGCCCGCATCCCCGTCGTCGTATCGTGGACGCGGCGGCCGAGCAAGAGACTGGCGAGTGCAGCGAACGAATGGTTGCCAAAGCGGTTGAACGCGGGCATCGCTCGTGCGCCGTGATACAACCGATCACCGCTCACCACGTCCGCCCCGTCGTTGATCGTTTCGAGGAACTCGGGGAGTGCCTCCATCGGGTACGTATCGTCGCAGTCGGTCGTGACGATGACCGGTCTGTCGGCGGCGTGGAGCGCCGCTTCGACGGCGACGCCATAGCCCTGAGGCTCCTGTTCGATCACGCGAGCGCCGTGCTCACGCGCGATCTCGGGCGTCCGGTCACTCGATCCGTCGACGCAAACGACCTCGGCGCGGCCGTCCGTGATGCGGTCGATGTCCTCGAGGACGGTACCGATCGCGGCCTCCTCGTTGTACGTCCCCATGACGACGCTGAGGTCATCGAACGTATACTCCGATTGCGCGGCTTCAGCCGTCGTTGACTGACTCATTACCAGCACTCCTGGCTGTGGGGACTTGAACTTTTAGGTTTGCCAAAACCATGGGTCGATCCCCACGGCGATCACCGCTCGGCGAATTCCACGACGGCCTTGATTTGCTGGTCGTCGTCGACGAACGCCGGGGCGACGTCGTCCGGAGTAGCGACGGTAGTGACGAGTTCGTCGAGGAGCCAGGAGGGCGCGGCCGCGAGCGTGTCGATCGCTGTCTCGAAGTGGCTGACGTGGGAATTGACCGTGCCGATCAGACACTTGTTGTGCAAGACGAGTTCATTGTGAAGTTCGCCGCCGTCTATCTCGAATTCCCAGGAATCCGGAATGCCTTCGAGCACACCGACGCCGTTTGGCGCCAGCGCGTGGACGGTCTGAACGGCGTGGGGTGCGTAGCCGGTCGCTTCGAAGATCAGATCCATTCTTTCGTGGGCCCCAGGAATCTCGTCGACCGGCGTTTCCCGCGAGTCGACGTAGGTCCCACCGATCCGTTCGATGAGGTCGATGGTCGGGTCCGGTCGGTCTCGACGGCCGACGCAATAGGTCCGGTCGTGCGACTGGGTGAGTTTCCACAGGGTGAGTAGTCCGAGGGAGCCATTCCCCAGGACACAGGCCGTCTCGGGGTCCCACTGGAATGGCTCCCGCGTCGCGGATGCGTGTTCCAGCGCTTTTGCCGTGATGGAGGCCGGTTCGACGAACACCCCGTCGCGGCCAATCGCTTCAGGCACCGGGACGAGATACTCCGCGGGACTGGTGATGTATTCTGCCATGAACCCGTGGGCGCCGACGATGCCACGTTCCACATAGTCGCCGGCCGGTGCCATGTCGGGCTCGCCGCGACGGAAATACTCGTTAATTTCTCCGTTTGGCTTGCGGCGAACGGTCGGGGCGACGAGCGTGCCGTCCCGCAGGCCGGTGCCGTTCGAGTCCGCGACGACGCCGACCGCTTCGTGGCCGAGGACCATGTGATCGTCCCCCTCGGGAAATCCGCCGTGGGCACCACAGAGGACCTCGTGATCCGTGCCGTCGACCCCGACCCGGAGAATGCGGATCAATGCCTCACCTCTCTGGGGCTCCGGTCGTGGCTTTTCGAGCACCTCGGGTTCGTCACTGCCCCGTCGAACGGCAATGGCTTTCATGCCTACTGCAATGGTATAGAACGGCCCAAAGTAAGCCTTCCGACAGATTTGCTCGGATTCGAGTTATTTTATCCGCACCGAGCTTCCTTTCTCGCTGGATCGATAGATACCGTCCATCACCCGTTGCACCTCCAGCCCCTGAGAAACCGTGTTCATCGTCGGGGACTGCTGTCCGATGATACATTCGAGAAAGTATCGTTCCTCGCGCTGGTGTGGATCAGTGTTGTTCGTCGTAATCTCGGTCGTTCGATGGTGCGGACTCCCGACCGGGGAGGTCTCGTAGAACTCGAGGCTGCCATCGTTCAGATCCAGGCCAGCACCGGCCTCGGTCCCGCGGACGAAGTACTGCTGGCTCGGCGGCCGGTTCGTCGCCCAGGCGACTTCGATGGAGAGCGTCGTGCCGTTCGCACACCGGACGAAGGCACTCGCGGAGTCGTCGACGTTGAACTCCCCGGCACCGTAATCCTGGCCCCACATATCCAGGTACGTGTACTCCGCGGCCGGCCCGAACTCATCTCGGGTGGTCGCGGAAACTTCGATAACCTCTGGGTAGCCAGCCAGGTACAGCGCGAGGTCGATCACGTGGGTCCCGATGTCCACGACGGCACCGCCACCGGCGACTTCTTTCCGGGTAAACCAGCTGCCACGCCCGGGAACGCCACGCCGGCGAACGTAGTCTGCTTCCACGTGTGTGACATCGCCGAGTTCGCCCCGGGACCGGTACTCAGCGGCGACCTGGACCGGTTCCCGGAATCGGTTGTGAAACCCGATCATGACGAAGCCATCCGACGTGGCCGCGGCGTCGGCTATTCGCTGTGCACTATCGAGGGTATGCGCGAGTGGCTTCTCGACCAGGACGTCGAGTCCCGCGTCCAGGGCATCGACGACGTATTCTTCGTGGTAGGCGTTTGGCGTTGTCACGACGATGGCATCGACGACGTCGAACAGCTCCTCGCGGTCCGTGAAGGTCGCGACGCCGTAATCGCGGGCGAACGACTCACGTGCGGCCTGATCGACATCGAGTCCGCCGCCGATGGTCGCACCGAACGCGCTCATCTCGTCGGCGTGCAGACGCGCGATGTTACCAAGACCAACGAATCCCACCGAGACGTCTCCAACCTCGGACTCGGGCGCCATGAGCGGACTAACGGGCTGGCTACTCAAGAAGTGTTTGCCACAACGGAGTTGGCGTGGCCAGGTATCGCCTTCTACGGCAACGGGATCAGGGATTCCTGAGGCAACCTCCTGGAGGGACTGCATTCATCGAAGGGTGGGCTGAGAGTCCAGGTCGCCCACAGATGCCTCGCCCAGGAGAGCGGGCCTGCATCCGCGTTCGAAGAGACACGAGCCGTCGAGAAGAGGTGCAGGGAGGGACGCGGCGATTCTAATCGCAGACCGGTGAAATGGCGGGCTTCCGATTGCACTGCCTATAAAACGTAGCTCTACGCATAGGCCAAATATGAAGAATATCGACGACCTCATCGAGAGCGCGGCCGACCTGGCCGAGCACGGTCTCTCCAAGGGCGAGATTGCCGACGAGTTGAACGTTTCCCGGGAAACTGCAAGCTGGCTCGTCGAGCGAAGCGGCACCGGGGCCGAGCCCAGCCCCACGAAGACGAGCGGCCCCCACGACATCCACGTCGACTGGAGTACCATCGGCCGTGACAGTGCAAGACTTTCTGCCGTCGGCTTTGCCCTCGCGGATCTCCTCACGAAGCAAGGCGAAGACGTCGATCTGACGATCGGTATCGAAAAAGCCGGTGCGCCACTGGCGACGACGGTCGCCCGGGAGCTAGACACGGACCTGGGAACGTACGCACCGAGCAAGCATCAGTGGGACGACGACGATGCCGACTCCCTCGATGGCTCCTTCTCACGGAACTTCGCCCAGATCCGTGATCGTGACTGCTACGTCGTCGATGACACGATCACCAGCGGCAACACGATGACGGAGACCGTCGAAGCGATCCGTGACCAGGGTGGCAACCCCGTCGCCTGCGTCGTCCTGGCGGACAAACACGGTGTCGAGGAAATCAACGGCGTGCCCGTCTACTCGCTCTTGCAGGTTATCCGCGTCGGCAGTACGTAACGACGCACGGACCGGCCACATTTTCAGGCCTTCGACTGTCGATTGTCGAAACGTTTCCCTAGCGTTCGAGAACCGCGTGTCGCTCCAGTTCCAGCTCGCCATCGACGCTTTCGACCCGTCGCGTCGGCCACTCTCCAGTCGCGCTGAGACACTCGATCGAATCCTCCCGTACCAGGAACGTATCCTCGCTCTTTGCCCCCTCGATCGTCGGGTTCCAGGCGTAGGCCATCGGGCTCGTTACCCGCGTTTCGTTCCCCGGCGTCGCGATCCATTCCCGGCCCGCATACCCCGCCGCGCCCCCCTGGTGGTGTTCCTGCCATTCGCCGTCCCAGCCGACCTCGGCGTAGGCGTCCTGGATCGCCGCGAAAACGTCCCCCGCAGTGCCACCTGCATTCGCTGCACGCTGGGTCGCTTTCAGCGCTGAGGTTTCGACTCGCATCGCTTTCGTCGTGCGTTCTTCGAGCCACTCCGGTGGATCGAACGCGACGGTTCGGGTACAGCTGACGGTGAGCCCGCCTCGCTCGGCCGTCACGGAGCCCAGTGCATAGTCACCGAGTGGTTCGTCTTTCGGCGTGTAGTGACGGAATCGCTGAACACGGTCACTTCCACCAACTAGGGTCACCGGGGTGGCGATGTCTGCCGCCTCCAGGGCGCCTCGTAGCCGGCCCGTTACCTCCAGCTCGGTGTCGGACGGTTCCAGGGTCCGCATAACCTCTTCGACGGCATTCGCAACGTCTCCCGCAAGCTCTTCATACTGCTCCATCTGGTCGGTGGTCAGTGGATGACGCAGGGCGGACGCGTCGAGGCTCTCGAACCCTTCAACTGGGAAATCCGCTGCAGCGGGCTCTGGGCTGATGCGAGACAGAACCGCCGCCAGATCGGTCTCGTACCACGGAAACGTCACCAGCTTTACCGATTCGTCGAGTTCCTCAGCGACGAGTCGTGGCCCTTCGATAGTGTCCGTCACGACCGTCACTTCCTCGCCATCGTAGCCGGCCGCGGCGATGCCGATGTCGACACCCCGGTCGATGACGTTGTCACCACCGGTGAGCCAGGCGAAGGAATTCGGTCGGGCGAACCAGACGGCTTCGAGGGAATGTGCGTCGAGATACGAATCGAGCCGCTCGTAGACAGTCATCGTTGGATCGATGGGAGCGGTTCAAATAAACATTGGCGCATCAGCGTCGGCAACGGTGTATACGGGAACCACCTTTTTCCGTTCCTGTCGAACCAACGAACGGCTCAAGCCCAGTACGCTTCGCCGGGCTGCGTCTCGAAGATTGCTCGTGAGAGGAGGTCGACGGCTTTTTCGAGACCTTCTGTCGAGGACGTCAGCGAATCCTCGTGTTCGATGGACAGCGCTCCGTCGTAGCCAACCATCCGGAGCGTCGAGACGATGTCCTTCCAGTGAGATTCGCCGTGGCCGTAGCCGACCGACCGGAATAGCCACGATCGGTTGGCTTCGTCCGTGTACGGTGTCGTGTCGAGGACGCCCTTTTCACGGGTGTTCGCGGCGTAAAGTTTGGTGTCCTTCGCGTGGAAGTGATGGATCGCGTCCGACGCGCCGAGCAACCGTATCGCCTCCGTGGGCTCGATGCCCTGCCAGTAGAGGTGGGAGGGATCGAAGTTCGCCCCGATCCGGTCGTTCGTGGCCTCGCGGAGACGGAGCAATCCGCGGGGTTCGTGAATCAACATGTTCGGGTGCATCTCGATGGCGACGTCGACGCCGTGGTCCGCAGCGTGCTCTGCGATGTCCTGCCAGTATTCGACGGCAAGCTCCCACTGATAGTCGAGCGCGTCCGCGTGTTCCGGCGGCCATGGCGCGGTGATCCAGTTTGGCACCTCGTCGTTTGGACCGCCGCCTGGAAGGCCGGAGAAACAGGTGACGGCGTCGACGCCAAGCTCGCCAGCGAGCTCGATCGTCTCACGAAGCTCGGTGTCAGCCTGTCGTCCCCTCGATCGATCGGGATGGAGCGGATTGTTGTGGGTTGCGAGCGCGCTCAGAGAAAGGTCGTACGTCGAGAGCAGGTCCAGCAAGGACGCCTGGGCGTCTGCGTCATCGAGATACTCCGCCCGCGTGAGATGGTCCTCACCAGGAAAGCCACCACAGCCGATTTCGACGGCCTCGACCCCCACCTCAGTCAGGGAGGCCAACGTATTTTCCAGCGACTGGTCACCGAATGGTACCGTCAGAACACCGACGTGCATAGCTGAAATTTCGGGATGTGAACGGAAAAAACCGCGTCGAGCTGAGAGCAGGTCCGTCGAACGGTGCTCGCTCCAACGGGAGTTGATTGCAGTCAGGAGTTTCGAAAAAATGCTATAGAGAGTTCATTATGAGATCTCTATGAAATCTCTATAGAATCTCTACGATACGGCCCGGGGTGCGATGGGCCTCATTCGGTGTCCGTCTCGTACTGATCGAAGAGTGTGGAAAGTTGCTGGGCGCGCATGGTCAACATCTTGATGTTCACGTACATCTCACCCAGCGCGAGGTTCTGCTCTTCAGCGATGGACGCCAGATGCTCGGCCTCCTCGACGTTTTCCTTGGACGTACTCGCCACGTCATCGGCAATCGCAGCGACCTCCTGTGTAGACGCCGCTTGCTCGTCGGTCGTGTTCGATATCTCCCGAACGCCGCTGGTGGTTCGCTGGACGTGCTCCATAATGGATTCGAGCGATTCGAGGCCCTCGTCCACGCCAGCTTTGCCATCCTCGACGGAGTCACGCATCGTGCGAATTTCCTCCACCGCTTCTTCGGTCTGCTCCTGAATGTCGTTGATCAGGGTCTCTATTTGATTGGTCGCGTCCTTCGTCTCGCCAGCGAGGGATTTCACCTCGTCGGCAACGACCGTGAATCCGTTGCTGTCTCCGTTGCCATTCGACGCGTGCGCGGCTTCGATCGAGGCGTTCAGCGCCAGAATATTCGTTTGTTCGGCGATGTTGTCGATAAGATCGACGATCTGACCGACTTCGTCCATCCGCTCGTTGAGGGTTTCCACCGTCTCGACGACGTTTTCGGTTTTGTTGGCCGTCGTCTCCATCCGATTTCGCGCTTCCTGGCCGGCCTCGATCCCTTCCACTGTCCGCCGCTCCGTCTTGTCGGCCATCTGGGTGACTTCGTTTGCCGAGGCCGCGATCTCCTCGATGGTGGCCGACATGTCGGACATCTCGTCGCTGATTTTCGAAATTTGCTCGTGTTGTTCGTTGAACACCTCCGCGATCTCCTGGACGGTTCCCGCGACGCTTTCACTGGCCTCCTTCACTGCCTGCGTCGCAGCAGTCACTTGTTCACTGGAGCCTGCGACGTCACCGGAGAACTCGTTCGCCGTCTCGATGGTCTGTTCGAACGCCGTGGACATCGCGTTGAACTCCTCGGCGACTGTTTCGAGCCGAACGGTCGGTGCATCGACTTCCATGCGGCGAGTGAGATCGCCCTCCCGCGCTGCCTCGAGGGTTTCGGCGTATTCCTTGAGTGTTGCCTCCATCGCCTCGAACTCCGGACTGTCGGCGGCGACGCCACCGTCAGGCGTGAGCTCGAACTGGCTCGTGGCTGAGAGCGCATGCGGGGCCGCGCGGTCATCCGTTCCATGCGAGCGGTTCTCGTCTCCGCCACCACTCTCGCGGGCTCCTGGGCCCGTCATCTCAGCGGCCCGTTCGCCAGCGGCCGAAGTGGGTACCGACGACGCTGAAGGGGGACTCGTTTTGCTTGCGGCGGGCACCGCATCTACCTCCGCAGCGGTGTACAGTGCAGCGATTGACGCGAGAACGAACGCACTCGCGGCCAGTAGCAAATAGCTGGCACCATCGAAGGTTGCAGCGAGCAGAATCTGCAAGAATCCGTGCAGCAATTGTCCCCCGATCCCCAGTGTGACAACCCGGCTTGTGTGTTGGTCGAAATTCATAGATGATGCATGGCGTGGGTCGGAGTTCGTGACACCACGGTGGCGACACGTATCCAATCGTGTTACCATCGATTGTGAGGAATCCTAAATAGTGCTTCCCATCGAATTATCAGTTCTAATAGTCCAGTCCAGCATAGAAAAACCGGCATCCTGAGTGCGTTTGTGGAGATGGAACGCCTTTTAGGGAGGCGCCGAGAACGCGGGTTTATGGGTACAGACATCGATTATTCGGACCTTCACGATCCGAATGCGGAGTACACGATGCGAGAGTTGTCAGCGGACGCAATGGGCCTGACTGCGAAACGAGGCGGTGGTCGCGACGTGGAGATCACCGACGTCCAGACGACGATGGTCGACGGGAACTTCCCGTGGACGCTGGTTCGAATTTACACCGACGCAGGAATCGTCGGGACTGGTGAAGCATACTGGGGCGCCGGTGTCCCGGAAGTGATCGAGCGAATGACACCGTTCGTCGTCGGCGAAAATCCCCTCGACATCGACCGACTGTACGAACACCTGATCCAGAAGATGTCCGGCGAGGGCAGCGTCGAGGGCATCACTGTCACCGCTATCGCCGGCATCGAGGTCGCGCTGCACGACCTCGCTGGCAAGATCCTGGAGGTTCCGGCCTACCAGCTCCTCGGCGGCAAATATCGCGACGAGGTCCGGGTGTACTGTGACTGTCACACTGAGGAAGAAGCGGATCCTGATGCGTGTGCCGCGGAAGCCCGCCGCGTGGTCGACGACCTCGGGTACGACGCACTCAAATTCGACCTCGACGTCCCGAGTGGCTTCGAAAAGGATCGGGCGAACCGCCATCTTCGCCCGGGCGAGATCCGCCACAAGGCCGAGATCGTCGAGCAAGTGACCGAGGAAGTCAAAGACGAGGCCGACGTCGCCTTCGACTGCCACTGGACGTTCTCCGGGAACTCCGGCATGCGACTTGCCAATGCCATCGAGGAGTACGACGTCTGGTGGCTCGAAGACCCGGTGCCGCCGGAGAACCTCGAGGTACAGGAAGAAGTCACGAAGTCCACGCTCACGCCGATCACCGTCGGCGAAAACAGGTATCGCGTCACCGAGGAACGCCGATTGATCGAAAACCAGGCCGTGGACATCATCGCCCCGGATATGCCGAAGGTCGGTGGCATGCGGGAAACCCGCAAAATCGCCGACACGGCCAATCAGTATTACATCCCGGTCGCGATGCACAACGTGAGTTCGCCAGTGGGGACAATGGCATCGGCCCACGTCGGGACTGCCATTCCGAACGCACTGGCCGTAGAATATCACTCGTACGAACTCGACTGGTGGGAGGACCTGGTCGAGGAGACAGTCATCGAGGACGGCGCCATCGAGATTCCGGAGACGAACGGTCTCGGTATCACGCTGGACGAGGACGCCGTTGCCGAGCATATGGTCAAGGGCGAGACGTTGTTTGACGAGGCGTAATCTCGCCAAGCTCGAAAATCTCTGATTTTCGGTGTTCGATCCGGCGCTGTAAGCCGGAGCGACGTCGTTGGCGCGCTCTCCGACGGCAATCAGATTGTATAGCCATATTCGAGTTGATGAGTCCAAATTCACGCAAAATAGTTGTATATGAGTGTCGGCCCTATCAGATATGGCCAATTTATTATAGGGTGAAAGAAGACGAAATGGGCGCCGTTGGCGCTAAAGAGTTACTTGGAAGGCTTTTTGTTCCCGTTTCAGAATCCTTACTCATGGTTAAAGCGGCCATATTAGTAGATCTGTCGGCAAAGATAATTTCAAATACGGCTACTATATCTCCATTATATAGGGGGACTGCCTTTGTGTAAGAATGTGGGGTCGAATATTTCACGGTTTTTGACATTCAGAAGGAAATCTATCTCCATATCCTGATTCCTTGTAACTGTACTTGGGCACTGGCGGATGTTGGTGACGCATGATGGCAACGCTTGCTCACTCACTCCGTCGGTGGGGGTGCCACGAAGTTGCCATCCTCGAAGGCGATCGGTTCGGGTTCGCGCAGCACGCGGAGGTCCTCACGCTCGCGCGCCTCTGCGACGAGTGTGGGTGACGCGTACAGACGTTGGAGGTGCATCGTGTCGGTCGCACGAATCAGCCGAAGGGTGTCTGGTTCCACGACACCCACGGTCGCCAGAGCGGCGATCAATGCCGCGCGATCTGTCTCCAACACCGGCGGGAGCCGAACACCGCGAACTGTACTGGCCGTGATGGCATTGATGAGCGTCGGTGTGGCATCGACTGCTGCCGCGACGTCCGCGTGGACGAAGTCCGCAGAGCCCATCCCCATGGCGTTGCCGTGGGTTGCCTCGGTGAGACTGCGAAGGTAGATTCGCTTAATGTCGGGGCTCTCGGGTTCGGGTTCGTTGATCGCAAACGGCCGGCGACCGATGACGTTGGTGTCCATGCCCTGGCCGCTGATCTCCTTCCCCTGCTGGTCGAGCACGAGCACGTCGAGTTCCTCGAACGGGAGCGTGGGCATTTCGGCGTAGGCGCGTTCGAGCAACTCGCGTTCACGGTCGAGAAAGCCCGCTGGCGGAATCCCCTCGATGCTGGCCGTCTGGTCCCGCTGATCTTCGAGGATCGCGACCCCGCCGACGACCGGCAGTTCCGCGAGCAGAATTTCCGTAATTGCTGGGATCATGTTGCGGAGACTCCAGTCCACGGCCCACTCGTGGGCAATCTTGGCCCCTCGTTGTTTCCCCATGCCGATCACGAGCATCTTCGAAAGGCCGCTCTCGACGGCCCCGTCGAAGTCTGTGTGGGGTTTGATGCGATTGATCGGAACGACGGCGTCGGCTGAGGCTGCGTGCTCGTCGGCGACGGCTGGGACGTCGCGGTCCTCGGTCCGGCCGACCTCGACGACTGACATAGTCGAACGAATCTCACAATCGATGGCTGCCTCCGTCACGCCGACGGCTGCGAGTTGCTCGACCTGTCCGTCGGCCGTCGCACCGCCGTGGCTCCCCATCGCCGGAAACACGAACGGTTCGTAGCCGCGGTCACGGAGTTCATCGATAACGGCAGCGGTGATCGGGACGATGTCGCCGATGCCGCGACTGCCGACGGCCAGCGCGACTTCGCCGCCGTCGGGCACGTCTGAGAGATCCAGCTCCCCGACAGCAGCGCGTGCACGCTGCTCCAGGGCGGTCCCGGTCAGCGGATCAGTTTCCCAGATCTGTTCGATAATGCCAAGCGACGGGAGGTCCCGCTGACCCGCCGCCTCACGAACGGCGGACTCGGGCACCACGAGATCGGATGTCATACCTACGAACAGGGGACACGGCGGAATAAAACCGGTCGGTTTCCTGGCCGAATTCGGGAGCGCTATGCGATCACGACCGAACTACCCACGGCAGCAACGTGGCATCAGCATCGTTCGCCCCACATCTGTGAGGTCCCCGGGTTCGATCTGGCAAGCGAATCGGTAGCCGATAGCTTTTCGTTTCTCTCGCGTCTGAGTCTTCCTATGGACGTGTCACTCGATACCATCCTGCTAGCTGTCGGACCGAAGGACGACGACCGACTCGATCACCTCGCTCGCGCAATCCTCCAGGTAACAGTGCCGACCGACGCGACGGTCGTCATTACCCACGTGTTCACCCCGGAGCAGTTCAAATCCGTCGCGGACGACCTCGGTGTGCCCGACATCGGGGTGGACGAGGTTGACACCGTGCTGGAACGGCACGCGACGATCCGTCACTTCGAGTCAGTCTTCAAAGACTACGACGTCGATTACGAGCTTCGCGGTGTCGTCGGCGAGATCAGTGGCGGGATCCTTAACATCGCCGAAGCGACGGACGCCGACCGCGTCGTCATTTCTGGCCGGTCACGCTCGGCCGTCGGCAAGGCGATGTTCGGCAGCACGGCCCAGGACGTCCTATTGAATGCCCCGTGTCCGGTGACGTTCGTGCGCGGCGATTCCTAACGAGCCCCTCTGAGCGAGGGGATCGAACCTCCGCCAGCGTTCGTGGTTCGTCGTATGCCGCTGGACAATCCCCTATTCGAGCACGCCCTGCTCGGTGAGACGCTCGACCGTCGACGCATCGTAGCCGAACTCCTCGAGGACCTCGGCCGTGTGCTGGCCCGGTTCTGGCGGACCCGAGTCGAAGGACGCTGGCGTCTTCGAGTGGTCGACGGGCGCGCCAGTAGTTCGGAAGGTCCCACCTGAAGGATGGTCCAGTTCGACGATCATGTCGTTGTGTTCAACCTGGGGATTCTCCTGAACGTCTTCGAAGTCCTCGACTGCGGCTGCCCAGATGTCGTCCGCCAGCAGTTCCTCGAGTAACGCGTCGGTGGACAGCCCACGTGTGTACTCCTCGAGCCGGCGTTTGATTTCGTCACGTTCGGCGAAGGTATCCTCTATCCCGCGGAAGTCTTCGATGCCTGTAGAGTCCGCGAGAACTTCCATCGGGGTCATCGCGATAGCGACGTAGCCGTCGGACGTCTCGTAGATCCCGTACGGGCCACCAAGCCACGCCTGGGCGACGCCTTCTTCGCTCCGCTTGAACTCCCGGTCCATGTTAATCGCCGCCGTAAGCTCCTGGCACTGGAAATCCAGGGCAGCGTTGAGGAGATTCGCCTCCACCTTCTGACCCTCCCCAGTGCGCTCGCGGTGGAAGAGCGCAAACATCGTGTGGAGGGCGATCAGTGTCGCCGAGTGCTCGTCGACCACGGCTGTCCCGACCGGGGTGGGCGGATCATCCTTCCGCCCAGTGTAGTTCGCGAGTCCGCTCATCGCCTGCAGCAGCAGGTCCTGTCCCGGCCGGTCGGCGTAGGGGCCGTCGGCCCCGAATCCAGACGCTGAGACGTAGACCACGTCCGGATTGACGTCGCGGACGTCATCGTAGCCGAGGCCGAACCGGTCCATCACGCCAGGGCGAAAATTTTCGACCACTGCGTCGGCCTCCGCGGCGATATCCAGCGCCGCTTTCCGACCCGCGTCAGATTTCAGGTCTAACGTCACGCTGCGCTTGTTCCGGTTCATTGCGAGGAAAAACGGACTGACGCCGTCCTGGAGCTCACCACACGCCTCCAGTCGCCGTTCCCACTCCCCACCAATGCGTTCGATCTTGATCACGTCGGCGCCCATGTCCGCCAGTTTCTGGGTCGCCCAGGGCCCCTGCATCATCTGCGTAAAGTCCGCGATCGTGATACCCTCCAGTGCGTGCTGCATGAGTGAGAGAGGCAGCGACGGCCGTAAATAGTTTTTCTGTGGTTCGATCCGGGGAAGGATGGGACCAGAGACGAGCGATGCCAGCACTCGATAGCCAACCGCACTCGAGGCGGTCGTCAGGCCCAGGGGATGTCGTCGTGGAACTGACGAATGGCGTCGAGGGAGGTCAGCGCAGCGACCGCACCAGGCTGGGTGGTCGCGACGGCCCCAGCGGCGTTGGCGAGGGCCAGCGCCCGCTCGGGCGACGCTACCCCGTGGGTCAGCGACGCGAGTAGCGCGGCGAGGAAGCTATCGCCTGCCCCGGTCGTATCCACAACGTTGACGTCGTAGCCCGGATGACTCGCCGTCCCAGCGATGGGACTCCTGGGGGTCCCGACGCAAATGGCTCCCTCGTCCCCGATTGTGAGGACGACAGTGTTGGGGCCGTGGTCGGTGATGGTCTCGGCGACCACCCATGGATTTTCGTCCTCGAAGCCCGCGGCAGTGAGATCGGCCACCGAGGCGACGAGCAGGTCGACGTTTGGGAGGGCCTCCCGAACGGTGGTCGCGTACTCCTCGCGACTCTCCCACAGTCCGGGTCGCCAGTTCGGGTCAAGCGAGACGGAACAGTACTCGCTCGCGCGTCGCTGGAGGTCCATCGTCGCGGTTCGACTCGGTTCGACGCTCATCGTCACGCCGGTTGTGTGCACCCAGTCCGCGGCGGCGAGCGTCCGGTCGGGGACCGTGCCCCGTTGCAGGCGTGTGTCGGCGCCGCGTTCACGATAAAACTCGAAGGATCGTTCGCCGTCCGGCTCATGAGAGACCACCGCAAGCGTCGTCTTCGCACCTTCGTCGACGACGAAGTACTCGTCGGGAATCGAACGGTCGTCGAACGCCGCACGGAGGAAACGGCCGAAACCGTCAGTCGCGAAGCGCGTCCAGAAAAGCGGCGGGACGTCGAGCGTGTCGAGCGCAATGGCCACGTTTGCCCCGGAGCCACCAATTCGCGGCGCGTAGTCGAGGTCCGCCGACGGCGGGCCGGGTTTCGAGGGAAGAAAATCGACCAACGCGTCGCCCGCAACGAGAATCGACGGTTCGTCCATGCGCGGTCATTCGTGCCCGGCGAGTTAACTCCTGTCGTCGTCAGCTTCCCGATCGGTCCAGGGCGGTGTGATGAGGGAACGTTCGAACGCAAGCCAGGACTACTATTCGATCGGCGATCCGCGGTCGCCCCAGGCTGCCTGGAATCCGGCGGTGCTCTCCTCGGTCTCGGCCGAGGAAACGTGCGCCGCCAGCACGTCTGGGGCGAGGGTGACAGCGTCTACGCCAGCGGCGTAGCACTCGGTGGCCTGTCGTGGGTTGCGAATGCTCGCCGCGAGCAGTTCCGTGTCGAATCCGTACGCATCATAGATCGATTGAACGCGTTCTATCGCTCCCACCCCATCTTCGCCCGCATCGGTCATCCGGCCGACGTAGGGCGCGACGAAGGTGGCGTCGGCCTTGGCCGCGATCACGGCCTGTTCCACGGTGAAGACGACGGTGATACCGGCGGGGATCCCGGCCGCACGCAGGCGATGGAGCGCCTCGAAACCCGCCGCAGTGGCTGGAATTTTCACGATCACTCGCTCGCCCCACTCCTGATACGCCCGGCCTTCCTGAACCATTCCGTCGACGTCCGCGGCAAGCACCTGCGCGAAGACCGGCCCGTCCACGACGGCATCGACCGACGTGACGACCTCGCGGTAGGAACGGCCATCGTCGGCGACGATCGAGGGGTTCGTCGTCACGCCGTCGAGGATGCCGTACCTGGTGAATCGCTCGATCGACTCGACGTCTGCAGTGTCCACGTAGAGGTTCATACGGGAACCGCGGGGCGCCGCGTATTAGAAGTTGCCCGCCCGGGCGCCACTGCCGCGGTCCAGGGAGGTGGTTTCAATACCCAGCTCGCCGTCAACTATCACATGACGCTGGGAGAGAACGCGCTCGCGGTCGCGATGGACGCCGTCGTCGACCGTGTCGCGTCGACGCTCGCCGAGACGGGATCCTCGTTTCCGTACTTCGCGGACCCCGAAACCGGGAGGTGGGTGACGACCGAGGATGGCAACTGGTGTGGTGGCCACTGGATCGGCTTGCTGTGGCTCGCTGCCGACTACACGGACGACGAGACGCAGTCGGCTCGGTTTGCAGAAGCAGCCCGTTCACACACCGACACGATGGCCAACTACATGCCCCGGAACTCCATGTTCTGCGGACTGAACTTCCACCACGCCGGCTTCGACGGGTACGATGTCACGGGCGACCGGTCCCTCTTCGCGCTCGGCCTGGCTGGGGCCGACGCCACGGTGGCTGCCTTCGACGAACGCGCCCGACAGGTGCCACTGGGCGACCTGGACATCGAGGGACCCGAGCAGTTCCGGGGCCCGGAATCGGATCACGGCCCGCCAGGTGATCGGCTCGGCGCCGTGGACGCGATCCACACCTCACTGCCCGTTCTCTGGCGTGCCTACGCCGAGACGAACGTCCCGCGATTTCGCGACGTCGCCGTCTCGCACGCTGACCGTCACCTCGACTGGTACCAGCGCGCGGACGGGAGCACCTGGCATCACGCAGTTTTCGACGCCGAGAGCGGTGACCTGGAACGGCAGTACAACGAACTCGCCCTGAGTGACGACACTTGCTGGGCTCGCGGGCAGGGGTGGCATATCGCCGGACTCGCGCGGGCATATGCGGAAACTGGCGCGCATCGATACCGAGAGGCCATCGAAGCGAGTGTCGAGTACCATCGCGAGCACGCCTCTGCCGACGGCGTTCCGCAGTGGGACTACCGCGCTGAGCAGGGCGAGCCACTGGATACGAGCGCCGCCGCGCTGATCGCTCACGGGCTGACGATACTTCCCGACGAATCCGCGACGGCTGGCCTCCGCGAGTACGGCAAAACCCTGCTCGGAACCCTCCTGGAGGACTACCTCGTGACCGAGCGGGACGCGCCGAACCGCGGTGCCGTCCTGCACGGCTGTTTCAACCGGCCGGGCCGCTACGCGGACGACAACGAACTGCTGTGGACGAACTACTACGTCGCTCGCACCATCGACGCGCTCCGCGATCGCCAATGATGCGAGACCATTGGCTTCGCACACCGGATGCCAACGGCGCGGAACCGTGGCCATCGATCGATTGGGACCTGGGCGATCAGTACAATATCGCCGAAGTCGCCCTCAGGCGGGCGGAGACGGCCCCCGACGCATCAGCACTCACACACCATCCCATCGACGACCCGACGACGACACTAACCTACGGGGAAATCGCGAACGCGGTCGATGCGGTCACCGGTTTGCTCGCAGCCGAAGACGTCGAACCCGGCGACCGTGTCGGCGTGTGCCTGCCGCAGTGTCCTGAGCTTCTCATCGCCCAGCTTGCGGTGTTCCAGCGCGGTGCAGTTGCAGTGCCACTCTCGATGCTTCTCGGTGGCGATTCCCTCTCACACTCGATTACCCACAGCGGAGCCTCGCTGGTCCTCACTGACGCAGCACGCGCCGAGGCCGTCGCCAGCGCCGCCGACGTTCCGACCGTTTCCGTCGACCCGGGGAACTACGCGTCGTCGCCGCTCGGTGGCCTCGCAGGCGTTGTGGACGAAGACGGCGTTCATCTGCCAGAAGCCGGATCTGCCGTCCCAACGGCCCCGGACGACGCGGCCCTGATCCTCTACACGTCCGGGACGACCGGGAAACCGAAGGGGGTCGTCCAGGGCCATCAGTACCTCGCCGGCTCGCTGCCGGGGTACCAGGCCTGGTTCGAACTGTTCGATCCAGCGACGGCCCAGGCGGCCCGCGTCTGGACGCCGGCAGAGTGGGCCTGGGCGGGCGCGCTGTTCGACGTCGTCTACCCAACGCTCGCGATGGGTGGGACGCTCGTCTCTCGGGAGCGCCGATCCGGGTTCGATGCTGAAGCGGCCCTCAGATTGATTGCAGACGAAGGGATCACCCACACCTTCATGCCCGCGACTGCGCTGCAGCGAATTCGTAAGGAAGCAGATCCAACAGCCTACGATCTCGGGTCACTCGCCGTCGTCATGTCCGGTGGCGAGAGTCTCCCGAGGTCCCTGCTCTCGTGGGCGGAGTCGACCCTCGCACCTGCGATCCACGAGACGTATGGCCAGACGGAGGCCAACGCCCTCGTCGGGAACTGCTCGGCGGCCTACCCAGTGCAACCAGGGTCGATGGGCAAGGCCTACCCCGGTCACGAGGTGGTCGTCGTCGACGAAGCGGGCGAGGTGGTGCCCGATGGCGACGTCGGTGAGATCGCCGTGCGATTACCAGATCCGGTCGTGTTCGCGGGATACTGGCGGGACGACCGGGCGACCAACGAAACACTCGACGGCGATCTGTTTCGCACTGGGGACCTGGCCGTCCGAGACACGGACGGGTACTTCTGGCACCGCGGCCGGAAGGACGATCTGATCGTTACCGCGGGCTACCGCGTGAGTCCCCTGGAGGTCGAAGCAGTGTTGCAATCACAACCCTCGGTGGCCGCTGCGATCGTCGGTGGCGTCCCCGACGAGGACCGCGGAGAGCGTGTCACCGCGTACGTGGTTCCGGCCGACGGAGCCACCATCGACGCGGCGACCATCACGACGCTGCGGGACGCCGTCCGCGCCGAACTGGGGGCGTACAAGGTCCCTCGTGACATCGAGGCCATCGAGGCGATTCCGGAGACGCGATCGGGGAAAGCCGATCGGTCCGCGCTGTTCGGCACCGACGAGCGGTAGTTCGGCGATCGAGCAGTCCCGGAGGAGCACACGCGTCGGCTGCCCGGAACTATTTTATCGACTTTGGTCGTCTCTTATCACATGCCAACCCTGCGGTTCGTCGGCCGTCCCTTCGATGGCTTCGAGAATGCACTGAAGCGTCAAGTTGCGTCGTTCAATGAGACCCACGAGCAGACGCTCGAACTCGAACGGGACCATCGTCCGCTCCCGGAAATCCACGCTGAACTCGTCGAGACGGGCGATGTTGCCGAGGAGTACGACCTTTTTCTCTGTCTCAGCGACTGGTTGCCGTCGCTTGCCGACCAAGACCTGCTCGTGTCCCTGGACGAATATCTCGCCGACGATCCACCCGCGGACTGGCCCGAGGGCTGGGCCGAGAGTATGCGCGAACTCGTCACCTACGACGGCACGATCTACGGCGTCCCCTACCATGACGGCCCTGAAATTTTCCACTATCGGCGGGACCTCTTCGAGAACGTGGCCGAGCAGCGAGCCTTCCGCGAGGAATACGGTCGACCGCTGCACGTTCCCAAGACCTGGGACGAGTTCCTCGACGTGGCGGAGTTCTTTACCCGGCCCGAGGAGGACCTCTGGGGAACGGTCGTCGCCGCGCTGCCTGACGGTCACAACGACGTCTACGACTTCCTCATCCAGCTATGGAGTCGTGGCGGCGAAGTGCTCGACGAGCAAGGTGACCCCTGCTTCGACAGTGAGGCCGGCCACGAGGCACTGCAGTTCTACCACGACTTGATCCACGAACACGCGGTCGTCCCGCCGGAAGCCACGGCGATGGAGAGCGTCGAGGCCGGCCAGTGCTACGCCGACGGCAAGGCCGCGATGATGTGGAACTGGGCTGGCTTCGGTGCCATGGCCGAGGACCCCGACTCGGCCATCTTCGGGAACACCGGCTACGGACTCATACCGCGTGCTGACACGACAGCGGGCAAGCATGCAGCACTGACTGTCCTGTACGGCCTGACGATTCCAGCGGGAAGTGACCAGATAGATTTGGCCTACGAATTCATCAGACACGTCGCGAACCCTGACAGCGACCGAATCACGACGGACTCGGGGGCGTCGGGAACGCGATTTTCCACCTGGCGTGATCCGGAGATCCTCCGGCAGAACAGCTTCTACGCCGTCGCCGAGGAGGTCAACACCAGCGGCTACAACACGTTACCTCAGATTCCAGAGTACGTGGCCTTGAACGAAATTCTCGACGACATGGTCGCCGCGGCCGTCGTTGACCGGACTAAGTCCGTCGACGAAGCACTCTCCGAGGCGGCCGACGAGGCGCGGGCGCTCCTCGACTAGGGCCGTCCCGCTGCGGGGCGTCCCATCGCTCCGAGACGTGTTACGACGCGTCGTCGCCCGGTTCTTTCCGTTCGACGAGCGTGATGTGGGTACAAACGAGGACGGTCTGACCGTCGTCGTTCTCCACCTCGTACTCGTACGTGACCCGGCCCAGCGTGTCGTTGTACACCTCGGTCTCGACGACTTCACGAGAGACGGAGATGGTGTCGCCGATCAAGACCGGCTCGACGAACCGGATTCGATCGTAGCCGTAGGAAAAGGACTTCGGGTTCATGTCCGCGACGAGTGCCTCGGCCACCGAGAAGACGAGGTTCCCGTGGGCGATCCGCCCATCGAAGTCCGACGCTTCCGCCGCAGGCTTGCTCATGTGAAGCGGGTGAAAGTCACCGGAGAGTCCGGCGAAGTTGACGATATCCGCCTCGGTAATCGTCCGGACGTCTGCCACGTCGTACGTCTCGCCGTCCTCGATCGCTTCGAAATACCGGTCAGTGTCCTTGGCTGGCGCCTGCATAAGAATGAGTGGGACCGAGGGGTGAATAAATCTAGCCCACGGGGAACGATTTAGTGGCCAGCCCGCGAGGGAACGGTATGGCCGAAGCCAGCGAGCGAGCAGTCTACGTCCAGCGTATCGATCCCGAGTACAGAGAGCAGTACGTCGCGGCCCACGACGACGTCCCAGAGGGCGTGAAAGCAGCCATGGAGCGGGGGACGGTGACCTCGTTCGACCTCTACGTTCGTGACGACGTGGCGGTCTGTATCCTCGAAGCCGAGGACCTCGACGCCTACCTGGACGCGGTGACCGACGATCCGGCGGTCGAGGAGTGGGAACGCCACGTGGCCCAGTTCAAACGCGAAGGCGTCGACGTCGACGCGCCGGCGGACGAACAGATCCCCTTCATGGAGCGAATCTGGTCTTTCGAACCCGAGAACTAGCGCTCCATCCCCAACGATTATTTCTCCCGCCTGCGGAGTATTCGTATGCAATTCGACTGGATGGTCCAGTGTTATGCGGGCGACGGTGTCCACCGGGACACCCCGATGATGGAATCACTCGAACGCGAAGACGTCCTCGACGGTGTTGATACCGCGGTCGATGTCGGTCTCGAAGGGCTCTGGGCGCCGGACCACTTCATGCTCGGCCCCCACGCCGAGGAGTACGAAGTCTGGACGCTCCAGTCCATGCTCGCAGAGCGAACCGACGAGGTCGACATTGGCACCCTCGTCAACTCGATTACCTATCGAAATCCAGCGTTGCTGGCGAAGATGGCGACGACGATGGACATCCTCTCGGAGGGGCGGCTTCGTCTCGGATTGGGCGCTGGCTGGCACGACGAGGAACACGCGGCCTATGGCTTTGACTTCCCGGACGTCGGCACGCGAATCGACTGGCTCGAAGAATCAGTCCAGATCGCGAAGGCGATGTTCACCGAGGACGAGCCGACCTTCCACGGTGAACACTTCCAGATCGAAAACGCGCTCAACGAGCCAAAGCCCGTCAGCGATCCCCACCCGCCGATCGTCATCGGCGGGGC
>Ga0207733_100354_pt1 | contig 34034 bp, 34 predicted proteins | sample A23P3SouthBayCA_FD_187735 | JGI IMG/M metagenome (GOLD analysis project Ga0207733, IMG submission 187735) | Aerobic enrichment media microbial communities from Eden Landing Ponds, California, USA - A23 P3 (SPAdes) | ecosystem: Environmental > Aquatic > Marine > Unclassified | place: Emeryville... | reverse complement strand
TGGCGGGCCATCTTCACGGCACTCTCGTTGGCCTCGGAGCCACTGGAGACGAGCCAGGTCCGCTCGAACCCGTCGGGCGTGAATTCGGCGATGGTCTCCGTGTAGTCCATCGCCGGTTCGTTCGCGAACAACATGCTGGAGGTGTACTCCAGGGTGTCCAGTTGCTCGCGGGCGGCCGCGACGACCGACTCGCGGCCGTGGCCGATGGTGACGTTCTGGTTGCCGGCGATAGCGTCGAGATAGCGGTTGCCGTCGGCGTCCCAGACGTGGTGGCCATCACCGCGGACCATCGTGACGTACTCTTTCTGGAACGCCCGCGGGAAGATGCCGCCGAGATCAGTCCCTGGTCTGGTCGTTCGTTCGCGCTTCGACGCTGGGTCGTCGGCCATGGATCGGTCAGTCATTGGTCTTGCAGGGTCTTCCAGTGTTCCATTACGCGCTCGCTCCACTCGTCGAACTCCACTTCGTAGATGTAGTCGCTGCCGCGCAGGACAGTGTCGGTCGGGTCGATGGTCCGCAGGACGGCGAGTTCGCCGCGAGTCGGTTCCGGCGTCGTGGTGACCTCTTTGGCGACCTGCAGGTCCCACTGGACCGTCTCCCGAACCTCGTCGACGTCGACGCCAGGATGGGTCGCGCTTAGCACCATCTCACCCTCGTCGTCGAACCGGAAGACGGCCATGTCCGTGATGACGGCTGCCGGTCCGCCGCCGCGGAATCCGGCGTCCTCGCGGTCCTCGTTGCCATCGAGATGCCCCGGTGCCGTCCGGTAGTCGAGGTCGGTGGTGAATGCCCGCCGCTGTTGGCGCATCATCACGATGGAGCGACCACACGAGGTCATGATATCCGTACTGCCACCGGCTCCCGGGAGACGAACTTTCGGATGCTCGTAGCTCGCGTCGTCGCCGGTGACTACCGTCGAGTTCGTGTTCCCGTGACGATCGATCTGGCCGGCGCCGATGATCCCCACGTCGAAGAGGCCGCGCTGGTTGTCGGTGAAGATCTGGAGTTGGTTGGTCGCGACCAGCGCGTCGACGCCGAGCACCGTATCGGAGATGGACTGGACGACGCCCGGCGGACAGGCACCGATGTAGCCGGACTCGGTGACGAGTTGGCAGTCCGGCGCGTGGGTATGTTTGGCCAGGACGCCGGAGATCAACGACATGCCAACGCCGATGAAGGCAAGTTCGCCGTCGGCGATTTCTTTCGCCGCCGTCACGGCCAGCAACTCCGTCAGCGAGTAGTCCTCGGCCGTCTCGTCTGGCCGCTCGACGTCGACCGGGAAGTCGAGCGCGCCAGTGCCCTGCTCCTCCGCCGGTGCTGTCGACGGCTCGTCCGGTTGCAGCGCGTCGTCCGACTGCAGTCCCTCGTCAGTCATCGTCCACCCTCCCGGTCTGCGTTCGCCGTTCGTGGACTGGTACCGTCGCGCCCGAGGACGGGTGGAATCTCGTTGATCTGTGCCTCCATCTCTTCCAGGGTGGCGAGGCGGTCGGCACCGATTCCTTCGAGATACTCGTCGTGCGGGCGAATCCACTCGTCGGCCCAGTCGAGAAACTCGTCGCGCTCGCGCGAGCGCTGGCCGTACTCACGGTAGAAGGGGAGATCGGCGTAGTAGTATCCATAACAGTGCCACGGGTGAGAACCGAACGGTACCTCGACGACGGCGTCCACCGCGTATCCCGGGATCCGCGTCACCTCGGGGTGGGCCCGGATGGTGTCGGTGGGGACGACCTCTTCACAGGTGAGCACGACGGTGTCGGCCGCTCGCGCCTTGAGGTGGTCGTTGACGACGTTTCCCCAGATCTGGGCATTGCCCATCGCGTCGGCGCGCTGGACGTGGATCACGGCGACGTCCGGCTGGGCGGCCGGGATCAGCGCAAGCTCATCTCCCGAGCCAAGCGGATCTTCGACCACCTCGATGGCCGGGTTGTGGGCCGGAATGTCGGTCTCGACCATCGAGTGGGTCGGGACGAAAGGGACGTCCATCGCGCCCGCGAGAAACATCAGCGAAGCGCCGAAGTTCGAGACGTCGCGCATCTGCAGGTGGTGAGGGATCGACTCTTCGACCGCTCGCCGGACGTTGAACCCCTGGGAGATGAGACTGGTGCCGACCCATGAGCCGACGTACTTCTCGACACAACCGGCACCCACCATGATGTCGAACAGCGTCGTGCGCGCGTCATCGAGGACCGTGAGTCCGGTCACGTCCTGGCGGACGATTTCGCGTGCTGCCGCTTCCGGGTCGCGACCGCCCATGCCGCCAAAAGCGACGCTCGAGCCATCCGTGACATACTCGGAGATGGCGGTTTCGAGGTCGGTCGTCTTGTCCCGGCGGCTGCGTTCGCCGGTCGCCGTCCCGGTGGGTGTCGAGGGGGCTGCGCGTTCGTCGGCGTCGACGCGACTCACGCGTCTCCCTCCCCGGTGGCGTTCGCGAGGTCGCTGGCCGAGTCGTCGATCCCACACCACGCCACGGCGATCAGTGCCAGTGCAGCGATGGTGTCTTCGAGTTCGTCGACGGGGAGGTACTCGTCGGCGCCGTGGATGTTGTGCGCGCCGGGGCCGAAACACAGTGCCGGCGTATCGGCGTCGTGGACGAAAAACCGCGTGTCGATGCCACCCGGGAAGCCGATGGCACGGGGTCGCTCACCCATGACGTCCTCGCCGACGGACTGGACGGTCTCCAGGATCGGTTCGTCGCCGTCGATTTCCGCTGAGCGACCGCGCCAGCCGAACCACTCGACGGCCGGTGGGTGCTCGTCGAACCAGCGGTCGTCTGCGACGGCGTCCGAAACGGCCGCCTCTACTTGTTCGCGGATTGTTGCACGCGTCTCCGCGGGTGCGTGCGAAACCCGCCCCTCAAGGACCGCTTCGTCGGGGACACTGGAGGGCCACTCGCCCGCGTGAAGACACCCTACGTTGAGGGAGACGGTGTTCTCGCCGTCACGCTCGAAGCGATCATCGTGAACAGTTTCTTTGCGTGTCTCGTGAAGATCCACCAGCGCAGAATGAATAGGGGCGGCCTTCGTGATGGCGTTGACACCGCTGTCGGTGTTGGCCGCGTGTGCACTCTTGCCGGCGACCGTGACACGGAAGTAGGAGACGCCGTCATTGGCGATCCAGCAGTCGAAGTCCGTCGGTTCAGGAATGACGACGGCGTCTGCGGTCGGTCCGGCCAGCGCGGTGGCGAGCGAACCCCCGAAGCCGCCGGCTTCCTCCTCGATGACGGTCTGGAGGGTGAGGTCGCCGGCGAGTGCGATACCAGCCTGCTCCAGGGTGCGCACGGCGTAGATCATCGCCGCGACACCGCCTTTCATGTCCGAGGCACCGCGGCCGCGGATCTCGCCGTCGGTAATCTCACCGCCAAAGGGATCGAACGACCACTGGTCACGGTCGCCTTCCGGAACGACATCGATGTGGCCGTTGAACAGTAGCGAGCGCCCATCACCCGCGCCCGCACGTGTAGCGCTCACGTTCGGGCGACCCCTGTAGGAGTCCGCGGCGCCGCCGAACTCGGGGTGGTCCTCGATGCCCTGGACGTCCCCGGCTTCTAACAATTCGACCGCCAGGCCGATCTCTCGGAGTTCGTCCGCGATGCGCTCCTGCACCTGCCCCTCGTTGCCGCGAACGCTTCGCTCCCGCACGAGCGCACCCGTGAACGTGGCGGCGTCGTCGACGACGTCGGCCGCGGCCGCTCGAACCGATTGGCGTACTGCGGAGTCGATCGATTCCGTTGTGTTCATCGGCGATACACTCCCTCGCTCGTGACCCGCTGGCCCGTGGATAGTATGGTTCGCATGTTCATGCTTACAACGTTAGCAGATGTGCGTGATATATCATTCACTGTCTATAGCAGATATCATTTCCTTACCAAACTTTATTATACTTCCGCCATTAGTCACCATTGGACATGAAAGATGCGCGTGGCGGAACCGACGACGACACCGACCCCGCGGGGACAGCACAAACCGACGATGCCCCAGCCTCGACGGCATCGAACCGACTGACTCGACCCAGTCGCCGGACGATGTTGACGGCCTCCGGTGCTGCGCTGGTTGCGCTGGCCGGCTGTTCCAGCGGTGGGGACGGCAACGGTGGCGGCAATGGCAATGGTAACGGCAACGGTGGAGGCAACGGCAATGGGAACGGGAACGGCAATGGTGGCGCCACGACGACACAGAACGGCGGCCAAGAGATGGCCGACACCCTGAAGTTCTACTCGTGGGGCGGCTCGACCCAGGAAGCACTCACCAAGCACCTTATCGAGCCGTTCGAATCGGAGTACGGTGTCACCGTCGAGCAATCGAGTTTCTCAGATCAGGACACGATGCTTGCGAACGTCCGTTCCTCGCCGGACGGCTCCCACGACGTCATCATGCCGTCGCTATCCGGTTCGTACAACGCCGTCCAGCAGGACCTCGTCGAGCCCCTGCGACTTGATAACATCGGGACATGGTCGAACGTGCTGTCCTCGTTCCAGGACTTCAACGTCGCCGCCGGCAGCGGCGAGCGGTACGTCGCGCCGATGTACTACGGGACCGTGGGAATGGTGTACAACAGCGACGAAGTCTCCGGATCCCCGCCATTCTCGTGGGATCTCACGTGGGACGACGCACACAGTGGCGCGCTCACGCTCGAGGGCTTTGCCTTCGTCCGCGTATTCACCACCGCGCTCCGGCTGGGGATGGACCCCAACGAGATGGTCGGAGACACCGGCTCCTACGAAGAGGGCGTCAAGCAGGTTTACGACGCGATGGCCGAACAGCACGACCTCGTGACGAAATACTGGACCAGCGGCCAGGAGCAGACGACGCTTTACTCCAACGGCACCGCAGTTCTGGGGGACGGCTGGTCGGGCCGAATTCTCTCCCTGCAGGAGGATGGCTACGACAACATCAAGTACACCATTCCGGAAGAGGGTGCCTACGGCTGGTCGGACACCTTCGCCATTGCGAAAGGGTCCGAGCACCGCTATACCGCCGAGAAGTTCATCCAGTACGCCTACACGCCCGAGGTACAGAAGAAGCTCTCGCCGGCACTTGGCTACCCGCCTGCCACGGGCGCGACCAACAGCGACATCGAAGCGCTGCCGGACTTCGACCCCACTGGCGGCGACCGGCTGGTCTTCCAGGACCAGAAGTTCAAGGCCGACCACCAGGAAGACTGGAACCAGACGTTCGAGAAGATCAAGCTGGGTCAGTACTGACGACCACTACGGCTAACCCATCTGGATCCATTTCGATGATTAATCAGACCCACACATGAGCCACGTAGAAGTTGAACACGTTACCAAGCGATTCGGCGACGTCACCGCCGTCGACGACGTCTCCTTCACCGCCGAGGAAGGGGAGTTCGTCTCCCTGCTCGGCCCCAGCGGTTGCGGGAAGACGACGACGTTGCGGATGATCGCTGGCCTCGAAATGCCCAGCGAGGGCACGATCCGTATCGGCGGCGAGGACGTCACCGACCGACCGGCCTACGAGCGCGAGATAGGGATGGTGTTTCAACACTACGCGCTCTTTCCGCACAAAACCGTCGGGGAGAACATCGGCTTTCCGTTGAAGATGCGGGATGTCCCGAAGGCCGAACGCCGCGAGCGTGTCGCGGAGGTCTTGGATCGCGTCCACCTCCCCGACGTGATGGAACGCTCGCCGGAGGACTTGTCGGGCGGCCAGCAACAGCGCGTTGCGCTCGCACGTGCGCTTGTGTTCGAACCGGACGTCCTGCTGATGGACGAACCCCTCTCGGCGCTCGACCGCGTGCTCAGAGAACAGATGCGCGTCGAAGTCCAGCGCATCCAGCGTGAGTTCGACATCACGACGATCTACGTCACCCACGACCAGGCGGAGGCCTTCGCGATGTCCGACCGGGTGGCCGTCCTCGACGATGGCCGCCTCTCTCAGCAGGGGAGTCCACTCGACATTTACGAGAATCCGGATTCGGAATTCGTGGCGACGTTTATCGGCGAGTCGACGAAGCTCCAGGGCACGGTGGGCCAGCGAGACGGCCGTTCAATCCTCGACACCACCGCTGGCGTCGCCTTCGAAATACCCAGCGCACGGGCTGGCGCGGGCGACGCCCTCACCGTCTACTTGCGCGCGGAGAAACTCGGCATCGCGCCCGAGTCCCGTGGCGGCCACAACGAGTTCCCCGCCGAGATCACGACGACGAACTACCTCGGCGAGAAGACGCAGTTCTACTGTACGCTCGCCGATGGGACCGAACTCGTGGTCGCCCAGCAGGGATTTACCAGCCTCGAGAAGTACGACGCCGGGGACACGGTGTACGTCCAGATCGCCCCCGAAGACGTCGTCGTGGCGCACAGTGAGCGGCCCGATGAACGACGCGCTGTCGACGAGTCAGTGGCATGAGCGACCACCAGGCGACAGCCGACGACGTCCGCCGCACTGGCATCGAGCGCTATCGCCACAGACTTCGGACTACTGCCTTACGGTCGGGTCCGGTCCTGGGCACGATTCGCTTTCTCAAGCGTCGCAAGCGATTGCTGACCGTTACACAGGCCGGTCTCGGCATCGCGTGGATGGTCCTTTTCCTCCTGGCACCCCTTCTGTACGTTCTGGCGCTGTCGTTCTGGCAACGGGGCGCCGGTGGCGTCGTCGTTCAAGAGTTCACGCTCGCGAACTACCAGGAGATCCTGCTGCAAAACGTCGCCATCTTCGGGCTCGAACTGAATAACCTCTACCTCATTATCCTCTGGCAATCGCTGAAGATCGGCCTGATGACGACCGCGCTGACGTTGGTGCTCGGATACATTCCGGGCTACTTCCTGGGTCGTACGCAGAGTCGGTTCCGTACCGTCTTGCTGTTGCTCGTCATCCTGCCCTTCTGGGTCCCGCTGATCATCCGGTACTACGCGTGGATCCTCGTCCTGGGTAATCAGGGGATGGCGACTTCGCTATTGGGCGTCTTCGGCATTCAGTCCGGGGGCTTTCTCTACAGCGAACTGGCGGTCGTCACTGGACTCGTCCAGGTGCTCCTTCCGTTCATGATTCTGCCGATCTACAATAGCGTCAACAAAATCGACGACGAGTACGTCGAGAGCGCGAAGACGATGGGCGCCTCGCCGCTACGGGCCTTCTACGAGGTGACGCTGCCACTGTCCTTGCCCGGCGTCAGCGCCGGTTCCATCCTCGTGTTCATCCTCGCGGTCGGGAGTTTCATGGCACCAGCGCTGCTCGGTGGGCCGGGCCAGACCATGGTCGCGAACCTCATCAGCCAGACGTTCGGCCAGAGCTTCGACTGGCCGCTGGCGAGTGCGATGGCGATCGTTTACCTCGTCGTCCTCTTCGCGCTGATCACCGTCTTCAATCGCTTCGTCGGCCTCGAGGAGGTGTTCGGTGAATGAGAACGCTACTCTCCGAAAGCCAGCGCTGGCAGGCGATCAAGGGGGCATCGGGACTGCTCTACCTGTTCCTGTTGCTCCCGCTGATCGTCGTCGTCCTGATCTCGTTTACGCCGACGCAGTACCCCCAGTTCCCACCCGAGGGGTTCAGCCTGACGTGGTACGCCGAATTCTTCACCAGCGATCGGTTGCTCGATGCATTATGGAACAGCCTCCTCGTCGCCGCGGGCAGCGCCATCGTCGCCGGCGTCGTGGGCATGATCTCTGCGCTTGGCTTCGTCCGGCGGGAGTTCGAGTACAAGAACGTCCTCTCGAGTCTTCTCTTCCTGCCAATGTTGATCAGCCCTGTCGTCATCGGCGTCGCGTTGACAGCCTTCCTGACGAGCGTGGGGATGGAGAAAAACTACCTCCTGCTCGTCATCGGGCACTCGACGCTCGTCTTGCCCTACGTGTTCGTCACCGTGCGCGCACAGCTGTTCGGGTTCGACCGCTCGATGGAGGAGGCCGCCCGGACGATGGGCGCGAACGAACTCGAGACGTTCTTCGAGGTGACGCTACCAACGATCATGCCGGGCATCGGTGCCGGCATGCTGCTCGCGTTCGTCATCAGCTTCGGCGAGTTCACGGCAACGCAGTTCTGGGTCCAGCCAGACACGATCACCGCACCCATCGAGATCTACACGATGGTCCGCACGAGTCTCACCCCGGAGATCAACGCGATGGCGACCATCCTGATGGTCATCACCGTCGGGATTCCACTCGCGCTCGACGTCCTGCTCGGGAAGAATCTGATCCTCAAATCGGCCTGAGGATGCTGGATTTTGGCTATCTCGTCATCGCCGGTTGATGAGGGACGTTGGCGGTCGTGCTGAATCCGGGGCGGGAAGACGCAGCGAGAGACATCCGTGCTGGTTCGCTGTCGGGGCGGACAATGAAACGGTTAATATTTCTACGGGTCAATGCCTGATAGCATGTCCACGCCGCCGTTTATCGACCCAGAATCTGGAGAACTGGATCTCGGAGAGATCCGGGCAGAGGCCTTCCCACTCGCTGGCCTCATCGCGTTGTTCGGTGGGCTGGCGCTCCTCGTGTTTTTGCTCACGCTACTGGTCACTGGAACCTCGATAGTGGGGTGGGCCCTCCTCATCGTAACGCAGTTCATTCTCGCCATCGGCACCGGCATCGTGTTGATCTACGTCGTCGCGCGCGGAATACAGCTTGCAGACGGCAAAGCGTGAGTCAGCGTCCCGTTTTCGTTGAAAGTGGCCGAAGCACCGCTCTGCACACGATACCCGCTGTAATGCGTTGAGAACTTCTGTCAGCACATGCGGAGAGCAAGCCGCCCAGACGTTCGCGGCACGGGCGTTCTACCCGCCAGTTCGCGATCGCCGAGAACCACGCAGTTGCTACTCTTGGTCGTCGTTGAGAAGTCCGAAAATCTTTGCGTCAGTCTGGAACTTCAGGAGATTGTGGACGACGGAGTTTCGGACGTTCGCAACGACGTTGCCGTGGTCCTTGTAGAACTCGTGGATCCACTTCGACTCGGTCTCGCGGTCGCGGAACATCATGATCGTCTTCCACTGGTACTCGCCGTTCGAGATGAAATACATCAACGTGTGGTGGTCGTCCATAATGTACTCCATCGCGTCGCGCCATTCCTCGTCGAAGTTGCGCGGCTGGAATTTGAACTCGAACAGCGCGAAGTTGAAAAAGCGCTCGTTGGGGAGGATGGCCTCGCGGAAGACGCCCGCGTCGCGCATCCGCCGGATCGTCTCGCTGACGGTGACGTGGGACGTGTCGATGTCGTACTTCTCGGCGAGGAGCTGTGCGAGGTCTCGTGAGGAAATCTGTGGGTCCGCGGACAGCTCCTGGAGGATCGCGATGTCACGCTCCTTGAAGTCCCAGTCGACGTCGTCCGGTTTCGTCCCTGATGCCATGAATAGCTCCCCACCGGCCCGACCCTTGACACTATCGACAGCCGGTAGCTTTTTACTTCTACTTTCCAATGTTATTTGCTAAGGGGATAAGAGTTACCATAATATGAATCAGCGAGTCAGCGAGTCGCCGGACAATGAGTCGATTCTGGCGGCCTACGACGACTACGTGATGCCAATCTGGAAGTCGTTGCACGTGCCAGTCGCCCGCGCGGAGAACTGTACACTGGAAGATTTCGACGGCAACGAGTACCTCGACGCCTTCTCGGGTATCTCGGTCGCGAACGTCGGCCACAACAACCCCGCCGTTGCCCAGGCTGCGAGTGACCAGCTCGAGACGTTCGTCCACGGCTGCTCGTACGTCCACCCGAACGAACCCGTCGCGACCCTGGCCGAACGACTCGCCGAAATCACACCTGGTGACCTGGAGCAATCCTTTTTCTGTAATTCAGGCACCGAGGCGGTCGAGGGCGCGATAAAACTCGCCCGCAAGTACACCGGCAGCAAGGAAGTCGTCGCCCTCGAGATGGCCTTCCACGGCCGGACGCTTGGTAGCCTCGCGCTTACCGGCAACCACGCCTACAAGCACGGGATGGCGCCGACGATCAACGACGTCACGCACGCACCGGCACCCTATCGCTATCGCCTGGGCGGCGAGAGCGAGTCCGAAGCGGCGTTCGCCGACACGGCCGCCGAGGAACTCGAACGCGTCATCGGCACGCACACGAGCGGCGATCTCGCCGCCGTCGTCGTCGAACCGGTGATGGGTGAGGGGGGTATCATCGTCCCGCCAGCGGACTATCTCTCGCAAATTCAGGAGATTGCGCACGACCACGGCGGCCTGCTCGTCCTCGACGAGGTCCAGTCGGGCTACGGCCGGACCGGCGAATTCTGGGCGAGCGACCACTTCGACGTTACACCAGACATCCTCACACAGGCGAAGGGGATTGCCAATGGCCTCCCGCTCGGGGCCTTTACTGCCCCGGCCGAGATCGCTGCTGCCTTCGAAGCCGGCGATCACCTCTCGACGTTCGGCGGCAACCCGGTGACGTGTGCTGCGGCGCTCGCGACGATCGACGAACTCGAGGATGGGATCGTCGCGAATGCACGCGAGCAGGGCGCCTGGCTCACCGACGCACTCGCCGACCTCGAATCGCTCGACGCCGTCGGCGACACCCGTGGGCTCGGACTGATGCAGGGCGTCGAACTCGTCGATCCAGATGCCGATGGGCCCGGCAACGCGCCGACGCCGGACGCCGATCTCGCCAGGCGCGTCGGCAATCGGATGCGCGAGGAGGGCATCGTCATCGGCGTCGGCGGGTACTACAAGAACGTGATCCGCTTCCAGCCGCCGCTGACGATTACTCGTGAACAGCTCGACCGCATCGTCACGACGCTGCGGGCCGCCATCACTTCCGAACAGGACTGACGATCACCGACTCTCGCTTTCAAATGTCCACCAAGGAATCCATCGCAGACGACGAAGCAAGTACCGCACTGACGAACGCCCGTAGTCAACTTGCGGCCGCTGCCGCGGAACTCGACGTCGACGACCGCATCGTCGAGCGCCTGCGCTATCCGACGAAACTGCTGCAGGTATCGGTCCCACTCGAACGCGAGGATGGCAGCGTAGACGTTTTCGAGGGCTTTCGCGCCCAACACGACGACGTCCGCGGGCCGTACAAGGGTGGCCTGCGCTATCACCCCGACGTGACCGCCGACGAGTGTATCGGGCTCTCGATGTGGATGACCTGGAAGTGTGCCGTGATGGACATCCCGTTCGGTGGCGCGAAAGGCGGGGTCGTGGTCGATCCGAAAACACTCTCGACCGATGAAAAAGAGCGCCTGACGCGGCGATTCGCGGAGGAGCTCCGGGACTTCGTTGGGCCGACGAAAGACATTCCCGCACCCGACATGGGGACCGACGCCCAGACGATGGCCTGGTTTATGGACGCCTACAGTATGCAGGAAGGTGAGACTGTTCCCGGTGTCGTGACCGGCAAGCCCCGTGTAATTGGTGGGAGCCACGGCCGCGAGGAGGCACCGGGCCACAGTGTCGCCATCGTCACGCGAGAGGCTGCAGGCTACTACGACATGCCCCTCGACGGCCTCACAGTCGCTGTCCAGGGCTTCGGAAGTGTCGGTGCCAATGCGGCCCGGCTGCTCGATGACTGGGGCGCGAGCGTCGTCGCCGTCAGTGACGTCAACGGCGCTATCTACGACCCGGACGGCCTCGATACCACCGCAATCCCCTCCCACGAGGAACAACCAGAGGCGGTGACGACCCACGAGGCCCCGGAGCGGCTGTCGACGGCTGCGATCCTCGAACTCGACGTCGACGTCCTGATCCCGGCCGCGGTCGGCAACGTGTTGACGGCTGAAAACGCCAACGACGTGCAAGCCGACCTCGTCGTCGAGGGCGCCAACGGCCCGACGACGGCGGCGGCCGACGAGATCTTCGATGCCAATGGACTGCCGGTGATCCCAGACATCCTGGCCAACGCCGGCGGCGTCGTCGTCTCGTACTTCGAGTGGCTTCAGCACATCAACCGCCACGCCTGGTCCGTCGAGCGCGTCGAGGAGGAACTGGAGACCGAGATGCTATCGGCCTGGAACGATATCGTCGCGGAAGTCGAGGCGCGGGACGTGTCCTGGCGCGTGGGTGCGTACGTCGTCGCCCTTTCACGCATCGCCGAGGCGAAAGGCACCCGCGGACTGTGGCCCTGACCACTCTCATCGATCACCATGGCATTCGAGACAACCAACCCGGCGACCGAAGCACCGCTCGCTACCTACGACCAGCACGACGACGATACCATTGGGTCGATGCTCCAGACCGCCAGCGACCGATTCGACGCCTGGCGCGACCGTCCAATCGAGGAACGGGCTGCCATGCTCGAGGACGTCGCAGACGTATTGCGGGACGGGAAAGCGGAGTACGCTGCACGGATGACCCGCGAGGTGGGCAAACCGATCGAACAGGCCAGCGCCGAGGTAGAAAAGTGCGCCTGGGTTTGTGAGTACTACGCGGAGCGCGCACCGGAACAGCTCCAAGACGAGCGAATCGGATCGGTACCCGGCGCGAAGACCTACGTCTCGTACGAACCGCTCGGTCCAGTGCTGGCCATCATGCCCTGGAACTTCCCGCTGTGGCAGGTGTTTCGCTTCGCCGCACCCCACCTGACTGCGGGCAACGTGGGACTGCTCAAGCACGCGTCCAACGTCTTCGGCTGTGCCCAGGATATCGAGTCCATCTTTCGCGAGGCTGGCTACCCGAAGGGAGCACTCACGTCCATGCAAATCGACAGGGACCAGACCGCCGAGGTCATCGCCGACGACCGAGTCCGTGCGGTAACACTCACCGGGAGCACGCGCGCCGGCCGCGCCGTCGCTGCACAGAGCGGCGACCAACTCAAGCCAACGGTGCTGGAGCTCGGCGGGAGCGATCCCTTTGTCGTCCTCGAAGACGCGCCGATCGACGATGTCGCAGAGAAAGCGGCCACCGCGCGAACGCTGAACTCCGGCCAGTCCTGTATCGCAGCCAAGCGATTCATCGTTCACGAAGACGTGGCCGAGGAGTTCATCGAGGCGTTCACCAGTGAACTTGGGGACCTGACGGTCGGGGATCCGTCCGATCCCGAGACTGACGTCGGTCCACAGGCACGGCACGATCTCCTCGTCGAACTCCACGAGCAGGTGACAGCGTCAGTCGAGGCCGGTGCGTCGGTTCACTGTGGCGGTGAGCCACTGGACCGCGAGGGTCACTTCTACCCACCGACGGTGCTCACCGACGTTCCCGACGGCTGTCCAGCAGCCGAGGAAGAGCTATTTGGTCCCGTCGCCGCGGTCTTCGTGGTCGCCGACGAGGACGAGGCGGTCGCAGTCGCGAACGATTCAGACTTCGGCCTCGGCGCGAGCGTCTGGACGGCCGACTCGGATCGCGGGGAGGCCCTTGCTCACCGCATCGAGTCCGGCGCTGCCTTCGTCAACCAGATCACCAAGTCCGACCCGCGCCTGCCCTTCGGCGGTATCAAGGATTCGGGCTATGGCACGGAACTCTCTCACCATGGAATTCGAGAGTTTACCGCCAGGCGGACGATCTGGGTCGAGTGAACGGCCCAGCCACTCAGCGGTGACCGGAAGAACCGAGATCGTGAAGCGAATTCGCCGATGGGAAAACAGCGTTTCAAGGACCTGGCTAGTCGTCGGCCGGTGCGATCGGCTTGCCCTCGCCGTCGGTCGGTGCCGGCGAGTCGGCCATGTCGTCGTCCTCGGCGTAGGGGTACCAGGTCATCTTCGTGTTGTGCATGTACGGATCCTCGTAGTCCGTCTCTTTGGGATCCGCAAGCTCCTGGAGCGTTTCTTCGTCGCGCTCGGCGATGAACTCGCGGAAGGTCTGGCCCTCCGCTCGTTCGTCTTCGTACGTGGCCAGCAGGTTCTCGATGTACCCCGGCACCTCGTCGGCGGGGACCCGCATCTCGATCCAGTCGGCGAAGTGTGGGTTCTCGCCGAGGCCACCGCCCAGGCCGATGTCGAGGGCTTCGACGGGTTCGCCGTCCTTGCGCGTCTTCATCCCACGCAGGGAGATGTCGGCGATCTGGGGCTGGGCACAGGAGGCGGTACAGCCCGAGAGGTGGATGTGGAAGTCCTGGACCCCGGACGGAACGTCGACGTTGTCCTTGAGCCAGCGAGCGTAGCGCACCTGGCGATTTTTCGTCTCGACGATGGAGAGTGAACAGAACTCGGTGCCCGTACAGGCGATCGAGCCACGCATGAACGGGTGGGGGTCCGGTTCGTACGTCTCCAGTAGCGGTTCGTCGAGGAACGCGTCGAGTTCGGATTCTGGAATATCCGTGACGATGATGTTCTGTCGCTGGGTGAGGCGGACCTCGCCGGAGCCGTACTCGTTCGCGAGGTCGGCGAGTTCGTAGGTGTCCTCGACGCCCATGCGGCCGACCAGCACGTTCAGGCCGACGTAGTAGTTGCCGTCGGGCTGTTCGTGCACGCCCACGTGGTCACCGTGCTCGCCGTTGCCGGCGTTGTACGTGTACTGGTCGCGCATGTCCTCGCCCGCGGAATGGAGCTCGAAGTCGACGAACTCCTCCTGGAGGACGTCGCGCATCTTCTCGGTGCCCCATTCGTCGACGAGGAACTTGATGCGGGCGTTGAAGCGGTCGTCACGGTCGCCGTACTCACGGAACAGTGCGGACATGCCGTGACCGATGTCGGCGGCTTGCTCCGGCGGGACCCAGACGTCGAGGTCGCGGGCCATCCGTGGCTCCTTGCGCGAGAGGCCGCCGCCGACGCGGATGTTGAAGCCGACGACCTCCTCGCCGTCGATTTCCTTCACGGCCGGCTCGTAGGCGAGGTCGTTGATGTCGCCCTGGCCACAGCCTTCGTCACAGCCGGTGACGGAGACCTTCCACTTGCGCGGGAGGTTGACGTAGTCGTCGTTGCCCTTGAACGTCTCGTGGAGTTCCTCCGCGATCGGCCAGGCGTCGATGTGTTCGTGCTCGTCTTTGCCCGCGACCGGACAGCCGACGATGTTTCGCCAGGAGTCCCCACAGGCCTGCTGGGTATCGAGGCCGGCGGATTCTAGCTTCTCGAAAATTGCCGGGATGTCCTCGAGTTTGATCCAGTGAAGCTGGATCGACTGTCGCGTCGTCCAGTCACAGTAGGCCTCGCCGAACTCGGGGTTTTCCTCGGGCCCGCGAGCGAATTCGTCGGCCACTTCGGCGACGACTTCGAGCTGGCCAGGCTCGAGAACGCCGTTGGGTGTTCCGATTCGCATCATGAAGTACGACTCCTGGCCCTTCCGCTGGTGGTACAGGCCCCACCATTTGAACCGCTCGAACCAGGCGTCGTGCTCGTCGTCCGGAATCGCGTCCCAGCCCTGCTCGGCAAATTCGAAGAGGTGTTCGCGTATCTCGTTACCGTAAAGCTCGTCCTTCCAGTTCTCAACTTTCGTCGGCATCGCTCTCTATCAACCCCTGTAGGGGCTCCCTTATACACCACACCAAGCCGACAAGGGTCCCCACCTCTCGTCCGATGGGGAAATTATTGCCGGATATTACCCACGCGAGCGTTGCGTGCTCTTCGACGGTAAATGGACACTCGAAAGCTCGACACCGGAGAATTCGCCAGTTTCGGGGTCGATGACGCGGCCAACCGTCAGCCAGTCAGTGACACCGCTCTGGCCACACGAGATACACTGGCCAGCGACTTTCGCCTGGATATTCGGGTGGTCGACGCCGACGTCGACGAATCCTTCGGCGAGGAAATCGACCAGTTCACAGCCACAGACGTCGCTTTCCGCGAGCAGCCAGAGGTTGGAGACGTTCACCTCCCGGGAGTCGTTGACGCTGATCCAGGCGCCGTCGTCGAGCTGGTGCACCGCCGTCGTCATTAGATGTCATTAGATCACCCGCAACCGTTAGTCCACCGACTGCCACAATCGATGCCGCTTTCCAACCCAACCTGGCGCAGTCTTGCGGTGTTCGCCACTCGCTATCACAGTACACGACCTGACAGGTCCCGTCCCAGATACCTGCACCGCTTGCCGGTAGGCGGGACTGGGGGTGAAGGTTACAGGTGCAGGCGGGCTTATGAGGGGGTAGCCGTAATGGGATAATACCACCAACCGGTGTGGCACCGGCCACACGGGGAGCTACCATCGATGACCGGACAACAGAAATACGACGACCCGGACGAACGAGAGACAGACCACCTCGACGACGTCGAGGATGGCTGTGGCTGCACCGAGATCTGGGAGCACCTCTCAGAGCAACGCGACGACGCCGCGGCAGACGACTAGTCGACGATTCTCGCGGCCGACGCGCAGGTTTCCGTTTCGTAGACCCCCTGTGCAAGGCTCATGCACGCTTGACGGGACCCTTTTGGTGCATCACTGCAAACCACGCATCGATGAGCGACGAGAACCGCGATCGAACGGGCCCATCCACCGACCGGGAGTCACCGGTCGGCAAGCCCGTTATTCGCGGCGACCCGCGGCTGACCGGCGAACGAGCCGAAGAGGCCGTGGAGTTCGACCCGAACGATCCGGAGAGCCTGCAACTGGCCGCCGACACCGTCCGTGCCTTCTCGGAGAACACGGCGGGGGCCGACGACAACGTCTACATGCTCCGCGGCGCGGCCGCGTGTGCTGCCCTCGTGCGCGGGGAGGGGTCGTACAAAGCCGCCGCGGAACGCGCCGGTGGCGACGCGACTGTTTCCTTCATCCGCAAGTGGTCCCGGGTGCACGACCTGCCACGATCGATCCGGCGCCACGTCGCGATGGGCGAAATCGCGCCGACCGCAGCCAAACACATCGCCAGAGTCGATGGCGAAGCCCGCCTCCTGCTCGCCTGGGCATCACTGGACGGGAACATGACCGTCCGTCAGGTGCGGTCCGTCGCGAGCGCGATCAACCAGGGGAATAGCGTCGAGGAAGCCCTCCAGTCGGAAGGGATCACCCTCGGGGAGCTCACGCTCGGCCTCGACGCGGACGTGTATCGGGAACTCCGGCGACGCGCGGCCCTGGAGCAACGGGACCCTGGAGACATCGCGAGCGAACTGCTCGAAGGGCGCGTCGACCAGCGATAACCGACAGGCGGACGCGCACACAACCGTAAGTTCTTAGCCCAGTCTTCTCCCATCCACTACTGTGGGCCGGTAGCTCAGCTGGCAGAGCGTCTGGCTTTTAACCAGATGGTCGGGGGTTCAAGTCCCTCCCGGCCCGCTTCGCGAGGAACGACGGTGACGAGTGGAGCGGCCACGGAGGGCTTGCACCCTGGAAGTCGCAGCGGCCGAGCAACGCGAGGCCGACCGTCTTCCTCCGGTTCAAGTCCCTCCCGGCCCGCTTCTAGCAGTACAATAATTCTTGAGCGACTGCTGTTGTGGAACGATCGGGAGTTGAAAGCCCCGGCCGGCTCGACTCCCTGGACTCGTTGCGCTCCTCGCTCCCTCCGGTCGCATCGGTGCTTACTTCGTCCGGGTTCGCCGAGCCGGCCGCCCCTTTCATTCCCACCCAGGATAGCTTTGGTGATCAGCCGACATGGGTAGGAATGAAAGGGGCCGCGCTCTCGACGACGGCGCGACCATCAAGCACTGAGGGAGCGAAGCGACCGAAGCGCGCAGTGGTCGCACCGAGTCGAGAGTGCGGGGGCTTTCCACCGTTCGAATCTGCGATAGTGCCGCCGCTCGATGATTTCACAATTGCTAGATGCGAGGGATGGGACTGATCGAAATCCGCGATTTCGATCAGGTCGATAGACGCCTCTGGCGTCTATCGGGATTCGAACCGATTTCAGACGTTCCGGGCATGTGGCCTCACTTCGTTCGGCCATTCCGGGGCTGCGACTGACAGGGTTCGAATCACAACGGATGCATTTGCTGCTCGCGGGTGTGCTCGCAGCAAAATGCGAGGGATGGGATTCGAACCCACGGACCCCTGCGGGAGCGGGTCTTAAGCCCACCGCCTTTGGCCAAGCTCGGCTACCCTCGCGCAAGAAAACGTCTGCGGCGGTGGTGGTTGTGGCTTTCGGTCCCCTACCAGTCGACCGAAAGCGTGCCGTCGCCGTTGGGGTCGGGCGCGATCTCCTCGTTGGTGCGGCGATCGACGACGTGAATGACGCCGCGGTCTTTCTTTGCAGGACAGATTTCCGCGGCTGCGACGTTGTGATCCAGGTCCTCCTCACCGATGAAATACTGCTGGGGCGCGGCGATGGCGGTGTCGAGATCGAGTTCCCAGTTGTCCGAGACTTCCGCACACTTGCCCGCCCCGATGCACTTGTTGGCCTCGAAGACGATTTTGTATGGCTTTTCCTCGATCGGTGGGGCGTCCCGTTCGCCGATCTGGCTGGGATCCACCGGTTCGTCCGCGGTCATACTGGCTATCGAGGGCCCGCGTAGTTAAGCGCCGCTCTTCGCGCAAGGAATCGGGAGAGAAGGGGCCCGGTCGACTCAGTCGTGAATCTCGACGGTTTCGATCGTTATCGTCGAGGTCGGGTTGTCCTGGGCGCCCGTTTCGGCGTTGCCGATAGCCTCGACGACGTCCATCCCGTCGGTCACTTCGCCGAAGACGGCGTGTTTGCCGTCCAGGTGGGGCTGGGCGTCCAGCGTGATGAAGAACTGCGAGCCGTTGGTGTCCGGGCCGCGGTTGGCCATCGAGAGTTTGCCGGGCTCGTCGTGGCGCAGGTCGTCGTGGAACTCGTCGTCGAAGGTGTAGCCCGGGCCACCACGGCCGGTCCCCTCCGGGTCACCGGTCTGGATCATGAAGTCCTCGATGACGCGGTGGAACTCGACGCCATCGTACAGCGCGTCCGTTCGTTTCTCGCCGGTCTCGGGGTCCTCCCAGGCACCCTCGCCCAGCCCGACGCTGGCAGCGTCATAGTCCTCGGCTTCCGTCGCGTGGTCGACGAAGGCCTCGACGGTGTTGGGAACTTTCTCCTCGAACAGCGTTACTTCGATGTCGCCCTCGGAGGTGTGAATCGTCGCGGTCAGGTTCTCGCTCATACACGCAGAAGACTCGTCGGTGGCAAAACCCTGGCGATGCGGCCGACGCTGACCCCACGAAGCCACAACTCATTTTGGCATCGCGCCGATACTTGCCCGACGGTATGAGCAAAGCGACAGCGGCCGCAGCGAGCGTCGGTGGACTGTTGCTTGCAATCGTCGGCGGCGTGGGGTTTCTCGCCCTGATCGCCGCAACCCTCCTGAACACGTACAGCGGTGGCCTCCTCGTGTGGGTGGGCTTGCCCGTCCTGTTCGTCGCCGGCGTCTCGGCGACCGTGTACGGCCTCGCACGGTTGCTCGGTGAGGTCTCGGACCTCGCGGACGGCTCACTGGAGAGCGTATCCGATCTGAAACGCGCCGACGGCGTGAAACAGCTCCGGAAACTGTACAACCGGATCGACTGAAAGCCATCGGGGCTCGCTCAGGGGAGAAAGTCCAGCAGTGCCGCGTTGAGTGGATCGCTCGCGTCGAACTGGACCCAGTGGCTCGCAGCCGGGAATCGCTCGATCCGCAAATCCGCGACGACGTCCCGGTGGGGCTCGACCAGATCGACGGCCAGGGCGTGGTCCTGTTCGCCCCAGCACAGCATCGTCGGCCTGTCGATCGGCATCATGGGGACCGCCCGTTCGGTCAAGAGCGTCCTTGTGAACGACCGAAAGAGCGCCCGATACCAGTTGACCAACGCCTTCCGCGTGCCCGGTCGGTCGAGTGCACGCTTGTAGCCTGCAAAGACGGCCTCCGGGATCGACGTGGTCGAACGGCGCATGAGCGTGTCCAAAGCCCGGTACTCGTCGTAGGCGAGGCCCCACTCGGGCAGGCGGGGCAGCTGGAAGTACAGAACATACCAGGACTTCCGGAGCTGATCGAGCGACCGGAAAAGCGCCCGGCCGTAGACGGTGAGGTGGGGGCAGTTACAGACCGCGAGGCGGTCGACGCGATCTGGGTGCTCGTGAGCGAGGTGCCAGGCGACGAGCCCACCGAAATCGTGAGCGAGCAGGTGGGCACGCTCGCGGTCGAGCGCGTCGAGGAGCCCGAGAATATCGCCGGCGAGGTCGTCCAGGTGGTACGCAGCGACGCCGCGGGGTTTCGCCGAGCGGTTCGCCCCACGCAGATCCGGTGCGAGCACGCGATAGCCGGCGTCAGCCAGGGCCGGGATCTGCTCGGACCAGGCGTACCAGCACTCGGGAAAGCCGTGGAGACAGACGACGAGATCGCCATCCGCCGGGCCGGCCAGCACGCAGTGGAGCTCGACGTCGTTCGCGTGAATCTGCTCGTGTGTCACCGAGTCGACGACGTCACCACCCGCAGGTGCCGCCTGGTGCGTTCGGCCCGCGTCGCCGTTTCCGGGGTCAGTTTCACTGGAATCCATCTGTGTCTCTCACCTGGTCCGCGACGGCCACGTCGGTCCCGGGACGGCGAGATCAGTACTCGCGCAAATCCTCGAGAACGGCGGCGGCGCTGCCATCGGCGATCACGGCGCGGGCTTTCTCGACGCCCGTGTCGAGGGTGCCGACGTCCTCGCGGGCGTACATTCGCAGTGCCGCGTTGAGTGCCACGGCGTCGGCGAACTCGCCCTCACGCTCGCCGTGCAGGACTGCCTCGGTGATGCCTGCGGAATCCGTGGCCACGTCCTCGACGGCCAGGTCCTCGCTCTCGAAGTCCATGCCGTACTCGGCAGTCTTGATCTCGTAGTCGAGGATGCCTTCCTCGTCGGCGTCCGCGTCCCCGGAGGGCCACTCGGCGACGACGGTCGAGCCGGGACGGACGTCGTCGTAGCCCTCCATGCCCTGGAAGAAAAGGGCGCGTTCGAACACCGTCGTCTCGCTTTCGACGAGTGTCCGGACCATCCGCTTGGCAAACGCGAGGTGGTAGAACGAACCGATGTGGACGTCGGCATTGGCCGGATTCGCCAGCGTCTCGATGGTATTGACGAAGGTTCGCACGCCCATCGCCGCCCGTCGATCTTCGAGGGCATCGATGCCGGGATTGAAATTCGGCATGTAGTAAAAGCCCAGACCCACGTCGTCGACCATGTCGGCGCTCTCACCGGGGGAGAGGGCAGTCCTGACGCCGAGTTCGTCGAGGACGTGCTTGTAGGCGTCCAGTTTCTGTGTCGGCACTCGGTCTCCAGAGTGGATGACAATGGGTGTGCCAGCCGCGGCGGCGACCGCGCCGGCAGCGACGCCCAGAATGGCCGACGTGTGCTTGCCGTCGTAGGCCGCACCGCAGTCGACGGGGTCCACACTCGGCGTCGCCGTTTCGAGGCTCTCTTCGGCCATGACGTCGATGAACGCGCCCAGTTCCTCCGGCGAGTTGCGCTTCCACCGGTTGGCCAGCCAGAAGGCGCCCAGCGTGGTGTGGTCCGGTTCGTCGGCCAGAATCCGCTGGAACGCCTCACGAGCCTGCGCCCGATCCATGTCGTCGGCGGATTTGTGCCCGGAGCCGACGACTTCGGTCATCAGCCGTTGCAAGGGCCACTCGCCGAACTCCCGCGTCGCTTTCGCCATGGGAATTCGTTCTCGCTATCGCGTCTAAAGCCTCCCGTTCGAGACAAGCATTGACCGTCACCGGCCGGGGCCCATCCCTTTGACGCCGACGGACGGAACGAAAGGAGCAAAAGCGCCGCTGTCCTACGGATGATGAATGAGCTTGCAGTCGGGTGAGTGGCGCGAGGCCATCGACACCGTCGACGAGCGGATTATCGATGGCTACCAGAGTGGGTTTCCCGTGGTCGAGCGACCCTTCGACGTCGTCGGTGCGGCCCTGGATATCCGTGCCGAGGCGGCCGTCGAGCGCGTCCAGGGGCTCGTCGACGCCGGCATTCTCCGCCGATTCGGCCCGGTGCTGAATCCACCGGTGATCGGCGCCTCGACGCTGGCGGCGGTCCAGGCCCCGGCCGACCGGTTCGACGACATCGCGGCAGTGGTCAACGAGTATCGCCAGGTGAACCACAACTACGCTCGCGATCACGCGTGGAACATGTGGTTCGTCGTCACGGCGGCGACGCCCGAGCGCCGGGACGAGATTCTCTCTGAAATTGGCGATCGAACGGGGTGTGCCGTCCTGGATCTACCGATGCTCACCGATTACTACATCGACCTCGAGTTTCCGGTCGTCAACGCGGATCGGTTCGCCAGGGAGAGCCTCGACGCGACGGACGTCGAGGCGACGTCGATCAGCGAGGGGTCGACGGCGACCCTCTCCGCGCTCGAACGCCGCTTGCTCCTGGCGATCCAGGACGGCCTTCCGCTCACGGAAACGCCGTACGCGGACGTCGCGGCCACCATCGGGGCGTCCACCGACGACGTGCTTCTCGGGATCGAGCGCCTGCTGGAAGCGGGGTGCATCAAGCGAGTTGGCTGTGTCGTCGACCACGTCGTGACTGGCTTCGACGCCAACTGTATGGTCGTCTGGGACGTGCCGGACGAGCAACTGGACGAGATCGGTGCCGCCGTCGGACGGTTACCGTACGTTACCCTGTGCTATCACCGACCACGCCGCCCGGCGATGGACTGGTCGTTCAACCTGTTCACGATGGTTCACGGTCGAGAGAAAGCTGCCGTAGACGAAAAAATCGACGAGCTGGCGACCGACCACCTCCCCTACGACCACGATCGATTACCATCGACGGCGACGCTGAAACAGACCGGTGCGCAATACGAGGCGCTCGTCGACGATGGCGTTATCTAATCCGGTAACTGGGCGCAACACTTTTGGTAGTGTTTCACAAATGCATTAGTCCGCCAGATGTCAGACGCCGAGCGCGCCACCGTCCTGGTCGTCGACGACGAGGAAGACGTGGCAGATGCCTACGCCGCCCAGCTCAAGGATCGCTACGACGTGATCACAGCATATAGCGGCGCCGAGGCCCTCGACGCGCTCGACCCGTCGGTCGACGTCGTCCTCCTCGACCGGCGGATGCCGGAAATCTCCGGCGACGAAGTGTTGAACACGATTCGCGAGCGCGATCTGAAAGCCCGCGTCGCGATGGTCACCGCCGTGGACCCCGATTTCGACATCATCGAGATGCCGTTCGACGATTACGTCGTCAAGCCGGTCGTCCGGACCGACCTCAAGGAGACGATCGATCGCTTACTGAAGTGTGCCGAGTACGAAAAACACGTCCGGGAGTACTACGCCCTCACCACGAAGTATGCAGCGCTGAAAGCCTCGAAACCACAGCCAGAGCTAGAGGCCAACGACGAGTTCGAGGAGCTAGAAGCAGAACTGGAAGAACGACGCAGGTTGCTCGACGAGGCGGTCGCTGCGTTCGACAACCACGACTTCGACGTCGTCTTCCGTGACTTTTCCTCCGATCGCCAGGCGGCGATCAACTGGGACTAAGACGATCGAGTGGTCGTCGTTTCTGGCGCTTTCGAAAGCCCTAACCAGTGAAATCTCGTAGCCGGGGTCGATGAGTCACCAACTGCCGGACGTCCAGGCGTCGAGTCCGGACGTGACCGTCGGCCTGAACCGCGTCGGCGTGACCGGCGTCGAGAAACTCGTAACGATCGATCGTGCCGAGCAGCGACCGATCGTCCTGATGGCGGAGTTCGAGGTGTTCGTGGATTTGCCCTCCTGGCGCAAGGGCGCCGACATGAGCCGGAACATGGAAGTGATCGACGAGACCCTTGAAGCAGCCGTCAGCGAGGACGTCTCCCGGGTGGAGGACGTCTGTGGCGACGCCGCCGAGCGACTGCTCGAAAAACATGACTACACCGAGGAAGCCGAGGTCCGCATGGAAGCGGAGTACGTCACCCGCGAGGAGACGCCGGCCTCGGACCGACCCACCCAATCGACGGCGAAGATCATCGCCAGCGCGACGGCCGACGGCGACGGCATCCGCGAGGAAATCGGCGCCGAGGTCACGGGGATGACAGTCTGTCCGTGTTCGCAAGGCATGTCCGCTTCACGCGCTCGCGAAACCCTCCGCGAACTGTCCGTCGACGACGAAACGATCGACGAGTTCCTCGCGGAAGTTCCCCAGCCCGGCCATTCCCAGCGTGGGCACGCCACCCTGACCGTCGAGAGCACCGGCGCGCCGCCGGTCGATCTCAACCGGATCATCGACGTGGCGCGTGATTCGATGAGCGCGCGGATCTACAACCTCGCAAAGCGGCCGGACGAGGACCACATGACCTACGAGAGCCACAAGAACGCGAAGTTCGTCGAAGACTGCGTGCGCGCAATGGCAGAAGGTGTCGTCGAACAGTTCCCCGACCTCCCCGACGACGCCGTCGTCCGAATGGAACAGTCAAACGACGAGTCCATTCACCAGCACAATGCCCACGCCGAGCGAGTCGCGGAATTCGAGACGCTCGTCGACGAAGTCGACGGCGGCGTGTAGTCGACCACACGCGATACTGGCCACGGACACAGCGCCGGTCGCCCCGGCTCAGTCGACCGTCCGCGCGTTGGCCCACTCCTTCTCGAACGCCTCACGAACTTCGGCCGCAAAGGTCGAATCCTTCAGGTCGATCACGCCGAAGGTCGCATCACCCAGCGGATGGGGCACCTCGATGCACACTTCGACGCCGTCGATGATTTCGAACGTGCCCTGGATCGCCTCGGCGACGCGATACGAGAAATTCGGCTGGGGCTGCAGCCGTTGTTCGTATTCGCGCCCCCGGCGTTCGGGGATGTGATCGAAAAACGCGGGTGGGAGGAGCATCGAGACGTCGACTCCACGTTCGAGTGCCGCATCCAGTTCGTCGACGATGCGATCGGCGGCGTTCGTGACATCGACACCCTGTGAGGGTACCGAGCCAACGATGACGATCCGCTCGTCGGCCGCGGCCAGCCGCTCGACGAGCAGATCGATCGTTTCGTCCGGGCCGACGGCCGCGGTCCAGAACGGTTCGTCGACCGGCTCGGTCGATTCCAGCGAGTCGGAGAGATCATCGACGATCGATTCGTACTGGCTCGCCTTCTCGTCCAGCTGGCGTTTTTTCTCCGCGAGAAGGCGGTCCAGGGCCGTCTCGGGTTCGACCGCGACGTACTTTTTCGGTCGGCTCGCGGCTTGCGAGCGGACCAGGTCGTGTGTCTCGAGGCTGTTCAACACGTCGTAAATCCGTCCCATCGGGACGTCACTCGCTCGCGACAGCGCCTTGGCCGTGGTGGGACCGGTGTCGAGCAGGGACCGGAACGCACGCGACTCGTATTCAGAGAGTCCGAGATCCCGCAGATTCGCCATGAACTTAGCTACGGTTCGACGTTTAAAAACACACGGGCCGTTGTCCGGGACGACTCCACCCCCAACCGTCATCCAAGCGCTGTGGCAAATACCATCCCAGCCGCTGGCAGTCGTGGCCGGGCGCGGGACGGAGAGGGGCTGACCACGTGGCGCTTTCCGCGGTTCGCGCACTCGAAAGGGGTTTCAGGAAGGCACGGGAAGTGCGGGCATGCTCCGTCTGATCGCGGTCTTGCTGCTCATTCCGCTGTTGGACGTCCTGTTGCTCGGCGTCGTTGCGGTGCCGCTTCTGGGCTGGGAAGTTACCATCGTCCTCGTCGTCCTGACCGCCCTGCTGGGAATGCTCCTCGTTCGTTTCGAAGGGCGGCGGACGCTCGCGAAGATTCAACGAAGTCTCGTGCGTGGTGAGCCCCCGACGGACGAACTCGTCGACGGTGCCCTGCTCATCGCGGCTGGCGCCTTCTTCCTCACGCCTGGGCTGGTCACCGACGCGATCGCCCTCCTCATCGCGCTGCCCCCTACTCGAATGCCGATTCGCTGGGCGGTGAAAAAGTGGGTCCTCGTTCCCATCGCCGACAACAAGACCGGCGGCTTCGCGTCGGGTGGCGTCTACATCGGTGGCTTCCCGGACGAGGACGGCCAGGCCGGCCCTGGTGGTCAGGCTGGCCCCCGCGGCCCAGGTCCGGGTGGTGCCGTCAGACCCGGAACCAACCAATCCGTCGAGGACGAATCCGACGGATTTGACCGGGACCACGCCACCGACATCGACTACGAAGAACGCGAGTGAGAACGGTCCGCTGTCCCCGAGTAGTAACGCTTAACAGTACACCTCGGATAGGGTCTGGTGCGATGGGCCGATAGCTCAGTTAGGTTGAGCGCTCGGCTGATAACCGGGAGGTCCGCGGTTCAAATCCGTGTCGGCCCATTCAGATTTTGACCGCTTTGTTACCGACCGAACGTGGCTGATCGCCCGCCAACGATCACGAATACTGCATCCATTGATATCGGTACGTCCTCAACGGCGTGCTTTCTCTCCAGGAGTCGTGGTGTGGACGCAGGCCCAAGACAACAACTAGGGGTGTGTCTGTGCGTCCGCCGAGTAGCTATTGTGAACGGGTCATGTCCTTCGCGCCATCGCAGGCACTACAGAATACTATAGTAAAAATTTTGTGCATTGATTTAATATGATACGATACACATCGTATTGATAATCATAGGATACTATTGCGGTAGAACTCGAACCATTTAATCAAATTGTGGATTCTTATCGCCTAAATAGTCTAAATGAGGTATTGATATTGAAGAAGATGCAGATAATGACGTGCAACAGCAAAATAGAGAAACGATAGGGCTCTTCATCGACAAAACCCCCAATGTCGCTTAATGGCTGTTACAATGGATAATACCCATAATGGAACGCGTTACGGACTCAGGGCAAGCCGTGATCGACCGTATCGAAAGGTGTCGCTTAACAGCATACGTATCGGTATTCAATAATACATGAAGATTTGAGAATATTCGCGGTCAACTGCGATCGCGTCGTGGGGAAGCCTGAGGTGACTGTCCCCTCCATTGGGTACGGGACGCCGCCGAGCCGTGAGACATGCATAAAGAATTAAGCCCGCGTATGACGCGTACTCTGTATGCAGATTGGACGATTCCACACCGGCGAGGAGCCACGAATCGGCGTATTTACTGACGACGATGTTCGCGACGTTACCGACGAATTCGACTCCTTCCGGGACGCACTCTCCCGGCCGAGTGACGCCGAGGCGGCCGACGGCGAGGTCGTCTCCCGGGAAGAGATCACCTATCTCCCGCCCACAACGGAGCGAAACACCGTGTTCTGTGCGGGTCTGAACTACGAAGCCCACGCCGCGGAGTCGGGCGACGCCGTCCCCAACCGCCCGCTGATCTTCATGAAGCTGTACCGTTCGCTGGTCGGCCACGGCGAACCGATCTCCTATCACACTCGCGTGACGAGCGAAATCGACTACGAGGCGGAACTCGCCGCCGTCATCGGCCAGCCGGCCCGGCACGTCTCTGCCGACGAGGCACTGGACTACGTCGCCGGGTACACGCTCCTGAACGACACCTCGGCGCGCGATCTTCAGTTCTCCCTCGAAAGCGACGGGGACATGTTGCTCGACTGGTTCTCGGGCAAGGCCATGCAGCGCGCGACCCCGGTCGGCCCGACGGTCGTCGTCGACGAGGTCGATGACCCCCAGGACCTCGACATCGCCTCCCGCGTCAACGGTGAGACCATGCAAGACGACAACACCGGCATGATGATCCAGTCCGTCGCCGACCTGGTCGCGTACCTCTCCTCGCGCGTCGAACTCGAACCAGGCGACGTGATCGCAACCGGGACACCTGAAGGCGTCGGCACCTTTCAGGACATCCAGCTGTACCCAGACGACACCGTCGAAATCGAGATCGAGGACGTCGGAAAACTCGTCAACACCGTCGAAGAAGTCGAGTAACGCTTTTGCCCGTACTGGTCTCGGGCTTCCATCGACAGGGGACTCGAAAATCCCGCGTTGATCGGCCACCGACTCGCGCCACGACCTGGGGCGGAATTTATTGCTTGCTCGCTCCAACCCCGTCGCATGGACACCGTCGATCTCGACGACGCGCGAACCTTCGGCGCGGAGTCGTTCGAAAAGCACGGTTGCTTCGAGACGGATCGGATGTTCACCGACGTCTATTGCTTCGAACCCGGCCAGTCTCAGTCACCGCACACCCACGACGACGGCGACAAGGTGTACGTCGTCCTCGAAGGCGAGGGCACGTTCGTCGTCGGCGAGGAGGAGCGCGTCCTCGCGGAGGGCGATGCGGTGCTCGCGCCGGCAGGAAAACGCCACGGCGTCCGGAACGCCGCGAACGAGCGCCTCCGAACGCTCGTGTTCATGTCGTGGGACCACGCGCCTGACGGGTCGGCGAACGACGCCTGATTCGCCACCGCTTAGACGCGGAGCGCGAGCGAAATCGTGGTGCGTGATGCCAACCCTTTTGCTCGAAACCGCACAACTCCGTTTAAGGAAATGACGCACCAGCAAGCGGACATGATCGCTCGCGAGGACGCGGTGACACAGGTACTCGCCCAGCGGGAGGCGGTCCTCGCCGATCGTCCGAGCGAGCGGGTTCCCCTCGCGGAGATTTCTGGGCGTACTCTCGCCGAGGCCATCGTCGCCGACGCAGACGTACCAGCTCACGATCGCGCGACGATGGACGGATACGCCTTCGACGCGACCGACGACTACCCACTCTCGATCGGCCAGTCCGAACTCTATCCGGAGGACGAACCGCCGTCGATCGATCCCGGCGAGGCGGTCGAAATCGCCACCGGCGCGCCCCTCCCCCACGGCGCGAACACCGTCCTCAAGCGCGAACTCGCCACCGTCGAGGACGGCCACGTCTCCGGTCCATCGATCGAACCAGGCACCTACACCTACGAGCGAGCGAGCAACGTGACGGCGGGCGAGACGCTCTTCGAGACGGGCGAACGACTTTCGCCGAAGGACGCCATCTTCCTGGGCGACCTCGGTCATGAGACGGTCTCCGTCGCCCAGCGGCTCTCCGTCGGCCTGCTCGCGACCGGCACGGAGATCCACGAGGGCCGGAGCGACGATCTGGACTCGCCGATGCTCGCCGGTCTGATCGAGTCCTGGGGCCACGAGGCGACCGTCGCGGGGAGCGTTCCGGACGACGCCGATCGCGTTCGGGACGCGATCGCTGACCTCGCCGACCGCTTCGACGTCGTGGTGACGACCGGCGGGACGAGCGTGGGACACAAGGACCACGTCATCCGCTCGTTGGCCGACCTCGGCGAGGTACACTTCCACCGCGTCCGCGTCCGCCCGGGCAAGCCCATCGCACTGGCCACATTGCCCGACGCCGTCGCCTTCGCGATTCCTGGCAAGCCAGTCGGCGCCCACACCATCGCGGCGCTCGTCGCACGCCCATTCTTCACCGGCGAGTCGAGCCTGCCGACGATCGAGGCGACGTTCGCCCGCGACCTGGCGATGGGGGCCGAGGGCTTCGAGTACGCCGTCCCGGTCACCCTGGAGGAGGGCGTCGCGATGCCACTGGGTCACGTCGACTCTCCGCTTTCAGTGTACGAGCGTACCTACGACCCGAGTGTCCTCTCTTCGAGCACCCGGGCGACGCGCGCGGATGGCTTCGTCCTCACCGAGACCGCCCTGTCGGCTGACGAACCCGTCGACGTCGTGCCGTATGCGGTGGTCGAGTGACGATGCGCCGCCGCGACACCCTCCCCGTCGTCGACCCTCCCGAGGGGCTGACCGCCGAGGGCTCGGCCTCGAAGACCGTCCACGGCGTCGTCCTCGCCGCGGGGACGAGCAGCCGCTACGGCGAGCGAAACAAGCTTCTCGAACCGATCAATGACAAACCACTGCTCCGCCACGCGATCGAGCCGCTGCTGGCGGCCGACCTCGACGGCGTTACGGTCGTCCTCGGCCACGAAGCCGAGGTGGTCCGCGACGCGATTTCGGACCTCCTCGATCGGGAGGACGTCGCCGTCACGGTGAACGACCGCTACGCGGACGGACAGAGCACGTCGGTCGCCGCCGGCGTCGACGCAGCCCGCGAGCGTGGGGTGCATGGGGTCCTGATCGCCCTGGGCGACATGCCCTCGGTCTCGGTCGACGCGATCGAGGCGCTCCTCGCGACGTACCGTGCGGGGCAGGAAGCGGCGTTGGCAGCCGCTGTGGAGGGCGAACGGGGAAATCCCGTGCTGTTCGACCGACGCTACTTCGACGATCTGTGTGCCGTCGACGGCGACGTGGGCGGCCGTGAGCTCCTGCTCGCGGACGGCGTCGCGGTCGAGACCGGCGATCCTGGCGTCCTGCGCGACGTGGATCGCCCGAACGAACGGTGAAAATCGACGGACGCTTCCCCCGGACGGCGGTTTCGCTGGGTCGTGTGCCTTCCCGGCGGGTCGTGACGCGCCCGGAATCGGTTATTCGAACTGGTCGTGGATGCCGCCGAGACCGCCGCCGAAGACCTTCTGGAGGTGCTCGGCCTCGGCCTCGAGGTCGCCGTCCTCGACGACGTCGTAGTAGGCCCACCACGTCGCCAGCGTCTCGTCACCCTCCGTGATTGGGTTGAGGCTGAGCTCGCTAAGGTAGTCAACCTTGTCGCCACCAAATCCTTCATCCATCGTGTACTGGTAGGAGCGGTCGACGTCCGAGTACGCGACGAGCACCTCGCGGACCGTGCGGTCGCCCGCGGTGAAATCACGGATGGCGCCAACGTCGCTGGAAGACTCGCCCTCGTCGATGGTGCAGTCCTCGATGACCGGGTGCCACTCGTCGATGCTGTCGAAATCGCGGACGGCCTCCCACACGTCGTCGACCGGCGCGGGGATGACCTGGGAAACACTAACTCTGGGTTGGTACGGCATTGATTCGGTAGTACAATGTCCACAATGGCGGTTAAAGATTTCGCCACGATTCGACGATCCGTGGCCGGCTGCGTTCCGCGGGCGAGAAAACACGTAGTGTGTCGGAACGAAAGAATGCGCCGAGCGTGGAGAATGGGCCGTGATCGCGGTCGAGGCCTACGAATCCAGCACCGCGAAAAATCGCGCCGGCGTCCCCTCGGCCTCGGCCATCTTGATGAAGGGGCCATAGAACTCGACACGGCCCTCGCGGGGCAGCGCCGAGAGATTCGTGAGGTGTTGCATCAAGATCGCATCGTTTTCCAGGATCACCTTGTGGAGCTGGAAATCTTCGGGTTCGAAATCCGGCAGCCGAGCGGGGTATTCGGCGAAGCAATCGAAGCCGATCGCCTTGGCGCCATTATCGACGAGCCACTGGGCCGCCTCGGGGTCACAGTACGGGGAATCCTCGTAGTAGGTCGGGTAGTTGCCCCACTGCTGGTCCGTCCAGTCGGTCCGGATAAGGACGATATCACCCTCGCGGAGGTCCTGGGCCTGCTCCCGGACGTCCGACAGCGAGATTTCGAAATTCGGCCCACCGTCGCTCAGGTCGATGACGAACGCCTCGCCACACACCCGATCTAGCGAAACGTCCGCCGCGGTCTCGCCTCCCTTCACTGTGTGACGCTCGAAGTCAACGTGCGAGCCAGTGTGTAAGAGCATGTTGACACCGCTGCCCTGCCAGTGGCTCTTTCCCTCCTTCGTGTGGGTCGTCATCTCGAGGCGCTGGTCGACAGAGGGCGGACTCAACGTCTGCTCTCCGATCGTCACCGACAGATCGACAATCCTGGACATGTAATAATAATTCCTGTGTAAGAAACCGCGAGAGGGGCCTTAGGCCTCCTGTTTCGTCGCGCTATCGTCCTCGTCGCTCGACGCTTCCTTCTCTTCGAGTGCTCTCAGCACGTCCTCCGGCGTCACGGGCACCTTCGTGATCCGGACGCCGATGGCGTCGTTGATCGCGTTGACGATCGCCGGAATCGGCGGCGTCGCCGACATCTCGCCGATGCCTTTCGTGCCGAACGGGCCGGTGGTCGAGGGCATCTCGAGGACCTCAGTGTCGATGTTCGGCGTCTCCGAGGGGCCTGGGAGGCTGTACTCCCCGAAACCACCCGGTTTGTGTTTGGGTTCGGGGTAATACGGATCGGTCGTCTCGTAGAGCGCGTGTGCCATGCCCATCTGTGCGCCGCCGACGATCTGACCGTCGACGAGCGCGGGATTGACCATCTGGCCGATCTCGTAGGTACACTGGATGTCGAGGACGGTGACCTCGCCGGTCTCCGTGTCGACCTCGACGTCGGCGATCATACAGGCGTGAGCCTCCGTCGAGTCCGGGTCCATTTCGCCGGTCTCCGGGTCGACGTCGCTCTTTTCTTTGAACCCGATGCCGCGACCGGAGATGGTCCGGCCCTGCTCGAAGTGGGCGGCCATCGCCGCGTCCATGACGGCGATCGATCGGTCGGGCGCGCCACTGACGTGGACGTTCCCCTCGCCGTCGGTCTCCAGGTCCTCCGGGGCGGCCTCGAGTTCCTCGGCGGCGACCTCCAGGAGCACCTCGCGGGCCTCCTCGGCAGCGTCGATGATCGCGTTACCGGCCCGATGGGTGAGGCGACTGGCGAATGTCCCCATGCAGTGCGGGCCCGTGTCGGTGTCGCCGGTGTCGATCCGGACGTTCTCGACGGGAACGCCAAGTGCGTCCGCGCCGATCTGGGCCAGCGCCGTCTTCGCGCCCTGCCCGAGGTCCGTACTCGAGAGCGTGATGACGAAGTTGCCCGTCGTCGAACTGTGGACGAGCGCCTGGGTGGGGTCGCCACCCAGGTTCATCCCCGTCGGGTAGTTGACTGCGGCCATCCCGCGGCCGCGTTCCTTAGACATCGCTCTCCTCCCGTGGCTTGGTCGAACTCATCTGTGTGAACTCCTCGGGAAGCTCCTTCCCGATCATATCCGCGGTCGATTGCATACACTCGATGAGGCTCGCGTCCTCGACCTCCTTGTGATGGGGTTTGATGTCCCCATCACGGTAGGCGTTCTTGAATCGCACTTCCCACTTGTCCATGTCGAGCGTGTCCGCGATCTTGTCCATCTGGCCCTCGATGGCAAAGGAACAGGGCGTGACGCCGAAGCCACGCATCGCGCTGGAGGGCTGTTTGTTCGTGTACACGCAGTAGCAGTCGAACTTCGCGTTCGGGATGTCGTAGGGGCCGGCGAGGTTCGCCGCGTGTTTGGTCACCGCGTAGGGTGTGTGACGGTTGTACGCACCGGCGTCGGCGTAGCTCGTCACCTCACGAGCGATGATCTCACCGTCCTCCGTGACGCCGTCCTTGTAGTACATGCGCCAGGCGCCACGCGGCGAGGAGACCTTCATCTCCTCCTCGCGCGTAAACTTGTAGCGAACCGGGTAGCCCGTCTTCTTAGCCCCGAGCGTGGCGAGTTGCTCGACGATGACGTCGACCTTGCCGCCGAAGCCGCCACCGACGGTCCCACCCTTGAACTGGAGTTTTTCGAAGGGGATGTCGAGCGTGATCGCAGTGTTGTCGAGCGAGAAGTACAGTGCCTGCGTGTTGGTGTGGACAGTGAAGCGACCGTCGGGTTCGGGCTTGGCCGTCGCCGAGGTCGTCTCCGTCGGCGCCTGCTCGATGGGGCTCGTCTGGTACTCGCCCTCGACGATGTAATCTGCCGCTTCGAAGGCTTCGTCGACGTCGCCGCGCCGGACGCGGCGACACTCGTGGCCGCCTTCGAATTCGAAGTAGTTGGTGCCCCACTCCTTCAGCGGTGGCTCGTCGGAGTCGAGTGCCTCCTCGACGTCGAAGACGGGCTCGAGTTCCGTCAGGTCCAGTTCGACCTTCGAAGCGGCTTCCATCGCCGCCTCCTTGCTGTCCGCGATAATGGCGGCGATGGGTTCGCCCATGTAGCGAACTCGGTCTTCGGCGAGGAGCGGTTCCTCGTCCGGGCCGATTCCGACCAGCCGCAAGATTGTGTAGTGGTTGTTCGCGACGTCCTCGTGGGTGAGATAGTCCACGAAGCCATCGACCTCCTCAGCGGCGCTGAAGTCGATGCCCTCGATGTCAGCGTAGGGGACCGGACTCCGGACGCAGTGGAGGTGTTTGAGGTCCTGGAACTGGTAGTCGTCGACGTACTGGGTCTGACCCTTGATGTGACCGTCGCCGTCACGGCGCTGGATCGACGTGCCGACGGAGTTGAGTTCCTGCATCGTCAGTCACCCCCACCGGCGTTGGCGCCCTCGGCCGCCGGGCCGCCTCCATCGGTTGCATGGTCGCCGTTCATCGTCTCGGCGGCCGCCTGGACCGCATCGACGATCGGGTCGTAGCCAGTACACCGACAGATGTTCCCGGAGATGGCCTCCTCGATCTCCGTGCGACTCGGCTCCGGATTCCGATCGAGCAGTGCTTTCGCGGTGATGATCATGCCGGGCGTACAGTAGCCACATTGCATGGCGAAGTGTTCGTCGAAGGCCTCCTGCAACGGGTGGAGGTCGTCACCCTGATAGATTCCCTCGAGCGTCGTGATCTCCTTGTCCACGGCCGCCTCGACCGGCAGCAGACAGGAGACGACTGGCTC
>Ga0207733_100353_pt1 | contig 34092 bp, 38 predicted proteins | sample A23P3SouthBayCA_FD_187735 | JGI IMG/M metagenome (GOLD analysis project Ga0207733, IMG submission 187735) | Aerobic enrichment media microbial communities from Eden Landing Ponds, California, USA - A23 P3 (SPAdes) | ecosystem: Environmental > Aquatic > Marine > Unclassified | place: Emeryville... | reverse complement strand
GGTGGCACCGCGAGCCACTCTTCACCGGGCCCTCGGCAGTCTGGCCAGTCGTCGAGTGGTGGGGTACAGAGGACGTAGAGCCCGCCGCCGTCGACCGCCCCGACGGTTCGACCGAGTGCGTTGGGTCTGCAACCCTCGTGGCAATCGAGAACGATTGCGGTACGGGTCGTCCCGATCAGTGAACCAGCGCGTTCCATCGGGAGGTGGTCCCCTGCGATCTCCGTGGATGGCCCGACGATCGTCCGGTCACCAACGGGAATTTCGGCGGCCGAGAGGGCCGCCGCCGCGGCGTCTCGCGTCGCTGCCGCATCGCCGGCGAGGACGAGGAGCCGGCGCTCGTTCGAGGCCCTCGCCTCTGCCATGAGCGTCCGGGCCAGGTCCTCAATCATAGGCATCCGTTGCGTCGGGGACGGCATGTGCGTGACGATGCTGGAGCCCAATCGTCGGGCCCCGGCCGCTTTCCCCCGTATCCCCACGCCGTCCGCGTGTTGGGCCCTCACACGGCGTCGACCGTTTGGACACGCTTTTAAGGGGTCATGCGCAACGAGTGAGTACAACCTGCGACGGGTTGATGAAGCTCCCAGCCTCTATAGGATTCGGCCGTATTCCACGGCCACCGTTTCGGTGTCCGGCGATTCCGGGACGACCATGGCGGGGGAGCCCGAGCCCGTTCGCAGGAGGTGATCCAACGCATGCCAGTATACGTAGATTTCGACGTCCCTGCAGATCTCGAGGACGACGCCATCGAGGCGCTCGAGGTCGCCCGGGACACAGGCGCTGTAAAGAAAGGAACGAACGAGACGACCAAGTCCATCGAGCGTGGCAACGCGGAACTCGTCCTCGTCGCCGAGGACGTTCAGCCCGAGGAAATCGTCATGCACATTCCGGAACTCGCTGACGAGAAGGGTGTCCCCTTCATCTTCGTGGCGTCCCAGGACGACGTCGGTCACGCCGCTGGACTCGAAGTCGGCAGTGCGGCCGCGACGATCGTCGACGCCGGTGATGCGGCCGACGACGTCGAGGACATCGCCGACAAGGTCGAGGAACTCCGGTAATCCAACGATGAGTGCAGAGGAATCCGAAGGAGGCGGCTCCACGCCCGCCGAGGTCATCGAGGTCGTGGGCCGGACGGGGATGCACGGCGAGGCCATGCAGGTCAAGTGCCGCATCCGCGAAGGCTCGAACAAGGGCCGTATCATTACGCGGAACGTGCTGGGTCCCGTCCGCGAGGGCGACGTGCTCCAGCTCCGCGAGACCGCACGCGAGGCAGATCAGATCGGAGGGCAGTGACCATGGCCCGAACGCGCGACTGTGATTACTGCGGTGCGGACATCGACCCGGGAACCGGGACGATGTTCGTCCGCGTCGACGGCGCGACGGTCCACTACTGTTCCTCGAAGTGCGAGAAAAACGCCGACCTCGGTCGCGAAGCCCGGAACCTCGAATGGACCGAGGCGGGCGGTGCACGCGAGGAGTCCGCCGAGGACGACTCCACCGAGGAGACGGCGGCAGACGCCGACGTGGCCGAAGCGGATGCGTCCGACGACGCCGACGCGGAAGAAGAGGCACCCGATACGGATGCTGACGAAGCAGATTCGGAGGAAGCCGATTCGGACGACGGCGAGGAGACGGACGAGGAAGCCGAGGAGGCAGAGGCCTGAATGACCGAGCGCGAGCGAACGTTCGTCATGGTCAAGCCCGACGGCGTGCAGCGCGGTCTCATCGGTGAGATCGTCGACCGCTTCGAGCAGCGCGGACTCAAGATGGTCGGGGGCAAGTTCATGCAGATCGATCGCGACCTCGCCGAGAACCATTACGGCGAGCACGCGGACAAACCGTTCTTCGACGGTCTGGTCGATTTCATCACCTCCGGGCCAGTCTTTGCGATGGTCTGGGAGGGCCAGGACGCCACGCGGCAGGTCCGTGGCATGATGGGCGAGACCGATCCCGCCGACTCACCGCCGGGCACCATCCGTGGTGACCTCGGCCTCGATCTCGGCCGGAACGTCATTCACGGCTCCGATCACGAGGACCCGGGCGCTAACGAGCGCGAGATCGACCTGTTCTTCGACGAGGACGAACTGGTCGACTGGGACAAGGACGACGACGCCTGGCTGTACGAATAACGGTTCGACCGGCGTCTCGACCATACTCGCGGCGGAATTTTCTTCGCGCTCGGCCGAGAAGCCCTTCGCATGAGCGTGACTCTCTACCAACTCGACGGTTGTCCGTACTGCGAGAAAGTTGCCGACAGGCTTGACGAACTCGGCGTCGAATACGACACCGTCTGGACCGAGCCGCTCCACTCGAAGCGAAACGAGGTCAAGCGCGTGTCGGGCCAGCGAGGGGTCCCGGTGCTCGTCGACGACGGGATGGGGGTGACGATGGCAGAATCAGACCGGATTATCGAGTTTATCGAGTCACGCTACGCCTGAGTACTCGGTAGTCCGTCTGCCGAGCGCCACCGCGTCCAGCCGACGAACGCCCCGCCGATGAGCAGCGTGACGAGCACCGGATAGGCGACACCGAAGGCCAGCGTCTCGACTGGCGCAGGAGAGAGCGTCTCGAACGCGGATTCGAGCGTCGTTCGCTGGGCCACGAGGAAGGAGCCGACCAGTGCTGCCAGAACGTAGCCAAGCGCCATCCCGCCGACGACGCTGGCCGTGGTTTTGACCGGCTCGCCCGTATCCACGTACCTGCCGACGAGCACGGCCGCCCCGATGGCGATCGCGACGACCGGGACGGCATAATACACAGGGCGTGGCAGTGACGGGTCGGCCTGCTGGAGCAGGTTGATGATTGCTTGCTGTGAGACCGGCTCCCCGCCGACCGTGATCTCTCGATAGCGAACCAGCGGAACGTTGTGAGCGTTGTAAAACAGACTGCCCAGTTGCTTGAGCACGCCCACCGGGTTCGAGTAGTTGACGTTCCCACTCACCGTGACGAGGGCGACGAACAGTGCGTAGCCACCCACGAACGAACCGAGGCCACCCAGCACGCTCGGCGCGAGTGGCAGGCGTTCGATTTCCGCCGTCAATCGATCGAACCGCGAGCGATCGGAGTCCCCAGATTGCACATTCGGCTATTTTGCAACGCAAGGATAAGCGTTCGGGCTCAATTCTCGGGATCGAAATCCAGTGCCGCGCCGTTGATACAGTAGCGCTCGCCGGTCGGTTCCGGCCCATCGTCGAAGACGTGACCGAGATGGCCACCACACGATCCACAGATCACTTCAGTCCGGACCATGCCGTGACTCGTGTCCTGCCGCGTCTCGACGCTGCCGTCCGCTGCGACGTCCCAGAAACTGGGCCAGCCAGTCCCCGACTCGAACTTCTCGTCGGTTTCGAACAGCACCGTCTCACACCCTGCACAGCGGAAGACCCCGTCCGACGAGATATCCAGCAGGTCACTGCTGTGCGGTGGCTCGGTCCCACGTTCTCGCAGAATCTCGTACTCGTCGTCACTGAGTCGTGCTCGCCACTCCTCGTCGGTCGTCTCTCGACCGTCACCAGACCCCGGCGCCGTCTCCTCGTTCGTTTCGGCCATACAATCACTACGGGATGGACGGGCAAAAGGGCGCTGCCGGAGTGGGGGCGTTGTTGCGAACGTTCGAATTCGCTAACCGGCTGGTATACTGAAGCCCAGTGCCTCTCACTCTCTCGAAATCCTCAGTAGATGATATATTCTGGCTTGGTTCGGTCAGTACAGGTGAAGCACGTACCGGCCAGTACAGAGGGTCCAGTCAACCGTAGCGCCTTTCCTATGGCGAAGTGGATGGGGTGGCGTTCAACTTGCCCAAACGTACCGATAGAGCGTCCACACGACTACAAAGATAGCTATGATAGCACCGATAGCGAACGGGACGATGCCACCACTCTCTCCGAACCGCCATCCGAATACAGTGTACCCGACGACAGCGATGAGGGCAACGACCGCACCAACGTAATGGAGGGGCGTTGACTGCGAGGGCCGACCAGGCATGGGCCGGAATAATTATTCTGTTATTAAATGATTTTGGCTCTATTGGCTCTGTTGAAATCCACCAAATCTGACACAGACGGCGTCCTGAATATAGGGCGCGTATCGGGTAGGGCCGATGGTAGCGGATTGTGCTGTAGATAGACTCTCAGAATGCAAATATCCCATACTATCCGAATGTTGCGAACTTACCAGTCCACCCGTGGACTGATGTTCCAAACAGAGTTTCGTTTGAATAAGGGGGACAAATACACGGCCGAAATTGCTTCTAGACGATAGTCAACATCATCTGATGCTGGGAAATGATGGTCAAGTTCACAGTACAGGACATCGTAATTTGGAAGGGTTTCCAGGGACCGTTTCGCCTCCGCTAGATCAGTTGGGTCATCGTCCTCATTCCACTGTATATGGTCCAGTAATTCGGGCTTCGATTGGAATGGATTTTCGATGAGCAGCCCTCCAACTAACGGTTCATCGTCGTTACCTTCTTTGTATAGTTCGGTCTCTGGCGACACCTTCACCGGGTCCTCAAATCGCATACCAGCACGCGGAAGATGAAACGATCGTGCATTGAACAGTTCTTTGTATCCAAACGAAGAGGCCAGTTCGTGATATTCCCGACCACCTACAGGGTACCCATCGATCATCAACGAGAGAGTCACATTTGTGACCACCTCCGTGTGCTTAGGAAGTTCAAATCGAAGTATCAGGTACTCTGAGTCTCGTGGTAAACTGGTAATGTATATGCCGCTGCCTTGTTTGTAAAGCGGGAAATCTGCCTCTTGAAATAAGTGTTCCAGGTCATCCATTTCACGAGACAGATTACTGATACCTCGCCCGATTTTCGCGCCACCGAGCTGATGGAGGGTGAACCAATCATCCCCGATATAGCCAGTCGATTCCAGCGCTGATAAGCACGAGATGAACTCGTCCTTGGACATGTCGCGCCGGTTAGTTCGCGTCACAACGGGGAGATCTTGGTTGTATATGTGAGGGAACGAGGTTGTGACCCAGTTGATATGATGGGACTCCTCGCCTTGGGCCCCGACCAACCGAGGACCAAATGGAAGCCACTCTTCGGATTCATCGAATTGAACGACGTCAGAATCAAGGAAATTGGGGAGCCGATCAGTCCCGAGTTCTAGCGTCTCGATGTAGGCCTCTTCGATCGTGATACTCTGCTGTTCAGCATACTCCTTGATTTGGCCATGGATTGTCCATGGTATGTCAACATTCGGTCGCATATGAGCCAATTCACACACTATCCTGAAAAGCTTTTCGGGCCCTATGTATATTGAGTATATTGAGTATAGTCTCAGTTTTCCTTGGTTGGATAATCTCGGTTTAGGCCCACCCGGGGCTCTTCCCGATTGATGACCTCTTCTTCAGAAGAGCTGTTCTACCAGATCAACGAGGGGACACCCTGATACATGCCATTTAGATACCGTACTACTGATTCCATGCTCCATATTCAGCACGCCAACGAAAATTTTTCACTCATCAAGGAATTCAACAGAGCCGTTCCTCTCGGTGCGTGCCCGACACTTCCGGAGGGTACAGCGCCTCGCGGATGGTCCTGGCTGGCGAGGGGTTAGACTGGGTGGACGACGTCGCCACAGCGGCGACAATCCACGAACACTGACGGTGATTCACCGCGCTCGTACTCGATGAGTACCTGTGCTTCAGTGAGTGCCACCGAACAGTTCGGACAGTCACCGATCGCCCGTGCTTTTCCACTGACGCTCTCCATGTATGTACCACTACAGCCCGGCTTACTTCGTTACGAACCCTTTACCCGCTCGGTCATTGCGATCACTCCGCGTTCGCTGCACCCATCTTCGTAGCGACTTCGGGCGGCTCGCCATTCGACTCGCGGCCACGATCACTGGACAGGGAAGCGATGAACGACCGATAGCTGCCGTAGAAGCTAACTACTGGTGTCGATTTGAAGAACCGAACCGGACTGAATCGTTACCGTCCATCTTGGGAAGCTGGTACCGGGGCCGTCGGTGACCGACTTCCGCCATCGTCGATAGTGCGGGCGAGTTCGAGAGCAGCCACCCCATCTGCACCCGTCACTGCTGGTTCACTGCCAGTTCTGATCGCGGAAAGAAAGGACTCGAGTTCTCGTTCGAGGGGTTCTCCGTTCTCCACGACTGGTCGTTCGGTGATGCTCTGGTGTCGATATTTCACGTCGCCGTTCGTGGAGACGTACTCCGGTACCGATTGGCGGTGGACGTAGACGTCCTGGTCCGCGAAGTCGATGGTAATGTAGCAGTCTTTGGCGGTGATGGATAACTGTCGGATCTTGCGCTGGGTGAGGCGACTGGCCGTGAACTGTGCGACGGCACCGGAATCGTAGGTCATGGTCGCGTTCACGTACTTGCCACCAGCCGTCCGTTCTGCGCTGATTCCCTCGATCGATCCGTCGAGCAAGGTCCTGACGATGTCGATGTCGTGAATCATCAGGTCGAGGGCGACGCTATCGGTCGTCCCGCGATCGACGGGCGGGCCTAGCCGGTGGGCCTCGATGGCAATGATTTCGAGGTCCGGCACGATGTCCCGGACGGCCTCAACCGCCGGATTGAACCGTTCGATGTGGCCAACCTGGAGCACCGTGTCAGTGCGGCCGGCGAGGTCGATAAGGGCCCGCCCACGCTCGGGATCTTTCACCATTGGCTTCTCGACGAGGACGTGAACGCCCCGCTCCATGGCCTGGCGGGCGATGTCGTAATGAAAGCGCGTGGGGACTGCGACGGAGATGCAGTCGACGCGATCCAGAAGCGGTTCGAGGTCGAGGGATTCTCCGTCGTATGCGTCCGCGATGTCGGCCGCCTGCGCGTCATCCACGTCGTGCACGCCGACGAAGGTGGCGTCTGGACGGGAGGCGTACACTCTGGCGTGGTGGCGGCCCATATTCCCGGCCCCGACCACGCCAGCCTTCAGTGGGGCTGAATCACTCATACTGGTAGTAGTACGTGATAGCGGTCGCGATGGTGCTCAGATCCCGATCCGACAGTTCTGGGTGGACCGGCAGCGAGAGCACTCGATCAGTCAAGCGCTCGGCTCGTTCGAAGGAACCATCGCTGTCCGAATACGCCGGTTGTTGGTGGATCGGCGTCTCGTAGTACGTTCCCGTTCCGACGCCGAACGCTGTGAGATGGTCGCGCAGCGCATCTCGATCGTCACAGGTGATCGTATACTGGTGAAACGCATGCGTCGATCCCGCCGGAGTCGTCGGCGTGCGAACCGGGAGGTCCTCGAGACGATCGGTAAGGATCGCAGCGTTCTGGCGACGACGCTCGAGAAACTCCTCGAGGCGGTCCAGTTGGACGTGGCCCAGCGCGGCAGCGATGTTCGTCATTCGAAAGTTGTGTCCGACGTCCCGGTGGACCGACGGATTCGATGGGTCGCGGCCGTGGTTCACGAAGCGCCGGAGGCCGCGCTCGATGTCCGGTCTGTCGGTGACGACCATGCCGCCCTCGCCGGTGGTCATGTTCTTGGTCGGATAGAAGGAAAAACAGGCCAGGTCACCGAGCGAGCCAACCCGCTGCCCGCGATAGACCGCACCGTGGGCCTGGGCAGCGTCCTCGATGAGAACGGCGTCGTGCTCGTCGGCGATCTCACGCAGTTCGTCCATCGGGGCTGGCAATCCGTAGAGGTGGACCGCAACGATCGCATCGACCGTCCCGTCTATCTCGCTGATTCGTCGCTCGACTGCCGCAGGATCGAGGTTGAAGGTCGCTGGATCGACATCTGCAAACACCGGGTCGGCACCCGCTAACCGGATCGCATTCGCGGTCGCGATGAAGGACAGCGGCGTCGTCAGGACGCGATCACCGTCGCCAATCCCGGCCGCGTGTAGTCCCGCATGCAGGGCCGCAGTCCCGTTGGCGGTGGCGACGCCGTGGTCGACGCCACAGTAGTTTGCAAACGCACGCTCGAAGGTCGTCACCACCTCTCCGTCGGCGAGGTCCTTCGACTCGAGGACGCTCATGACGTTTCGTTGCTCGGCGGAACCGATGGCTGGTGCCGCAATCGAGATGGACCGCTCCGCGTCCGCGGCCGTCTCCCCCGCGCTCTCCATCGGACCGGTACCGTCCGCGTCTGGCAGCCGGTTCGAAAGGGTCACGCTCCGTCGCTCGTCTTCCTGCTTGGTGTCAGTCATGCGGGCTACTCCTTCGAGAGTCGACTGATCCCTTTGTTATGGAGCGCTTGCACCATGGCACGGCGAGGGCCCGTACACGCCCAATTTCTCACTTCAGGAACCTCCGAGGGGCGGTTCTTCAGGATTCCTGCGTCGCGTCGGACCCATTGCTCCAGGTGATCTCCGTACACTCGGGGTTCGCTCACACTGTCGCGTTATCGACAGCGTGGACCCAGGTCGATCGGAAGAAAGAAACTGCGAGGGGATTGGAGTCGTGTGTTGTTGTGGTAGTAGGGATGGGGTCGAGTGTGGAGCCAGCCCGCAAAGCGGTGGCCCCACACTCACCTTGGCACGCTCGCGTGGAACGCGAGGTGGAGCGCGTCCCGTGGACCCGTGGTGTCGGACAGCCATGTCGGACAGCAGCGGTGGGCGGTCGTCCGTCGGAACCGGATGATCGGTTGGTGTTGTTGGGTAGCGTCACCCGGGACGTCCACGACGTGGTGGCACGGTGGCGTGTCCTGGTGTGCAGGTCGCCGGTCGTGGATGGACGTCCGCCACATCAGGATAGCACGGATCGGTGATTAGTTATAAACAGATTATGCCAGAGCCGGGTGTTGGGCCGTAATGACGGTGTTTCACACGTCTCCTGTCAGCAAAAGCCGACGAAGGGACGTGGAATAATCGTGGGTTTGCCCCAATTAGGTACGTCGTTCGCTACGGCCTTCGGCTTGCTCGAGGCCGTCACGAAGATACGGGAGTGTGAGCGACGTTGTTTCGGTTTCATTGATCATCTGGCGCTTTCGATCGTACGCCACCAGGCCCGTATCGTCCAGCGCTGGTAACACTGTTTCGAGGAATCGGTTCAGGAGTTCGCCACTGAATTCTGCCCGTCGCATCCCCGCTGGTGGTTCCGTCACGTCCACGACGTATTCGACCAGCTCGACGAGTGAGACCGGCCCGTCCTGTTGCAACAGGTACGTCAGAACGTACCGGTTGCCGGGCCTGGAGAGCACGGTGAAGAGTTCGTCCACGTCGAGGGATTCGATTGCGGACACCGTTGGTGGATCGCTGGCTGGCACACGCTGGTCACCGTCCCCTGACTGGTCGTCATTCATCGGTGCCGACCTCCGTGGAGACGTCGCCAGGGGTCAACATCGAGCGACGCGGGGACCGCCGGCAACGTGTCTCGTGCCCGCCACTCGTCCCCACGCTTCGGACGGTGTGGCGTTGGTGGCGGTTCATCCACGTTCGATCGCCTCCCCACGGTCCAGTCCTGGTAGCCCCGGGGTTCCATCCGCGATCCACAGGAGGAGCGCAGCGAACAGCAGCGTCACTTCGGCGAGGAGATAGTATGTGCCGGCTGGCGTGTTGAGGAGGGTCGTGAAGGACGCGAACAGGTCCGTGACGTGTGCGAGAATGGCGCCAGGATCCGAGCCACCAGACGGAAGTATCGGCCAGAGGAGCGGGGAGAATCCTGGCTCGCCGCCGAGCAAGACGGGATAGAAGACGTCCCCGGGCAGGTGACTCAGATAGCCGATCCCAAAGGCCCTGCCGATAGCGTTCCGGTCGAATCGCCTGGCCAGGACGACGACCAGCACGATCACTGGCAGCGCAAACAACAGGGAGTGAGCCAGTGACTGTCCGGAGGGAAGGATCGAGGTTCCCCAGCCAAGGGGTTTGTCGACGAGGTCCGGAAACTGGGTGCCGGCTGCAACCGCCAGCGCCGCTCCGGCGGATGGTCTGGTGCCACTCCCCAGCCGAACAAGCAGGGAGTACGTCAGATAGCCAATGGCGAGATGTTCCCATGGCCACATCAATCCTTGCCGACCAGGGCCAGCAATTTGCTAGACCCGCCGCCATAGTTCGGGCTGGTACTTCCGTGGTCGTCAGTAAACGTGTCTACGGACATCGATTCGTTTGTCACCACTGACGGGCGTCGCCTATCGTTATGTCCGCCGTACTCCGCGGTGGCCTGCTCGGCTATCAGGAAAGATGCTCCTACCAAACTGGCCAGCAAGAAACAACTGAGTGGGTTTATGCCGAACAGAATCGTTGCCATCGGGACGCTAGCCACAATCAATCCGGTGTCCGTATCAGGGGTATCGTGATGACAACCGCCCGGCCACACCAATCGAACGAAGAAGACCAATGACAAATGCCGACTGGGACGCCATCAGTTACGTAATCAGTTCACGCTATCGCGTCGTCGCCATGGAGCGACTGAACGAGGGGCCGGCAACACCGTCACAGATCGCCGCTGACGCGGACGTCGGCATCGCGCACGTCTCCCGTGCGCTCCAGGAGCTTCGGGACCGTGGCCTGGTCACCTTGCTCGTCTCCGACGAACGAAAGAAGGGTCGCGTATACGGATTGACCGAAAGCGGGACGGAGGTCTGGGAGACTATCGAAGCCGAGAACATGAATTGACCGCCCGAGACTGCGCTACGATTGCGACGTTGGAGCTCGGCCTGGGGCCCCGCGAGCGCCCGACGCAGACGGCCACCGACGCTGACGAGCGGCTGTACTCTCTCCTGTTGAGAATCTGGTCGTCCTGACTATCATGCTGTGCGCGTGCGTTCTCCGACAGGAGCGTCACGCTGGCGACGGGAGTGTCACTCGCAACCGACAGGTGAGCCGCGCTCCAGCCGCGGCGATCCTCGAACCACGAGTGCCACGGATTTGACCGTCCACGACTTCCGCCCACCGGTACGATCCACATACTCAATGAGAAGGGACTGTTTGTCGTGCGATCCCGCTACTGTCCCTCGATTCGGACCGGCCTGCCCACGCGAAAGAAATCGGCGGTTAGGCGACTGCTGCTGGCAGTAGCTCCGGGGTACGAGAACTGCAGTTGGCGAACTCGGTTTATAACAAAGCGATGGTCCGGCAATGTGGCTGATGATGTTGGAACACATCTCGGACAGCGAACTGGAGCGGATGCACGAATTTGCGGAGACACCAGTGTACGCCCGCCGGCCCGAGCAGCTCCTGCCCGACGACGCCATCGTCGAGGAACAATAAGGGATGCCAACCGGCGGTGGGGGACGATCCGGTCCCCTTCGATCGACTGCTTGGATCGATCGTTACCGAGATCGTGTCGGCTCGCCGGTAGTGGCTCTACGAGTTATTTCACGTGGCGTTGCGAACCGTTACCACCGCATAAGCGCTCAATAGTTAGATACTCCTGTCTCTGAGTGGGCCACATGCGCTCACCAGAGGAACAGCGCGCCCGGACTGGCACCGCCCCACACTGCAACGTCTGCGGATCGGCAGTGTCACACCGCTTCACGAAGATATTCGGCGACAACCAGGACGAAGTGTATGGTTGTCTCGATTGTTCCACGAAGCGCGTTCTCCACAGCGGCGGCGCGGCTTCGAGCGACCACTGACGCCCGTCTGCGTGCCCTGTCACGATCAACGGGTGACGTAGTGGACCGTCGAGGCGATGACGAATGCGAGAATCACGCCGACCAACATCGTCGCCTCGCCGACGGCCGCGATAACGGGTAACTGCAAGACGACGCCCAGCAGCAAGAGTGCACTCACGATTGCGAGTCCAGCGTACACCCGTTCCCACCGGATGCCACTTTCGTCCGTATCCAGATACTGGTCGACCCGACGGCTGCTTTCCGTCTGGCGCACCATTCCGGACTCGGGATCGTAGTCGATCAGCCCGTGATCCGCAAGCTTCGGGACGTGCGTCTGGTACAGGGAGACGTACACTCGCTTTCGCTCTTTGGAGTTCAGTTCCTCGACGGTCGTATCGTTCTCCCAGGCAGCAACGTGTTCGGCCAGGTCGGTCAGCTCGATCGCAGTCTCGTGCTGGTTGAGGAAGTACAGCACGTAGCGACGTCTCGGGTTGCTAAGAATGGCGAATATTTCGTCCTGGGAGAGTTCGGTGTCACCGGTGGCCATCGAACTAATGCGTGCTCACTGTTGTTGTCCACGTGCACATGGTCTGGAGTACCCTTTGAGCGGCGATATTGAGAGACAGTCACGGGTAAGTGATTGTTACAACGAGATTACTACAATCGGGAACGCGGAAGGGCCTGACTTGCCACGGCGCAAGAGCATGGCCGAGTCACGCGTACTGCGTGGGGTCTGGAACGGCAGTAGCGGTCTCGAACGAGTGCCAACTCTCCGATGAATGACGCGAATGTAACCTATAACAATGGCCACAGACCGGCCTTCCCTACCAGATGTCTGCCGACGAGTGTCCGGACACCATTCGGGAACGGAGGCGAAGTGATGAGTGAGACCAAACGTCGTGGCCAGGCGGTCGTCGACACTGACCTGTCCGACGCGGCCTTTCAGCGGGCTTTCACCGGTGGGGACGTTCCGGTCGCGGTGTATGGTCTCGGCAAAATGGGACTTCCGATCGCGGCCACCTTCGCGGAGCGATCAGGTAACGTAACCGGCGTCGATCTGGATCCAGCGGTCGTTGCGGCCATCGAGTCGGGGGAGTGTCCGGTCCGCGGCGAGCCATCGCTGCCGGAACTCGTCCGCTCCCAGGTCGAGAGCGATCGTTTTACCGCGACGACTGACGGGGACCTCGCGGCCGCAGCGGGGCGGATTCACGTCGTCATCGTCCCGACACTGGTCGACGAGAACGACGCTCCCGACCTATCGCACCTCCAGGCAGCGATCGAGACGATCGCTGGCGGGCTGGACGTGGGCGACGCGGTCTTCGTCGAGTCGACCGTCCCCCCGCGGACGTGCGCGGACGTGATCCGTCCCACCCTGGCGGACCGAAGCGACCTCGACCCCGGTGACTTCGGACTCGCTTTCTGTCCGGAGCGAACTGCAAGCGGTCGGGCGCTGCGGGACATTCGATCGTCGTATCCGAAAGTCGTGGGCGGTGTCGATCCAGCGAGCACCCGCGCGGCGCGGCGCGTGTACGAGTGCATCACCGACAACGACGTCCTGACCGTCGCGGACACGACGACCGCGGAATGCGTGAAAGTCTTCGAGGGTCTCTACCGAGACGTGAACATCGCACTGGCCAACGAACTGGCGACCTTCGTCGACGAAATCGGCGTCGACGTGGTCGATGCTATCGAGGTCGCAAACACGGTGCCATACTGTGACCTCCACACCCCGGGGGCCGGCGTCGGTGGCCACTGTATCCCGTACTATCCGTACTTCTTGCTACAGCAATTCGACACACCGGGGACACTGCTCGAGACGGCCCGCCAGCGAAACGATGCGATGCCGGCGTTCGTCGTCGACCACCTCGAAGCGCTGGTCGAGGAGTCCGGCCGCGGAACGCTGGCTGACGCGGACGTCACCGTCCTCGGTGTCACCTATCGACCGGGCGTCGACGAAATTCGCGCCTCGCCGGCACACGAGATCGTCGCGGCGTGCAATCGTCGTGGCGCAAACGTCTCGGTGGTCGATCCGGTGTGTTCGACCCTCGAAGCGTTCGACGCCACATCGCGCACGGTCGAACAGTTTCAGCAGTCCTCACCGGACGGTGTCGTTCTCGTCACGAATCAACCGGCGTTCGACGATATCGACTGGGAGTTGCTCCCGCCAACGGCGGTCATCGACGGTCGCCAGGCGCTGGCCCTTCAGGAAACGGACCATCAGGTCTACACGATCGGGCGCGGACGGATTGCCTAATCGACGCTCTGGCTGAACGTTTTTCGTGGTGGGCCTTCGTTCTCGCCCGCGCGCCAGAAAATCGAAGCGTCACTCGCGCTCTGCGTTCTTTTGTCCCCACCAGGACCGATACAGCCTCTGTCGGCGATCCGACAATTCCCCACTGTCACCATAATGATGGGACGGGGAGTGACGCGAGCCGTTTTACCGACGCTACCCCGTTGGAAAGTGGTACGTTCGCCGGCGGCGTAATATTAGATTATCAGTGTCTTCAAGCCCGTTAACGGTAACCTAACGGAATGGTAGAGGTGTACAAAAAGTTGGTTTGACGGAAACAACTAAGTGACTCTTGCTTCTGTATTGGAACGCCGACACCATAGACGATCGGAGGGGGGATGGGACGTTGGTTGTAGGGGTTAGGCTCGGGAAAGCGCACAGTGTGACTGATGAAACAATGTACGAAACTACGGGGAAAGAATGAGTGCTGCAAGTAGGGAACACGTCTCGACGGAGAGTGGCACTACCGCTCAGGAGACACAGCCCAACGTCGACAGCTCGGGGGAATCGGTCGCTGAATCCGAAGCATCATCGGGGGAATTGCCGCTCGATCAGGTCTTCGAGATTCTCAAAAACCAACGACGGCGAGAAGTCCTTGCGTATCTGCGAGAAAGCGAGACGGAGGTCACCCTTGGGGAGGTGGCCGAGCACATCGCTGCCATCGAGAACGACACCACGGTGGATGCGATCTCGTCCAGTGAACGAAAACGTGTGTACGTGGGCCTTTACCAGTGTCATCTGCCCAAAATGGACGATATGAACATCGTCTCCTTCAACCAGAATCGCGGTCGTATCGAGTTGGCGGAGAATGCCGCCCAGCTCGAACCATTCATCGAACAGGACGATGCTGAACCACGGGCATGGTACCAGTACTACGCTGGTATCGCGCTCGGGAGTGCAGTGCTGTTCGGTGCGACCCAGGTCGCAGGAATCGCGACCGCCCTGACGAGTTCATTGATTCTCGTGGGGCTCGTGGTAGCGATCACGGCCTGTGCGGGCGCTCACAACTACACGACGAGAACCGACGACGAGTAAGGTTCTCGCGATTTTTTCGGTTGGCCGTCGATCACCGTCAGCGTCACGACCAGCCAGTGCGCTGGCTGCGACGAGTGCAGGGACGACCGCAGGACGTGGTAGCGAGTGGCTTACAAGGCTTTGAGACTGTTTCCTCGGGGACATGAGAAGCGATCATCGGTCAGTCGGGAGGGTGGTCTCCGCGTGGGATCGGTAGTTCTCTCGATCGACGCGGAACTGGGCTGGGGGTTCGCGGACGGACCGATGCCGACCGACCGCGTGGAGGCTGGCCGATCCGGCTGGCGAGAACTCGTCGCGCTGCTCGACGAGTACAATATTCCGGCGACCTGGGCGATCGTCGGCCATCTGTTCCTGGAGGACTGCGATGGGCGCCACGCGAGCCACCCGGCCAGCCCCGACCACTATTCCATGGAGCGAGGTTCCCTGGCGGATCGCCCCGATCTCCGATACGCTCCGGAATTGATCGACCTCGTCCGCTCCGCGCGCACAGACCACGAGATCGCCTCTCATTCGTTTTCACACGTGCTGTTTGGCGCTGAGGAAACGACCGCCGAAGTGGCACGCACCGAACTCGAGTGGGCCATCGAGGTCGCCAGTGATGAGGACCCCATGCGTTCGTTCGTCTACCCACGCAATAGCGTCGGTCACCGCGACATCCTCGCGGAGTGGGGATTCGAGGCCTACCGTGGGACCTCGCCGTACGAGTTATCCCCACTTCGAAAGCTCGCAACCGCGACCGTCCAGCGGCCCCGCCCAAAACTCGTCCAGCCCGACATCGACGAGTACGGCCTCGTCGACGTCCCGGCGTCGCTGTACCTGTTCGGGTTCGAGGGTCGCGCCCGTCGCCTGGTGAGTGCCGTCCGCGCGGACCCGATCGTCCGTCACGCCATCCGCGGCATCGACGCCGCCGCGCGCGCGGACGAGGGGGTCTTTCACATCTGGTTACATCCCAATAACATCGTGGACGAGGCAGCCCTCGACCGATTGGATCGAATATTCCAGGCGATCCACGCGCGCCGGGACGCGCTGCGAATCGAGACGATGGGAGAGGTTGCGCGTCGGGTCGGGCCGACGCAGTCGGTCCCCGCCGAACAGGGCGAGCAGTCCCGGATCGAATAGCCTTCTCGTGGGGACGCACTCGTAATCACCCCTTATTGGTAAGTCGGTGCTTCCGCGACCCTCGATCGCCCATTCGCTCCATAACAAAACGCTGCTCTGCCCACCGACCGGACGAGTGGCGCCGTGTGGCAGCCACGTTAGGTATGTACAAGGGGAATACAGTCGGCGTGGTCGTTCCGGCCTACAACGAAAGTGGACTGGTTGGGACGGTCATCGAGACGTTACCGTCGTTCGTGGATCGGGCGTTCGTGGTCGACGACTGTTCGACCGACACTACCTGGGACGAGATCACCGCCGCTGCCGAGCGGGAAAACGCGGCTCGCGAGCGGGTGGCCGTGACCGATGGTGGTCACCAGAACCAGCGAATCGTACCCATCCAGCACGAGCGAAATCGTGGCGTCGGCGGCGCGATCAAAACCGGGTACATGGCGGCTCGTGACGAAGGCCTCGACGTCGTCACCGTGATGGGTGGGGACGGCCAGATGGACCCCTCGATTCTCGATCGGATCATCGACCCGGTCGTCGAGGGGCGGGCCGATTACGCCAAAGGCAATCGACTGCTTCGTCCCGGCGATCAGACTGACATGCCGGCCCACCGCGTCGCTGGCAATTACCTGCTGACGATACTTACGCGGGTCGCTGCGGGCTACTGGACCGTTGGTGATCCGCAGAATGGCTACACCGCGATTTCGAACGATGCGATCGAGGACGCCGCAGCCGAAGAGATGTTCGAGTTTTACGGCTACTGCAACGATCTGCTGGTGAAACTCAACATCGCCGACGCACGGGTCGCAGACGTCCCGATGGCAGCAAAGTACGACGAGGAAACGAGTCACATCGAACTCTCAAGTTACGTCCCACGAGTGTCCGCGATGCTCGCCCGGAACTTCTGCTGGCGACTGTACGCAAAATACCTCACGCGTGGGGCACCGGCAGTCCCCTCGCTGTATGGACTGAGCGCGTTGAGCGGACTTACCGGACTGGTCGTCGCCTTCGTCGGAGTCTTCGGGAATCTGTCGGTTGGCCAACTGGGAACGCCGATCCTATTGTTGGGCGGTTCGATGCTGGCGTTTCTCGCCGGTGCCCTCCTCGACCGCCGGAAAAACAGCCACCTCGATTTCGTCGTTGGTGACTGACGGTTCGCGGGCCAGTCCAGCCCGGACCGGCGGGAACGCAAACTGCTGGAAAGCGATTCGTTCTAACCGTGTAACTGGTACGTATCTGGCCCACAACAAGTGTCGTCTTACCAGTCGGTAGGTCGGAACTGGGGAGAACCGTTTAGTGGGTATCCATTTACTACGCTGACGTGCTACGCGTACCAATCGAACGACTGACGACCGAAATCGGCGACGTCGGAGTAATGTATGACTAACGACGACCAACACGCGGATGGCCAGCTGTCACGCGACGAGAGTTCGGAAGCGTGTCAGTGGGACCGCCTCCCGCTGGATCCCGACCTGGAGGAGGACTTCGGCTACCGGATTTCGGAGTGGGAACCGATCACGACGGCCAACGACGACGGCCAACTCGTCTACCTGCCGTCAGAAGATGATCTGCTGCGACAGGACGCCTTCATCGTCGTCGATCGCAGCGATCAGATCGATCTCATCGACGAGCGGTAAGCCAGTCTTTCAGTTGCGCGTGTTGGCACCGCGAACGGATCGTTGCCGACTCCGTGGGATTACTCGACCGTGACGCTCTTGGCCAGGTTCCGTGGCTTGTCGATCGCCCGGTCCAGCAGCGAGGCCGTATGGTACGCGAACAGCTGCAACTGGACGTTCGCGAGGACGCCCGCGAGGTCGGGATGGGTTTCGGGGACGGCGAGGTTGTGATCGGCGAGGGCTGCGATTTCACTGTCTGCCGGTGCGACGCTGATCACCGGTCCATCGCGCGCCCGGATTTCTTCGGTGGTGCTGACCATGCGCTCCTCGTTCGACCCCGTCGCGATGGCAAACACTGGCGTCGATTCGGTCACCAGCGCCAGCGGCCCGTGTTTGAGCTCTCCAGCCGCGAACCCTTCGGCGTGCTCGTAGGAGATCTCTTTTAGCTTCAACGCCCCTTCGAGCGCGACCGGCCGCGCCTCGTTCCGGCCGACGAAGAAGTACGAATCGCTGTCGCTGTAGGCGATCGCGGCAGGTTCAGCGGTCGATCGATCGATGACCGATTCGATCATTCCTGGCAATTCCTCGATGGCCTGAACGAACGTCTCACTCGGGCAATGATCCGTGCTGTCGGTTGCGATCCGCTCGGCGAGACAGCAGAGCGTGACGATCTGTGAGGAGAACGTCTTGGTGGCGGCCACGCCGATCTCTGGGCCCGCACGGATGAAGAGTGATTCATCACAGGTGCGGGCCGCGGTCGAGCCGATCACGTTCGTCACCGCGACGGTCTCGAGCCCCCGTTCACGAGCCATCTCCAGGGCATTGAGCGTGTCTGCCGTCTCACCGCTCTGGGTCACGCCGACGACGAGCGTGTCCTCATCGGTCGGTGGCACCCCTGCCGTGTACTCACTCGCAAGGAAGGCATCAGCCGGAACGCCGCGATTGCTCAGGATCTGCACCGCGTACAGCGCGGCGTGATACGATGTGCCACAGGCGATGAACTGGACGCGTTCGACGTCCGCAAAGCTGCCGTCGGGGAAGGTTTCGAGCTCGACCGATCCCCTGTCGGGATCGATCCGACCACGAATCGTCTGGCGCAACGCGGTCGGCTGTTCGGTGATCTCTTTGAGCATGTAGTGATCGAAGCCGCCCTTTTCCGCGTCCTCGGCGGTCCAGTCGACTTCGCGAACGGGACGCTCGATGGACGCCCCGTCGCGGTGGGAAATCTCGTAGCCGTCCGCGTCCATCACGACGGTGTCGCCGTTTTCGAGGTAGACGACGTTTCCAGTAAATTCCAGGAATGCGGGGACGTCGCTGGCCAGGAAGTTGGCCTCCTCTCCGACACCGAGCACCAGCGGGGAGCCGTCGCGGGTGGCGTACACGGTATCACCACCTTCGGCGACCATCGCGAGAGCGTAACTCCCCTCCAGCTGGTCGACGGTGTCTTTGAACGCCTCGAACGTCGTCGCTCCCTGATCGAGTCGCTCCTCGACCAGGTGGGGTACGACTTCGGTATCCGTCGCGCTCGTGAGTTCGTGTCCCCGCGCTTTCAACATCGAGCGCAGTTGGGCGTAGTTTTCGATGATGCCGTTGTGGACGATTGCAATCTCGCCCGTACAGTCGGTGTGTGGGTGCGCGTTCCCGTCCGTCGGTGGTCCGTGCGTACTCCACCTGGTGTGACCGATACCAGTCGTTGCGGTGGGATCGCGACGGCGGACGCGCTCGGCGAGATCCGAGACCTTCCCTTCCTGTTTGAACACCGAGAGGCCGTCACCGTTTTGAATGGCGATACCGGCCGAATCGTAGCCACGATATTCGAGATTGTCGAGCCCGGTCAGCAAGGTCGGGACGGTCCGCTCACTACCGACACAGGCGGTTATTCCACACATCAAACGATCACCTTGGAACCGAACCAACGATACCGGCACGTGGGACGCTCCGGTCCCCTCGGCTGTCCACAACGGTCGTCACACCGCGTTTTCGAACCATACACGGTGCTTTCGGCGATTTACCCTTTGTTATGGATTCACTGGCCGTTCGTTCGCTCCTTCCCAGATTGGTAATTCAACACTACGAACGAGTCAAATACGGCGGTCTTACCCGGCGAAATTGGTGCTTATTTTCGCGGGGGCGGACCATTGAAACGGTAATCGAGGGGTACTGTGGGCGACGATTTCGTCCCACCCGCCAGCTACCGGCCGGAGTCGCTTACGCGTCGAGGAGGATTGTCTCGTCCGCACGCTGTTGGACGCGTTCGAACCAATCGAGATACCACGACACGGTCCGGTGCTCGCCGTCGATACTGGCTGGGACGACGGCGTCGAGTGACGTGTCGACGTAGACGGCCAGACAGATCGTCGGGAGGTCGACGACCGCGTACTGCTCGTCGGTGATCGATGAACGAACCTCCCGCCGCTCGAAGGGCGTCGAGATGCTCGCCCGCTGCTGGGCCCACTCGTTGAATTGCTCGACCCGATCCCTGGTCGCGCGAACGGCCGGCCGCTCTGCACAGCACTCCGAAACGCACACCGAATCCCCCCATACGGTCAGTTGGACCGAATCGATGATATCCCGCTCCTCGAACCGCTCGATGCGTTCCAGAATCGCTGCCTGCCGCCGATGCGAGCCCACGTGGGAACCGAGTGATCGGACGAACAGGTCGAACCGGATTGGTCGCTCGTCGGTGAGTTGTTGCTCGTGCTGATGCTGCCAGTCGTGCCGTCGTGATTCCAGGCTATCCATGCTAAACGCTCCCCTCTGGGGAGTATCGATCGCAGTACACGCACTGACTGACGTATAAATAAGCAATAGCGACCGTTCAGCGTCGAAAGCTGTCACCACTTAGCGGTCACGACCGGTATGATGCCGTTTCTTCGTCCATTACACAATGGATGCCGGTAATCCGCAGCGATTCCCGTGATGAGATACGGGGGGGGGGAAGGGTGACTCCGTTCCGCAATGTCTGCGCAAACATTGCGTGAAGATCACCTGGCCAGCGGTGTCGAATAATTGTCCGGATCATCGACCAAACCGGGGAGATAATTGATGTTGATCGAATAGAAGCCGCAATTTTTCATCTAAAATGGAGCGAAGCGCACAGAAAGATACGTCTGGCCGAGTTCCGGCCCAATCCGTGTGGCTTTTCCCCGGCCATCGCAAATCTCCGCTACTGCCACCCGCCGTGATCTCCAACGACGACTCCCGGATATCGGACGTCGAGTACGATCCAGACGCTGATACGTACCACGCGACGTTCGATCCAACGACCGTTTCGGCAAACACCGCCGTCATTCAGAGCGTTGCGGCCGTGATGCGCGTCGATCCGCTCGACATCGAACCGCTCTACGAGTATATCGACACCGACTCGCTCGATACCTTGATCCAGTCGGCCAGCGAGAAGTCGACGACACATCTTTCGACCTCGTTCCGTTTCGAAGACGCGGACGTCACCGTCCACGCCGATGGCAGGGTCATCGTCGAACCCGTCGACGATCCCTGACGCTCGTTGACGGTTTTCACCACCCCGAGCGAGCCGAAATCTCCACCAGCCGAGCCACTGCAGCCTGCGGCGTCTCAGTTCCGCGGCCCGAGTCACGTCGCCGCCGGCGCCAGTAGACGCGCCATAACAAACGCTACCCCTGTCGGAGGGACGAAAAACGATGGCCGGTTCGATCGACGACGGGATGGGGCGGGGGCGAAGTGAGCGTGAGCCAACCCTGTCCGTCGTCGTCATCACCTACAACGAACGCGACCGTATCGAGGCGTGTCTGCAATCGATCACCGACGCGTGTGCGTCACTCGACGCGGTCGAGGTGGTCCTGGTCGATTCTCGTTCCAGCGATGACACCGTGGACCTCGCTCGGGAATTTCCGGTAACCATCCTGCGTTTACCGGCGACCCCGGACACTACCCCGGGAGCGGGCCGGTACGTCGGGACCGCGGCGACGGCGGGTGATCTCGTGTTGTTCGTCGACGGCGACATGATTCTCGAGGACGACTGGCTCGTCGATGCCTGTCGTCGCGTGCGCGAGACGCCCTCGCTCGCCGGGGTCGATGGATATCTCACGGAGCCAGTCGCCGAGGAGGCTCGACCCATCGACGTGCTCCGTGGCGTTGCCCTCTACGACCGCGCTGCACTGACCGAGGTGGGCGGATTCGATCCGTTTCTCCACGGCCTCGAGGACATCGACGTGAGCTATCGGCTGGACGCGGCGGGCTACGACCTGTGCCGCCTTCCTCGAATTGTGGCGCGCCATCCTTCCCGGGAGACGACCGACCGTCGTCGGCGGTGGGCGAACGGCTACTACCAGGGGCGCGGCGAACTGCTGCGCAAGTACGTCACGCGCCCGAGACTGTTCGGTCGGCTGTGTTACCGGGCGCGATTGTACCTCCTGATCGCTGGCTGGGTGGCTCTGGGGCCACTCCTCTCGGTCGGCGCTGGATCGACCGGGCTGATCGCGTGGGCCCTCGGCTCCGGCCTCGGGTTCACCGCTGGGGCGGCGATCCAAGGCATCGACTGGACCGTGAACAAGCTGATCGCGTCCGCGCTGGTGATGGGCGGCATCGCCGCTGGATTCCCGGGCACACATGCCAGTCCGGAGACGTACCCACTCGACGCGGTCGAGACCATCCAGAGCGCGGGGACCCAGCGGCGGGAGGTACGCGCCACCCGATGAATCGAAGTCTCACGAGCGGGTTTCTCTCCCTCGTCAGTGCGAAACTCGCGACCTCGCTCATCACCATCGTCTCCTTGCCGCTGATCATCCGCGTCCTCGGTGCCGGTGACTACGGCGATTACGCCTTTCTCATCTCGACGTTTTCGCTGCTGATGATCCTGATCAGCTCCGGGGTGACCGAGGGCGTCCAGAAGTTCGCGGCCGAGGAACGTGATGATCCCCAGTGGCAGGCCCACGTTATCGGATTCTATCTGAAACTCGCGCTGGTGCTGGCCGTCGGCGGGGCCGTCATTCTCGCGCTGATCACCGCCGAAGGCACGCTCCCTGCCCTCTACGGTGCGGACTTTACGCTGTATTTCTACCTGCTGGCTGCGTTCGTGATCGCCGCTCAGTTTCGCTCGTTTTCCCGACGCACGATGATGGCCTTTGGCTGGGAACGGTACTCGGAGCCTCTGCGAATTTTCGGCAAACTGGTCTGGGTGGGCCTCGGCCTGGCACTCGCGCTGCAGGGTCTCGGCGTGACGGCGTTTTTGCTGTCAAATATCGTCGCCGCGTCGCTCGTCGCCATCGGTGGATTCGTCCTCATCTTCCGCCGTACCTCGATCCGTGCCGTCGTGTCGAAACGACCGACGTCTTTTCCAACGCGAAAACTGCTGTCGTTCAACGCCCTCAACATCGTTCTCGTGCTGCTGTTGATGTCACTGTTCCACGTCGACGTGATCATGGTACGGACGCTGCTGAGCGATCAGGCGACGGGCTTCTACAAGGGTGCGCTCGCCCTCGCCGAGTACATCTGGTTCGTGCCCCTGTCGCTCCAGACGCTCCTCTTGCATTCGACGTCGAACGACTGGATCGAGGACCGAACGGGCCGTCTGACGGATCTCTCGACGCGCATTACGCGCTACGTACTCCTGTTTACGGGCCTGCTCGCGATCGGTCTGTTCGTCCTCGCGGGGCGCGTGCTGCCGCTTTACTTCGGTGGGCCGTTCGCCGCGGCGGAGGTCGCACTACTGTTTCTCTTGCCAGGCTCGATCGGCTTCGCCCTCGCGCGGCCACTCTACGCGATCAATCAGAGCAGTGGCCGGTTGACGCCGCTGATCGCCGCCACCGGCGTCGCCGCGATCATGAATGGCCTCCTGAACGTGGTGCTGATCCCGCAGTACGGTATCGCCGGCGCTGCTGCGGCGACGAGTATCGGCTACGGTTCGATGTTCGTCCTCCACGTCGGCTGTGCTCGCTGGCTCGGCTACAATCCACTCGTGGACATCCGATTCACTCGCTGTCTGGCGACGATCGGGGTGACGCTGCCGATCCTCTGGCTAATCGATCAGTCGATCGACGGGGACCTGATTGCACTGCTCGTCGTCCCACCGATCGGCGCCCTCCTGTTCACCGCACTCGCACTGTTCACTGGTGCGATCGATCGCCAGGAGATACGGGACATCGTCGGCAGTCTGCCCCAACCGATTGCCCGCCCGATCCAGCGATTCCTTCCTGGCGCGTAATCTGCGGTGGGATTTCACGCACCGAGTGACGCTTTTGCGTGGGTAAGACGCGCTTACGAATGCTTTTACTTCCCTTACTCTCCCGATCATTTCAGCGACGTTATGGATGCGCGCTGCAGAGTGACCCGGGCTGAACAGTGGGAATCACGCAACCAAGCGTGATGCAACGGGTCACTGTCGGTACGCACGCGGCACGCAAATTCCTCCATCTGAAACCCACCCCGACACTACCGTTACAAGGGTAATCCGTGCCTACCGAGGTATGCGTGAGGATGCGGAGCGCGAACGAGTTGGAACGGACCGCCTACTGAACAGGCGAGACTATCTGGCGGCAGCTGGCGTCGCCGGGCTCACCGCGGTACTGGGTGTCGGCAGCGCAAGCGCACAGACCGAAGAGTGGGACAGCGCAGTGGTGGTGGATGCGAGCGATGGCACGGCGGGGTGCAGCTATCGAATCGAATGTGGTGGCGGGGCCGAGCGCGTCCAGACGCTCGCGACCGTCGACGATACCGTCGATGAGGGGGTAATCGAGGGATCCATCGACGACGGCGTCGCCGCATACAAGCTGAATGGCGAGGTCAGTGCTGTCGAAATCGATGGGCGTGCGAACTTCGAATACGGTACCCAGGTACTCTCGGAGCTGCCCGATCCCCGCCACGTCATCGAAATCGAAACGCCAGGGGAGATCAGTTACGAGTTCTCGACGACCGGCACGGCGACCAAACTGCTCGAGAACGGGGACATGTCCGCCGAGACCGTCAACGACGACGTCACACAACACGCCGACGGTAGCTGTACCGTCAGTGGGTTCACGGGCAATGGCTACGGCGACAGTTACGCGTTCGAGGGCGATATCACCGAGTTCGTGCCCCACGAGGGTGAGTTCACGATTCGCGTCGACGGGACGGAAACCACAGTCGCGGAACTGACCGGCCAGTCGGCGCCGACCAACGAGGTCGTCATCTCGACGCCAAACGAGGTGACCTACGAATTCGTGACCTCCGGCACAGCGTCTAAACTTATGGACGAAGGACAGCTGTCGGCGGAGGAGAATCGAGATGCGATCGTTCAGAACGACGACGGGACGTGTACGGTGAGCGGCTTCACCGGCAATTCCGGCTACGGCGACAGCTACGAATACGAGGGTGCAATCACCGACTTCTCGCCACTGCGGGAGGACGTTACCGTCCAGGTCAACGGTGTTGCGATGACGCCCTTCGAACTCCTCGGCGTCGATCCCAACGATACGGAGACCGATACGGGGACTGACGTCGCCCTCGGCGGTGGCGATGGCTACGCAGCGACCGTGTCACCGGCCGAGGCGACGACGACCGTCGCCTCTCGATCCGGCCTCGCCGGTGCCCTCGACGCCGCCAGCAGTGGCGACGTGATCTACGTCGACGGTGACGCGACCATCGACATGGGGGCCAGCCAGCACACGATTCCGCGGGGGGTAACGCTCGCCTCCGACCGTGGAATCGACGGTTCAGATGGTGCACTACTGGAAACCGACGACCGTCCCTGGGGGATGTTCACCGCCCGCGAAGGAGCCCGGATCACCGGCCTCCGCGTCGGCGGGCCTCGCTGGGACTGGATCGGCAACGTGTCCGGCGAGATGGGTATCGACGTCGTGGGCGGCAACGTCGAAATCGACAACTGTGAGGTGTACGGCTGGGGCTACGCGGCCATCAGGACTGAGGACGACACGCACGTCCACCACTGTGAAATCCATCACAATCCGAAGGATGGCACCGGGTACGGCGTCTCGACGGGATCGAGTACGAATCCGATCATCGAGTACAACGTCTTCCACCACAACCGCCACAGCGTCGCGAGTTCGAGCAACGGTTACACCGCCCGGTATAACTACGTCGGCAAGGGCGCGATTTCTCACGTCTTCGACCAACACACCCCCGGTGGCTCGACGATCAAGATCCACCACAACACCGTCGCCGTCGTCGATCACTCGACGAAGGACAAGAATGCGCCGGCCGTCGCCATCCGCGGCACGCCGTCGGACGTGGCCGACATCCACCACAACTGGTTCTACAATCCGAAGGAGCCACGCCCCGACCCGAGTGGCTGGACCGACGAAGCGATCATCCAGGTCCACGTCGACGAGTGGGAGAACGTGGATTACCACAACAACCACTACGGCAGCGACGACCCCGGAACCGACATCGGCCACCCGCGATAGGCGACGGGCGACCGCCGGCCGATAGATCTGTTTTCCCCTCCTTTCTCAATTTAATTCCGGAATGATTCCTCTGGCAGATCACTTTGATGTTGTATAGATATCGAAGAGAGGGTTCCGAGCGTTTTCGCTCGCCGTGTCGTTTTCGGTCCGCAGCCGCACAAAAAGCCGAGCGCCCACGACCCCCTGTCTTTGGCTTCCGGCCGCACAATGGGAGCAGGTCGCCTAGCGGTAGCCGAGCTGGGCCAGGTGGTCTCGCGCCTGTTCGTCCAGGTCGTCGTCGCGTTTGCGTTCGTAGCCGGCAGCAGTGTCTCCGGCGACGATGCGTCGCCGCGTCTCGTGGTTCACGACGAACCACGGCACGCGGACCATCTCCTCGACGTACATGCGCGGCGGGTGGCCGAAGCTCTTTATCGGAATCGGCCGTTCGCGCTCGCCCAGTAACATGCCGTGGTCGGCGGTGATGACGGTCTTTCCGGAGAGGTCGTCGACCAGTGCTTCGACCTCCTCGAGGACGACGTCGAGGTTCTCGTGGTAGAGCGCTCGCAACGTGGATGCGTCCGTCTCGATTTCCCCCCGAAACCGCTCCGAGAGTGGGTTCGGCCGGTAATCGGGGAACACTTCGCGGCCACGCCTGCCGATGTAGGGGGCGTGGGGCTGGACGAAGTGGGCGACCAGTCGCTTGTTGGGATACCGCTCGGCGGCCGCGCGGGTTTCCGCCGCCACTGCCTTCGGGGCGACGCCATCCTCCCCGTACTGGATGTCGCCGGACCAGACGTCGATAACGTCGTGGAGCGCCACGTCCACTTGCTCCCTGAAGACGGTCTCTTGATAGAGCATCGTCGAGCCCGTGACGTAGACTGTATCGTCGAGCGTCTTGCCGTGGAAGTTCCCCCGCAGCCACTCCGCGGTCGCCGAGCCACGGGAGACGCGGGCTTCGAGATCACCATCGATGTCGAAGGCGTCGATGGCCCTCGACAGCGCATCGTAACGGCAGCCGTCCAGGATCAACAGGGTGTCCCAGTCCGCCGCGAAAACGTCGATGCCGGCGGGGTTGTACGCTCGACGACCGGCCCGATCCCAGTACAGGCTGTTGAGTTCACGAATCGCGCTGTTTGGGTTTTCGAGCCCGGTACGCACCTGGTCCAGCGAATACACGCTCTCTCGGAGGGAGCGGCCCACAGTTAGTATAGCCAGATTACCGAGTGAACAGCGCGTCCGATTCGGGCCGATTGGCTCGCGGGTATCGGTTTCGTCGCTGGGAATAGAATTCGGACGCGAGCGGCGCCCTGCGCTGGCGCTGTCGTACGCATAGGATAACAATAGGTGCGAGTAGCGGATGCACACCCGTGTCACCCGAGGAGTCGCGACGCCTGACGAGACGAGCAGTACTGACGGCAGCCGTCGCCGGGACCGCGAGCCTGGCCGGCTGTCCAATCGGCTCATCGCCGGACAGCGAGGGGCCAGCGGCACCGACAGTCACGGACCAGCCGGCTGACCCAGTGGAGACGCCCGAATCCCGCTTCCAGACCACCGTCGACATGGCGGCCGCCGGTGCCGCGACGGACGGTTCTGCGTCAATCACGGATCTCGTCACCGAGCACGCGGCGGACGATACTGCGCTGGTGTTTTCCGACGGTCGGTATGTGATCGAGCCGATACTCCTCTCCGATCTGCAGAACTTCGCGATGATGGCGGCCCCAAACGCCAATCCGGTGTTCGTGCCGGCTGGCCCGGTGAGCGAGCTGGGCAAATGGGTGCTCCAGCTTACGTCCGTCGACAGATTACTGCTGGAGGGGATCACCTTCGATTTCTCGAAACCCGACCACGGCGGGATGACGTACGTTCTCGGGACTGGCGATTTCACCGTTCGGAACGTCCGCGTCGACGGCCCGATGCCGCGAGATACCTCCGCCTTCCGCTTCGAGGTGGTAGAACGAGACAGTCGTGGCCTCGTCGAGAACCTCGTCTTGAAAGACGGCTCGGTGCCCGAATCGACCTCGGTCGGCATCTACGTCGGCAGCGACCATGCGGGGACACTCACGTTCCGCAACTGCGAGGTCGAGAACTTTCCGAACAACGGTCTCTACGCGTCGTCTCCCGGCCGTGAAGACGCTCTGGCGGGCGCAAACGGTCCCGTCCAGGTCGAGGGCGGCCGGTACCGGAACAACAACGTCGCGAACGTTCGACTCGGCTCGAACGGTTCCTACGTAAAAAACGCGGAAATCGTGATCGACGAGGTTCCGCCACCGATCAACGGCGAGATCAACGCCCGCGGAATCAGATTCCGCGCCCGTGGCGGTCACCTCGTCGAAGACTGTGACGTACGGATCGATCACCCCGACGTCTCCAGTCTCGGCGGCATCGTGGTCCACCGTGCGAGCCGCAACGTTCGGGTCCGCAACACGTCGATATCGATCGAGAGCCAGTCGGTGCCGGCGATCAACGTTCTCGAACCGGACAACGGCAGCAGTAGCTCCTCGTTCGAAAACGTGGAGATCAGCGGGGCCGCGAGCGACGGGGACGCAGTCCGGATCATCGAACGCGACGGGACCACGTTCCAGGGCTGTACGATCGAGCAGCCGGGCGAAAACCGGAACGGCCTCCGCTTCGAACGCTCCGACCAGTGTCATGTGCAGGGCTGTTCGGTGTCGGCGACCGCCGAACCGCTCGTCGCGATCGATTCGAGCGTCTCGACCCACGATACGCGGTTGCGTGATCTCGACGACGTTCGCGGGGACGGTTCACTCGAGGCTGGCGTTCTGTAATCGGCGGTTTGTGACGTAACGGACGGATTCAAACGATGGAGCGGGAACCGATCAGGATTCTGCCGCACTGACGTCGACGATCAACGTTCGCATCGCCGTCTCCCCATCGGGCGCCGACGGTGCGTCGCCGGCGTAGAGATAGTAGTTGATCTGGACGGACTCACGCGGTTCATCGAGGGTGATCTCTATCGACTGCACTGCGTGGTCGTTGCTGGGGACCGTGAGGTCGTATCGTCCGATTTCCCCCGTCGACGCGTTCGTCCCGTTACCGATCACGCGCTGGGCGACGATGGTGTAGTTCGTGACGCCACTGTTGTGCTGGTCGACGACCAGGTAGTGAGTAGCCGGTTCGCCGACCGTCAGCGAGCGCGGATGTTCTCCCATCGCGATGGTGCCGTTCTCCGTCTCACCACCGACGTAGAACTCTGTCACGCCGTCCCCAGTTGCGGTGAGTGCCGCGACACCACTCGCGCCGACCACCAGGAATCCCGCGACGGCCGCTGCGAGCAGGAACCAGGCAGCCGCAGACGTGGGACGCCAGCGGCCAGTCGAGCCACGCAACGACTGCAGCGGCGCATACCGCTGATTCGGGGCCAGGTTCAGTCGCTCCGAGTACGCGATCAGTGAGGCCAGTAGCGTGCCCAGGACGACGAGGAGCAGTATCGGTACCAGGAACACGCCGACGACGGCGTTGGCCAGGAGGCCCGCCGTCCCGACGATGGCGACACTGGCAACGACCGAGAGAACGAGCCGTTCGACGGTCGAGACCGCGCGTACCCCCGGGTGCAAGATAGCCGAGTCATGGGTCACTGACGAATCAGCACGTGCTGGAAACAGCGCCGCAGTAACGGCATATCCCGGCAAAAATAGGAGTAGCGGCAGGCCGGCGACGGCCCGGAGTATGGTTGGTTCTTCGACCGGCATCGCGACCAGGACGGCAGCGATGATCGTGAGCGCGGCTGTCAAACGCACGTCGAGGGTGTGCGCGTGGCTGTCTCCGTCGATTGCGGTCGTCGTTCGCAAGTGGTCACCGAACATTGTATTGGCGTGTTGTTGTGATTCGTCGTCAGGCGGCGGTACAGAGCAGGACGTCCTCGTTCGCGTACAGTCGCTCCGTTTCGGGTCCACAGTACTGGCCGGGGTCGACCGTCGTCGTCACTGGGGTTTCACCGACGAGGACGGTCGGCGCACCGGTCGTCTGATAGTCGCGATAGAGGTAGGTCGACGGCGGTGGACCGCGCAACTGTAACGGTTCGGCGTCGAAGGCGTCGGTCCTGAGGAAAACGGTGCGGTATGGATGATCGGTGACGAGTGGCGCTCGGGTGTCTGGCACCGTCGCGCCGACCGTCTCGACCGCGGCCAGTTCCGCGGCGCTGTAGGAGTATTCGGCGTAGTGCTGGCCAGCGACCTGGTTATCGAGAGTCGCCTTGTGCGCGATCAACATTCCCGCAGGGAAGATCACAGCAACGACCAGGAGACTCGCCACCGCCACGCGTCTTGGGACGAACTGGGCGACGTACCAGGCGCCGAAGGCGGCGACGATGGCCATCGGGACGTACATGAACGCGTACCACCGCCCAGGAATGAACGCGTTCACTCCGAACAGTGGCAGGACGAGCGTGAACGTCCCGGTCACGACGAGCGCGCCGACCACGACGAGCGTGATCATGTCCGCCGTCCCCCGCCGGAGCAAGGCGAGGCTCCCGATCACGGCGGTCAGCGTGAACAACAGAAAGCCGACGCTGTCCAGCAGCGCGATCTGGAAGGGAACACCCGGTGCTGCAAACCCGGTCGCCTCCGTCGTTGCGGGTGCCGAGACCAGGTTCAGGAACTGGGCGGTCCGGAATATTTGCTGTGCGAGCAGGTCCGGCATACGAAGCAGGAAGGAACCGGTTCGGGTTGGCGTCATCGCCCAATTGACCGTTACAGCGACAACGTACGTTCCAAACAGCGCTGGCACGCTCAGCCCGGCGTGGACGTCGTACGGCAGCCAGCCACGGTTCGCGAGCAGCGAGACGGCCGCGGCCGCGCCCAGCACCACCAGCAAGACGAACGCCGAGAGCTGGTGGGTCAGGATCGTCGCGAAGGAAAACCCGACCGCGAGTGCGTAGGTTCGCCAGGTCGGGCCCACGACGAAGATCCGCGCGAGGGCGTACAGCACCCCGACGAAAAAGACGAGTCCGAGACTCGTCGGGATCAGGTGGAGCCCCCAGCGGACGACGTGATCCGCCACGGAAAAGGCCGCGACGGCAAAGAGCGACCAGCGAACGGGCAGGATGTAGCGCCCGCCCGCGTAAACGAACAGGCTCGCGATGGGAACGACGAGTCCGATCGAGGCGTACAGCGCGGCCCGGAGTGGGATGCGTAGCGCTTCGGCGACCGTCACGACGACGAGGTGATAGATCGGCGCTGCGACGTACTTCACGTCCGCGATGGCCGAGAGGCTGTTCGCACCGTCGATCGCGGCCGCGTAATCGGTGACGTGGGTCCAGGCGTCGACGCCCATCAGGCCCGGCGTCGTTAACAGCGCCGCGTAGCGGACCACCAGCGAGAAGGCGATCAACTGAGCGAGGATCAGGCCGGGTCGCAACTCGCGTTCGACGCCGAAGAGGATCTGTCCGAAGATGGCCGACCCGGTGAGTCCAGCGACGACGAAAAACGGGACGGTGCGTCCGTCCGTGAGTAACGCCACGACCGCCATGCCGGCGATTCCCAGGAACGTCAGCCCGGACAGGACGTCGAGCCCGTTGCCCGAGATCCGTTCGAGGGGGGATACCTGCTGCTGGAGGCCGCCTTCGAATCGGACGAGCTGGTACAGGCCACACCCGACGACCAAAACGACTGGCAGCATCTGGGCCAGGATGTCCGACGAGACGAACGCGAGGGGCAGGAGCGCCAGACCCAGCAGCAGGCCGATCGTCCCCGCCGCGAGGTCTGGCTCCGTGAGCCGTCGCTGGAGCGCGTTCGTGGTCGCGTCACGCATGGGCTCGGGACACCTCCCGGGTTCCGAGGGCAGATTCATACACGTCCAGGATCTGCCGACTCGACGTTTCGAGCGACAGCGAGTCGACGCTGTCGCGGCCCTCCCGGACCGGACGGTCATCGAGGATCGACACGAGTGCGTCGATCAGCGTCGCCCGTTCGTCGTCGGCCGTCGAGTACTCCAGCCCCGAGAGGTGCTCGGCGACGTCACCGACGTTCGTCGCGACCACAGGCACGTTACAGCTCAGGGCCTCTTTGACGACGTTCGGCGATCCCTCTCGATCGGAGGTGAGCAAGAGTGCGTCGGCGGCGTTCATGTACGTCGGCACCGCATCGTGGTCGACCCCCGTTACGACTTCGAGCGACACGGGTTCGCCGAGTTGTTGGCCTGCAGCCGCCACGATTTCTGCCGCCAGATCGTGATTTTTCACCGCCCGCTCCGGGTCGTATGGGAAGAGGACGGTCGGCCGGTCGCGTGGCCACCCGAGTTCCGCTCTGGCGGCTGCCTGATCCATCGGGGCGAAGCGCTCGCGGTCGATGCCGTGAGGAATGACGTGACTCGGCCGATCCAGGCGGCTGGCCATGTCCGCAGACATGACGATGACCTCCGAACAGTGCCTGGCACACCAGCGCGAGACGTCAGCGAACTCGCCCATCAGGTCGGACCCCCAGAGTGAGAGCACGACTGGTCGGCGTGGTTGTGCGAGTGCCGCGGGGGCGGTGAGCCCGTAGTTCGCGTGGACCAGATCGATGGACTCGGGCACGCGGCACAATACCGAGCCGTAGAATTTCACGTAGTCGGTGATCGACCGGCGAGCGTCGCCATCCTGGGGCACTGGAACGATCGTGCAGTCGACGCCCAGTCGTTCCAGCCCCCGGATCTGCTGTTCGAAAAACGGTGCCCGTTCGTTGGTCACCAGCATGAGCACCTCAAGCATCGGCCAACACCTCCGCGATTCGCGTCGCGGCGTCGCCCGTTCCGTAGGGCTCCGGTCGTGTCGTCGGGGTCTCGAAGTCCGTGAGCCCCCAGTGAATCTCGTCCGGATCCGCGCCAGCGAGGACGTTCCAGCCTGCCTCGACCGTTTCGACCCACTCGGTTTCCTCGCGAAGCGTGACGCAGGGTTTCTCCAGGAAAAACGCCTCCTTCTGGACGCCGCCGGAGTCCGTCGCGACCCGCTCCGCACCGTCGAGCAATCTGACGAAATCGAGGTAGCTCACGGGATCGACGAGCATCACTGCGTCCGCCGCCCGCTCTCGCAGTTTGTACTCCTCGAGTCGATCCACCGTGCGTGGGTGGGCGGGCAGCACGACCGTTCGATCGAGGCGCTCGAAGGCGTCGAGAATCGCGGCCAAGCGCGTCTCGTCGTCGGTATTTCGTGGTCGGTGGACGGTCGCGAGCACGTACTCGGTATCCGTGAGGTCCAGCGATTCGATTATCGTCGAGTTCGAGCGTGCGACGTCCGTCGCCCACCGGATCGCGTCGTACATCACGTCCCCCGGACGGTGGGCACGGTCACCCAGGCCCTCCCGCTCCAGGTTGCGCTCGGCGTCGGCACTGGGTGCGAAGAGCACGTCAGAGACGTGGTCCGTGACCACGCGATTGTGCTCTTCGGGCATGGACTGGTTCCCGCTCCGGAGCCCCGCCTCGACGTGGAGCACGTCGACCGCTCGCTTCGCGCCGACGAGCGCGCCGGCGAGCGTCGAGTTCGTATCGCCGTACAGAAGCAGTGCGTCCGGCGATTCGCCGGCGACGATCGGATCCAGTTCGCGCATGATGTCCGCCGTCTGGATGGCGTGTGGTGCCGATCCGACGCCGAGATCGTACGTTGGTGAGTCCAGCCCGAGTTCATCGAAGAACACTTCGGAGAGTTTCTCGTCGTAGTGCTGGCCGGTGTGGACGAGCGTCTCTTCGTGCGCCGCGTCGAGGGCGGCGGAGACGGGGAAGGACTTCACGAACTGCGGTCGCGCACCGAGCACCGTGAGAATCCTCATGCGGCAGCCTCCCCGAGCAGGTCGGTGACGAAGGAGGTCACGTCAATTTTCTCCGCACGGTAGGACGCCAGCCGCTCCGCCCAGCGTTCGCGAGCGCGGTCGTCGTCGAGATATTCGTCGGCCTTCTCGATGGCCGTCGCCTCCTCGTCGGTCGAAACGACGAGGCCGGCATCGGCCAGCTCGCGAAAATTCGCCATGTCGTCCGCACCGACGAAGCTGTTGTACCGGACCGATGGCGTGCCGAGCAAGCCGGCTTCCGTCGCCATCGTCTGTGAGTCGCCCACGTAACAGTCGGCGAATGCGAGCAAGTGATGCAGATCGGCCGGCTCGACTGGGATCGGATCGCTCTTCGGCGGGAGTTGGGCTTCGCCCTCGGCGGAGACGTAGACGTCGCCGTGGCTTGCACAGGTCTCGGCGAGTGATTCGACGCCGGCGGG
>Ga0207733_100351_pt1 | contig 34187 bp, 30 predicted proteins | sample A23P3SouthBayCA_FD_187735 | JGI IMG/M metagenome (GOLD analysis project Ga0207733, IMG submission 187735) | Aerobic enrichment media microbial communities from Eden Landing Ponds, California, USA - A23 P3 (SPAdes) | ecosystem: Environmental > Aquatic > Marine > Unclassified | place: Emeryville... | reverse complement strand
CGGATGAAGATGATCGACTCCTACAAGGGCGTCCGCCACAAGCGCGGGCAGAAGGTCCGCGGACAGCGGACCAAGTCCACCGGCCGGACCGAGGGCACCATCGGGGTCAACGTCGAGGAAATCCGCGAGGAACAGGCCGAGGAAGCGGCCGCCGCGGAGGATGACGACGAATGAGCACCGGAACCTCAACCAAGCGCTACGAGACGCCGAACCACCCGTACCAGGGCGAGCGCATCGACGAGGAGTCGGACCTGCTCTCCCGCTACGGCCTGAAGAACAAGGAGGAACTGTGGCGCGCGCAGTCGGAGCTGCGCCGCTACCGCCGCGAGGCGCGACGCCTCATCGGCGAGGCGCAGGGCGACGTCGAGGCGGCCAACGAGGCCGGCGCCGACTTCGTCGCGCGCCTCCAGCGCCTCGGCATCCTCGGCGACACGGACGCCATCACGGACGTCCTGTCGCTCGACGTGACCGACGTGCTGGAGCGCCGGCTCCAGACGGTCGCGTACCGCAACGGCGTCGGTAACTCGACGAAGCAGGCGCGGCAGTTCATCCTCCACGGCCACGTGGTCGTCGGGGACGCCCGCGTCACTCGCCCGTCGTACAAGGTCGAGACCGTCGAGGAGGACCTCGTCGACTTCGACGAGCTGTCCCCGCTCGCCGACGAACTCCACCCCGAACGCGCGGAGGGTCAGTAAATGAGCGAATCCGAGAACACCGAGAGTCGCTGGGCGATCGCGAACGTGTTCGCGTCGTTCAACAACACGCTCATCACGGTCACCGACATCACCGGGGCGGAGACGCTGATCAAGTCCTCGGGCGGCGCCGTGGTGAAGCAGAATCGAGACGAGGCGTCGCCGTACGCGGCCATGCAGATGGCCGAGGGCGTCGCCGAGCAGCTCAAGGCGCAGGGTATCGAGGGCGTCCACGTCCGCATCCGCGGTCCCGGTGGCAACGCTCAGAAGTCCCCCGGGCCGGGCGCGCAGCCGACGATCCGCGCGCTCGCCCGCGCCGGGATCGAGATCGGTCGCATCGAGGACGTGACCCCGATCCCGCACGACGGCACTCGAGCGCCCAAGAAGAACCGCCTGTAACCTATGGCGGATGACTTCGACGTCGAGGTAGTCACCCGAGGCGACCGATCCGCGCGGCTGCTCGTCCGCGGGCTCACCCCCGCGGTCGCGAACGGCCTTCGCCGGACGATCCTCTCGGAGGTCCCGACGTTCTCGATCGACACCGTCCGGTTCGTCGAGAACTCGTCGGTGATGTTCGACGAGATGGTCGGGCTCCGACTGGGGCTCGTCCCCCTGACGACGCCGCTCGACGACTACGAGGTCGGCGAGAGCGCCACCCTCGCGCTCGACGTCGAGGGGCCGGCGACGGCGTACTCGGGCGACATCGAGACGTCCGACGACCTCGTCCAGCCCGCCGACGAGAACGTCCCCATCATCGAACTGAAGGAGGGGCAGCGGCTGGAGTTCGAGGCCGATGCGGTGCTCGACACCGGCAAGGAACACGCGAAACACCAGGGCGGCGTGGCCGTCGGCTACCGTCACCTGCAGCGCGTGACCGTCGTCGGCGACGCCGACGAGTTCGACGACGAGGAGCCGAACATCCTCCGCGGCGTCATCGAGACGGAGGACGGCGAACTCGTCCACACCGAGGAGTTCGATTCCGACCTCACGAACCGCTACCCCGGCAAGGAGCTGGAGATCGAGGACGTGCCCGGCGCGTTCGTCTTCCACATCGAGACGGACGGGTCGATGAGCGTCGAGGAACTCACCCTCCGCGCGGTCGAGTCGTTGCGTGACCGCGCGGACGAACTGGCAGACAAGGTCGCAGTCTAACAACAGATGTCGCCGTCCCACCACACCGACCGAACGTTCGCCCCCGCGTCGGGTCCGACCGGCCAGCGGACCCGCCGTCACCGTCTCACACGGACGGGGTGGACCGAAGGGGTTATCCGGTGGGATGGCAAACGACGGGACGCGAGCAGGGGTAGCCCAGTCTGGCCAACGGCGCAGCGTTCAGGGCGCTGTCCTGTAGAGGTTCGCAGGTTCAAATCCTGCCCCCTGCACTCCCGTTCTCTCACTCGGTCGCGACCGGGTTCGGGCGTCGACCACGCGACGACGTGTGGTCCGCGCCGTCGGCTCGCGACCGTCCCGACAACTCCCACTCAGGAGGTAACCGTATGAGTAGTAGCAAGACTAATCCGAGACTTCAAAACCTCATCGCCGAACTGAAGTCGGTCTCTCGGTCGTCCGATGCCAACGTCTGGCAGGACGTCGCAGACCGGCTCGAAAAGCCGCGGCGCACGCACGCGGAGGTCAACCTCGGCCGCATCGAGCGGTACGCAAACGAGGACGAGACCGTCGTCGTGCCGGGCAAGGTGCTCGGCTCGGGCGTGCTCCGTAAGAACGTCACCGTCGCCGCCGTCGACTTCTCCGGCACCGCCGAGACGAAGATCGACCAGGCCGGCGACGCCGTCCGGCTGGAGGAAGCGCTGTCGAACAACCCCGAAGCGACGAACGTCCGGGTGATCCGATGAGTCTCGCAGAGTTCGAGGCCGACGTGGTCGTCGACGGACGCGACGCCATCATGGGTCGCGTCGCGTCGAAGGTCGCACAGAAGGCGCTCGACGGCGAGCGCGTCGCGATCGTCAACGCCGAGCGCACGGTCATCACCGGAAACACCGAGACGACGCTCGAGAAGTACCGCACGCGCGCGAACCTCGGCTCCGACTCGGGCCCGTACTACCCGAAGCGGCCGGACCGCATCTTCAAGCGGTCGGTCCGCGGGATGCTGCCGTACAAGACCACGAAGGGTCGCGAGGCGTTCGAGAACGTCCGCGTGTACATCGGCAACCCGTTCGAGTCCGAGACGGCCTCGCCCGACGAGGGCGCACCGGAGCCGGAGGTGCTCGACGGCACCTCCCTCGATCGCCTGTCGAACATCAAGTTCACCACCCTCGGCGAGATCGCCGAGGACCTGGGGGCCAACGTCACATGGTAACGAACACGTCCGGAAAGAAGAAGACCGCCGTCGCCCGCGCCACCGTCACGGACGGCGAGGGGCGAGTGCGTATCGACTCCCAGCCCGTCGAGCTGGTCGAACCGGAGATGGCACGCCTGAAGATGTTGGAGCCGTTCCGCGTCGCCGGCGACGACCTCCGCTCGGAGGTCGACATCGACGTGACCGTCAACGGCGGCGGCTTCGCCGGGCAGGCCGACGCGGTCCGCACGGCCATCGCCCGCGGACTGGTGCAGTACCGAAACGACGCCGAGCTCCGCGACGCGTTCATGGAGTTCGACCGCTCCCTGCTGGTCAACGACTCCCGGCAGAGCGAACCGAAGAAGTGGGGCGGGCCCGGCGCGCGCGCCCGCTACCAGAAGTCGTACCGCTGAGGTGGTCCACCCATGATGATCCCTGTCCGGTGTTTCACGTGCGGCAACGTCATCGGTGAACACTGGGAGGAGTTCAAGGCTCGCGCCAAGGAGGGCGAGGAGGACCCGTCCAAGGTCCTCGACGAGCTCGGCGTGGACCGCCACTGCTGTCGGCGGATGATGGTGAGTCACACAGACCTGGTCGACGTCGTCTCCCCGTACCAATGAGCGGGAACTTCCAGTACAACCGGTACGAGAAGGCCCGCATCCTGGGCGCGCGAGCGCTGCAGCTGGCGTACGGCGCGCCGGCGCTGATCGAAAGCGAGCAGTCCGAGCCGATCCTCATCGCGGCCGAGGAGTACGACGCCGGAGTGCTTCCGTTCACGGTCCGCCGGGAGGGGACGTAGATGACCCTGATCGAGTCGGTGTCGCTGCGTCGCGTGCTCGACTCGCGGGGCAACCCGACCGTCGAGGCGGACGTGCTCACCCAGTCGGGCGGCTTCGGCCGCGCGGCGGCGCCCTCCGGGGCGTCGACGGGGGAGTACGAGGCGCTCGAACTGCCGCCGATGGAGGCCATCGCGGCCGCCCGCGAGCACGCGGTGCCGCGCCTCGAGGGCTCGGTCCACGCCGGCAACCAGCGCGACGTCGACGCCGCGCTGCACGCGGCCGACGGGACGGAGGACTTCTCCGAGATCGGCGCGAACAGCGCGGTCGCGATCAGCATGGCGGCGTCGAAGGCCGGCGCCGACGTGCTGGGCGCACCGCTGTTCCAACACCTCGGAGGGACGTTCCGCGACGCGGACCGGTCGTTCCCGATCCCGCTGGGGAACGTCGTCGGCGGCGGCGAACACGCCGCCGACGCGACCCACATTCAGGAGTTCCTCTCGGCGCCGGTGGGCGCGCCGTCGGTCGCGGAGGCGGTCTTCGCGAACGCCGACGTGCACGCCGCGGTCGCGGAGATACTCGCCGACCGCGGCATCGCCGCCGCGAAGGGCGACGAGGGCGCGTGGGCGCCCGCCGTCTCCGACGCGGAGGCGTTCGAGATCGTCGACGAGGCGACCTCGCGCGTCGAGGACGCGGTCGGCTTCGAGATCCGGTTCGGTCTCGACGTGGCCGCCTCGGAGCTGTACGACGCCGACGCCGGCGTCTACCGCTACGGGGACGTCGAGCGAACCTCGACCGAGCAGGTCGAGTACATGGCCGAGCTGGTCGACGAGTACGACCTCGCGTACGTCGAGGACCCCCTCGACGAGGACGACTACGACGGGTTCGCCGACCTGACCGACAGGGTGGGTGACCGCACGCTGATCTGCGGCGACGACCTGTTCGTCACGAATGTCGAGCGCCTCTCGCGAGGCATCGACGAGGGCGCGGCCAACAGCATCCTGATCAAGCCGAACCAGATCGGGACGCTGTCGGACGCGTTCGACGCCGTGGAGCTGGCCCAGCGCAACGGGCTGGACGCGGTCGTCTCCCACCGCTCGGGCGAGACCGAGGACACCACCATCGCACACCTCGCCGTCGCGACCGGCGCCTCGTTCATCAAGACGGGGACGGTCGGCGGCGAGCGCACCGCAAAGCTGAACGAACTCATCCGCATCGCGGAGGAGGCAGTATGAGCGAAAGCGAGAACGACGCAGACACCGAAGAGGCGGCCGACGCCGAGGAGGAGGTCGAGGAGACCCAGCCCGCGGCCGAGGAGTCGCCCGACGAGACTGAGGCACAGCCCGAGGAGACCGAGGCGGCCGCGGAGGCCGCCGACGAGGAGGCGGACGAGGGTCCGCGCTTCGACGAGGACGTCATGCCAGACGACGAGGCCGACCTCCTCATCCCGGTCGAGGACTACCTCTCCGCCGGGGTCCACATCGGGACCCAGCAGAAGACCAAGGACATGGAGCGGTTCATCCACCGCGTCCGCGACGACGGTCTGTACGTGCTCGACGTGAGCGAGACGGACGGCCGCATCCGGACGGCGGCCTCGTTCCTGGCGAACTACGACCCCGAGCAGGTGCTCGTCACCTCCTCGCGCCAGTACGGCCGCTTCCCGGCCGAGAAGTTCGCCGACGCCATCGGGGCGCGCGCCCGCACCGGGCGCTTCATTCCGGGGACGCTGACGAACCCCAAGTACGCCGGCTACATCGAGCCGGACGTCGTGGTCGTCACCGACCCCATCGGCGACGCGCAGGCGGTCAAGGAGGCCATCACGGTCGGCATCCCGGTCATCGCCATGTGCGACTCCAACAACCAGGTGAGCAACGTCGACCTGGTCATCCCGACGAACAACAAGGGTCGCCGCGCCCTGTCGGTCGTCTACTGGCTGCTGGCCAACGAGACGCTCGACCGCCGTGGGGCCGAACCCGGCTACGCCCTCGAGGACTTCGAGGACGAACTGTAAGCCGGTCGCTGGATCTCGCGATCACTCCTTTGTCATCACGTCGCCAGCGGCAGCGCCGTGGGACGCAGACAGCGGCGACGGAGGACGTGGAACGGAAGAGGGAGAACGGAGGACGCGCGTCGCGGCGACGACGCTACCGGGAGATCAGTCGTTCGGCCTCCTCGATCGACGAGGCACGGCGGTCCGCGCCGCCGACGGCCTGCTCCCGGCCGACGCGGACGACCGCGGTTGCTCCGGCCATCCGGAGGAACGTCTCCCACTCGCCGAGCGTGGCGAGGGCGTTTCCGCATGGAGTGAACTCCCGAACGTCGACGAGGACGGCGAACTCGGCGTCACACTCCTCGGCGACGTGGCGTGCGCGCGCCATCGCCGTGACGACGTCCGCCGTCTCGAACTCACCCGAGAGTTCGACCCGCAGGCGCGTGCCGTCCCGACTTCGATCGACGTTCGGGGTGGCGTTCGGCGTCGTCGAACTCATGCCAACAGGTCACACATCGACCGACATAATTCCACCGCCGAGGTTGTCAAAACAGATAATTGGATGGTGACGACGGCGACACGCCGTGAGACGCGGCTACGAGCGCCGAAATCTCACCGCGGAGCCGACCCGACCGGTAACCGGTCGCGACAGCGTGCGTCCCTCTTTCCCCGGGTCGCCGATCCGCGGCTTCACGCGTGGTGCCGTCGCCCCCGCGGGATCGCGGTGGCATACACCACAGGTCCACACGAGAGAGCGCTTCACATAATGGTATCGCAGCACGTATCAAAGTCGAGACTGGGGCTCGGCTCTCGGAGTCGAAACGGCTGTTAGGCGGGGGGTGTTGGTCGCGGGTATGACCACCTGTAGCGCGCCGGGGAAGGTGTACCTCTTCGGCGAGCACGCGGTCGTGTACGGCGAGCCGGCGGTTCCCTGCGCGGTCGAGCGCCGCGCCCGGGTGACCGTCGACCCCCGCGACGACGGTCGGATCCGCGTCGACGCGGCGGACCTCTCGTTGGACGGCTTCACCGTCACGTGGGGCGACAGCATCGACGACCGACCGGACGTCGACGTGCCCGCCCCGCTGGTCGAGGCGGCGATGGAGTACATCGAGGCGGCGGTCCGGCAGGCACGCGACGCGGCCGACGCGCCCGGCGTCGGCTTCGACATCGCCGTCGAGTCGGCGATCCCGCTGGGCGCGGGGCTGGGCTCGTCGGCGGCCGTCGTCGTCGCCGGCATCGACGCGGCGACGCGCGCGCTCGGCACCGAACTGGAGCCCGAGGAGGTCGCCCGACGCGCCTACGAGGCCGAGTACGAGGTGCAGGACGGGCAGGCGTCGCGGGCGGACACCTTCTGCTCGGCGATGGGCGGGGCCGTGCGCGTTGAGGGCGAGGACACGCGGACGATCGACGCGCCCCCGCTGCCGTTCGTCGTCGGCTACGACGGCGGCGCCGGCGACACCGGCGAACTCGTCGCGGGGGTGCGCGCGCTTCGCGAGGAGCACGCGTTCGCCGCCGACACCGTCGAGACGGTCGGCGATCTCACCCGAGAGGGCGAGCGCCTCCTCGCGGACGCCGACCCGGGGAGCGAACCCAGCGACGAGCTCCTCGCGGAACTGGGCGGTCTGATGGACTTCAATCACGGGCTGCTGGAGGCGTTGGGCGTGTCCGCGCGGTCGCTCGACGCGATGGTGTGGGCCGCCCGCGAGGCGGGGGCCCACGGGGCGAAGCTCACGGGCGCGGGCGGCGGCGGCTGCGTCGTCGCGCTCGATCCGAGCCCGGAGACCGAACACGCGCTCGGCTACACCGCCGAGTGCGAGCAGTCGTTCCGGGCCGAGTTGGCGACCGAGGGCGTCCGGGTGGAGGTCGCGTAGATGGTCACCGTGTTGAAGCTCGGGGGCTCCGTCGTCACCGAGAAGGACCGTCCCGAGACGCTCGACGACGACGCGCTGGCGTCGCTATCGGCCGCGATCGCCGCCGCCGACGTGGAGGATCTGGTGGTCGTTCACGGGGGCGGCTCGTTCGGTCACCACCACGCCGCCGAACACGGCGTGAGTTCGACCGAGGGTGTCCGCGACGTCGACGGCGTCATGGCGGTCCACGGCGCGATGACGACGCTGAACCGGTTCGTGCTCTCCCGTCTGCACGCCGAGGACGTGCCCGCCCTGCCGATTCATCCGTTCTCGGCGGCCGCCCGTGACGCCGAGGGCGACCTCTCGCTGATGACCGATCAGGTCGCGACGATGCTCGAGGAGGGGTTCGTTCCCGTCCTCCACGGCGACGGGGTCGTCCACGCCGGTGAGGGCGTCACCGTCCTCTCGGGCGACGAACTCGTCACGGAACTGGCGACCGCACTCGAGGCCGACCGGGTCGGACTCTGCTCGACGGTTCCGGGCGTACTCGACGGCGACGACGAGGTGATCCCCCGGATCGACGCGTTCGAGGAGGTCGCGGACGTGCTCGGCGTCAGCGACGCGACGGACGTGACCGGCGGAATGGCCGCGAAGGTCCGCGAACTGCTCGCGCTCGGGTCGCCGGCGTACGTGTTCGGGCCGGACGCCGTCGATGCGTTCCTCGCGGGCGACGAGCCCGGGACGCGGATCGGGTGAGGGCGGAGATCGGGTGAGGAGAGAACCCACGCGACCGCGGTTGTACTCGTTGTCGCCGTCGGTACGACTCATCCGATCCGCCTACGGAGCGCCGCCCGTATCGGCGCCCGCTGAACCAGGATAAACGCGACGAGGACGCAGGCGAACCCCCAGGCGGTGTTCGCCCCGAGCGTCTCGCCCAACACGAGGAACCCGAACAGCGCGGCGAACGGCGGGATGGCGTACTCCAGCAGGCCCGCGCGGATCGGCCCGAGTCGGTCGAGCAGTCGGAAGTACAGGAGGAAGCCACCGGCGCCGGGAACGACCGCGAGGTACACGAGCCACGCCACCCCGTCCATCGTCGGGTCGACCGCGGCGGGCGACTGTCCGAGGAGCGCGGCGGCCGCGTGGAGCAGGAGCGCCCCGACCGCAGCCATCCACGCCTGCAGCGCCAGCGGGCCGAGGGTCGCGTCGTCCTCCCGCGTCGTTACCGCGCCGGCGACCCACGCGACCGCCGAGCCGAACACGAAGGCCGCCCCGAGGTTCGCGGAGAGGTTCCCCGGGTCCGGGTTCGCGATCAGGACGAGCCCCCCGAACCCGACGAGCACGCCCGCGGCGCCGACCGCGTCGAGGCGCTCCTCGGGCCGGAGCACCCGCGCCGCGACGGGCGTGAGCACCGGGATGAGCCCGAGCAGCGTCGCGGCGACTGCGCTGGGGACGTACTGCTGGCCGGTGAACAGCAGCGCGTGGTGGAGCCCGATGCTGAAGGCGCCGCCCGCGAGGATCGGTGCGAGGTCGCCACGACCGCCGGGTCGGAGTTGCCCGTCGCCGGCGACGGTCGCGATGGCGAACAGCGTCACGGCGGCGATATCGAAGCGGAGCGCCGCCAGCAACACCGGCGGGAACGTCGCCAGCGCGGCCTTCGTCGCGACGAAGGCGGTACCCCACACGGACGCAAGCGTGAGGAAGCCGAGGGCGTCGCGGTTCACGGGTGGAACCCGACGGTTTCCGGTGCTCGTATCGCCCCCGACACCGGCCGGCTGTCGCTCCCGCTCACGGGCTGTTCCTCCCCGTTCGCGACGGGACCTCCCCCCGGTAGTCGCCCCCGTTCACGGCTCGAACCGGAGCCCGTCGCGGGCGAACCGAACGTCGCCGTCGAAGCGACGGCCGACGGCGTCGAGCATCTCCTCGTGTCGTTCCTCGGTGTGGGGGTACAGGTGCGTGAGGTACACGCGGTCGATGTCGCGGCCGGCCAGCGCCTCGCCCAACTGCGTTGGCGTCGGGTGGTTGTCCACGTCGACCTCGTCGGGGAACGAGCAGTCGTGTGCGAGCACGCGGGCCCCATCGGCGAAGTTCGCGAGCCCCGCGAACGCCTCGGAGTCGCCCGAGAAGACGAAGTCGCCGCCGGCCGTGCCGTCGGCGTCCCCGCCATCGTTGCCGTCGGCCTCGATGTCGCCGCCGTCGCTGTCGCCATCGCTGTTGCCGGGTGCCCCGTCGTCCCCGCCGCCGCCGTCGTCACCCCGGTCGGCGAACCGGTAGGCGAGACACTGCTTCGAGTGGCGCGTCTCGAACGCCTCGATCTCCAGGCCGGCGAGCGAGAACTCGGCGCCGGGATGGACCTCGCGGACGCTCAGGTCCGCGCGGCCGTCGAGGTACTCGAACTCCCCGACCGACAGGAGGTCGTCGAGGAACGCCTTCGTCCCGGGCGGGCCGACGACGTGGAGGCGGTCCTCGCCCGCGAGCCAGCGGGCCTTGAGCAGTGCGAGCAGGTCCGAGACGTGATCGAGGTGGTGATGGGTCAGGAGGACCGTCGAGACGGCCTCGTAGCCGGGATCGGTCTGGGAGAGCCGGTGGAGGACCCCGGCGCCGCAGTCGACCAGCAGCGGGGCTCGGTCGCCGGGGGTCGCCTCGACGAGCAGCCCGGTCTGGACGCGGTCGGCGACGGGCATCGCCGAGCCCGTCCCGAGGAACGTGACGCGCATGGTGGTGCGTCCGCGTCGGACGGGGAAGGGATTGCGGTTCTGCCGCCGACCCGCCGGTCTCGGCGTCCGTTCCCGGCCCCGCAACCGACTTACCGCCGCGACCCCTTGCGATCGCAATGACCGACGGTCGGGACCTCCTCGCCGGGACCGACACCGACTACGACTTCGACCCCGGAACCGTCGACATCGCCGACGCCGACGTGCTGGACCGACTGGAGCCGTCGGTCCGCGAGTGGTGGGTCGAGCAGTTCGGCGAGTACGTCGGGGCGAACGGCGGCTTCTTCACGCCGCCCCAGCGCGGGGCGATCCCGCTCATCGACGAGCGGGAGAACTGTCTCGTCGCGTCCCCGACGGGCAGCGGCAAGACCCTGTCGGCGTTCACTGCGATCCTCGACGACCTCTTTCGGCGCGAGCGCGAACGGGCGGCGGAGGGTGGCCTCGACGACGGCGTGTACTGCCTGTACGTCTCGCCGCTGAAGTCGCTCGCGAACGACATCGCCCGCAACCTCGCGGAGCCGATCGACGGGATCGCCGAGCGACTGGCCGACCGCGGCCACGACACCGAGATCCGGCAGGCGATCCGACACGGCGACACGCCCGACAGCGAGCGTCGGGCGATGCTCGAGTCGCCGCCGCACGTCCTGAACACGACGCCGGAGACGCTCGCGATCCTGCTCAACTCGCCGAAGTTCAAGAAGACGCTCCGCAGCGTCGAGTACGTCGTCGTCGACGAGATCCACTCGCTCGCGGACAACAAGCGGGGGACCCACCTCTCGGTCTCGCTGGAGCGGCTCGAACGCCTCTGTGACGGGTCGCCGACGCGGATCGGCTGCTCGGCGACGGTCGAGCCGCTGTCGACGATGGCGCGGTTCCTGGTGGGGGGCGAGGCCGAGTCCGGTTCGTGGACGCCCCGCGACTGCGAGATCGTCGACACCCGGTTCGTCCGCGACTTCGACCTCAAACTTGAGTGTCCGACCGACGACCTGATCGACACGCCGCGCGATGTCGTCGCCGATCGCTTCCACGACCGCCTCCACGAGCTGATCGACGGCCACGAGAACACGCTCGTCTTCACGAACACCCGCTCGGGGGCCGAGCGCGTCCTGACGACCCTCCGGGAGCGCTACGGCTACGACGAGACCGACTCGGGCTGTCACCACGGCTCGATGTCGACGGAGCACCGCGAGGCGATCGAGGAGAAGCTGAAGTCGGGAGACGTGGACGTGGTCACGACCTCCACCTCCCTGGAGCTGGGAATCGACATGCCCCACGTCGACCTCGTCGTGCAGGTCGGCTCCCCGAAGTCCGTCGCCTCGCTCCTTCAGCGGGTCGGCCGCGCCGGCCACCGGCTCGGACGGACCGTCGAGGGCCGGGTGATCGCGCTCGACCGCGACGAGCTGGTCGAGTGTGCGGTGATGCTCCAGCGCGCCGAGGAGGGGTTCGTCGACCGCGTGTTCGTCCCCGAGAACGCGCAGGACGTCGCCGCCCAGCAGGTGTACGGGATGGCGATCAACGGCGTGAAGCGGGAGGCCGACGTTCGCGACACCCTCGCCTCGGCGTACCCGTACCGGAACTACTCCGCGGCGGAGTGGGAGCAACTCATGCGATATCTGACGGCCGATCACGAGGGGATGGAGGAGAAGAACGCGTACGCGAAGGTGTGGCGCGACACCAACGACGCGCCCGACGGGGAGCACCACTACGAGGCGTTCGACGTGGGCGAGCCGCTGATCGGCAAGCGGGGCCGACTGGCGCGCGTCATCTACATGACGAACATCGGCACGATCCCCGACTCGTTCACGATCGACGTGTACGTCCGCGGCGGCGACGAGCGGGTCGGCCAACTCGACGAGGCGTACCTCGACACGCTGGAGTCCGGCGACGTGTTCCAGCTCGGCGGCTCCACGTACCAGTACAGCTACCGCCGGGGTTCGAAGGTGTACGTCGACCCGTCGAGTCAACGCCCGACGGTGCCCTCATGGTTCTCCGAGCGGCTCCCGCTCAGCTACGACCTCGGGCGGGAGGTCCTCGCGTTTCAGGACGAGCTGGTGGACAGGCTCGCGGCCGGCGGACCCGCGGACGCTCGCCGGTGGCTGAGACGGCTTCCGCTCGACGAGAACGCCGTGCGCGCGATCACCCGGATGTTCGACGAGCAGCGTCGGTACCTCGGACCCGACGGCGTCTCCACGCCCGACCGGCTCGTCGTCGAGCAGGTGCTCGACCGCGCGGAGTACCGCCGCCACTACCACGTCCACAGCGCCTACGGCCGCGAGTTCAACGACGGCCTCTCGCGGCTGGTGGCGTATCGCTGCACCCAGCGGGCGAACGCGAACGTGCAGGTCGCCGTCGCCGACAACGGCTTCACCGTCACGATGCCGCTGAACCGGAAGGTCGACATCGCCGACGTGATCGCCTCGCTCGACCCCGAGTCCGTGTACTCGGAGTTCCGGGCGGCGCTGGAGGGGACGGACCTGTTGCAGCGCTACTTCCGGATCAACGCCACGCGATCGCTGATGATCCTGAAGCGGTACAAGGGGTACGAGAAGTCCGCCGCCCAACAGCAGGTGTCCGCCGAGATGCTCGTCTCCTTCGCCGCGGACCTCGACTCCTTTGCGGTGCTCGAGGAGACGTATCGTGAGATAATCGAGGACAAACTGAACGTCGGGGGGATCCGGGAGGTGCTGGACGCCGTTCGGGCGGGGGACATCGAGGTGGTCCGGCACGAGGTCGACGCGCCGTCGCCGCGGGCGTTCGGGCTCGCGACGCTGTCGGCCAGCGATACGGTGCTCGCCGAGGACGAGGACGCCGCCCTCGAGGAGTTTCACGCACGCGTGATGGAGGAGTTGGACGACGAGGGCGGAACCGGCGACGGGCCCGGCGGAACCGAGGGAGCCGGCGGCGTGCTCGCCGACTCGGGGACGCCGGTCGACTCGGACCCGGACTGACAACCGCGCCCCCTCGCCGGCGGACGGCTCGTCGACGGGACACGGTCGACGCGCCGCTCCACTCGACCCCGTTCGATCGGCTCGCGACCCCACAGCGTTTACCGGAGGCGACCGAACGCCGGGTATGGAATCGCTCAATTCGCGGGTCCGCCTCGCGTGGGTCGTCGGGGCGCTCGTCCCCGGCGCCGTGATCCTCGCCGTCGGCATCGTCGCCGGTCGGATCGGCGCGCCGGTCCCGCCGGCGGCGGCCGCCGGCGTCGCGCTGCTCATCGTCGTGCTCGGCGTCGCCGCCGCGTTCGTTCGCTACCGGGTGTGGCGCTTCGAGGTGCGCGATGACTCGCTGTATCTGGTTCGCGGAGTCCTCACACGGGTCGACACCTCCGTGCCGTACGTGCGCGTCCAACACGTCGACACCCGGCGCGGGCCGGTCGAACGGACGCTGGGGCTGGCCTCCGTCGTGGTCTACACGGCCGGCTCCCGCGGCGCCGACATCACCATCCCCGGGCTGACGCCGGCGCGGGCGAGCGACCTCCGCGAGCGCCTGCGCGAACTCGCGACCGAATCGGAGTTCGACGCCGTCTGATGCCCAGACTCCACCCCGCCTCCGCCGCCGTGAGCGCGCTCCGCTCCGGCGGCCAACTGGCGCTGTTCGCGGTGTTCGCGAGCACCGCGTTCCTGGGAATGGGCGGCGACGGCGCCGCCCCGCTCGCGCCGCTTGCGATCCCCGCGGCGTTCGTCCTCGGGGCCGGTGTCGCGCTGGCACGGTGGTACCGTTTCGAGTACGAGACGTTCCCGGACCGACTGGTCGTCCGCTCCGGCGTCGTCTCCCGTCAGGATCGGGAGATCCCGCTCCACCGCGTCCAGAACGTGGACGTCCGCCGGAGCGTCCTCCAGCGCGCGCTCGGGCTCTCGACCGTCACCGTCGAGACGGCCGGCGGGGGATCGACGGAGGCGACCCTCGACGCCGTCGGACGCGAGGAGGCCGACCGACTCCGCGAGGAGTTGGGTCGCCACGGTCGCCGGGACGACCGACGCGAGGGTCCCGACCCACAGGCCGGGGCTCCCGACACCGCGGACGCGAGCGGGGCGACCGGTGCGGCCGTGGCCGGCGGGTCCGGGGTCGCCGCCGATCACGACCCCGAGGCGACTGCGGAACCGAGTTCGGGCGGTTCCGAGTCGGAGACGCTGTACGAGCTCACCGGCCGGCGGTTCGCGACGCTGTGTGCGGTGTCGTTCCGGCCGAGCGCCGTGATCGCGCCGTTCGTCGGCGCGAGCCTCTTCGACGACCTGCTGTTCGACGGCGGGCGGCTGCTCGTGCGCTACGGGATCATCGACGTCGAGTTCGGGCCGGGCAACGTGCCCTCGTTGGGGACGGGCGATCTGGTGTCACTGGGGCTGCTCGGCGTCGTCGGGTTCCTGCTCGTCGTCTGGGTCGTCAGCGCCGCGCTGACGTTCGTCCGCTACTACGGCTTCCGGCTGGAGCGCGTCGGCGACGAACTCCGATACGAGCGCGGCCTCCTCGGTCGCTACAGCGGGACGGTCCCGCTCTCGAAGGTGCAGACGCTCACCGTCTCGGAGAACGCCGCCATGCGTCGCCTCGGCTACGCCAGCCTGACGGTAGACACCGCCGGCTACGCGCCCGGGGCGGGCGGCGGCGGAGGCGGCGGCGGGGGCGTCGAGACGGCGGTCCCGCTCGACACCCGCGAGCACGTGGTCGCGCTCGCTGACGACGTTCGAGGGGAGTTGGACGCGGACGCCGCGACGGAAACGGCTCCCTCCGACGACGCGTTCGGGGTCGACACCGTCGAACGGCCGCCGACCCGCGCCCGTCGGCGCTACGTCGCGCGCTACGCGCTCGCGGCGCTCGCGCTGACCGCCGTCACGGTCGGCATCGACCGGCTCGCGTTCGACCTGCCGCGGCTGCTCCCGTTCGCGCCGCTGGTCGGCGTCGCGCTGGCGCCGCTCGCGGGACAGTTGACGTGGACCCATCGCGGGCACGCGACGGCCTCCGACGGGTTCGTCACCCGGACGGGCGTGCTCCGACGCCACACTCGGCTGGTGCCGTACTTCCGGCTACAGACGGTGTTCGTCTCGAGGACGGTCTTCCAGCGGCGGCGACACCTCGCGTCGGTCGTCGGCGACTCCGCGTCCTCCTCGGGGCTGCTCGGCGGCGACGCGGTGGCCCACGACCTCGACGCCGACGCCGCCGACGGGCTTCGCGAGGAACTGCTCGAGGATCTGCGCGGGGATCTCGCGGCCCGGCGACGCGCGCGACGCGAACGGCGGCACCGAACGTCCGCGGGGCCCTCGAGCGTCGGTGAGGATCCCTCCGCGACAGACAGCGGGACCGGTAAGGCGACGAACGGGGTCGACCACGGTTCGACGAACGGTGAGGGATCCGACGGCGACCGGGGCGGCGACACCGGCGACAGATCGGACCGTCGCGGCGAGAGCGCCGACCGGGGCGAGCACACCACCGACACCGGAGACAGCGATGGCAGCGACGCCCGATGAAACGCCGCGCGCCCGGTGCACGACCGGCGGACGCCAGACCACACGGACGATCGCCCTCCCGGGCCGCTACCGCCGAGCCCACTCGAGCATGCGCTCGTAGAAGGGCTCGGTGGCGAGCGCCTCCGCGTCGCCGACGAGACACAGCGCCTTCTTCGCCCGCGTCAACGCGACGTTGACGCGGCGCGTGTCCTCGAAGATCGGCGAGGACAGGTCGCCCGTGGCGACGAACGAGACGACGATCACCTCCTCGCTCGACCCCTGGAACCGGTCGACGGTGTCGACGGTCACGTCCGTCCGACGCCCGATCTCGGCGACCTGCGCGCGGAACGGCGCGATCACGCCGATGTCCTCGGGGTCGACGCCGGCGGCGACGTAGGCGTCGACGACCTCGGCGACGCGGTCGGCCTCCACCGGGTTCGAGTTGCCCTGGCGATTCCCGTGGGGATCGACGAAGCTCACGGGGTCACGGAGCTCCGTCGGGAGGTCGGCAGTATCGACGCCCAGATCCGCGAGCGTCTGCCCGGCGACGTCCGGCGTCGCCGGACGGAGGTTCCCGTCGTAGAACTCCCGCGAGGAGAACGCCTGGATGCGCTGGCTCATCCGGTACTGGCGGTCGAGCATCACGCCCGCATCGGGGTGGTCCTCGATGAGCCGCTGGAACAGCGACTCCCGGAGGTGGTTCTCGGCGCGCACGACCGGCGGGAGCTGCTCGTGGTCGCCGACGAGCACGAAGCGGTCGGCGCGGTTCACCGCCGCGAGCGTCCCGGGTTCGGTGAGCTGGGAGGCCTCGTCGACTAGCGCCACGTCGAACGCCTGCTCGCGCATCGTCCGCGAGCCACAGGAGGACGTGGTGGCGGCGACGACCGGCGCCGAGTTCAGTTTCGCCGCGCGGTCGTTCGGCTCGCCGCGGGTGACGAGGCGGATGTCCTGCATGTCGCCGCGGACGCCCGTCTCGGTGCCCACCCTGAGCACGTCGTCGAACCCCTGCTCCCGAAGCGCCTCGACGGCGTTGTCGACCGCACGGTTCGTGAACGCTGAGAGGAGCACTCGGTCGCCCCGCTCCACCAGCGCGCGGACGATGCGGGCGATGGTGTACGTCTTGCCCGTCCCCGGCGGCCCGTGAACGAGCGCGAAGTCCTCCGCGTCGACCGCGCGCTCGACGGCGGCGTTCTGGGCGTCGTTGTTGTCGATGAACGGCTCCGCGGCCGAACCGCGGTCGGCGAACGCCGGCTCGCGCCGTCCGAACAGCACGTCCTTCCGGTCGGGGTCGCCCTTGAGCACGAAGTCGTGGACGGCCGTGTGCATTCGCGAGACCGAGAGTTCGGAGGGGTACACGTCGAGGCGATGCAGCTCCACGGGTTCGTCCGTCTCGACGACGACCTCGTCTCCCAGTCTCTGGATGCGTCCCAACTCGGCGTGTCCCGACGCCGGATCGCCGTCGGATGCGAGCGCCACGTCGCCCTCGCGGAGCTTCGAGACGGCGTCCGACTGCTTGCGGGCGGTGAGCCGCCAGCGGCCGTCGCCGAGCGGCTCCTCGGAGACTGGATCCAGATCGATCAGCGCGCGGTCGTCGTCGGCCCGCTCCACCGCCGTCTGCTCCCAGAGCTTTCGGTACTCGGCGTGGGTTTCGCGGCGCTCCTCCTCCACGGCGCGGTAGGTACGATCGAAGTACTCGCGCTCCTCCTCGGGAAGCGCCGTGCCGATCTGGCCGGCCTTCGATTCCTGGTCGAGGCGGCCCGAGACGACCATGCAGGTGTCCTGCTCGAAACAGTACTCGCATTTCGCGTCGGCCTCGTACCCCGTCGGGACGGACATGTCGAACTCCGTCGCCGCGATCTCGTTGCGTTGGCGGACGACGAACTCGAGCAGGCCTTTGCCGACCGAGAACTCCTTGGCCGGCGAGAGGTCGCCCGACTCCTCGCCGCGGTCGAGGGCGGTGTTTTTGGTGTACAGCAGGGTGCCGGTGTCGGCGTCGACGCCGCGCTCGCGCAGGAGGAGGGCGTAACAGGCGGCCTGGATCTTGTCCTGGAAGCGCGGCTCTCGGTTCGTGTTCTTCCCCGTCTTGAGTTCGACGGGCTGTCCCCGGCGGAGCGCGTCCGCGCGTCCCTTGATGCCGAAGGTGGGGGAGATGAGCGTGTACTCCGAGCGCCACTCCGACTCGTCGGGACCGCCGTCCCACGCCGAGAGGGAGGCGTTCGTGCCGTCGGCGGCGGTCGCCGCCGCGTGCTCATCCCCCGCGGAGGCGTTCACGTCCGACGCTGAGTCGTCGCCGTCGGTCGCGAGCGTCCCCTGGTTGAGCCACCCCTCGATCGCGGCGGCGTTGCGGCGCACCTCGTCGGCCACCTCGACTCGCTCCATCCCAAGCAGGCCGAGTTCGAGGCCGGCCTCCGCGACCCGGTCGTCGATCGACTCCTCGAGGTCGACGCCCCGAAGGAGGTCGCCGAACACCTCGTGGACGACGGTCCCCTTCACCACGGGGTAGTTCAGCGGGATCCCCGAGAGCTTGTTCAGGTAGTACATCCGCGGACACTGCACCCACGACCGAACGTCGGTCACGTCGACGAGGAACTCCGGTTCGAGCACGACGTACGACTCCGAGGAGGTCGTGTACCCCTCCCGGTCGCCGTAGTCGTCGCGCTCGGCGTCGGTGACGAGCAGCTCCATCCCCTCCTCGGCGTGCTCGGCGGTGTGGGTCCACTTGCCCCAGAGGGTGACGGTGACGGGATCGCCCGCGCCGCCGTCGGGTCGCAGCGTCAACTCGGCGAGGTCGCGCTCGCCGTAGCGCGTGCTCACCTCTCTGACCTCGCCGACCTCGAGGAGGGGACCGCGAACGTTCACTACCGGAGGGGGTGGGCGCTCGGGAAAAACGGTGTCGGTGCGCCCCGTCCCAGCGGGGCGCCGTCGGGTGCGCCGGCGCGCACCCCTCAGTTCGTTTCCAGCGGGGGGAGTATCTCCTCGATGCGCTCGACGTCCACGTCCAGCCAGTCCGGTACCCGCATCTCCTCGCCGAGGGAGTCGGGGTCCTGGTCGTAGTCGAACCCGCGGTCCATCGTCGCGTACTCGAAGACGGCGCCGCCGGGTTCGGTGATGTACCGCGACTGGAAGTAGTCGCGGTCCTTTCGGGAGGTGGTCCAGTAGCCGTTCTCGCGCAGGGCGTCGCTGACCTCGTCCTGCTCCCAGTTGTTCTTCACCCGGAACGCGACGTGGAGGAACGTCCCGACGCCCATCACCCCGTCGGGCGCGTTCGGCCGGATCAGCACGTCCACGAGGTCGCCGCAGGGGGCTCCCTCGGGCGCCTCGTACCGCACTCGGTCGCCCGCCTGCGGATGGGTCGCCTCGCCGATGCGGTCCCACCCCATCACCTCGAGGACGTCCATCGTCCCCGCCGGGTCCGAGGAGTGGATCGTCACGTCGTGCATCCCCCTGATCGCGTGTTCCGCGGGCACGTCGTTGCCCTCGGTCCACGGCTCGATCTCCGAGTCGCCGGTGACGAGTTCGTAGGGGAGGCCGTCGGGGTCCTCGAACTGGATCGCCGTCTCCGCGAACCGTTCGTCCATCGTGTACTCGACGCCGTGGTCGTCGAACCGGTCCTGCCAGTAGCCGATCGACCCCTCGGGGATCGTCAGCCCGACCGAGCGCATCATCCCCTTCCCGACCATCCCGTCCTCCATCGGCATGTTCGTCATCGGGAAGTAGGTGATGATGGTTCCGGGCGTTCCCATCTCGTCGCCGTAGTACAGGTGATAGATCTTTTCGGGCACGTCGAAGCGGACCGTTCGCTTGACGAACCGCAACCCGAGCACGTTCGTGAAGAAGTCGTAGTTCACCTGCGGCTCGTCACAGAACGCCGTCACGTGGTGGATCCCGTCTACCTTTGGCATGGTATGATCTATCATTACAGTGCGGCGGTCGAGTATAGTTCTGCTGACACCAGAAGCCCGATCCGACATCACAAGCTATCTGTGGGCGATCGACGTACCCGTGGTCGGTTCGGGGGAACACTCACCGTGTAGGGCGAGGACGGATCCACGATGCGTTCACACACGATCACGCGAACGGACGACCCGGACATCCACGTCGTCGAGGCGGGACCGCGCGAGGGGACGCCGGTCCTGTTCCTCCACGGCTACCTGCAGTGCCACCGGTCGTGGCGCGAGCAGTTCCGGTCCGGTTTGGCCGACGACCACCGGCTCGTCGCGGTGGACCTGCGTGGCCACGGCGACTCGGGGAAGCCGCGCGGCGGGTACGACGACCCGGCGGCGTGGGCCGGCGACGTGGACGCCGTGATCGATGCGCTCGGGCTCGAGTCGGCCGTCCTCGTGGGGTGGTCCTACGGGTCGCTCGTGGCGCTCGATCACCTCGCAGTCGGCGGGACCGACCGGGTCGCCGGGGTCAACCTCGTGGGCGTCGTCGCCGGGATCGGGACCGAGACCACGACCGACTGGCTCGGCGACGAGTACGTCGACCTGTTCCCCGAGATCACGTCGACGGACGCCGAGACGAGCAACACGGCGCTCTCGCGGTTCGTCGAGACGTGCGTCCACGGCCGTCCCGACCCCGAGGACCGCTACCGGATGCTCGGGTACGGCTCGGTGGTTCCGCCCCGCGTCCGCGACGCGATGCGGGACCGCACGGTCTCGCACCTCGACTCCCTGAGCGATCTGGACGTGCCGATCCTGCTCACCCACGGCGCACACGACGCCGTCGTCGCCGTCGAGGCGGCCCGTGCGGTCGAGCGGCGGCTCCCCGACGCGGCCCTGTCGGTGTATCCCGACGCCGGGCACTCGCCGTTCCTCGAATCGACCGAGCGGTACAACCGGGAACTCCGCGAGTTCGTGGGGGGACTCGCCCCGGACGGCTGAGCGCGCGCTGTGCCGTCGAGCGTGGCCGCGCTCCCATCGGTGTTTATCGGGCGGGACCGTGGATCCGGGGTATGGACTATCTCGCCGTCGCGGTGCGTTGGCGCGACCTCGCGGCCGACTCCGACGGCTCGCTCGCCGGCAAACACCGCGTGCTCACGAGGACCGTCGCCCCCTCGATGCGCGAGGCGGTCGCCGAGGGCTCGGTGTCGCTGTGGTTCCACTCGTACTGGGACGCCGCCGGTCGGTACGAGGTGCCGACCCTCCGCGTCGTCTGCGGCGTCGAGGACGGCGTCGACCCGGCGGTCGCCGGCGCGGCCGTCGAGGACGCGCTCGTCGCCCGCGGCGTCGGCGAGGACGGCTTCGACGTGGACCTCGCGTACGACGCCGAGCGCCTCCGGGGCTACTGGGGCGAGCAGCTGGACCTGTGGGTCGAGGCGAAGTCGCGGCTGTCGACGCTCGCGGTCGCCGCGATCGAGGGGTCGCTCGGAGAGCCGTACGCGTTCCACCGGACCGTGAACCGGCCGGGCCACGTCTGGGCGAACATGCTCGGCTGCTCGTATCTCGCGGAGGCCGGCGTGTACGTCGCGCTCGCGAGAGGGTATCTCCGCCAACTCAACCTCGGCGACGGACCGCAGTCCGCGGCGGTCCGCGCGGCGATGGCCGACCTCGACGCCGCGGCCGAGCACCTCCCCGACCCGATGCGGGAACTCGACAGCGAGGAGCTGGCGGCGGTCAACGCCAGCGGAACGCGAACGCCAGAGGGCGAGGAGTAGTCGGCTTTCGAGCGGTCCGTCCGGCGATCCTACTCCCCGTCGGGCGCCTCGAACGTCACGGTGGTCAGATCCCGGTCGAGATGGCACACCTCGTGGGGCGGGTCGCCGTCGACCTCGGCGATTCGGTACTCCTCGTCGAAGTCGGCCCCCAGCGGCTCGCAGAGCCCGTGGCTCGGGCAGTCGACGTGCGGACACGGCCCCTCCAGCGAGGCCCTCGAGCCGGCGTACGCGCCGCGGGAGGGGACGTTCGCGGTGACGGTCGCGGGCTCGACGTCGACGGCACGGACGCTCGCGTCGGCGTGAACGGCGCAGTCGAGCGCCTGCGTCCCGTCGCGGACGCTGGTCACCCGGTATCGACGCCCCTCGACGAGATTGAGACACTGTCCGCGATACGGACAGCCCTCGCAGGCGTCGGACTCCCCTCGGTAGACGAACTCGGTTCCCTCGGCGGCGAGCCGTGTTCCGATGAGCGTGACGGTGGACACGGTCGGAGTATCCCGCGCGCCGCTGATAACGGCGTCGCCGAGCGGCCGCTGGCGGGCCGAACAGCTCGACGGATCTCGGCCGATTCACGGCCGCCGGCCGGCTCACGGTCGCTGTCCCCGTCGCCTCACTCGCCCCCGATCAGGTCATCGAGTTCGTCCAGGTACGCCTCCCGCGGGACCTGATAGGCGCCGCGGTAGTCGACAGCGCCGGCGGCGAACCGCTCGGTCACGTCGCGGACGCCCTCCAGCGCGGCCGCGCGGTCGTCGAACGTCGTCGATTCGGCCTCGACTTCGGGTTCGAGGAACAGCGTCACGTGCCACTCGTCGGTTCGGCGCTGTCCGGCGCCCGGCCGGGCGTTCCGCGAGCCGTTGGTGAGGTACACCGTGGGAAGACACGCCGCGGGGAACCGGTCGGCGTCGAACACGTCCGGTCGGAAGACGACGATCGCGCGACCGTTCGGTTCCTCGTTCCAGAGCCGCCACCCCTCCGCGAACGTCACGGCGTCCACGCTCGTATCGACCGTCGTCTCGGCACGGCCCCCGGAACCGGTGTCGACTCCCTCCTCGACCTCGCCGTCCACCTCGGTGCCGACGGCCGTAGGGGAGTCGTCGCCGTCCTCGTCCGCGGCCAACCCGTCCCTGTCGTCGCTCATAGCTGCTATTGTGTCCCCGCGGGCTTAGGGACCTCGCTCGGCCACCGGCCCGGAGGCGACGACGGCCGACGGATCCGGCGCCCCGGCGTCCTCCCGGGGGGTATTCGGCCGCTCGGCCGATCCACTAACCGATCGAGGGCGGGACGATAGCGGCCGGAATTGCCGACAGATTTATCCGTGTTAATACCTACCAAACATTATAGTCCCGGTCCGACCACGGGACCGAGGCAACGACCCCCACCGACCGCCCCCACGACGAGTTCTGTTGGAGACGCTGTCCACGCCGGATCCCGAGCGGTCGAGTGGCACGAGCGGACACGGCGGTCCGGCGGCGCCCGGACCGGTGTCAGCCGGCGGTGCGGGCGTCGGCGTCGACACCGGGTGCCAGCAGGCGGGACCGTCGCGGTCGTCCCCGCGCACGTGGCCCCACACATGAGTGAACAGACCGACACCACGAACGATCGGACGCCGGGGGAGGCATCGAGAACGCACACGCTCGAGGAGCTCAGCCGGGAGTACAAGCGGTCGGTTCCCGGGGACCTCCGTGAGGCGAAGCCCTTCGAGTGGTACCTCCGGGAGGTGACGGCCGACCCCCGGATCGCACGCAACGCCCACCAGCGGGTCGCCGACATGTTCGACCACTACGGCACGCGCTACGACGAGGACGCGGGCGTCGTGGAGTACCTGCTCGCCTCGGAGGACCCGATCCACGACGGCGAGAACACCTTCTACGGGCGGGAGGTCCACGAGTCGATCCACGAGTTCGTCAACAAGGTGAAGTCGGGCGCACGCGGGCTCGGACCGGAGAAGCGGATCAAGCTGCTGTTGGGTCCGGTCGGCTCGGGGAAGAGCCACTTCGACTGGCTCGTCCGACGCTACTTCGAGGACTACACCCGGCGCGACGAGGGGCGGATGTACACGTTCAGGTGGACCGACCTCTGTTCGGTGATCGACGACCAGGATCCGGCCGACGACACCGTGCGGTCGGCGATGAACCAGGACCCGCTCGTGTTGCTCCCGCAGGAGCAGCGCGACGGGGTGATCGAGGAGCTGAACGGGGCGCTCGACGCGCCGTACACGATCCGCAACGAACAGAGCCTCGACCCCGCGTCGGGCTTCTATATGGACGAACTGCTCGCACACTACGAGGACGACCTGCAGGCGGTGCTGGAGAACCACGTCGAGGTGGTGCGGCTCGTCGCCGACGAGAACCAGCGCCGGGCCATCGAGACGTTCGAGCCGAAGGACAAGAAGAACCAGGACGAGACGGAGCTCACCGGCGACGTGAACTACTCGAAGCTCGCGGTGTACGGCGAGAACGACCCGCGGGCGTTCGACTACGCGGGAGCGTTCTGCAACGCCAACCGGGGCATCTTCTCGGGCGAGGAGCTGTTGAAGCTCCAGCGGGAGTTCCTCTACGACTTCCTGCACGCCAGCCAGGAACAGACGATCAAGCCGCGGAACAACCCCCGGATCGACATCGACCAGGTGATCGTCGGCCGGACGAACATGCCCGAGTACCGGGACAAGAAGGGCGACGAGAAGATGGAGGCGTTCAACGACCGCACCAAGCGGATCGACTACCCGTACGTCCTCGAGTACGCCGAGGAGGCGGAGATCTACCGGAAGATGCTCCGCAACGCAGACGTGCCCGACATCCACATCGAACCGCACGCGATGGAGATGGCCGGGCTCTTCGGCGTGCTCACCCGCGTCGAGGAGCCGACCGACGAGTCCGTCTCGCTCGTCCAGAAGGCGAAGGCGTACAACGGCGAGATCGACGAGACCGACGAGATCGACGAGCGCAAGCTCAGGGAGAACGGCGACCGCGCGGCCGAGATCGCCGAGGGGATGGAGGGAGTCTCCGCCCGGTTCATCGGGGACGAGATCGCCGAGGCGATCATGGACTCCCGGCACAGGGACCGGGGGTACCTCTCGCCGCTTGCGGTGTTCAAGCACTTCGAGCGCAACCTCGAGAACCACGGGTCGATCCCCGAGGAGAAGCTGGACACGTACCACCGCTACCTCGAGCTCGTGCGCGAGGAGTACAAGGAGCGCGCCATCGAGGACGTGCGCCACGCGCTGGCGTACGACGTCGACGAGATCCGTCGGCAGGGCGAGAAGTACATGGACCACGTGATGGCGTACATCGACGACGCGACCGTCGAGGACGACCTCACCGGCCGCGAGCAGGAGCCCGACGAGACGTTCCTCCGCTCCGTCGAGGAGAAGCTGGAGATCCCCGGCGACCGGAAAGACGACTTCAGACAGGAGGTCGCGAACTGGGTGAGTCGCCGCGCCCGCGAGGGGTCGAGCTTCGACCCGCAGGAGAACGACCGGCTCCGGCGGGCCCTCGAGCGAAAGCTGTGGGAGGACAAGAAACACAACATCAACTTCTCCGCGCTGGTGTCGGCCGGGGAGCTCGACGACGACGAGCGCGCCGCGTGGGTCGACGCCCTGACCGAGCAGGGCTACTCCGCCGAGGGCGCCCGCGAGGTGCTGGAGTTCGCCGGCGCGGAGGTAGCCAAGAGCGAGCTCGAGGACTGACATGTCCGAGATGACCGAGTCGACGGACTACCTCGCGCTGGCCGACGAGGCGCTCGACGGCGCCTACGAGCCGCCCCGCTCGCTCGCGGAGTTCATCGACCTGGCGTTCGAGCGGTCCGGGGTGGCCAGCCACGCGGCCAGATACCTCCTGTCGGCGATCGAATCGATGGGTACCCGCACCGTCGTCGAGGAGGGCGTCGAGCGCGAGCGCTACCGCTTCTTCGACGACCCCGCGAACGACGGCGAGCACGCAGTCCTCGGCAACACCGGCGTGCTCAACGCGTTCGTCGACGACCTCCGGACCGTCGCCGCCGGGCGCGGGAAGGAGGAGAAGATCCACTGGTTCGACGGGCCGACTGCGACGGGCAAGTCGGAGCTGAAGCGGTGTCTCATCAACGGGTTGCGCGCGTACTCGAAGACGGAGGCGGGGCGCCGGTACACCGTCGAGTGGAACATCGCCGCCAGCGAGGAGGACCGCAACCTCAGTTACGCCGCCGGCGACGACGCGGAGGACGACTGGTACCAGTCGCCGGTGCAGGCGAACCCCCTGTCGGTGTTCCCGCCCGACGTCCGCGCCGAGCTCGTGGACGCGATCAACGCCGCCAACGACGACCACATCCCGATCCGTGCCGCCCCCGACCTCGACCCGTTCAGTCGGGAAGCGTTCGAGATCCTCGAGGAGCGCTACCGGCGGAGCGGTCGCCCCGACCTGTTCTCGGCGGTGACCGACCGCCGACACCTCCGCGTGAAGAACTACGTCGTCGACGTGGGCAGGGGGATCGGCGTCCTCCACGCCGAGGACGACGGCTCCCCGAAGGAGCGGCTGGTCGGCTCGTGGATGCCGGGGATGCTCCGCGAGCTGAACGCTCGCGGGCGCAAGGACCCCCGCGCGTTCAGCTACGACGGCGTGCTCTCGCAGGGGAACGGCCTGCTCACGGTCGTCGAGGACGCCAGCCAGCACGCCGACCTGCTGCGGAAGCTGTTGAACGTGCCCGACGAGAAGCGGGTGAAGCTCGACAAGGGCATCGGCATGGACCTGGACACGCAGTTGGTCGTCATCTCGAACCCGGATCTGGACGCCGAGCTGGAGCAGTTCGCCGACCGCAACGACCGCGACCCGCTGAAGGCGCTCAAGCGCCGACTCGACCGCCACGAGTTCCGCTATCTCACGAGCGTCAGCCTGGAGACGGAGCTGATCCACCGCGAGCTGACCGACGAGACGGCGGTCTGGGACGCCGAGATCGACGCGGCCGACCCGGAGGCCGCCCACGAGCGGCTCCGCGAACGGATGGCCGAGCCGCTGACCGTCCGGCTGCGCGACGACCGCGGTCGCGTCCGCGAACGCGAACTCGCGCCCCACGCGCTGGAGGCGGCCGCGATGTACGCCGTCGTCACCCGACTGGACGCCGAGAACCTGCCGCCGTCGATCGGCCTGATCGACAAGGCGTTGCTGTTCGACCGCGGGGTCGTCCGCGACGGCGACGAGCGCGTCGACGCCGACGACTACGAGTTCGACGGCGAGGACGGCGCTCACGGGATCCCCGTCACGTACACGCGGGACACGATCGCCGACCTGCTCCACGGCGAGACGGACCGCGCCCACCCGGACCTTCCGGTCGAGGACGTGCTCACGCCCGAGGACGTCCTCCACGCGATGGCCGAGGACCTGTCGGCGGCGCCGGTGTTCTCGCGCGCGGAGATCGCCGAGTACGAGGGCCGGCTGGCGACGGTGAAGGAGCACGCGTTCGAACTGCAGGAGGCGGACGTGCTCGACGCCGTGCTCTCCGACAAGGGCGTCGCCGAGGAGACGGTCGCCGAGTACGTCGAGCACGTGTTCGCGTGGGACGCCGGCGAGCAGGTGGACACCGACCGGGGCGCGGTCGACCCGGACCCGCTCCTGTTGAAGGTGTTCGAGACCGAGCATCTGGGTCGGTTCGACGACGGCGACTACGCGGGCAACGAGCCGAGCGAGGCCGTCGAGGCGTTCCGCAGGGACACGGTGATCACCGCGTTGAACCGCTACGCGTGGGAGCACCGCGACGACGACTTCGCCGTCGAGGACGTTGACCTCTCGACGGTCCCGGTGATCCGTGCGGTGTTGGAGGCGCACTCGTGGGAGGACGTCCGCCGCATCCACGACGACCTCGACCCCGCCCAGTGGGACGACCCGCCCGCGAACACGGAGACCGCCCGCGTCAAGGCGGCCACGATCGACCACATGACGACCGAACAGGGGTACAGCGAGGCGTCGGCCGAGCTCGCCAGCAGACACGTGATGCGCGAGGTGAAGGGCCGATGGGACTGAGGGAGGACCTCGAACGGTTCCGGGAGATCGGCGAACAGCGTCGCCCGGACCTCGCGGAGTTCATCCGGGAGGGCGACCTCTCGGGCTCCTCGCGGGACGCCGTTCGGATCCCGGTGAAGCTGGTGGACCTCCCGTCGTTCGAGTACGACCAACGCGACATGGGCGGCGTCGGACAGGGACGGGACGGGACGCCCCAGCCGGGCCAGCCCGTCGACGTGCCCGGCGACCCGGGAGACGCCGACGGCGACGAGGACGGCGAGGAGGGGGAGCCGGGCGAGGACGGCGGCGAGCACGGCTACTACGAGATGGACCCCGAGGAGTTCGCCCGGGAGCTCGACGAGGAGCTCGGGCTGGATCTGGAGCCGAAGGGCAAACGCGTCGTCGAGGAGATGGAGGGCGACTTCACCGAGCTGACGCGGGCGGGCCCGAACTCCACGCTCGACTTCGAGCAGCTGTTCAAGCGCGGCCTCAAGCGGAAGCTCGCCACCGACTTCGACGAGGAGTACGTCCGGGAGGCGTGCCGGGTCGCCGGCGCCGACGCACGCGCCGTCTTCGAGTTCTGTCGCGAGGAGAACGTGCTCGTCTCGCTGGCGTGGATCCGCGAGGCGATCGCGGATCTGGACGAGGAGGGCGTCGACCTCGAGAAGTACGCGGACTTCGACGACTTCGCCGCTCGCGTCGAACGCGACTCGGTCGACGAACGGATCCGCCGCGAGGGGCTGCAACAGGTGCCGTTCCGCCGCGAGGACGAGCGCTACCGCCAGCCGGAGGTGATCGAGAAGAAGCAGAAGAACGTCGTCGTCGTCAACATCCGCGACGTGAGCGGGTCGATGCGCGAGACGAAACGCGAGCTCGTCGAGCGGACGTTCACGCCGCTGGACTGGTACCTCACCGGGAAGTACGACGAGGCGGAGTTCCGCTACGTCGCCCACGACGCCGACGCGTGGGAGGTCGAGCGCGGGGAGTTCTTCGGGATCCGCTCGGGCGGTGGGACCCGCATCTCCAGCGCCTACGACCTGGCCGCGGAGATCCTCGAGGAGTACCCCTTCAGCGAGTGGAACCGCTACGTGTTCGCCGCCGGCGACTCCGAGAACTCCAGCGACGACACCGTCGAGAACGTCGTGCCGCTGATGCGCGACATTCCGGCGAACCTCCACGCGTACGTGGAGACCCAGCCCGGCGGCAACACGATCAACGCGACCCACGCGGAGGAGGTCGAGCGCGAGCTGGCCGACCGCGACAACGTCGTCGTCGCGCGCGTGGGCGGCCCGGAGGACGTGACCGACGCGATCCGCACGATCCTCTCGACGGAGGGCGGGGAGGACACCTGACATGATACACGACGACAGAGCCGCGACCCGGCGCGTCGCCGCCGAGCTGGAGGAGCCCGCCAAGCGGGCCAGAGAGTTGGCCGAGAAGTTGGGCCTCCGCCCGTACCCGGTGAACTACTGGGTCGTGACCCACGACGAGATGAACGAACTCATCGCCTACGACGGGTTCCAGACGCGGTACCCGCACTGGCGGTGGGGGATGAAGTACGACCGCCAGCGCAAGCAGGACACCTTCGGCATGGGGAAGGCGTTCGAGATCGTCAACAACGACAACCCCTGTCACGCGTTCCTGCAGGAGTCGAACACCCTCGCCGACCAGAAGGCGGTCATCACGCACGTCGAGGCGCACGCCGACTTCTTCCGCAACAACGAGTGGTTCGGTCGGTTCGCGGGCGAACGAGAGGACCCCGACGCCGCGGCCATGCTGGAGCGGCACGCCGAGACCGTCGCCGACCACATGTCCGATCCGGAGGTCGAGCGCGAGGAGGTCGAGCGCCTCATCGACGCCGTGTTGTGCGTCGAGGACACGATCGACCAGCACCGCGCGCTCGCGGCCGAGCGCGGCGGCGACGAGGAACTGGACGGGGAGCTGACCGACATCGAGGAGCGACTCGACCGTCTGGGTCTCTCCTCGGAGGTTCGCGATCAGGTGTTCGACGCCGACTGGGTCGACGACCAGCGCGACCGCGAGCGACTGCCGGAGCCGCGTCCGGACGTGCTCGCGTACCTCCGCGAGCACGGCAAGCAGTTCGACGACGGGGAGGGCAAGGCCGTCGAGCGCGAGCCGTGGGCCGACGAGGTGATCGAGCTCCTCCGGCGGGAGGCGTACTACTTCGCTCCGCAGCGGATGACGAAGGTGATGAACGAGGGGTGGGCGGCGTACTGGGAGTCGCTGATGATGGGCGACGAGCGCTTCGCCGGCGACGACGAGTTCCTCACCTACGCCGACCACATGGCGCGGGTGCTGGGGTCGCCGGGGCTCAACCCCTACAAGCTCGGCTTCGAGATCTGGCGGTACGTCGAGAACGACGCCAACCGTCGCGAGGTGGTCGACAAGCTGCTCCGCGTCGAGGGCGTGACGTGGCGCACCTTCCACGACGTGATCGACTTCGAGGAGGTCGCCGACCTGCTGGAGCCCGACACGGCGATCGCGGGCGTCACCGCCGACACGTTGGACGACCTCGACCCCGAGGATCCCCGCGTCGACGCCGACGCGCTCGCGCGGGCCAGGAAGGGCGACCTCGACGTCGACGCGTACCCGTGGGCCGTGCTGAGCCACGAGGGGCTGTGCGAGCGCCACTTCTCGCTGGCGAAGCCGGCGAACCGGGGGTTCCTCCGTCGGATCGGCCGATCGGAGCTGGAGCGGGTCGCTCGGTACATGTTCGACGACGAGGTGTACCCGGACGTCGAGTCGGCGCTCGCGGACGTGGACTACGGCGCCGGCTGGTCCCGGATGCGCGAGGTGCGCGAGAGCCACAACGACGTGACCTTCGTCGACGAGTTCCTCACCGAGGAGTTCGTCGTCGAGGGTAACTACTTCACCTACGAGTACTCGGAGGCGGCCGCGGAGTACCGCGTCGCCAGCGTCGACCCGGACGACGTGAAGCGGAAGCTTCTCCTCCGGTTCACGAACTTCGGGAACCCGACGATCGCGGTGTACGACGGCAACTACGACAACCGCGGCGAGCTCCTGTTGGGCCACCGGTACAACGGCGTCGCGCTCGACCTCGAGCAGGCGAAGGGAACGCTCGAACGCGTGTTCGAGCTGTGGGGACGACCGGTGAACCTCGCGACGATCGTCACCGAGTACGACGACCACGAAGTCGAGGTCGCCCGTCGCCGCGGGAGCGAACCCCGCGGCGAGGAGGTGCCGATCCGCCTCCGCTACGACGGCGACACGGTCGAGCGGCACGCGCTGGAGCCCGAACTCGCCGAGCAGATCGCCGCAGACGAGGTCGACTACGACACCACGCCCGAGGACTGGCTGGCCTGAGGTGTCGGACGAGCGGTCAACCGCTCGTCGGCCACGCCCAACCGATCGCCGGTCACGGTCCACCGCTTGTCGGTCACACCCCACGCACGGGACCACTCTTCGGCGTCGCGGCGGACGGGTTCAAGTTCGTCGCGGCCGTGATCGATCCGATGGCAGCTGACACCGCCGTCGTCTGGTTCCGCCGCGACCTCCGCGTCCACGACAACGAGGCGCTGTTGGAGGCCGCCGACGCCGAGGAGGTGGTCCCGGTGTACGCGTTCGACCCGCGCGAGTACGGCGAACGCGAGTTCGGCGGCGACGACTCCTTCCGCTTCGAGAAGACGGGTCCACACCGCGCCCGCTTCCGTCGCGAGTCGGTCGCCGATCTCCGCGAGCGCCTGCGGGAGCGCGACTCGGACCTCGTCGTCCGCCACGACACGCCCGAACGCGTCGTTCCGGCGGCCGCGAAGGCGCTCGATGCCGACGAAGTTCACTTCGGAACGCTGCCGATCCCGGAGGAGATGGGCGTCGAGAACGCCGTTCGCAAGCAGCTCCGCGGGCTGAACGTGACGCCCCGGCGCCACTGGACGCACACGCTGTATCACCTCAACGACCTGCCGGTCGAGTACACGGAGATCTCCGACACCTACACGAGCTTCCGAGAGACCGTCGAGGACCGCGCGACGGTGCGCGAGCCCCTCCCCGAGCCGGACCTCCCGGCGGCACCCGTCGGAGCGATCGGCGCCGGATCGATCCCCTCGCTCGAGGACCTGGGGGTCGACGAGGTCGCGTCCGATGACCGCGCCGCCCTCCGGTTCGAGGGCGGGGAGTCGGCCGGGATCGAGCGGCTGGACCGCTATCTGTTCGCGGAGGACCGCCTCCGGGAGTACAAGCGGACGCGCAACGGGCTTGTCGGGCAGGGGTTCTCCTCGAAGCTGTCGCCGTGGCTCAACGAGGGCTGTCTGTCGCCGCGGCGGGTGCGCCGCGAGGTGAAGCGCTACGAGCGCGAGCGCGTCGCCAACGACTCGACGTACTGGCTGCTGTTCGAGCTGATCTGGCGGGACTTCTTCCAGTTCCAGTTCGCCAAACACGGCAGCGACTTCTTCCGGCGCGGCGGGATCCGCGACCGCGACGACATCGCCTGGCGCGAGGACGACGCGCAGTTCCGCCGGTGGGCGAACGGGGAGACGGGGATCCCGTTCGTCGACGCGGCGATGCGCGAGCTGAACGCGACCGGCTATCAGAGCAACCGCGCCCGACAGAACGCCGCCTCGTTCCTCGCGAACAACCTCCGGATCGACTGGCGCCGCGGGGCCGCCTACTTCGAGACGCAGTTGGTCGACTACGACCCGGCGTCAAACTACGGCAACTGGGCGTACATCGCGGGCGTCGGCAACGACAGCAGGGACCGCTACTTCAACCTCCTCAAGCAGGCGAGGAAGTACGACGGCGACGGCGAGTACGTGACACACTGGATCCCGGAACTGTCGGACGTGCCCCCCCGAGCGGTCCACGAGCCGTGGACCATGACGGAACAGGAGCAAGCCGAGTGCGGGGTCCAGTTGGGTGTCGACTACCCCGAGCCGATGATCGATCTGGAGGAGAGCTATCGGAAGCTGCGGTGAGTCGCGTCGGAGTGACGCCGCGGTCGACGGCCGACGCCAGTCGCTCGCGGGCTCCTCCGGCAGTTTGCGCCGCTGGGCGCGGGAGGACGGGAGGAGTACTCGGTCAGGGATTCGAACCACCCCGTCGGCTCGCTTCGCTCGCCGTCGTGTAGTTCAAATCCCGACGCTGCGCGTGTCTCTCGTCACGCTGTTCCTCGAAACATGCTCGGTCAGGGATTTGAACCCTGGTCGTCGGCTCGAAAGGCCAACATGATTGGCCGGACTACACCAACCGAGCGCAACGCTTGCTACCCGGCGCGGTGTGTTAATCCCATCGGATCCGAGCGACCCCACCGGGCCGCCGGGTGGAGGAGACGCCCGCCGGCCCGCCCGCGGCGCCTCAGGTCCAGTCGTCGAGGCCGGTCTGTGTGAGCGCCTCCTCGATCCGCTCGAAGCCGCGCTCGACCTCGTCGGGGTCGACCTCCCACTCGTCGACGACGTACGCACGAGCGGCGTCGACGTCCGGCGAGATCGCCGTGTCGAACGCGTAGTCGTCGGTCACCGGCGGGGAGTGGAAGAACTCCCGGACTCGCTCGGCGTTGGCCATCTCCGCGCCGCGGGCGTCGAGGACCGCGAACAGGTCGCCGTGCTCCTTGACCGCCGTCAGGGCGGTCTTGGGGCCGATCCCGCGCACACCCTCGTTGAAGTCCGTGCCACACAGCATCGCAACGTCCACGAGCTGCTCCCGGGTGATGTCGTGATCCGCGAGGGTCCGGTCCAGGTCCATCAGCTCCGGATCGCCCTTCGAGGTGAGCTGTCGGAGCGTCCGTGGCCCGCCGAACAGCATCGTGTCGTAGTCCTCGCTCCCCGAGAAGTCGGCGTCGCCGACGCGGTTCATGTACGCGCACTGCGCCTCGCCCTCCGCGGGCGCCTCGACGACCGGCACGTCGAGCAGGCGCAGCACCTCGCGGGAGGTCTCGTGGATCGTATCGGTGAGCCGCTGCGTGCGCGCCTCCAGCCGCGCCGCCTCGGCGGCGTCGCCGCGTTCCTCGGCCGCCTTCCGTCGCTCCTCGGCGTCCGCGCGCGCCGCCCGCCGCTTCGCCACCTCGTCGTCCTTCAGGTCGGTGACGCCGCCGTCGAACACGAACACCGGGGTGAGGTCGTTGTCGAAGAACTTCGGGAGGCCCTGCACGATCCCGATGAGGTTCGCGACCTCCTCCCCGTCCGCGGTGGTGTAGCGGCGTTCGCTGGTGAACTTCACCGTCGTCGTGAGGTACCGGTACAGCCAGTTGTGCGCGTCCACCGCGACCACCCCGGAGAAGTCCCCGAAGGCGACGTCCTCGATGTGCGCGATGTCACGCAGGTCCGCGTTTCCCATCGTCGGTCCCACGGCCCGCCGGCGTTTGAACCCCCCGAGTCGGCGCGACCGCCACTCCCCGGCTCATGACGATGAGGAAGTCGTTCGCGCCCGCTCGCTCGCAGTTCCCGCCGGAGTTGCGGCCGAAGTTGTTCGCGACAGCCGCTATGGGGTGCCGGACCGTCGGTACGACCGATGACAACGCTCGATCTCCGCTCGGAGGACGAGGTCGTCGATCGGGACCGTCTCTTCGACGCGCTGGAGGAGGCGGATGCTGACGAGCCGATCACCGTCGAGGCGGGACCCGATCTGACCGTTCCCCTCACGCGCTACCGTCTCACGCGGGGCCGTGACCTCGACGTGACGACCGAACACCACGTCGACGGCGTCGTGGTCGAGGCGGGAACCGACCGCGGGATCATGGCGGACGAGGACGACAGGCTGGAGGCGCTGCTCGTCACCCCGCCGCCGCCGACCGACGCCGAACACGAGCCGGTCCATGCCGGGCTGCGGCGGGG
>Ga0207733_100349_pt1 | contig 34295 bp, 42 predicted proteins | sample A23P3SouthBayCA_FD_187735 | JGI IMG/M metagenome (GOLD analysis project Ga0207733, IMG submission 187735) | Aerobic enrichment media microbial communities from Eden Landing Ponds, California, USA - A23 P3 (SPAdes) | ecosystem: Environmental > Aquatic > Marine > Unclassified | place: Emeryville... | reverse complement strand
AACTCAGTAAGTCGGCTACAACGCCGCACCGGCACACAAATCCGCTCCAATGTATCACAGAGCTAGTGGTTTGTAGCTATCGAGATCCCGAAAACGTGTCGCGTCAGGCCGTCCCGCATGTATCTCGTGTCAGCTACAACTACGTTCGACCGTCGTCCGTCCGAACGCGCGCCCCATGCCGTGCCGGTTCTGCGAGAATCACCCGCCCCTCGAGCCCGTGGTCGACGAGTGCGTCTCGCGCCGCGGCCTCGGCTTCCCCGGCGTGGTCGACGTCGGTGACGCCGTAGACGACCGGTCCCCACGACGACTGGCCGACGCCCGACAGCACTGGACAGCTCTCGAGCGATTCGACGAGCGCGCCCGCTGGCGGTCGGAAGACGCCACCTTGCGCGTCGGCATACCAGACGCCGTTCTTGCGACCGATTTCGGCGATCGCCTCGCCGAAGGCCTCGAGCCGGACTGCAGCGGCGGCTGGCAGTAGTTTCCGGATGACGACACAGGCGATCTCGTCGGCGACGGCGGGATCGGCGCGTTCAACGACCGCGCGCATACTCGCATCCTCGTCGTCGCCGCTGCGACCGGGGTCGGCGTCGGGAACGACGACGAGGAATCGCCACTCTTTGGGCAGGTCGTGGCGGGCGACGACCGGCGGGACCGTCCAGTCGCCTTCGGCAGGCGGCTCGGTCGTAAACCGGTTTGTTGGGTGGCCGGCGTCGACGACGAACCCCCCCTCCTCGAAGGTCGCGACGCCGACGCCGCTGCGACCGCCCCGCCCCATCGCCGGGGCGTGTTCGCGGACGCGCGCCTCGAGGCCGTGGGCCCGCGCCGTCGCCGTCAACACGGCCAGCGCCAGCTGGGTCCCGCTGCCTAAGCCGACGTGACGGGGCAGCGATTCCTCGAGCGTGACTGCGACGCCGGGAACGGAGAGCACGTCGACGGCTCGGCGTGCGTACCGGCCGACAAGCGTGTCATCGGTCCTGATATCGGTGGCCGGTTCGGCGGTGACAGTTACCCGGGGCTCGTCAAGGCCGACGCCGATGCCGCCATAGAGTCGCTCACGGGCGAGCGAGAGGTTCTGGAAGCCAACGTGGAGTCGTGCGCCCACGCTGACGGTCGCGGTCGTCATGATCGGTATCTTGCTCCCGGCTATGGAGGCCCTCGGGAAGGGGGTTTCGACGGTGGCAACGACTGACGACGGCTCGCCAGCGAGACAGCGTGATATGGTTTGCTGTACCGATATACCGGTGCAATCGCAAGGCGGTCGCGGTTGCACCGGTAATGACTGACAGTAGACCGTATGAGGCGACAAACCGAGCGACATTCCCGGGTCTCGATCCGAACGCGTTCGGCGGAACCGCTGACCGGGGAAGGGCTGACCGAGAAGGGGTGACTTATGGCCTTTCAACGTAAGGTTTGACTATGAGCGGCGATAGCGAGTTCGACTACGGCAAAGACGAGGAGTTACGGAGCCGCGAGGTGACCGAGGGTGCAGAGAAGGCCCCACACCGCGCGATGTTCCGGGCGATGGGGTTCGACGACGAGGACTTCGGTGCGCCGATGATCGGCGTTCCGAACCCGGCGGCCGACATCACGCCGTGTAACGTCCACTTAGACGACGTCGCCGAGTCCGCGCTCGATGGGATCGACGAGGCCGGCGGGATGCCCATCGAGTTCGGGACGATCACGATCTCGGATGCGATTTCGATGGGGACGGAGGGCATGAAAGCCTCGCTGATCTCCCGGGAGATGATTGCCGACTCCGTCGAACTGGTTTCCTTCGGCGAGCGCATGGACGGGCTGGTCACCATCGGCGGCTGTGACAAGAACATGCCCGGAATGATGATGGCCTCGATCCGGACTGATCTCCCCAGCGTCTTCCTCTACGGTGGGTCGATCATGCCCGGCGAACACGAAGGCCGGGAGGTTACCGTCCAGAACGTCTTCGAGGGCGTCGGTGCCGTCGCCGACGGCGAGATGTCCAACGAAGAACTCGACGAGATGGAGCGCCACGCCTGTCCCGGCGCGGGATCGTGTGGCGGGATGTTCACCGCGAACACGATGGCCTCGATCTCGGAGGCGCTCGGCTTTGCCCCGCTCGGCAGCGCCAGCCCGCCCGCCGAGGCCGAGTCGCGCTACGACGTCGCCCGCGAGGCCGGCGAACTGGCCGTCGAGGTCGTCGAAGAACAGCGCAAACCGTCCGACTTCCTCACCAAGGAATCGTTCGAGAACGCCATCGCGCTGCAGGTCGCCGTCGGCGGCTCGACCAACGCCGTCCTCCACCTGCTGGCGATGGCCGCCGAAGCCGGCGTCGACCTCGATATCGAGGAGTTCGACGAGGTCAGCCAGCGCACCCCGAAGATCGCCAACCTCCAGCCCGGTGGCACGCGGGTGATGCAAGACCTCCACGAGGTCGGCGGCGTTCCGGTCGTCCTGAACGCGCTCTACGAGGCCGACCTGCTCCACGGCGACGCGCTGACGGTCACGGGCAACACGATCGGCGAGGAACTCGAGCGCCTCGACCCGCCGTCGATCGAGGACCTCGATGTCGACTTCCTCTACACCGTCGACGAGCCGAAAGACGAGCAGGGTGCCATCCGCATCCTGACCGGCAACCTCGCGCCTGGCGGCTCCGTCCTCAAGGTCACGGGCGACGACGACCTCCACCACGAAGGTCCCGTCCGCGTCTTCGAGGACGAGGAAAACGCCATGAAGTACGTCCAGGAAGGCCACGTCGAGAGCGGTGACGTGATCGTCATCCGCAACGAGGGCCCACAGGGCGGCCCCGGCATGCGCGAGATGCTGGGTGTCACGAGCGCGGTCGCCGGGCAGGGCCACGCCGAAGACGTCGCGCTCATCACCGATGGGCGCTTCTCCGGTGCGACGCGCGGGTTCTCGATCGGCCACGTCGCTCCCGAGGCGTTCGCCGGCGGCCCGATCGGCCTCATCGAGGACGGTGACGTGATCACGATCGACATCGAAGACCGCACGCTCGAGGTCGATCTTTCCGACGAGGAACTCGAGGCCCGCCGCGAGGAGTGGGACCAGCCCGAGCCCAACTACGAGACCGGCGTCTTGGCGAAGTTCGGCCGTGACTTCGGATCGGCGGAAAACGGTGCGGTGACCAACCCCGGCGTCAAAGACGACTAAGCGCGACGCGCGAGCGGCCTCGATACCGCGGGAACCGGTCGAAGCCGTTCCCTTCCATTTCCTGCACGAGTCTTTCCCGCCGTTGTGAACGATTACCAGCTAGAGTCACAGATGTGCAAATACTGCCTCGAGTGTGACTGGCACTGCAGTACTGCCGACGGTTACACCGAAAAAGAGGTCTCCGAGAAGGCGATCGAGCACTTCGTCGAGACGGGACATACTGTCGAGTCGCTCCGGTTGCCGCCGCCGGTCGTCCTCGAGAATTGACACCGTCCGCAACCCGAGCTTATCCGCGCCGCTCGAGGATTCGATCGATGATCAGCCGCGTCGAGAGCAACTGGTCCTCGTCGGTCGGCTCGCCGGCGCTCGCTCTACAGACTTCACAGTCGATCCCGCGGCGCTCGAGTTCCGAGCGAATCGCCTCGTCGTCGTGGTGCTGGTCGTGACCGAGTGCGATCACGTCGGGATCGAGTTCCTCGATCGGGACGAAGATGTCTTCTTCGTGGCCGAGGATTGCCTCGTCGACGGCCTCGAGTGCGTCGACGACGTCGCGGCGCTGTGTCGCGGGACAGATCGGCTTTTCCTTGTGGTCGACGTTTGCCTTGCGCGCGACGATGACGTATAGTTCGTCGCCCATCGCGGCTGCCTCCTCCAGATAGTGGACGTGACCGGGGTGGAGGATGTCGAAGGTCCCCTGTGCGATAACCGTCCGCGTCATGGCTGTCTCACGCTCGGTTCCGTCGTCGGTCGGGATGGCATCGTCTCGAGCATACAAGATCTCATCGTCGCAGTTCCTCGTCGATGTCCGCCTGCGTGAAATCGAAGAAGTCCTCGGTTTCGGGCAGGTCGACGTCGAGGACGTTCAACTGGGTCGGCTTCCCCTGCGAGTCGAAGGCTTTCCAGTCCGTTCGGCGGTAGGGCGCGCCGATGATGACGTGGACGCTCCCGCGGCCGAACGTGTCCAGGTCCGCGTTACTCGGGCTGATCACGCCGTTGGGATGGGAATGAATGCTTCCCAGTGCCATCACGTCGTTTGGAATCTGGTTCGTCTTGACCGTCGCGCTGACGCTGTTGGTCTCGGTGCCCGGTACCACGAGGATGTCCGTGATGACCAGACCGTCGCGATCGAGGTCCAGACGGGCCGCCTCGGTCCCCCGGAGAAACCCCATGTACTCGTTGGGATGGGTTTCTTCGGAGGACTCGAGGGCGAACTCGAGGGTTTCCTCGGCAATGCCGAGGATCTCGCTCGAGCGAAACAGCGAATCGAACAGCCCCATGTCACTCCCTGGGGCTTTGCGAGTGCTAAACGTTCCGATGCCGTTGGCTCCCGGTCCCGTTCGCTGGCACGGGACAAACCGTGGGCCTATCGCTCCTCGGAGGCGGCGTCCATCGGAATGAGCCCGTCGATCTCGCCACGCAACACCACCTCGTTGCTCTCGTTGGTACAGACCGCCACGCTCTCAACGTCGTAATACTCGTCGCGTTCGGTCACCGACTCGAGACGCACGGTACAGGAGACCCGGTCGCCAGTGTAAACCGGCTGGACGAACTCGAAGGTCATGCTCCGTGCGAGATAGCGGAGGTCCCCGCCGATCTTCGTCGGCAGCGTCGCGGTGAGCAGCCCCTGGACGGTCAACCGACCCAGCTCGTCGGGCTCGGTGTGGATCGGCTGCTGGTCGCCGGAGAGTTCGCCGAACTCGCGGACGTCCTCGTGGTCGAAGGTCCGTTCGAACGTGTACTCGTCGCCCGCTTCAGGCGGGTGTGACACATCCATGCACGGATAGTGCCGATGGGTGCTCTTGTAGCTACTGTTCACCGCGACCTCGAGACCTGCGACTCGAGCCGCCATCCCTTCTTGACAAGGGTTATACGCGACCGCCACCAAACGGCGAACCAAGATGACACGTGACTCCGCCGGGGAACCCGGCGCAGACGACGGGGATTCCGTCGTCTACGATCTCGCTCCTGACTGTACCGCCGAAGATGTCGAGCAAGACCGTCCCTATCTCGCCGAAATCAACGGCATCGTCGACTACGGCGTCTTCGTCGATCTCTCCGATTCCGTCTCCGGACTCGTCCACGAGTCCGTTCTCGAAGGCACCTTCGCCGTCGGCGACGAACTCGTCGTCGAACTCGAGAGCGTCCGCGAAAATGGCGATATGGCGTTCGAACCCGTCGATATCGACGACTACTCGGTCGAAGACGTCGGCCACGACTACTCGCTGACCGGCACCCACCGCCTCGAGGACAATCTCGGCGAACAGATCCACCTCGAGGGCGAGGTCACACAGGTCAAACAGACCGGCGGGCCGACGATCTTCCACGTCGCCGACGAAAACGGCGTCGTGCCCTGTGCTGCCTTCGAAGAGGCCGGCGTTCGTGCCTATCCTGCCATCGAGATCGGCGACGTCGTTCGCGTCACCGGCGCGCCGGAACACCGCGAGGACTCGGTCCAGATCGAGGTCGACGGCCTCTCGAAACTCGAGGGCGAGGACGCCGACGAGGCACGCGAACGGCTCGAGGACGCCCTCGAGGCCCGCTCCGAACCCCACGAGGTCGCCCCACTGATCGACTGGCCAGCGTTCGAGAAACTGCGCCCCAATCTCGAAGAAGTCGCCCGGCTGCTCCGTCGGACAGTACTGGAGGGACGCCCCATCCGCGTGCGCCACCACGCCGACGGCGACGGAATGTGCGCCGCCGTCCCGGTCCAGATCGCCTTAGAGCGCTTCATCGCTGACGTCCACGAGGACGAGGACGCACCGCGGCACCTCATCAAGCGGCTGCCCGCGAAAGCGCCGTTCTACGAGATGGAAGACGCGACGCGTGACCTGAACTTCGCGCTCGAGGACCGCGAGAAACACGGCCAGCAACTGCCGCTGTTACTCATGCTCGACAACGGCTCGACGGCCGAGGACGTCCCGGCCTACGAGACGCTGGCCCACTACGACATCCCGATCGCGGTCGTCGACCACCACCACCCAGACCCCGAGGCCGTCGAGGACCTGCTCGACGCCCACGTCAACCCGTATCTCCACGACGAGGACTACCGGATCACGACGGGAATGCTCTGTGTCGAACTCGCGCGGATGATCTACCCCGACCTCACCGACGAGCTTCGCCACGTTCCCGCCGTCGCCGGCATCTCGGACCGGTCGAAGGCCGACGCGATGGACGACTACCTCGAGCTCGCCGCCGAGGAAGGCTACGACGAGGACCGCCTGCAGGACGTCAGCGAGGCACTCGACTACGCCGCCTTCTGGCTGCGCTACAACTCCGGCGACCAGCTGATCGAAGACCTGCTCCAGATCGACAGCGACGACGAAGCGCGCCACCGCGAACTGGTCGAGTTCTTTGCCGAGCGCGGCCGCGAGGAAGTCGACGAACAACTCGAGGCCGCGATGCCCCATCTCGAGCACGAGACGCTCGAGAACGGCGCACACCTCTACCGGATCGATGTCGAGAACTACGCCCACCGGTTTACCTACCCCGCACCAGGGAAGACGACCGGCGAGATCCACGACCGCAAGATCGAGGAGACCGGCGATCCGGTGATCACGGTCGGCTACGGCCCGGACTTTGCCGTGCTCCGCAGTGATGGCGTCCGGCTCGACATCCCCAACATGGTCTCGGAACTCGAGGCCGAGATCGCGGGCGGCGGCGTCTCCGGCGGCGGGCACCTCGTCGTCGGTTCGATCAAGTTCGTCTCGGGCAAGCGCGAGGAAGTCATCGACGCCTTAGTCGAGAAGATGGCCGAGGCCGACATCGACGAAGCACTCTCGAGTGCGGCCCCGATCGACGATTAAGGTCGTTCGGAGGGAGTAATAGAAGTCTGTCTTCGGCTTCGTAACTGTACTGTTCTCTCGAGTCGTCTAGCGATCGGTCAGTCGGAACCGTGGCGCGGCGTGTAGCCGCAGTCGTCACAGACCAGCGAGTCGTATCGGGTCGTAAGTACGCCCGAACAGTCGGGACAGCGGTAGTCGGCATCGGGTGAGCGTTGACTGATTGCCATATGTGACGCGAAGAATCGAGTACTGATAAGCGCACCTCTTATGTTGGCCAAAGTATATATTGTGCCTAGAACACACAGGGAGTCCGTGACGTGATGACACAGCCACGCCGATCGCGGTCCCGCTGGGTGGCCGGCGATAGTGTTAGAACTGGTAGCGCCGCTCGTCGTCCATCGACGGATACTGGTCCGCGCCGGTCATCTCCTCGAAGGTCATCCCCGAGAGATACTCGTCGTAGGTCACGTCGTAGGCCGTCCGCAACTGGAAGTCGAGCTTGCCGGTGTCGACGGTCGACTGAAAGAGCATATGGATCGCCCGGCGGACGAGTTCGTCGGTTTCCTCGGGCTCGAGGGCCGTCTCGAGCAAGGCGAGTTCGTTGCGCGTCTCGCGATCGAGCGAGACGGCCAGTTCGTCGCCGATATCCGAATACGAGTCCGTCACGTCGTCGGTCAGGTCGTCGAGGCTCATACGGGAGGGGACTCGAGCGGGCCGGATAGGCCTTTCGTGGTCGAGTCAGGCGGCGACAGTAGCGGTGTCTGCCGTCGCTCCGGTTTACCGGGCAGTACGCAGTACTCGCAAGTATCAGCGTTAGTATCAATCCGTGCCCCACAGTCGTCGCAGTTGATCCGACTGCTGCGGTCGACGTCGTCGTAGCCGGGCGACTCCCGGAGCGAGACGACGGTTCCAAGAACGATGACAGCGCCGCCAAGGAGCACCCAGCCGAGGGGGCCGATCGCCAGAAAGAACATGACGAGAAACGGGACGGCGATGATCCCAACTCCGATGGCGATCAGCGTCGGGCCGAGCGATCGCGAGGACATGGTCGTGATAGATGATGTTCGAGAGAAAGTTCACGGGGATGCGTCGCGCTCAGGCCGGCGAAGTGCGACACCCACTTACAGCCGACGATCCAACCCCCGTCGATGACAGCAGGGGCTCAGGAGTTGGCGTTGCCCGACGATCTCGAGGGGGTTCGCGAAGCGCTGATCGCGTGGTACGAGGCCGACCATCGCGACTTTCCGTGGCGGCAGACCGACGATCCCTACGCGATCCTCGTCAGCGAGGTGATGAGCCAGCAGACCCAGCTCGGCCGTGTCGTCGATGCCTGGGAAGCCTTCCTCGAGCGCTGGCCGACGACCGCTGCGCTGGCCGCGGCCGATCGAGCGGATGTCGTCGGGTTCTGGACCAACCACAGCTTGGGCTACAACAATCGGGCGAAGTACCTCCACGAGGCGGCTCGGCAGGTCGAGGAAGCATACGATGGGGCGTTCCCCGACACCCCCGACGAACTCAAGGAACTGATGGGCGTCGGGCCCTACACCGCCAATGCGGTGGCGAGTTTCGCGTTCAACAACGGCGATGCAGTCGTCGACACGAACGTCAAACGCGTCCTCTATCGCGCCTTCGACGTACCGGACGACGACGCGGCCTTCGAGGACGCCGCGAGCGAGCTCATGCCCGCGGGTCGCTCGCGGGTCTGGAACAACGCGATCATGGAACTCGGTGGCGTCGCCTGCGAGCAGACCCCCAAATGCGACGAGGCGGGCTGTCCGTGGCGCGAGTGGTGCGGTGCCTACGCCAGCGGCGATTTCACCGCTCCCGACGTCCCCACGCAGCCAAGCTTCGAGGGGAGCCGTCGACAGTTCCGGGGCCGTGTGATCGCCACGCTCCGAGAGTACAACGAACTCGAGCTCGACACGCTCGGGCATCGGGTTCGTGTCGACTACACCCCCGACGGCGAGTACGGCCGCGAGTGGCTCGAGGGGCTGCTCACCGATCTCGAGTCAGACGGGCTCGTCGACCTCGACCGCGATGAGACTAGCCTCGTCGCGCGGCTCCGCCGGTAAGCCGTTACGGCGAGCGAGAAGAAACGCCGCATAGCCTGCATTCCCTGTCAGCCAATTTTTCCGTTGGCTACTTTGACCAAGGATACGGGACTACTTGTAAGTGACCGGTAATTACAGGACGTGAGAACAGTTGATGAAGCGCCGACCACCCCACCACCCTCAGAAATGATTTGTTAATTATAATTTAGCGGTCGAATACACATCGTTACTGAGTGATGACGGCCTGCTGCCGCCGAAGACACTTCAGAAACGATGAATTGGTGCAGCGAAAAGTCGCGTAAACCTGACAGTCGCTGGAATTGGGTGGCGGGAAAGGCTACCGGAAACCAAACCCGTCTATACGTCACCGTGGTGGGCTTCGGTGATGACCACAGTCGTCGAACTCGAGATTCCGGCTGCACGACTTGGCTTCGCCCGGACGTTCGATCGAGTGTCGACGTTCGAGTTTCAGGTCGGTGGGATGATCGGTGGGTCGGCACCGCTCGTCTGGACGAACGGGCCGGATCACGAGACAGTCAAGCATGCGCTCAAGGACGACCCCTCGGTCGAGGTCGTCGCGAGCGTCGCCGACGACGATGAGCGCTCCGCGACGGACGAGAGCGCGGTCGCGAGCCAGAACGATCGCTGGCTGTTCCGACTCGAGTTTGGGGACGGCGTGAAACTGTTCGAACAGATCGTCACCGAGAACGATGGCGCGATCCTGACGGCGCGCGGTGCTGACGGGCGGTGGGTAGTAAAGTTACTCTTTCACGACCGGGAATCGGTGTCGGCGTGTCACGAACTGTTCGAGCAATACGAGTTTCGGGCCACCGTCACTCGGATCAGCGGCGTTGACGATCTCGCACGGGCACAGACACCCTTGACCGAAACGCAGTACGAGACCATCTGCAAGGCCCACGAACTCGGCTACTTCGACGTTCCGAGAGGGGTGACGCTCAAGGAGTTAGCCGCGGAACTGGATATTTCACATCAGGCACTCTCCGAACGGCTCCGGCGAAGTCATGCCGCGCTCGTCAGCGCCGAACTGTCCGAGCGCACGGCACCGATCGAAATCGATCGGTGATCGCCGCCTCTGACCGGCGTCTAGGTCTGCTGTCGCTGTGTCCCGGCGCATCCGCATGATGGGGTGTGGGCTCGCCGGCACTGACTGACAGGTGTCCGTCTACTAGCCATGGCCACACGACACGTTCCGTTACCCATCGCAGCCACGTCTCGATGTCGCTGATACTGCCGGACAAAACGGTACATCCCTCGATCGCACTCAAGACGCTGTCGCCGACGGTGACAGCCGTCGAGACGCGATCGAGTATTCACTGACTGTTGTCCGGTAGTATGAGTAGGCAGTCAGCTGCAGGCAAGATACCGGAGTGAAGGCGCTATTTACCAGACGAACACCAACTATATAGAATGAAAAGGAAAAGTTACGCCAATAGATAGCCTTATTACCGGACAAACCAATAGTGGAGTGTCGACGTGATGTCGACTATCTGAACACCGAAATGCGCGGTGTATCTCGGTGGATCACCCATGCTCAATCACGATTCGCGATCACTCGTGGCTGTGTGATCGCGTCGCTGGGAGACTCACTATGGGCCGTCTCACGGCCCGTCTCCAGTATTCTCACCGAAATTCAGGGCTCACGATTCGACGAGTGCGTAGTTTTATTTGTTAACCAAGAATACTGTCGTCTGGGAATTCACGTGATCGGACGTAGTCGGACGGATGCCGTCGGTGAATCGCCACGAGCATCCGAGTCGATCGAAAATTCGGCAGACCTTTCACTCGACGATATTTATCATCTGCTTCAAACACAACGCCGGCGGGACGTGCTTCGATACCTTCGTACCGCGGGCGACCGGGTTCGATTGCGGGAACTCGCCGAACAGGTCGCCGCCTGGGAGCAAGAAACGACCGTCGACAACCTGACCTCCGACGAACGCCAGCGCGTCTACATCTCGCTGTATCAGTCACACCTCCCGAAACTCGACAACCACGGTATCGTCGACTACGACAAGGACCGCGGCTGGGTCGAGCCGACACCGCGTGCCGAACGGCTGCACTCGTATCTCGAGTCGCCGTCTCAAACCTCGTCGCCTGACCGGTGGCCGCGACGATACGCGGGAACGGTCGTCTGCTGCGGGCTGGGTATGGCGGCAGTCACCGCAGGTATCGTTCCGATCACCGGACTCGTCGGGGCGTGGGTCGTCCTCGTCGCGTTCGCAATCGTTACGAGCGCACACGCGTGGTCGACTGGCACGTTCGATCGCGATCAGAGCAACTGAGCACACGGGACAGCCGATCGAACACGGCGACCGAACGACGACCGTCAGTCGGCGCGGGAAGGGGCCGCCGTGTTCGGTGGACGAGACCGCTCGAGGAGTCGGTCGGCGTAGAACGCAACGGAGAAGTCCTGTGGACTGGGGAGCGCACAGGCGAGCCAGCCGATGGCAGCGGCAGCGACGACCGGCGTGTCGACCGTCACGTAGCCAGCGAGTCCCAGTCCGAAGACGGGAGCGGCGAGCGCAGCGGGTGCAAGCGCGGCGAGGCGAAGAAACCAGGCAGGTTCGTCGCCGGTCGGCTGGGGGACGACGACGGCCCAGGGGTGGGTCGTCACCAGCGCCACGATGCCATCCGACCGGCCGGGACCGTAGGTGATGGAGTACTCGACGTGTGCGAGCCGAAGGACCGTCGCGTGTGCCCACTCATGGGCCACCAGCCCGACCGCGACGGCGAGGGCGAGCGCACAGCCAGCACCAATTAGGGTCGCATCGATCATAGGGACCGCGAGATGAACGCCCTGTACCCCACGAGCGACATCTCGCGCACTCGAAGCGAGCACCTGCCGCTAGAAGGTCGCTGGGCTGTACCAGTTGTCGTCTTAAGGGCAGTTGGGGAATCGAGTCGCAGCCTGACAGGAAGCGACTACGTGTCTCGGCGACGGATTGGTCCAGTCGATCCGGCCGGCCAAGCGTTAAGTATTGGTTTGTGGTAGCAACCATCATGGAATCGACAGAGACGCTCGAGTTCGGTCACGTCGACCGGAAACAGATCTACGAGTACGTCGAACGGCGCGGGGCAGTCGATCCAGAGGAGACACGAAAAGACCTCGGCCTCGATCCGGGCGGCTTCCGCCATCACGTCGCGATCCTCAAACGAGACGGCCGACTCGAGGAAGAAGACGGCACGCTCAGAGTTTCCCTCGAAGCGGGCGCAGAGGAAGAGTACGTCGACGAGGACCTCGAGTTTCACATCCGGCCGGCGCGCCAGGAGGATCTGACGGGGATCGTCGGCGCGATCAGACAGGTCGCCGAGGAGAAAACCTACATCGTCGCCGAGACCGTCGCCGACGCGATCGACCACGAGAACGCCCTGTTGCGGCACAACGAACTCGAGTCGCGGATGTTCTTCGTCGCGACCGTCGACGGCGACGTCGTCGGCTGGGTCCACCTCCACGCACCGGAACTCGAAAAACTGAGCCATACCGCCGAGCTCACCGTCGGCGTCATCGAGGAGTACCGCGGACACGGTATCGGTTCCCACCTCCTTTCGCGCGGGCTCGAGTGGGCCGGCACCAACCGCTACGAGAAGGTCTACCAGAGCGTGCCTTCCTCCAACGAGGAGGCGATCGAGTTCCTCGAGCGCCACGGCTGGGAGACCGAGGCGGTCCGCGAAGATCACTACAAGCTCGAGGGAGAGTACGTCGACGAAGTGATGATGGCCGTCGAACTCTAGGGTCGAGACCGCGATCCGATCGGTCGACCTGCCATCGTCGGAATCGAAAGGTAGTTTTCCCGCACTCTGCTACCCTGAGCCATGCTTTCGATCGCGCTTGCCGGGAAGCCAAACGCCGGCAAGTCCACGTTCTACACGGCGGCGACGATGGCGGATGTAGACGTCGCCAACTATCCCTTTACGACGATCGACGCCAACCGCGGGGTCAGCTACGTTCGGACTGAGTGTCCCTGTCTCGAGCGCGACGAGCGCTGTAACGCCGACAACTGCGAGGACGGCAAGCGCTACGTCCCGATCGAACTCTTAGACGTGGCGGGACTTGTCCCGGGTGCCCACGAAGGAAAGGGGCTGGGCAATCAGTTCTTGGACGAACTGACGAACGCGGACGTCATCGTCAACGTCGTCGACGCCTCCGGCGGAACCAACCAAAAGGGCGAACCCGTCGACATCGGCGAGCACGACCCGCTCGAGGATATCGACTTCATCGAGGAGGAGATGGACCTCTGGCTGGCGGGCATCGTCGAGCGCAACTGGGAGTCCGTCGAGCGCAAGTCCCGCTCACCCGACTTCGACATCGACGACGCGCTGGCGGAGATGCTCTCCGGATTCGGTGCCTCGCCGAAACAGATCGCGATCGTCCTCCGCGATCTGGACTACCCCGACGATCCGATCCAGTGGGACGACGAGCACCGCGAGGCGCTCGCGCGTGACGTCCGCCAGCGCACGAAACCGATCGTCGTCGCGGCGAACAAGATCGACATCGCGCCCGAGAAAAACGTCGAACGCCTGCTCGAGCTGGACAAGCCCGTCATCCCGACCACCGCGGAGGGCGAACTTGCGCTTCGCCGGGCCGCCGACAACGGCCTCGTCGACTACGACCCCGGCGACGAGACGATCGAAATCGGCGACGACGTCAACGACGCTCAGCGCAGTGCTCTCGAGGACCTCGCAGACACGATGGCCGAGTGGGGCGGCACCGGCGTGCAGGCGGCGCTCGACTACGCGGTCTATGACTTGCTCGAGCACATCACCGCCTATCCGGTCGAGGACGCCGCGAAGTGGTCCGACGGCAGCGGCAATATCCTGCCCGACGCCTTCCTCTTGCCCGACGGTTCGACGCCGGTTGATCTCGCCTACGCGGTCCACTCCGACATCGGCGACGGCTATCTGCACGCCGTCAACGCCAAGTCGAATCGGGAGGTCGGGGAGGACTACGAACTCGAGGAGGGTGACGTGATCAAGATCGTGAGTACGAATTAGATTGTTTTAATTCTCCGATAACTTTGACGCAACGAGAACTGTATTGAGCAATTAGGATTCGTATCCGAGTTCCTTCACACTATTGGCAATGTCGTAGAGGAGATAGACCGCAGCAAGACCAATTCCGATCCAAATCCACGTCGCTACGGTTCCTAGACTGTCTGTCAGTTCGATAAAGCCCCAAACCCCGACGAACGTTGAACCCAAAATGGCTGCGGTTACGACTAAAGCATTTTTTATAGGCGGGTTAGAACGGGGACCGTCCTGTCGTTTATCCATACTGTTAGCACTATACTGAGAGGTTATCTTTTTTACTGAATTGCTAAAGGCGTCATAGAACGGTTCTCATACCCTTATCGCACTATCCACTGGATCGCTCTGTACAGGGATTGCACTTATTGGTGCATGCGGTGTATTGTTCCTCTGTATGCCCGAAGAAGTCCTGTTCAAATCAGAGAGTGGCCAGAACCGAGAAGAAATCGCATCGTATCTCCACAGTGTCGCTGAGAAACTCGAACAAGGCGACGCAGTCACGCTAAAATCAGGTTCCGAGTCCGTGACGATGGAACCGCCAGCCCACCCGACGTTCGAGGTCAAAGCCGAACGCGAAGGGCCGACGGACGGGCCCGGTAACTTGAGTATCGAGTTCGAGCTTGAATGGGACGAGAACGGCAGTGAGGGAGACGGCGAGAGCGGCCAGTTAGAAATCGAGTGATCAGTTTACACATTTCACACGACAGTGCGTTCACTGCAAATCCGCCGAAACCACTTCCATTTGCGTGCGTAGACGGCGCAGCGATCCGTCTATAGCGATCCATCTCGGAGTAGCAATAGCCGGTTTTATATACAAATGTTTTCAAGGCTGAAATATGCCTGGTTGGTCTCCTCCGACAGTTCCCCAGAAGTGGTTCATCGGGGTTGGTGTCCTCTACGGAACTCTGTCAATATATTTATTGATAACTCAACACACTATGACTATAATCTGGCTTGGCATCCTGCTTGGAGTGCTCTATCTCTCGTGGCGATTCGTCGCTGCTGTGGAGGGAATCGCGGATGCGCTCCACCGAATCGCCCAGGAGCAAGAACAGAACTAATTCGTTTATGCGATCTGGTCTTCGTACTCGTCGGCCGTCAGCAAGTCCTCGAGTTCGTCTGTATCGTCAGGGTCAATCTCGAGCATCCAGCCGTCGCCGAAGGGGTCGTCGTTGACGAGTTCGGGGGCGTCGAACAGGTCATCGTTGACCGCCACGACCTCGCCACTGACGGGCGCGTAGAGGTCGGAGACGGCCTTGATCGATTCGACGACGCCGAACTCGCCTTCCTGCTCGAGGGCGTCGCCTTCGTCGGGGAGTTCGACGAAGACCACGTCGCCGAGTTCGTCCTGGGCGAAATCGGAGATGCCCACGCGAACGACGCCGTCGGTTTCGTGTGCCCATTCGTGCGATTCCAGATACCGTCTATCGTCGGGAGTGTCGAAGCTCATGTTATGCTGTGTCAATGAAGGGGATGGTTTCAACTCTTGCTTTTTTCGACTGGCCGCGGACGACGACCTGCAGCGTCGTGCCGGGTTCGGCGTACTCGACCGGTACGTACCCGAGGCCGATCGGCTGCGCTAACGTCGGGCTCATCGTCCCGCTGGTGACGGTGCCGATGACCCGGCTTTCGGTGGTCGTGATGTCGTAGCCGTGGCGGGGGACGCCGCGGTCGATCAACTGGAAGCCGACGAGCCGTTCGTCGACACCCGCCTCGTCGCGCTCGGCCAGTGCGTCGCGGCCGACGAACGCTGTCTCGAGCGCGACCGTAAAGCCGATACCGGCCTCGTAGGGCGTCCGCGGGTCGTCCTCGTGATCGAAGTCCTGTCCGGCGAGCAACAGACCGGCCTCGATGCGCAGCGTATCTCGGGCGCCGAGCCCGCAGGGCTGGCAGTCGATGGCCGTCCAAATCTTCTCGGCTGCGGTCGAGGGAACGATCAGTTCGAAGCCGTCCTCGCCGGTGTAGCCGGTGCGAGCCGTCCAGCATTCCACGTCGTCGATCGTCGCGTACTGGGCCTCGAAGCGCTCGAGGTCGGTGACCGACTCGTCGGTGATGTCCTCGACCAGCCCGGGCGCGTTCGGCCCCTGGACGGCGAACATGGCGTACTCGTCGGTCTGGTTGTCGACGGTCGCCTCGAGGTCCCACTCGTTGCGGTAGCTGAGCCACCGTTCGTGGGTCGACTCGTCGGTGCCGGCGTTGGGAACGAACAGGTACGTCGGCTGTTCGTCTTCGTCGGGGAGCCGATAGACGACGGTATCGTCGATGATGATCCCGTCCTCGTCGGTGATCGCGGCGTACTGGGAGTCGCCGACCGCGAGCCGGGAGACGTCGTTCGACGTCAGCCGTTGCATCAACTCCGTCGCGTCCGGGCCGGTGACGTGAATCTGGCCCATATGCGAGACGTCGAAGATTCCGGCATCGTCCCGGACGGCCGCGTGCTCGGTCTGGATCGAATCGAACTCGACCGGCATGTCCCAGCCGCCAAACTCCGTGAACTTCGCTCCGCGCTCGTCGTGTAACCCACGTAACGGCGGCGTCTGAAGCGGCATACTCAAACCGTCTTCCGCAGCATAGTAATGTCTTTTCGTCGGTCGGCCGATGGTAGGCCCCGCAAGACTGGCCCACCGCCCTAGCGGCGCGTTTCGTCACATCTATTTCACGGCCACGGGAACACCGAGTATGTTCGACCGCGTTCGCGCCCATCTCGCCCACCTGGTCGACCCACAGCACACCGCCGAGCCGTCCGTGGGCCTGTTCGTCGACGGGCCGAACGTCTTCCGCGACGAGTTCGACGTCGACCTCGACGACCTGCGCGACGCGGCACGCGATCTCGGCCGGATCGGCGTTATCCGGCTCTATCTCGACGAACACGCTACGCCGGGACTTATTCAGGCCGCTGAAGCGCGTGGCTTCGAGGTGATCGTCACCAGCGGCGACGTCGACGTCAAACTCGCCGTCGACGCGACCGCGTTCGCCGGCGACGGTACCATCGACCGGCTCGCGATCGCCTCGAGAGATACCGACTTCAAACCCGTCCTCGAGCACGCGGGCACCGTTGGCGTCGAGACGATCGCGATCGCGCCGGGCTCGTACGGTCGCTCGGACGCGCTGCGAAACGCCGCCGACGAAGCGGTGACGCTCGAGCCGGAGCCGTAACGCGAAGGAGCGAGAAAAGCGGAGTGTTAGCCGCTGTAGGAGCTTTCGCCGACGACCTCGAGGAGTTCCCCCTGTCCCGTCGCGGTCGTCTCGTCGAAGTCAGTCACGCGCACGCGGACCTGTTTCTCGACCGTCTCCGGGCCGGCACCGTCGACGATCAGCTCCGTATCGCCGATGTACGCACGGCCGCTGGTGCCGTTGGTTTCGGCGACGAAGACGTCAACCTCGGAGCCTGGCTCGAGGGTGGGCCGGTTCGCGCGGAACTGCCAGCCTTTGAGGTACTTTCGGAAGAAGCTCATACGCGAGCCACCTCCTCGCTCTGGCGGTCGATAACGTACTCGCGGCCGAAGCCGGTCAGTGCCGCAATGATGAACACCGCAACGAGCAGCCAGCCCTGGAAGACGAACGGCACGACGTCGATCGGCGTGACGAGCATCGACTGCTCGAACCAGTTGTACTCGCCGGGAAGTTGCTGCATCGCCGAGTAGCCGGCCAGCACCCCGCCCGACCACGGGAAGATATAGCCCATGGCGGCGGTCTGGCCGTCTAAGATGTTCGCGCGCCGGTACCCGTTCAGGTTGAATCGCTCGCCGATCTTCGAGATGTAGGGACCGATCGCGACCTCGGCTGCGGTGTTGATGGTGATGATCGCGTTGATCAGCGCCGCCGAACCCACCATGGTGAGTTCGGCGTTGCGGACGTTCGTCGCGAGGTTCTCGATCGACCACTCGAGGAGCGACTCGAACGCGCCGCCGCGGATCATGATCTGAGCCGCACCGATGATCAGCAAGACGAGAATCGACAGTTCGAGGAAGCCCGCGACGCCGGTCATCAGACTCCCGGTGACGCCGACCGCGTCCGGGTCCTCCACGACGGTGAGAATCGGCAGCCCGGCAAGCGGTTCGGACAGCGGGGCGTCCGGCGGTGCGTTGAACATGACGATGTCGCCGAGGGTCGTCAGGCCGAAGCCGAGATTGAAGACGACCGCGATGACGATCCCCCACGAGATGGCCTCGACGATGTGGCGGCCGGCAATCGCCGCACCGATAACGGCGAGCATCGAGATGACGTGGACGAGGCCGATCGCCTCGCTGCTCTCGAGGAAGATCGCCTGGGCTTCGGCACCGATCTCGAGGCCGCTCATCGCGCTACCGGCGATGACGTAGCCGACGAAGGCAATGGCCGCAGCGATGATCACGTACTTGAACCGCGAGGCGACGACGCCGCCGATGTCGGCGTCCTGGGTGACGGCGCTGACGATCGTCGTGTCGCTGACGGGTGCCAAGTTGTCGCCGAAGATCGCACCCGAGAGAATCGCGCCGAACAGCAAGACGGGGTTCGCGCCGAGTAACACGCCCGCGGGGAAGAACAGGCCGACGAAGGCGACGGTCGCGCCGTAGCCGGTTCCGATCCCCGTCGTGAAGACGGCCGCGAGGATGAACGTGATCGCCGGGAACAGCGCCGCGCCGATACCGGCAGTGTCCGCTAGCCAGACGAGGCCGCCGACGAAGCCGCCGTCCTGCAGGAGCTGGGCGAACATCCCGGCCCAGATCCACGCCACGATGGCCGTCACGGCGACCGGTTGGGTCATCCCCTCGAAGATCGTGTTGGCATACGACTGCCAGTTGCCCCGAACGAAGAACATGCCGGCGATGAGCCCGATCAGGATGCCGACGATGAGCCCGCCCGTGTCGCCGATCCGCCAGAGAGCGGTCTGGACGATGGCCCACACGATGAAAAACGCGATCGGGAACGCGCTCATTCCCCGACCGCCATAGAACTCGACGCGGGGGCTGTCCTCGGTCTCTCCGCCGATGAACTGGTCAGATGGGTCGTCTCCGGGCGAGGTCGTTCCGTTCTCGCTCATGGGGAATCACTCATATTGAGACACAGTCATTCCATATCGATGGCTCATAATAATCATTGTTGACAGAACGGGCCGCTGTGACAGTATCGATACCGAGACACGCCCCGTACATGTCACTGCAATCTGTCGACGCTGTAATGATGTCCGCCATCGATCGTCGCTTCAGTGGAGATACGAATACGTCGATCGCATCGAGACCTGTTTGCGCTACTATCAGAAATATTTTTGACACCACTCTAAATTGTCTGAAGCATGATTCTGTTCCAGCTCGGACGATATCTCGGTGGCGCGACCGCACTGATTGGGCTCGCAGTCAGTGTCGCCTTTCTCGGCCCACGAACCGCGGACCCCCTTGCCGCGCTGTTTATTAAACCACTCACGATCTGGCACCGTCTCATCGGGGTCACCGTCGGACTGGTCGTCATCGGAATCGGCCTGCGAATCATTGGCCTGGTAGGCGACGTGAACGACTATGATTCGGAAACCGCCTGACCGGAAGCGTTCGATTCACTCATCTAACTCGCTTTCCGATCGCTCAGAGTCGGTGCATATTCCAACGCCGGGCGTCCAGTGGTGCACATGATCGACGATCGGCCGGTACTGGACGATCACCTCCACCTCGACCCGGACAACCACCGGGGTATCGACGCCGTCAAAGACTTCGCCCGCGTCGGCGGCACCCACCTGCTCGTGGTGAACAAACCCTCCTGGCACCTCGGCGTCGAGGCCGAGACCGGCGAGGACTTCCGGGCAGTCTTCGAGCGCACGATCGAAGTCGTTGACGAGGCCTCGAACGAACTCGAGGGGCGGGCCTGGCCGGTGCTGGGCGTCCATCCGGGGTTGATCTCGCGGCTGGTCGACGACCGCGGCTTTGCACCCGCGGAGGCCCGTGATCTCATGCAGGCCGGAATCGACATCGCCGCGGAGTACGTCGAATCGGGCAAGGCACTGGCGCTGAAATCCGGCCGCCCCCACTACGAGGTCGACGACGCCGTCTGGGACGCCTCGAACGCGGTCATGCGACGGGCGTTCGAACACGGGGCTGACCTCGAGTGTGCCGTCCAACTCCACGCCGAGGCCAGCGAGGACATGACCGAGGTAGCCGACTGGGCCGTCGAGGCCGGCATGCCGGCCCACAAGGTCGTCAAACACTACGCGAGCGGCCGCCTCGCGGGCCCGACGCCGAGTGTGATTTGTGACAAAGACGAACTCGAGCGTGCTGTCGAGCGCGGCGAGCCGTTCCTGATGGAGACCGACTACATCGACGATCCCGACCGGCCGGGAGCGGTGCTCGGCCCCAAGACGGTCCCCCGGCGGGTCCGGTGGCTCCTCGAGAACGGCTTCGACGAAGCGGTTCGCAACGCCCACGTCGAGACGCCAAAGCGAGTGTACGGGATCGATACGGAAGCGACGCTCGCACCCGAAGCGTGATCAGGTGCGACGGCGTCTCCCGGCGCGCTCGAGTGTGTCGTTCGGACGAGGGTCCCCCATATCAGCGACCACACGGTGCTAAACGAGGAACTAGTCGTCTCAGGCGCTGTTGCAGTCGTTTATCGAACTCTGATAGTCGCTCCGTTCGGCTAATGTAGAGAAAGGCATTTCAAGCGGCCGGTGTAGGTGTCTGTATGAGCAATCCCCCGACCGAGTTCTACTCGGAGGAACGCTGGCAGAACTGGATCGATCGTATCAAAGACGAAGACATCGATCCGGAAGACGAAGACTCGGCCCGACTCCTGTTGAACCTGCAAGACGACACGGCGATCGCGATCGCGAAGATCGTCGCCGCCTACGACGACGGGGAACTCGACGAAGAGGAAACGCTCGCGGAGATCGAAGACGTCCGCGAGATCGTTCTCAGCGAAGTCGGCATCGATGACGAGGAGAAACTGATCCTCGTCGACGGCGTCCAGACGAGTCTGGTCTGTGTTTTCTTCGCGGCAGAGGAGTACGTCGCCAACGGCCCGGCCGAAGACGGCACTGTCAGCGACTATCTCAGCGCTGCCGCCGACGCCGAGGCGGAAGAAGACCTCGATGCCGCCCTCGGATACGCAGCCCAGGCTGGCACGCTCATCATCGGCGGCCAGGAACTCGATATGACCGTCGCCGAAGACCTCGAGTACGGTCTGGTCACCGAATGGATCAACGGCCTCGACAGCCTCCAGAGCGCGATGAGTGATCCGGAAGTCGTCGAGGAAGACGAATAATCCGCGGTCGCGGGTGCGGACGTATTCTGTCGGAGAGACCGGCGTAATCGATCAGTCAGCCGTACACGGACAGTCGGCCTCGGTGTTCCCAGCCGGTCGTGATAATCCACGCTATCCGACAGGCTATTTTTCGGCGTGTGTCGTCACAGGACGTTCGAGCGACGAATCTCGGCGGCCACGCAAAGCCAACCATCGAGCGTCGAGATCGATGACTGGTATCCGCACCCCTCGAGTTCGACTATCGTCGAAACAGGGAACGACAATACCTTGTACTATCACGTCTATTGGATAGGTATGACAGCAGTCGGCATCGACGCCGTCGAGATCTGGACTGGGAACCTCAAACTTGACCTTCCCGGCACGTTCGCCCCGGAGAAGGGCGAAGACCCGGAAAAATACACGAAAGGGCTGGGTCTCAATGCCAGTTCGTTCCCCGACAGCTACGAGGACATCGTCACGATGGGGGCAAACGCCGCTCACCGCTTGATGGAGCGCAAAGGCATCGAACCCGACGATATCGGTCGCATTGACGTCGCGACCGAGAGCGCCTTCGACAACTCGAAGCCGGTTTCGACGTACGTCGCTGGCTGCTTGGAGCAGGTCTACGACGGCGACTTCCACCACGCGAACAAAGGCGAGCGGAAGTTCGCCTGTATCGCGGGGACCCAGAGTCTGGACGACGCCTGTAACTGGATCCGCGCGGGCCGCAACCGCGGCCGCTCGGCGCTGGTCATCGCGACCGACACGGCACTCTACGCCCGCGGTGACGCCGGCGAGGCGACTCAGGGTGCGGGGGCCGTCGCGATGCTCATCAGCGAGGACCCGAGCCTGGTCGAACTCTCGACCGAGCAGGGCTACGGCTCGGCCGACGAGACTGACTTCCTGAAACCCAATCAGCAGTTCCCCTCGGTCGACGGCAAACGCTCCGTGCAGGTCTATCTCGCACGCATGCGCGAGGCGCTCGAGGACTTCGAGAGCGTCGCCGGCGAGGTCCACGAGGACGACTTCGTCTACGCGCCGTTCCACACGCCGTTCCCGGGCATGGTCCGGAAGGCCGCCCTGCTGGCGTTCCGCCACGTCATTCGCGATACGCCGACCGAAGACGAGCTCGCCGAGGAGATCGGTCGCCAGCCACGTCCCGAAGCGTTCGACTCCGACGAGGAGTACCGCGACGCCCTGCGGGAGTACATGGACGCGCTCAAAGAGACTGACCGCTACGCCGAGTGGTACGACGCGACGATCGACCCGACGCTGACGATCTCCCGCAACGTGGGCAACTGGTATACTGGCTCCGTCCACGTCGCCCGCGCAAGCGCGCTCAAACACGCGCTCGAGGAGGGCCGCGACCTGACCGGCGAGAAACTGCTCGTGGGCTCCTACGGGAGCGGTGCACAGGCGGAGATCCACGCCGAGACGATTCAGGACGGTTGGGAAGACGAAATCGAGGCCCTGAACGTCGACGAGCAACTCGCCGACCGCTACGAGATGGCGTGGGAAGACTACGAGGAGATCCACGACGTCCACAACCACGAGATGGACGTCGACGTCGAGGAGTTCACGACGCCGAGCGAGGAGTTCGTCTTCGACGGCTGGGGCCGCATGGGTGAGCGGAAGTACCGGTACGTGGAATAACGGCGTTTTTGGTGTCTTCGCGAGTGTAGCGAGCGAAGGGCTGGCGAGCGCAGAGTGTGGGCGGCAGTACTGGGCCGTCAGCAACAGCTGAGTGTCTCGTTCGCGTGACTTGCTAGATACCGAGACCAACGGTGGCGAGAACGACCCTCGAGCATTTGGTACTCTGTAACGAAGGGAGTCCCTGCGGCACGCGGCCACCGTATCGGAGCGGAACAACCAGTGCGGAAACACACGAAAACCATGGATATTGCCGATATCGTCTCGGAGGAGTACGTCGAATGCACACCGGAGACGCCCGTCTCGAAACTCGTCGGGACGTTCGAAGATACTGATGTCAAAGGCGTCGTCATACGTGACGACGAGTTCGAGGGCGTCGTGACGCGAAAACAACTCGCCTCTTCACACCACAAGCCAAACGAAAAGCTTGGCTCGCTGGTCTGGCACGTGCCACACCTCGCGCCCGACGAGGACATCCGGAAGGTGGCACAGCTCATGATCGACAGCGACGCACAGTTGCTCCCGGTCTTCGAGGGCCACGAGCTACTCGGCGTCGTCACCGTCGATGGGATCGTAGAGAAAGTCAAGCCATATCTCGACGCGGCGACCGTCGCCGAGGCCTCCTCCGGTGATCTCGTCTCGCTGGACCCGACAGCGACGCTGGGGAAGGCGCTCAACACGTTCCGGGAACATCGCATCACTCACCTGCCGGTTATCGAGGACGACACGGCGGTCGGCATCCTCAGCCTCTACGACGTGGTCGGGCTGACGGTCCGCGCCGAAGTTCAGAGTCAGGGTGGCGATGCAGGCGGCACGGACTCCTTCGGCGGTGAAATCTCGTCGAGTACCGGCCGCGCTGGACGCGGCGGGTTCGGTGCCCGGGAGGGCGAAGCCGCACGGATGCTCGATCTGCCGATCAGAGACGTCATGGCATCACCGGTGCGGACGATTCGACCCGACGAGACGCTCGAGACGGCCGTCGAGGAGATGTTCGCGGCCGATGCATCGTCACTGGTCGTCACCGAGAACGGCTCTCCCTACGGCATCGTGACGAAGACCGACGTCCTCGACTCGCTCACCTGGGAGGCCGGCGGGAACCGCGGTGTCCAGATCTACGGAACCGACCTGATAGACGACATAACCTACGACGAAATCGTCGCGCAGGTCGAGAAGTTCGACGACAGGGACCACGGGATGAACGTTCTGGACGCGAAAGTCCACCTCCACGAGCACGACGAGACACGTCGCGGCCGCCCGCTCTTGCTCGCTCGTATCCGACTCTACACCGACCGAGGCCTGTATATCGCCTCCGGCGAAGGGTACGGCGCGAGTCACGCGATCAACGAAGCCAGCGACATCCTCGAGCGTCAGATCCGCGACGAGAAGACCTACGGCCGGAGCAAGAAACCCCCTGGCGAGGAGTTCTGGGAGAAGCGCTTCGGCGAGTTGCTCGAGGAGTGACCACTACTGACAGTCTCAGCGCACGACGGTCACTGGAACGGTCGCCCGTTCGACGAGCGATTTCGCGACGCTACCGAGCATCAGCCCTGCACGCTCCGATCGACCGCGGTGGCCGACGTAGATCGCGTCGAACCCCTCGTCCTCGGCGTAGTTGGTGATCTCCCTGATCGGATTGCCATAGAGGAGTTCGACATCGACGTCGTGGCCGAGGCCCGCGGCGAGGTCGGCCGCATCGTCGGTGATGTCGATCCCACGCTGTTCGGCGTCTTCGACGCTCTCGACGATCAATCGTTGGTCCTCCCAGAGCGACACGGTCGGTTCGCTGCCGCCCTCGTCATATGCGGTGGGATCGACCGCGTGGACCACTGTGATCGAGCCGCCCATCGCGTCGACGATGTCGGCGGCGTAGGCAAGGGCGTTCTCGGATTCGTCAGAGCCGTCGACGGCTACGAGTGCCTTCATGCTCTGCTATTCGTTCTCGAGCCATGTGAATCACGAGGGCGACTCTCACAGCACTGCAGCCGGCGTCGTTCGGGACTGCTGTAGCTCCGACATAGCTGATACGGTCTGCTGCCCCGCTGTCCCGGTGCAACCGGGGAGGGAAGTCGCGGGTGCACCGGAACTGACGTACAGTAGTCCGCCTGAGAGGTCATATCATCGGACTAATGTATCGGGGCGTTGCATATCTTCCCATGCCAGACAGTCCCGAGCCACCGGACTGGGCCGTCGAGCAGCCTGCCATGACCGCGCTCGCGCTGGTGAGCGTTCTTCTCGCGCTGTTCGTTCTCCTCCCGTATCTGCAGTACGTCCTCTTCGGCGTCGTGCTCGCCTACATCTTGGAGCCCGTCCAGGACCGGGTCGAGGAATACGTCAGACCGACGATCGCGGCGATCGTGGTGGTGGCGGCGACCCTGATCGTCGTATTGTTGCCGCTGCTTTACGTCGCCACGATCGCCGTCCAGCAATCGCTCCGACTCGTCCGCTCGATCAGACAGGGAGAGATCGACGTCGGGACGATCGAGTCAGTCCTCGAGACCAACGGGTACGCGGTCGATCTCGTCTCCCTGTACGAATCGAACCAAGACCGGATCGCGACGGGCATCCAGCAAGTCACAACGGGGGCGATCGATCTCGCCGGAAGCCTGCCCGGGATCTTCATCGGCATCACGATCACGCTGTTCGTCCTCTTTGCGCTGTTGCGAGACGGGAACCGATTCGTCGCGTGGCTCGAGTGGGTGTTACCCGTCGACGACGAGGTGCTGGCAGAACTCCGAACGGGGCTGGATCGGCTCATGTGGGCTTCTGTCGTCGGGAACGTCGCCGTCGCGGCCATTCAGGCGGTGATGCTCGGCGTCGGACTGGCAGTCGCCGGCGTCCCCGCGGTCGTCTTTCTGACCGTCGCGACGTTCGTCCTGACGCTGCTCCCGCTGGTCGGTGCGTTCGGGATCTGGATCCCGGTCGCGGCCTATCTGGTCGCGATGGGACGACCGACCGCCAGCGTGGCGATCGTCGTCTACGGACTGCTCGTCACGTTCTCGGATTCGTACCTTCGGCCCGCGCTGATCGGCCGAACCGGTGCCTTCAACTCCGCGATCATCGTCGTCGGTATTTTCGGCGGCCTCGTCGTCTTCGGGGCCGTCGGCCTCTTTATCGGTCCCGTCGTCCTCGGCGGCGCGAAACTCGTTCTCGATAGTTTCGCTCGCGTGCATACCGGCGAGTCGGTCGCCGACGACACACTCGAGCACAGCGGAGCCGATACGGACGTTGATACCGACGCCGATGGGTGACCGCTTGCTGCACACCCGGTCGGACAGTCGACCGGCCGGTCCCTCACCGCGAGCGGCGGCCCGGCGTTCGTCGCCGACGCGAGAGAGGCCCAAACGAGTGCGTTCATTACCCCCTGTCCGCTAGAAGTGCGTATCGTGTCTCGGATCGAACGCCGCACTCGACGGCGCGAGGGGACGACCTGCCCGATCGACCGAGACCACCCCTAGTCATGCACGGATCACACACGACGGGGAGTCCGTACGCTCCCCACACGGCAGAGGACCGCACGGCGATGCTCGAGGCGGTCGATGCGGAGACGGTCGAGGATCTCTTCGACATTCCGGACGACATCAAGTTCGACGGCCAGTTCGACATCGACGCGCGAACGGAACGGGAGACGCGACGGCTGGTTCGCTCGGTGCTTGGTCGCAACGACGACCGCACCGAGTTGCTCGGGCGCGGCCACTACGGCTACTACATTCCGTCGCTGGTCGATCACCTCGCGGACCGGTCGGAGTTTCTCACTTCGTACACGCAGTATCAGCCCGAAATCTCGCAGGGATACCTACAGGCCTTGTTCGAGTACCAGTCGCTACTGGTCGAGTTGACCGGCCTCGAGATCGCGAACTGCTCGATCTACGACGCGGCGACGGCACTCGGCGAGGCAGCCACGCTGGCCGATCGCGTCCGCGACACCACTGGTCACCGTGTGCTCGTGCCCGAACTGCTGCGCGAGGAACGAAAGAGTACGCTCGAAAACTACGTCGCCGGCACTGACCTCGTCGTCGAGACGTACCCGGCCGACGACGGAAACGTCGATCTCGCGGGGCTCGAGGCGGCCGTCGACGAGGAGGTCGTGATGGTCTACGCCGAGACCCCGACCGTCCGCGGGACGATCGAAGAACGGCTGGACGCGATCGGCGAACTCGCTGCGGACGCCGACGCCTTCTTCGTGCTCGGCTCGGACCCGATCGCGCTCTCCATGCTCGAGCGTCCCGCCGATGTCGGTGCGGACGTCGTCGTCGGCGACGCGAGCGTGCTGGGTCTCCCGACGAGCTACGGGATGGGACTGGGCCTGTTTGCCACCAGCGAGGACTACCTTCGGCAGGTTCCCGGTCGACTGGTCGGGGTCAGCGAGGACGCGACCGACCGCCGGGCGTTTACGCTCACGCTCCAGACGCGCGAACAGCACATCCGCCGCGAGCGCGCGACGAGTAACATCTGTACGAATCAGGCCTGGGTCGCGCTTCGAACGGCGATCCACGCCGCCGTCCTCGGGCCGAGCGGGATGGTCGAGTTCGCAAAGCGCGCCGTCACGCGTGCGGAGGACCTCGCGGAGCGCGTCGACGACATCGTCGGCGTGCAAGCGCCAGTCCACGACCGCCGCCACTTCCGGGAGTTCGTCGCCCGCGTCGATCAGCCCGCAAGCGCCGTTGCCGACGACCTCGAACAACTGGGCTTTGCGGTCCACGTCGTCGGTGATCACGAGATCCAGCTCTGTGTCGCCGGCGTCCCCGACGCGGAACTCGATCGGTTCGTCGCCGCGCTCGAGGAGGTGGCACGATGAGCGACGACGGAGCCGACCGCGACACTACACCCGCACAGTCGCGCTACGATCAGGCCCGCTACGTCGAGAACGGCGAGTACGAACCGCTGCTTTCGGAGAAGGACCTGACGCGAGTCGACATCGGCAGCGGAGACGACGGCGACAGCGGCGATGGAGAGACGACCGACTCGCCGCTGCCCGACGAGCTGACGCGCGATTCCCTCGAGTTACCGGAACTCTCTGAACCCGAACTGGCGCGCCACTACACGCGGCTCTCCCAGATGATCTACGGGATCGACAGCGGTCCCTACCCGCTGGGGTCGTGTACGATGAAGTATAACCCCAAGTTCACGGAGGACGTGGCCGCGCTCCCATCGGCGGCCGTCCATCCCGACCGCTCCGAGGAGTCCGTGCAGGGCACCCTCGAGCTACTCTACCGGCTGCAGGATTACCTGGGCCGTATCGGCGGCATGGACGCAGTGACCCTCCAGCCGCCTGCGGGCGCGGCCGGCGAGTTCGTCGGCATCCGCGTCGCCGCAGCCTACCACGAACACAACGGCGAGGGCCACCGTAACGAAGTCATCGTTCCCGAGAGCGCCCACGGCACCAACTTCGCGAGCGCCGCTCTGGGTGGCTACGACGTCGTCTCTCTGCCCAGCGACGACGAGGGCCGGGTCGACCTCGAGGCGCTCGAGGCCGCGCTCTCGGAGAACACCGCGGCGCTCATGCTGACCAATCCGAACACGCTCGGGCTCTTCGAGCGCGACATCACTGAGATCGCAGAGATGGTCCACGACGTCGGCGGCTTGCTCTACTACGACGGGGCGAACCTCAATGCTCTGCTCGGCCGCGCACGACCGGGCGACATGGGCTTCGACGTGATGCACTACAACGTCCACAAAACGTTCGCGACACCCCACGGCGGTGGCGGGCCGGGTGCAGGTCCGGTCGGCGTCGTCGACGAGCTAGCTCCGTTCCTCCCTGCGCCACGCGTTCGCGAGCGCGACGCGGACTCGAAAGCAGGTGAGTCGGTGTACGAACGCTTCGATCCCGAGCACACCATCGGCAAGGTCCACGGGTTCGACGGCAACTGGCTGGTCCTCGTCAAGACCTTCGCCTACATCGCCCGTCTCGGCGATGGGGGTCTCCTGGATGCAAGCGCGAGCGCGGTGCTCAACGCGAACTATCTCGCCGAGGGGATCGACTACGAGATCCCCTACGGGCCGTTCCACCACGAGTTCGTCGCCAGCGCCGGCGAGCAAGACGCCGCCGACGTGGCGAAACGGATGCTCGACTACGGCGTCCACCCGCCGACGACCAAGTGGCCCGAGATCGTCCCCGAGGCGCTGATGACCGAGCCCACCGAGATCGAGAGCAAAGACACCCTGGATCGACTTGCCGCCGCGTTCAACGCCGTCGCCGACGAGGACGACGACACGCTCGAGGCCGCGCCGGAACGGACCACCGCACGCCGGATCGACCAGACCAGCGCGGCGCGGAATCCGCGGCTGTCGTGGCAGGCGCTCGAAAACGATTCGTAGCTGCTAGACTGCGAGGACAGACCGAACGACAGTCTCGAGAACGAGAGCGAAAACGGATCTCGGATTATGCGGTACTCGAGTCGACGGCGGTCCCGTTGTCGCCGATGCGAACGAAGCCGTAGTCACAGTCCGGGCAGTGCCACTTGACCTTCTCGCCGAGGTGCAGCGTCGTGCTGGCGGCGCGGTAAAACGTCTTCTCCTCCCCGCAGTTGGGACACTCGTGGTCGAGTTCCAGAGCCATGGCCGGTGGTAGCCAGCGAAGCGAGTTTAACGTACTGGTTCCGGCGGGGTTCGCGCCCGGCGCTCGAGCGGCCAACCGGCGACAGCGGCGGTGACACGAAAGTTAAGTGCCCGCCATCCGTCGGTCCAGCCATGTCGATCTACACCGGTCGCGGCGACGAAGGGGAGACCGACCTCCGAGATATGACCCGCGTCTCGAAGGCCAGCGCCCGCATCGAAGCGTACGGGACCGTCGACGAACTCAACGCACTGATCGGGACGATCCGGCCGACCGACCACGACGACATCAACGAGAAGTTGGCGACGATCCAGAACCACCTCCACGTCGTCCAGGCGGACTTCGCAAATCCCGACCCCGACGAGGACGACCCCGCGATCCGCCCTGACCACGTCGAGACCGTCGAGGACTGGATCGACACGTACGACGAGGAACTCGAGCCGCTGACCTCCTTTATTCTCCCGACCGGCAGCGACCCTGGCGCGGCGCTCCACCACGCCCGCACGGTCTGTCGACGCGCGGAGCGACGCGCGGTCGCACTCGCCACCGAAGAGGAGATCAACGAGGACGCAGTCCAGTACCTCAATCGACTTTCGGACGGGTTGTTTACGCTGGCTCGAGTCGTCAACGCACGTGACGGCGAACCGGAAGACGCACCGGACTACTAGACATCATCCAAGTAGTGGTTCCACACTGGGAACAGCGATTCGTTGCCGATTCTAGAAGAGACCGACGTTGAGCGCGTAGCCCCACGGCTCGCCAGCAAGGACCAGCACGAACAGGGATGCACCCAGCAGTTGGACGTTCTTGAGGAAGTGGGTCAGTTCGTCTTGCTGCTGGTCGTCTGGCACTGCCCAGAAGTCGTGCATGAACGGCGTCACGACGAGGAAGAACACGACCAACATCCCGGCTGCGACGACGGTGTACGCACCGAAAACGATGCTGAGCCCACCGAGGACGAGCATGACACCCGACGCGACGACGCCGAACCGTGCCGCAGGGACGCCTTTCGCTTCCGCATAGCCGGCCATTGCGTCCGTCTCCATGAAGTGGTTCAGTCCCTGAAAGACGAGTAGGCCACCGAAAAGCAGCCGTCCGACGAGCAAGAGGGCCGCACCGACACCGCTTTCGAACGCCATCAGTCGCTCACCTCAGTCAGCGTCGCGATCGCTTGGTGTACCCGATTCCGTACTGTGAATCGAATCTGTGGTTGTATCACGTTAGCTGGTTCGTATCCGAACCACATATATGCTCGCTAACATCCGTGTCACCGGGTGTACGGCGCGTTATCAGTAGATTCGGGTGTTATCGAAGCGAGACGAAACGGGGTGTCTGTGACCTCTCTCGGTGGACTGATGGCCTCGCGTCACACCCCTCGTCAGCTCGCCCACCAATTCTGTTGTCCGCGGAAAAACTATATTCTCACCTCGCCTCCCTACGACAGCATATCACATGAACAAGCACTTCCACGACAGCCTGTACTACCTGCAGCGAGCTGCCACCCACGCCCGACTCGGCGCAGCCGACTACCGAGCACGGCTCACGGATTGGGTTCGCGCTCGGCTCGGCCGCGAGCCAGTTCACGACCCCAGCCGCGTCAACCGGGTCCGTAAAGACGTACGCGCACTCGAGCATCGCGCCGAAACGCGCGTTCGGAAGACAGTCAGGGGCGCACGTAATCGTGTGAAGCGGTGACGCTCGAGCGAGCGTGCGGCGATCGATGAAAGGAAGTCTTAAGTCGAACGCACGGGAACGCTTTCGTGCGGGTTGGTGATCTAGTCCGGTTATGATACCTCCTTCACACGGAGGAAGTCGGCAGTTCAAATCTGCCCCAACCCATCAACTTCTTGACTGAAGCTGAGTGAGTGTTTTTCCCGACTTTACGGGTTCTACCGACAGAATCGCTGGAAACCTGTTGGTAAAGCCAGCTACCAATCCAACAAGTATCTTGTCGGCCCCGGTGCAGTGTCACGATCTCGCGCAAAGGAAACAGGCACTTGATAATAAATCTACCCCTCCTCACAGATTTCCGGAGCACACTGTCCGTGGCGACAAATCTGGGCTCCCCGATGACTATCCATGATGTTGTGCGCCAACAGCGATCTTGGTGCGCGCGCAAGATACTCAATTCATCTCTAACAGTAGATCGTTGATGAAATATAGGAGTAGTTAGATTAGTTTCCTCATGGATAATGAGTTTCTAGCGAAGACTCTAAAACGGATATTTGACGAATCTCAAGAGGCTCAAAATCGTGGTGATGCAGAAGTAGTTGGGGTAACATTAGTAGACGAGTTCAACAATCTTCTTGAATTATACCAATCCCAGTATAAACAAAATGAAGTTATACAAAATATAGATCCCATTAGTGTAGACGGATGGGGTGTCGAAAGAGTCCATCCAAAATTTGTACAGAAAATAAAACAGAACTGTCTAAAGATAGCTGATATACTAGAACTTGACACGAGTGATTTCCGTGAACCATCTACGTCCGAGAGTTTTACCACTATTCATTTTGAAGCAAACCAGCAGGTGGAGCAATCCGTATCGGTAGAGAACATCATCGAGATGATCAACCATCAGATGATGCCTGATGACGATAAAGAGGATCTCAAGGCCGTTGTCAACGAATTCACTGAAGAAATTGAGAAGAAAAATCCAGATAAATCTAAGCTAGAACAACTCCTCAATACGGCTCGAGAATATCAGCCACAAATTGCTCTTCAACTTGGTGCAGTTGGACTTGATCACGGTGTCGATGTTCTGCTAGGTTCGCTATGAAATATCTATTTTGACATGAGATTCAGAGTAGTTAGTTAAAGATCTTGATAAGTGGGCAAAGTGGTGGGGTATGAGGCAAAACAGTGCTATCAACATTTACGTTACATCCGCCAAATAATTCATATGCACTGATTAGTAATTGGAGAACACATGTCTTTAGAAGAGGAGACAATTAATAATCAAACATTTTGTAGGGAATGTGGTGAATCAATCGAAGCGAAATCAAAGTTCTGTCCTCAGTGTGGGGCAAATCAGAACCCTACCACGGCGAGTTCAGAAGAAACGGAAAGTGGATTGTTCTCTTCACTGAATAAATACGAACTGATTGTCTTGGCAGGCTCTGCATTTATGTTTGCAGCGGTACCTCTGCCATGGGCAACAAATCCTCTTGCATCTGCAACAGGCGTTGAAGTCGGATACGGATATTTGACGCTAATCGGTTCAATTATTATTGCTCCAATGATAATCCTTGATGTTGTTCATAATGCTCAAGGAGCAATTTCCTTTGCTATAGGAGTTATAATTATTTTTGCGACATTCTTATTTATTGGAAATGTTCTCGACACTACAAACTTGTATATTGGATTTGGATGTCTCTTAGCTTTAATTGGAGCAATAATGGTTACTGGAGCAGGATTGCGACTCGACGGTATCGCAAGGAGTGAAGTAGAACCCTAAAACCTCTGTGTCAACTCTCTTTGAGACTGACAGGATACCCTCGATCACCATCCCACTGGTGATGTCATCGGGCTCGAAACTGCGACAGAAATCTTAACCAACAACAATCGTACTCCAATACGAATTGTTGGTTAAGATCGAAATCGATCACTCGATGTCGTCGCGTTCGAACTCGAGTGACTCCTCGTCGTGGAGGGCGTTGATTAGCTGCTCGATCTTATCCCGGATTTCACCGTGACGTTCGTCGAGTTGATCCTGAATTTCACGCAACTCCGCAGTGAGCTCATCAAACTGTTCGTCGATATCACCAGAGAGCCCACGATCAGTGCTGTCTTCTTCGTTACCAAAAGCCCACGCGAAGACAGTATCGAGCTTCTGATGAATTTCTATGTGTTCTTTGTCTAATTCTTCTTGTTCTTTCTCGAGCGCACTCAGCTGGCTCTCAACCTCATTGATTCGTCTCTTGAGACTCCGATAGATGATCCCGATTAGAGCGGTAATCACTCCAAAGGTGAGAGCGATAGTCGTGTCCACCAAACCAACAGGGAGAGAAACTTCCGACATAAATAGCGACAGAAAACAGTACTCCTGTCAGAGGACGCTCCGTGTCCTCCGAACCTCACGCTTCGCGAGCACGAGCTCGGTGTCGATCCGCCCTGAAATATCGAAGTCGAGGGAGAGTGTCCCTCCACTCCCGAGGGAGTACTGGATTTCCTCTAACTGGCCGTAGTTATCCTGGTACTGGGCTCCAGTGATCTCTGCTGCAGAGCCACCGTTAGACATCGACGTGTACGGGGCAGTTGCAGCACCACTGTTGATGGCTACGGTAGTATCAGAGTTGTCGTCGAAACGGTAGTAGACACCACAGGCGTCGATGTTGGTTTCAGTTTTGGTGAGATCCTCGAACATGTGCTCGAAAATCCACTGATCCGACTGGACTCCACTAGCAGACGTCCAGATCCGAACGTCATCAATCCCACCGACGAAGTTGTTGGATCCACTCATATCGGCACCAAGACGGTTTTCTTTGTACTGCCCGTGCGGTTGATCGGTTACGTATCCATTTGTGTTAGACTCCCACACAACCTGTCCATTGACGAGGATTTTCCGATAATCGAGACTAGATCCAAACTTAATCGACAACCGCTGCGCGAAGTCGTTCTCGATGACGTTAGATTCAGTTCTAGTCCGGTAGCTTTGATCAGGATCGTAGATTTCGACACTACCATCACCGTAGAGTCGGATTTCGCAGTTCGATGAACCCTCATCACCGAAGTTGTGGATCACGTAGTAGCTTGAGTCAGCTAGTGGACCTACCAGTTAATTCGTACCCAGTAGCTCTCCCTGTGTGACCACCGCTACCGGAGGTAAATCTGGGCTGCGCAGTCAAAACAGGCTTCGGG
>Ga0207733_100347_pt1 | contig 34487 bp, 34 predicted proteins | sample A23P3SouthBayCA_FD_187735 | JGI IMG/M metagenome (GOLD analysis project Ga0207733, IMG submission 187735) | Aerobic enrichment media microbial communities from Eden Landing Ponds, California, USA - A23 P3 (SPAdes) | ecosystem: Environmental > Aquatic > Marine > Unclassified | place: Emeryville... | reverse complement strand
CGTCCGGATCGGGGGCGGTCTCCGGGGCGGTCGCCGCCGTCGTCTCGTCGGCGGTGGCCGGTTCGTCGGTCGAGTCGGCCGCGTCCGGTTCCTCGCCGCTTGCCCCGTCGGCGTCCGCTTCGTCTCCAACCGTCTCCGCCTCGTTCGCGGCCGTCTCCGCCTCGTCCGCGGCCGCGTCAGGTTCGGGTTCGGGTTCGGGGATCTCCTCGCCGGTGAGTTGGCTCGCCAGTCCGCGATAGGCCGCGGCGGCCTCGCTCGTCGGCGCGTACAGCGTCACAGGTTCCCCGGCCGCGAGGGCGGCCGTCACCGCGTCGTCCTCGGGGATCCGCGCGAGGACCGGCAGGTCGAGTTCCTGCCGGACGAGGTCCTCGTCGGCGCCATCGGGGCCGACGCGGGTGAGGATCACGCCGAGTGGCTGGCCGCCGAGGCGGTTCGCCACGTGCCGGGTCCGGGCCGCGTTCTGGAGAGCCGTCCGGTCGGGCGTCGAGACGAGGAACACGGCGTCGGCCAGGGCCAGCGGCAGGACACTGTCGTGGCTGAGGCCGGCGCCGGTGTCGAGGACGACGTAGTCGTAGTCATCGAGCGCCTCGACGACCTCGCGCAGGCCCGCCGGGTCGCCGTTGGCGAAGGCCGTCATCGCCTGGCTCCCCGGGACGACGTCGACCCCGGCGGGGCCGGCGTGGATCGCCTCGCGGGCGTCTGCGTCGTCCGAGAGGACGTCGTGGAGGTTCGGATCGGTGCCGTCGACGTCCAACAGCCCGGCCAGGTCGGGCATCCCGAGGTCGCCGTCGACGACCACGACCTCGAATCCGGCCTCGGCGAGCACCGCGCCCAGTGTCGCGGCGGTGGTGGTCTTACCCACGCCACCTTTGCCGCTCGCCACTGCGTACACCGTTGCCATGATTAATTGGTAGTGGTGTAGATGGGTACATAAAGGTAGGCCCGGGCTACGACGACGGGACGCGCCAGCGGGGCGGGGAGGCTCCAGCGACCGACCGTGGCCGTGGCGACCGGGACGGCGGCGTCGAAACGGCTTTAGGTCAGCCAGGGAAACGCCCGTCTATGCATCCGGTCCCCACCCAGCTCGGCGGCGTCGTCGACTACGTCGCCCGGGAGCCGGTCCTCGCGGGACTCATGATCGTCATTCTCCTCTTTGTCTTCGGCGCGTACCTGTTCATGCGCCGGACGGTGATGAACATGCGTCAGGGGTACGACGAGAGCTACCGAGACCGGTAACATGTGGGACCCACAGCCTCCCGGAGTTGCGGCGGGGTCGGCGCTCACCGTCCGATCGGGTGGCCGACCGTGGTAGGGATCGCGACGCTCGCCACGTTCGTCGTCGCCGGCCTGGCGAGTCTGTTCATGGCGTGGGCGATCGGCGCGGGCTCCTCGGGGTCGACGCCGTTTGCTCCCGCGGTCGGCGCCAACGCCATTTCGGTGATGCGGGCGGGCTTCCTCGTGGGAATCCTCGGCTTCTCGGGGGCGATCCTCCAGGGAGCGAACGTCACGGAAGCGGTCGGCACGTCGCTGATCGACGGCGTGGCGCTGACGGCGACGGCCGCGACCGTTGGGCTGCTCGTCGCCGCCGCGCTCGTGGCGCTTGGCGTGTTCGCCGGCTACCCCATCGCGACCGCCTTCACCGTCACCGGGGCGGTCGTCGGCGTCGGCCTCGCGCTCGGCGGCGACCCCGCGTGGGCGAAGTACCGCGAGATCGTCACGCTGTGGGTCGCCACGCCCTTCGTCGGCGGCGGCATCGCCTACGCCACCGCGCGGACGCTGCGCGACGAGCGCGTCCCCGAGACGACCGCGGTGCCAGTGCTCGCCGGCCTCGTCGGCGCGCTGATCGCGAACATCGAGTTCGCCGTCCTCGGGGGCGGGGGCGAGCCGGGGTCGATCGCCGGTTCGCTCGGCGGCTCCATCCCCGGGTCGGTGGGGGAGATGCCGGTGGGGGCGCTCGCGGCGACGGTCGCTCTCGCCCTCGCGGTCGCGCTGGTCCAGTACCGGGGGATGGTCCGCGACGCGGCCGCCGCCCAGCGACGGTTCCTGCTCGCGCTCGGCGGGCTCGTGGCCTTCTCGGCGGGCGGCAGCCAGGTCGGGCTGGCGATCGGGCCGCTCGTTCCGCTGTTGGAGGAAGTGACCGTCCCACTGCTCGGCCTGCTCGTCGGTGGGGGAATCGGCCTGCTGGCCGGATCCTGGACCGGCGCCCCCCGGATGATCAAGGCGCTCTCACAGGACTACTCGGCGCTCGGCCCCCGGCGGTCGATCGCGGCCATGATCCCCTCCTTCGCGATCGCCCAGGCCGCGGTCGCCTTCGGCATCCCCGTCTCGTTCAACGAGATCATCGTCAGCGCGATCATCGGCTCCGGCTACGCGGCCGGCGGCAGCGGCGTCAGCCGTGAGAAGATGGCCAAGACCGTCCTCGCCTGGATCGGCTCGCTCGCGCTCTCCTTGCTCGTGAGCTACGGGCTGTTCGTCGCCGTCGACGCCGTCCTCTGATTCAGGAAAAATGCCTGCGAGGGAATGGTCCGACTAGCTCTCGACCGGCGCCTCGTCGGCGCTCTCCTCGGAGTCGACTTCGGGGACGGTGAGCCGGGCCTTCATGATGCGGGTGTTGTCGACGCGCTCGATCCGGATGGTGAGGCCGTCGTACTCGATCTCCTCGCCCTCCTCGACGAGTCGCCCCACGCGGTTGAAGATGAAGCCGGCCAGGGTCTCGAACTCCTCGCCCTCCGGCAGGTCGAGGCCGAGTTCCTCGTTGACCTCGTCGATGTTGACCTCGCCCTGGACGACGCAGGTCCGGTCGTCGAGCCGCTCGAACGGCTCCTCCTCGTCGCCCTCCAGAATGTCGCCGACGATCTCCTCGACCATGTCCTCTAACGTGATCAGCCCCTCGGTAGTGCCGAACTCGTCGATGACGATCACCATCTGCATCCGCTCGGACTGGATCTCCTGGAGCAGTTCGTCGACGTTCTTGGATTCGGGGACGTGGAGGGTGGGCTGGACGATGTCGGCGAGCCGACCGTCTCCCTCCCCGTAGTACTCCTCGCGAACGAGGTCACGGATGTTGACGATCCCGATGACGTTGTCGAGGTTCCCGTCGTAGACGGGGATCCGCTCGTGGTCGGCCTGGACGCAGGTCTCGATGGCCTCGTCGATCGTGGCGTCCTTCGGGACGGCGGTCACGTCGAGCCGGGGGGTCATCACCTCCTTGGCGATGGTGCTGTTGAAGCGGAAGATCCGCTGGAGCATCTCCCGTTCCTCCTCTTCGATGACGCCCTCCTGCTCGCCGGTCTGGATGATGTTCTGGATCTCGTCGCGGGTGACGTACGTGCTCTCGATCGCGGCCTCGCCGCCGGTCGCACGGTTGATGATCCGCGTGAGGTGATCGAAGACGACGATCAACGGCAACAGCAGGTACTCCGAGAGCTTCAGCGGCCGGGCGATCCGCAGCGACCACGACTCGGTGTTCTCGACGGCGTAGGACTTCGGCGCCGACTCGCCAAAGAGGAGGACGAGCGCGGTGACGCCGAAGGTGGCGACGACGACCGCCGCGCCCTGGTCGAGATACAGCGCGAGCAGCCCCGTCGCGATGGAGGACATCGCGATGTTGACGAGGTTGTTGCCGACGAGGATCGTCACCAGCAGCCGGTGGGGGTTCTCTTTCAGTTTCTTGACCAGGTCGGCGCCTGGCACCCCGTCGTCGACCATCGAGTCGACGCGGTGTTTCGCCAGCGAGAACATCGCGATCTCCGAGGAGGAGAAAAACGCCGACAGGCCGATGAGGACGACGATCGCGACCCCGCCGACGATCGTGATCGTCGTCCGGTCGGCCGGATCGAGCCCGGTGGCCTGTAGCGGCACGCGCCCGAGGACCGCCGGCCACGACGGGATGGTTCCGGCCGACGGCACGGCGGCGAACACGCTCGCGAGTTGCGGCGACAAACCCATGGACTACGTATCTTTGAGCGGCACCGGAATTAAGCGTTCCCCCCGCGAGCCGGCCGCCGCGGGTCGTTCCGTCGACGGCTACCCATCGACGCGCGGGGCGTCGCGGCTGTGTGCGGAAGCTACCGTGAGCGAAGGGCTTAGGCGCGCGAGGGCCCAACTGACGTCCATGTTGGACCCGGACATCACGTTGTATCGCCTGCACGCCTGTCCGTTCTGCGAGCGGGTCGTGCGGGCGCTCGACGCACACGGGCTGGAGTACCGGTCGCGGTTCGTCGAACCGCTGCATTCGGACCGCGACGTGGTCAAACGAATCAGCGGCAAGCGGACGGTCCCCGCCATCGTCGACGAGAACACCGGCGTGACGATGTCCGAGTCCGCGAACATCGTCGAGTACGTCGAGCGAACGTACGGGGGTGACGGGGCGTGAGCATGGATCTTGGCTTCGAGGTCGTCTCGCTCGGCCCGGCCGACCACGTCGAGGAGGGCGAGCAAGCCCCCGAGTTCACCCGGCCGCTCGTCGACGACGAGCACTGGGAGAACGTGTCGCTGTCGGAGCTGACCGACGAGGGGCCGGTGCTTCTGGTCTTTCACCCGATGGCGGGGAGCTTCCCCACGACGTACATCTGGCAGGAACTCGTAGAGCGTGGCCTGGAGGAGGTCCTCACGGTCGTCGGGGTGACGAGTTCCGATCCCTACGCCCAGAAGCGGCTGGTCGAGGCCCGCGACATGGAGTTCCGGCTGTTCGCCGATCCCGCCAACGACGTCGCGCGCTCGTACGGCATCGAACACGACCTCGACGGGATGGCCGGGATCAGCGAACCCCGGATCGCCACCTTCCTGCTCGACACCGACCGCGTCGTCCGGGACGCCTGGGTGTCCGAGGAGTGGCCCGAATTCCCGCCGTACGACGACGTCGAGGCCGCCGCCCGCGACCTGGCCGACTGATCGTATGCAGGAACACGCTCCAGACGTCGACGGCGAACCCCCGCTCGTGACCGACGGCGGCCGCCCCGCTGGCGACATCGAGCGGGCGGCGGCGGCCGTGGCCCGCGGCGACCCGGTCGTCTACCCGACCGAGACGGTGTACGGACTGGGCGCCGACGCCACCGATGCCGACGCCGTCGAGTCGGTGTTCGAGTTGAAGCAACGGGACCGCGACGAACCCCTCTCCCTTGGCGTGCCGAGCGTCGACGCCGCGTTCGCCCACGCCCGCCCCTCACCGCTGGCCGAGCGGTTCATGCGTGCCTTCCTCCCGGGCCCGGTGACGGTGGTCGTCGAGCGCCGCGAGGGGCTCCCGGACGCGCTGACGGCCGGCCGCGACCGCGTCGGCATCCGGGTGCCCGACCACGACGTTGCCCTCGCCTTCCTCGACGCGGCCGAACGCCCGGTGACAGCCACCTCGGCGAACGTGAGCGGACGCCCGAGCGTCACCGACCCCGCCGACCTCGACGACGCGATCCGCGACGGGGTCGCGGCCGTCCTCGACGGCGGGACGACCGGTGGCACCGGCAGCACCGTCGTCGACCCCGAGCGGAACGTGATCCACCGCCGCGGCGCCATGGCCGGCGCGGTCGAGGCGTGGCTCGACGAACAGAGCGGCTGACGGTCGCAGTCGTCCACTCGGCAGCGACGTCCGCTACACCCCCAGCAACGACCGTAGCGTCCGGGTCCGGACGCCACACTGGTCGCGGTAGGCACACCCCTCACAGCGCGCGTCGTGGCGGCGAGCCGGCGGCCCGTCGAGTTCCCGCACCGTCCGGAGCGCCCGGCGATAGGCCGCCTTGTGGCGCGTGGTCAGCCGGACCGTCCGGACGACGCCGACGGTCGGATACTCGACGAGCGCCCGCGGGATCGACCGCTCGCGCTCCCAGGAGAGCGCCTTCGCCGTTGCGACCGCCCGGACCGCCTGGGGCTCCCACACGCCGCGCTCCGGCGGCGTTCCCGGAGAGATCACGGACGGGATCGGCGAGTCGCCGCCGAGGAGTTTGTGCGCGACGCCGTGACAGTCCTTGCCGGCGAGCCGGACTCCCCGGTCGTCCGGGTCGGACAGTGCCGCCCAGTCCGGCCGGTCGGCCAGCCGGTCGAGCGCCCGGCGGTAGGCGTCAGGGTCGGGGTCGATCGGCAGGTCGGCCAGGACGCGGTCCGGAGCGGTCCTGAGTTCGGGGTAGCGAAAGGCCAGCTCGCGCCGCTCGGCGACGTCCTCGGGCGGGCCGCGGTCGTCGTCGCGACGCGCATACCAGAGCTGCCGGGGGCAGTACGCCGCTCGTGTGAGGTCGCTGAACGTTATCGTCACGGACGAGGGTGGCCCCGTCATCGGCTTTCAATCCTCGCCGGCGTCCGAGAGACGGCCAGGGCGCGACGGCACGGCGGACGACTTATGCGGGCGACGGCCCACCGTCGGACACGTGTACCGGCCGGCCATCCGAGCCCCTTCGAGGACTGCACTCCGGGTCGCCGTCGTCGCCCTGGTCCTCGTCACCGCCGGCTGTGCCGGCTCCGGCGGCACCGGGACGGCGACGACCGACGCGCCGCTACCGGCGGAGGGGACGGCGGCCGCCGGCGACGACGGGCGGGCCACGTCCTGGACGGTGACGGTCACCCGCGTCGTCGACGGCGACACGATGGCGGTGCGGTTCGCGAACGGTTACACCGACCGGATTCGGCTGCTCGGCGTGGACACGCCCGAACTCCGGGGCGACACCGACGTCGAGGAGTTCGAGGGGGTCTCGGCTACAGCCGCCGGCGAGCGGTGGCTGGCCCGGTGGGGTGAGGCGGCGACGGCGTTCGCGACCGCCGAACTGGCGGGCCGCGACGTCGAAATCGCGACCGATCCGGCCGCGGATCGGCGCGACCGCTACGGCCGGCTGCTGGTGTACGTCGCCGTCGACGGCGAGTCGTTCAACGAGCGGCTGCTCCGGGAGGGGTACGCCCGCGCGTACGACACCACCTTCTCCCGTCGGGAGGCGTACCTGGCCACAGCGCAGGAGGCCCGCGAACGCCGCGCCGGCCTCTGGGCGGCGCTGGCCGACGACTGGACGCCCGTCCCGGCGACGACCGGGGACGGCGAGGACGCGGGCACTGCCCCGCCGCCGGCGACGCTGCCGACCGCAGAGGGCGACGCGGGGCTCGTCGTCGCCGAGGTCCACGCCGACGCCGCCGGCGACGACCGCGACAACCTCGCCGACGAGTACGTCGTCTTCGAGAACCAGGGCGACGGGCCGCTCGATCTGAGCGGGTGGCGCGTCGTCGACGAGGCCGGACACGGCTACACGTTCCCCGGGAACACCACCCTCGGACCGGGCGACCGGCTGACGCTGTACACCGGGAGCGGGAGCGACGCCGAGGGCGAGCGCTACTGGGGGGCGTCCGGGCCAGTCTGGAACAACGACGGCGACACCGTGTGGGTGCTCCGCGACGGACGGGTCGTGGCCGAGCGGTCGTACTGAACGGCGGGCGACGTTTCGTGGGCCCCTGGTCGCCACGGGAACCACCGTCCCCACCGGGACGATCAACGCGTTTATATCGACGTACTGGCTCTACCCCACAACGACGAAACCGTTCGATAGACGGGTGGAGTCCCGGGATTCACATGAAGCTACTCTCCGCCAACGTCGGGTATTTGCTCGACTACGACGGCTCGCTGTCGGACTACGTTCGCAGCCCCCATCGGGCGCTTCTCGGCGGCGAGGCGGCCGAGCGCCGGGCGCTCGACCGGCTCGTCGACGTGCTACTCGAAGAGCGTCCCGACGTCGTCTGCCTGCTGGAGGTCGACGGCGGTTCCTACCGGACGGCGACCACCGGCCAGGTCGAGACGATGGCGATCGAGCTCGCAGAGCGGGGACTGGACTACCGGCCCCGAACGGACCCGAAGTACGGCGAGGACGGCCTGCTGGTGAACCTTCCGGCGCTCGGAAACCTCTCGAACGGGCTGTTACTTCGGGACGGGCATCCGGCGCGGGCCCACTACCTCGACACCGGGCCAAAGCGGCTGGTCACCGAGGTCGAACTCGCCGAGGGCCTCTCGCTGTTCGCCGTCCACCTGGCGATGCGGCGGTCGACCCGCGAACGGCAACTCGACGAGATCGCCGCCCTCGTGGCCGACCGCGAGCGGGCGATCGTCTGTGGCGACTTCAACGCCTACGACGGCCACGCCGAACTCGACGCCTTCTGCGAGCGGACCGGTCTCGTGTTGCACGATCCGGGCGAGACGGTCCCGCCGCGGCCGCTCGACTTCGTCGTCACCGAGACCCGGACGCTCGATCTGTTTCTGGCCTCGCCGGACGTCGTCGTCTCCCGCTGTGAATCCCTCGACGTGCAGGTGTCGGACCACCGCCCGATCGTGCTCGAATTCGACGCGTAGGCGTCGCCGCTGATCGGTGGACACATACGGAGATGGGTACTACCGCCGTGCATGGTCGACTGGCGCGATCGTGCCGGCGAGGTGACGACGCTGCCGAACCTGGTGTCGCTGTCGCGGCTCCCGCTGATCGCCCTGATCGTGCTGTTGCACGATTCGGTCTGGCGGTACCCGCTGTTCGTGCTGGTGGTCCTCTCGGACGGCCTGGACGGCTGGCTCGCCCGGCGCCTGGATCAGTCCACGGAACTCGGCGCGATGCTCGATCCGGCCCTGGACAAGATCACCGGCGTCGTCCTCTTTGTCGGCCTGTTCCCGGGGACGGGACTACCCTGGGAGTATCTCGTCCTCTTTTTCGCGCGTGACCTCTACGTGCTCTCGCTCGGGCTGCTCGTCCCCGTCACCGGGATTCCCGACACGAGCAAAATCAAGGCCCGGCCGCTGGGAAAGGCCGTGACCAACCTCCAGTTTTTCGCACTCGTGGCGATGCTCGTGCCGGCGACGGTCGCCACCGAGGCGTTGCTGTGGCTGCTGGGCGTCGTCTCGGCCCTCGCCATCGCGGATTACGTGGTGTTCGTCGCCCGCGAACTGACCGACGTCGAGTGGGTCCACGGGCGGAGCGGCGCCGTGGCGTCCCACGTCGGCGTCGGCGTCGCCTTCGCGGCGGTGATTTACCTGTTGCTCCGGGAGGAACTGCGGACGTTCCTGCTCGGGGTGCTGTGAGCGGCCGCCGTCGGGCCCGGCCGGGGCGTCGCCGTCAGTACGCCGAGCGCTCGGCGAACTCGCCGTCGTAATCGGGGTGACTCGGGTTCGTGGGCTCGGTCCCGTTCAGGACGACCCGCTCGAACTTCTCCCAGGTGTTCTCCCAGCCCAGGTGACAGAACTCGGCCCTGCACTTGAGGGCGTGTGTCGCCCCGTCCCGGCGGAGTTTCCGGGGCTGGACCCCGCGTCTGAGCAGGTCGACCAGGTCCTCCGCACTCGCGATGGGTTCGTCGTACTCGACCCACACTTCGCCGACGGTCCCCGGGAGGTGGGCGTAGGAGGACGCGAACGTCGGCAGGTCGACCTCGGCGGCGATCTCGCGGGCCCGGCGGTTGTGCCACGGCCAGTGTTTGGGGTTGTACACCTCGACGGCGTCGACGACGTCCCGGTAGGTCCGGACGTCAGCCCCGGACATCGACAGCGTCAGGAACTCGGGGTGAGGGGCGAGCACCGCCGCGTCCATCCGGTCGATTTCGGCCATCGTGTCGCCGAAACCGATGAAGTCGGGGAGGGGATCGGCGGGATCGATTGCGAGGACGTGACGCCGGTCGTTCCACGGGCCGGTGAAGTACTCCCTGGCGGGCACGACGAGCAGGTCGTCGTCGGTGTGTCGGGCCGCCCGCTCGCGGATCGTCGAGACGTGAGTGAAATGCGGGGCGTAGACGAGCACGTCGATCCCCCGCGCTTTCGCCCGCGTCACGACGTCGTCGTCGAGGATCTTCACGTGGAGGTCGACGCGCGTCACCCCGGAGTCGCTCATGTTCAGACTGATCGCTACCCGGCGTTTATACGTTATGGAACGGCGGGAGGCCGGCGATCAGCGACCGGCGACCGCCCCCGAAGTCGGGGAGCGAATCCGACAGCGAACCCGTCGGATCAGTCCCGGCGCTTCTGTTCCTGTTTTGGATGTTCGGCGACGATTACCCGGGTGTGATCGGGGACGTCGTCGACGATCCAGGAGTTCGATCCGATGCTCACGTGGTCGCCGACGGTGATCGCCCCGAGGACGTTGCTCCCGGCGCCGATCACGACGTGATCCCCGATGTCGGGGTGGCGCTTGTACCCCTTCTTGAGCATGTGTTCCTCGTCCTCCTGTTCCTCGAAGTGCAAGGCTCCAAGGGTAACGTCCTGGTAGATGCGGGTCCACTCGCCGACGGTCGCGGTCTCGCCGACCACCACTCCCGTGCCGTGATCGACGAAGAAGTGATCGCCGATCTCCGCGCCCGGGTGGATGTCGATCCCGGTCTGTGACTTGGCGTACTCCGTGAGCTCCCGGGCGTACTCCGGGACGCCCGCGCCGTACAGTTCGTGGGCCACCCGCTGGACCGTGATGGCGCGGACGCCGGGGTACGACCGCACCACCTCGGTGTAGCTCTTTGCCGCCGGGTCTCCCTTGAACGCCGCCTCGACGTCCTTTTTCACCCGCTCCCGGACGTCGGGGAGCGCGTCGAGCACGCCGTCGACGGTCGCCGCGGCGTCGACGCCGTCGTAGGCGGTCACGCCGGTGTGAAACAGGCCCCCGAGCCTGTCGAGGCGGTCCCCCACTGCGTCCGGGTCGTCGACCAGCGATCCGGCGTTCCAGCACCGGGGGAAAAACAGCTCCTCGACGAGTCCGACCTCCTCCCGGAGGTGGCGCCGCTGGGGAAACTCCCGCGACGCGTCGGTCGGGAAGGGGTCGGCGTCGGCCGCGTAGGAAGCGAGGAACCGCTCGGCGGCGTCCCCGGCGTAGCTGTAGCCCATGGCTCACAATTTCGCTCCGGAGTTAAAGATCCGTCACCGTCCCCCTGTGAACCGTCGATCGTAACGGGACCACCAGTCGGAACGCGAACCGCAGACAGGGACTCCGGAACCCCGAACCCGCGGCGGTGGGAACGCGGACCAACGGGGAGCGAACCAGTAGGCTCTTTGATCTGTTGTTCGTGGTCGGCGTATGACGCTCGTCGTGCCGTTCGACGGTTCGGAACTCGCGGAGGCGGCGCTCGTCCGCGCGACCGAGTTCGGGGTCGTGTTCGACGAGGACGTACTGGCGGTGGCAGTCGTCCCTCGCGGGAACCGGAGCTACGCGCGGGAGAAGGGGTGGATCGAGAGCGACGAGGCCTTCGAGATGCAGGCGATCGTCGCGAATCTCCACCGCCAGATCGTCCACCTGTCGCCCGGCGCGGACTTCCGGCACGAGGTCGTCGACCGGTACGCACCCTCGGGGACGATTTCGACCCGGCTTCGGCGGGTGGCCAACGAGGCGGACGCCTCGATGGTGTTCGTCGGCAGCGGAAACGCCGGTCACGTGGTGACGTCGCTGACGAGCGTCGGCAGCGGCGTCGCCGCCGCGGAAACCTACGACGTCGTCATCGTCCGCCAGCGCAGTCCCGCCAAGATCGCCGCGATCAAGCAGGCCTCGCCCCACCGGAAGTCCAAGTCTGACTTCTACGTCCCCGACTGAACACGGCGCCGCGGGGTGCCGACGGGATCGATCAGTCGCGCCAGATCGCCGTGACGACGACCGCATCGGTCTCGACGGTGTCGTACGCATAGCCACGGTCGGTGAGCTTCGGGTACAGGTGCTGGGGGGCGCGGTCGTTGTACTGGACCAGTACTGTCCCGTCGTCGAGGTCCGCCAGCCGTTCGAGCGTGTTCTGTAACGGCTCCGGCGGCGGCAGTTCCCGCGCGTCCAGCGTCTCGGTGGGGCGATCCTCCGGTGCCGCCGTCCGGGCGACGACCTGAGCGTCGTTCGTGGCGTCGATCTCGGGCATGTGTACGCCTTCGACCCGGCCGGTACAGTGGGTTGTGCCGAACCTGTTCGGGGAGGGGCTGCCGCCGACCGCCCCCGAACCGAAACCAATAACACCGGGATTAGGTTACCCTAAAACAACGATGGCCCGAACCGGTTCGGCCGACGTCGACGCGGCAGCCACCCGGGAGCGACACTGGGTCACGGGGCGGCTCGCCACGCTCTGTCTCGCGAGCGTCGCGCTGACGGCGGTCGCCGGGCTGGTTCAGGTGAGCTTTGGCACCTACTCGATGACGGTCGTCGAGGCCTGGCGAGCGCTGCTGGATCCGGCCGTCCTGTTCCGGACGGACGTGTGGGCGGCGTTCCTGCTCGGGGGCGACCTGCCGCCAATGGAGCGACGCCACCTCGTCGTCTGGAACATCCGGCTCCCCCGGGTGCTGGTGGGGATCGCGGCCGGCGCTACCCTCGCCGTGTCGGGCGCCGTCTTCCAGGCGGTGACCCGGAACGAACTGGCGAGCCCGTTCGTCCTCGGGGTGAGTTCGGGCGCGGGGTTTGCGGTGCTCGCGACGCTGGTGCTGTTCTCGGGACTGGCGCCCTTCCTGCCGCTGTTTGCCGCCCTCGGCGGCGCGGCCGCCTTCGTGCTGGTGTACGCGATCGCCTGGAAGGGCGGAACCACGCCGGTTCGGCTGGTGCTCGCGGGGATCGTCGTCAGCATGATCTTCCACTCCCTCCAGCAGGGACTCTTTTACCTCGCGGACGACCTCGGCGCGGTCCAGTCGGCCATCGCCTGGACGACCGGGTCGCTGACCGGGGCCGACTGGGAGCAAGTGCGGGTCGTGTTGCTCCCGGGGACGGCCGCCGTGGGACTGTCGCTGCTCGGCGCCCGACAGCTGAACCTGCTGTTGCTCGGCGAGCGGACGGCGAAGTCCCTGGGAATGCGCGTCGAGACCGTCCGCTTCGGGATGGCCGCCGTCGCGATCCTCGCGGCGAGCACGGCGATCGCCGTCGCGGGCATCGTCAGCTTCGTCGGCCTCGTCGTCCCCCACATCGTCCGGACGATCGTCGGCAGCGACTACCGCCGGCTCATGGTGGGCTGCGTGTTCGCGGGGCCGGCGCTGATGGTCGCCGCCGACGTGCTCGCCCGCCTCGCGCTGGCGCCGATCCAGGTGCCGGTCGGCGTCGTCACCGGACTGATCGGCGGACCGTACTTCCTGTACCTGATGCGTCGACGACAGGGGATGGGTGATCTCTGATGGCCGAAAGCAAGAACCAGAAACGTGAACGGATCACGGACTCGAGCGGCGTCGAGGTACAGAGCGCGCTCGTCGGGGAGGACCTCGCCCTCCAGTACCCCGAGAGCGAGGAGCCCGTCGTCGAGTGTGCGCGACTGGACATCCCGGAGGGCGCCGTGACGGCCCTGGTGGGGCCGAACGGGAGCGGCAAATCGACGCTGCTGAAGGCGCTTTCGGACCAGCTCGCCCCCGCCGAAGGCCAGGTCACCCTCGACGGCCGGGCGGTCGACTCCTACGGGGCGACCGAGCTGGCACAGCGGCTCGGCGTGCTCGCCCAGGAGCGCGAGTCGCCCGGCTCGATCACCGTCGAGGACCTGGCGTTCCACGGCCGCTACCCCCACCGGAGCTTCTTCGAGAGCGTCGGTCCCGAGGACCACGAGGCCGTCGAGCACGCGCTGGAACTCGCGGGGGTCGAGCACCTGCGGGACGCCGAACTGAGCCAGCTCTCGGGTGGGCAACAACAGCTCGCCTGGATCGCGATGGTGCTGGCCCAGGAGACGGACGTCCTGTTGCTCGACGAGCCCACGACCTTCCTCGATCTGCACAACCAGTTCACCGTCCTCGAACGGATCCGCCGGCTCAACGAACGGGAGGGCGTCACCGTCGCGGTGGTCCTCCATGACATCTCCCAGGCAGCCCGCTTTGCCGACTACCTCGTCGCACTCCGCGACGGCCGGCTGTACGACTGGGGCCCGCCGACGGACGTCGTCACCGAACAGTTGCTCGCGGACGTCTTCGGCGTCGAGGCGACCGTCCGCTACGAACCCGAGCTCCAGGTCCTCCCGAAGCGAGCCCTCGCCGAGGACACCCCCTGATCCGGTGAATTCCCGAGCCCGACCGACCGTACCGCGTCGTTCCGGTACGCTTTTGTTGTTTTAGGTCAGCCTAAAACACGATGCAGGACCGGACGCACACGCGACGCGACGTACTGAAAGGCGGCACAGCCCTCGCGGGGCTCGGCGCCGTGAGCGGCTGTCTCGGTTCCGGCGGCGGCGACGACGAAAGCGGGGACAGCGCCTACACCGTCTCGATCGAGCCGATGGGCGAGGTCACCTTCGATGCCGTTCCGGAGACGTGGGTGGCGAACAACGGGAGCTGGGGCGACATGGGCGTCGCCCTCGGGCAGGATCCGCCGGCAGGCGTCTGGCTCCCCTCGCGGTACCACACCCGTTACTACGACGAGATCCCCGACGTCTCCGTCGACGGCGACGCGCTCACCGCGCTCTACCAGGACGGCGTCAGCAAGGAGACGTTCTACGAACTCGACGGCGACGTCCACGTGATGGACCCGAACTTCGTCCAGGGGCGGTTCGGCTGGAACGAGGACGACGTCGAGGAGATCGAAACCCAGATGGGTCCTTTCTTCGGCAACAGCATCTTCTCGACGGGGTACGACTGGCACGAGGAGTACCGGTACTACACGCTGTACGAAGCCTTCGAGAAACTCGCAGAGGTCTTCCAGGAGCGCGAGCGCTACGAGGCATTTGTCGACCTCCACGACGAGGTCCAGTCCACTATCGAGGAAGCGGTCCCGTCCGATGGGGAGCGTCCCGCCGTGGCGATCATGTGGGCCGCCGGCGACGAACCCGTGGAGTTCTCGCCGTACCTGATCGGGGAGGGGACGAGCTTCAAGCAGTGGCGCGACCTCGGCGTCCGCGACGCCCTCGCCGAGACCGAGGTTCGGGACTTCCACGAGACCCGTGGCCGGATCGACTTCGAGACGCTGCTGGAGATCGACCCGCCCCACCTCATGTTCCGCGGCCAGGAGCAAAAGACGCGCGCGGAGTTCGAGGACACCGTCGTCGCACACCTCGAATCCCACGACGTGGCGAGTGACCTGACCGCAGTGCAGGAGGGCAACGTCTACCGCGGCGGCCCGCTGTACCAGGGCCCGATCACCAACCTGGTCGTTACCGAACGGGCGGCCCAGCAGGTGTACGACGTCGACGAACGGCTGTTCGACCGCGAGCGCGTCGCCGAGATCGTCGCCGGCGACGTCTGATTGCCCGGACGGCACTCCGCCGGCAACCTGTTTCTCCGATCGGTGTCGTCGGCGTGTGGAGTCACTCCCCGGAGCCCTTTCCAGGCACGGGAACCGTTCGCATCGGTCGACACACCAGGGTCCCACGAGCGTAGCGAGCGGAAACTCGACGCCTCGACGTGGTTCACCCCGCCGACTTGTCGGACGCCCTGGCCGTCACGCCGTCGGGACACACGGAGCGACAGCCACTCGACGACCCGTCAGGACGATCGGCACGGCCACGGCTGATCGGTGAAGCGCGCCGAAAAATGAAACCGCAAAGGGCCGGCGTGAGCCGGTGGTTCAGTCAGTTAGTCGCGGCGGACTGCCAGCAGCGCAGCAGCCAGCAGCGCGACCAGTGCGACTGCGAGACCGAAGCCGGGCGTGTCCGTGCTGGTCTCGGTCGGCGTGTCCGTCGGCTCGTCAGTCGGCTCCTCCGTCGGCGTCGCCGTCGGGGTTGCCGTCGGCGTCGCCGTCGGGGTTGCCGTCGGCGTCGCCGTCTCCGTCGGAGTTGCCGTCGCCGTCTCGGTTTCCGGCATCGGCGTCGGCGTGTCGGTCATGCCGGCGGCGACGACGGTCCCGTCGACGTTCGAGCGGGTGTTGAACTCGGTGCTCCGGGTGCGGATCTCGTAGGTGTCGTTCACCTGCGTGTCCGAGAAGTCCAGCTCCGTACTGAAGCGCCGGTTAGTGTTGACGCGGACGTTCTCCGAGATCTTGAGGAACTTGGGTTCGGTGTCGCCGGTCGACTGGACCCGAAGGGTGAATTCGGAGCCAGGCGCCAGGTTCGTCCGTCCCTCGATCGTCTGGTTGTCCGCGTTGCTGACGTTGTACGGGTCCATCGACAGTTCGATGTTGCGGGACTCCGTGTTGATGTTGTCCCTCACCGTCTGGACCTTCTTGGCCAGCGAATCCTTGTTCTGGTGAACCGTGAAGTTCGCCTGCCAGGAGTCGCCGTCACGGATCGACAGACCAGTTTCGTCGTCCCCGGAGGGACCGTACTGGTCAGCGCCGTTGTCGCGGTAGACGTGGACGTCGTTCGTGTCGATCACGACGAACACCGTGTCGTTGTTGGAGTCGTCGATGACCGTCGTCGAGACGTTGTTCGGCGCCAGAACCTTCGGCTGGGAGTTAGCCGCAGCGTTGGACTGGTTGATCACCAGGTCGAAGGCGTGGCTCCCGGCACCCGGGCTGGCCCGAGTGATCTGCAGGAACTTCGCCGTCGTGGTGTCGTTTTCCGCGCTCTCGTCGGCGATGACGCCCTCCAGGCCGGAGGCCTGGACCTGAGCGATCAGCAGGTCGCCCGCGGCGATCCGCGAGGACTGGGTGACGTTGCCGTTCTCGATGTTGGCGTAGACGTCACCGGGACCGCCGATAGCGCCGTCGAGGCTGTGCGGTGCGACCCACAGGTTCAGGCCGTCCGTCGTCCGAACCTCGAGCGTGACCGTGCCGACCGTGTCCGGGGAGTTCGTGTCCGCCGGATCGGTCGTACCGCCCGTCACGGAGAGGTCGTAGTCGCCAGCCTCGAGCGAGTTGCCGAGGCCGCCCCCAACGCTCGTGTCGACGAGCGAACCAGCGGGGCTACCACCGGAGTCCTCCAGCGTCACGTCGTCGTCGTCGTGAGCGACGCTGAAGCCGGCGTTAGCGGCGTTGTTAGCCTGACCGGCGGCGAAGGAGTTCCACTGCAGAACGACTTCGCCGTCGTCGTTACCGTCCTCGACGGAGACGTTGGCCTCGTAGCCGATGTCGTCGTCGCCGAGGCCGACGATTGCCTCGTCGGTGTTGGACAGCGAGATGGTGACGTTGACGATGTCACCAGCCTGATCGGTGACGATCGTCTCGGGCAGCGACGCGCTGCCTTGCTTGGCCTTCGAGACTGCGACCTCGTCGGTCGAATCAGTGACACCACTGTTGACGTCGGTCACTTCGACCGAGTAGTTGCCCTTCGTGTCCGGAGAGATAACCTTACTGACCTCACCGTCACTGTCGAGTTGCTCTTGGTAGGTCGTCGTGTCGTCGTCCGGATCCGTGACGTCGATGTCGACCAGCCGACCGCTGTCGGTGGCCGACACGTCGATCTGGAACTGTTCCTCAGTGTTCACTGAGGTATCGTTCACCGAGGCATCGAGGCCGAGGTCACGAATGTCAGTAATGTTTGCGACTCGGTCACCATTGGAGAACGGACTAGTTCGCCAATTGATGACATCGCTGTCGAGGTCAGAGTTGGACGTGTCGTACGCGACGACCGGGGAGTTCTCACCGGTTGACGTGGACGCCTGCCAACTGCTACCCTCGTAGCGTTCAAGGTCCAGATTGCTGAGGTCCAGGTGGCTCTCGGTACTATCCATGAACAAGACACCGACACTCTCACCCTGGAAGACGGTCGTGTTCTGGCTCCCGCCATCCTGAGCGGTGTCGGCGTAGATCACCTTCGAGGTGACCGTTACGGACTTGTTCTTGATCTGGCCCCGATTGTTGGCGCCGTCAGCAGCTTGGCCAATACGGATTTCGACATCTTGGTTCGGCGTGATGTCAGTGCCGTCGAGAGTGACGTTGAAGAAGCCATCAGTCGTGGAGTCTTCAACAGTTAACCCGTTCGGACCGTCAACCGGGCCAGTACCGTAGACCGCATCATCAACGAAGACGTTGATGTTGCTGCTGTCGAGCGAGGTGTGAGCCTGGTCGGTCTTGTTCAGACCGTCGTTAAGCGCAACGAGAATGGTCCCGTCGGCCTCAACAGCCTTCACAAGTCCAGGACCACTATTGTCGTCGATAACGATCCGGCTGACGTCGGTCGGTCCGGCGTCAATGCCGCCAACACCAGTCTGATCGTCGTACTCTGCCGTGATGACACCAGCCCGGTTGGACGTTGCGTTTGCGTCAACCTGGATCCGGACATCTGCGTACACCGTCACGTCGTCGTTGCCGTTAGCAGACTGGAAGGTGACGTTGGCAGCATCATCCGTTCCGTCAGCGTCGGTGTCATACACGTTGTTGGTGGTAGCGAGCCCATTATCGATGGAGGACTGAGCGAATGAGCTCTCGATGCCAGCCACACTCACGTTGTCGTCAAGAACGGCGCCGGCACCGTCAGTCAGATTAAAGCTGACGGAGTCATCGTTGTTGTCAGCAACAGTATTAGTTACTGTGTACGATACGTTTACTGTTGTCGTAGTACCGGGTTCGAACCGGTTTTCGCTAATGTCAGTCGATCCGGCGGTTTGTGCAGCAACACTCCCACTGAACGCGACGGTGCCGGCGACGACCGACAGCACCATCAGCGCAGCGAGGAATACCGCGCGGAATTTGTCTGAGTTTCCTGTCATAGTTTGTTGGAGTTCTGCGTTGTGCAGAGTCGGCAGCAGTCCTTTCGTCCGTCCTCGGGGACGCCCGGGCGCTCCCGGACTTGGACGAGGGTACTCGGGGCTGGTGCCATGGGTAGGGGTTGCGTCCATCCATTCCAGCAGGTCCGTTAAATGTTTTGTGTATTTGTCAGACGCTGCGCGGGCAGTTTTCGCGGGCCGTCTGGACGAGGGTAAGCTGGGCGTAACCGCCCGACTGGATCGGGTTCTGATCTACCGAACCGGATGGAGATTGGGGGCCAGAACCGTCCGGAGTAAGGAACGATTTCTTAAAATGCGAGCGGGGGATCTCGACCCCATCCGGTTTCGACTCGAAGCACGATTGTTCAGACCCACAGTTTCACTGCCCTTTCCCCGGTCGCTCGGGCAAAAGCTGGATCAAAAAACCGTGCGCCTCGACTACTCGAAGTCGTCCTCGAACACGAACGTGCCGTCGCGCTGGACGACTTCACCGTCGACCTCGATCACCGAGTCTTCGCTCATGTCGACGATCATGTCAACGTGCTCGGCGCTCTCATTGATCTCGTGTTCCTCGCCGACGGTCTCGGGGTAGGCGCTACCGACGGCCATGTGGACGGTGTCGCCCATCTTCTCGTCGAACAGCATGTTGTACGTGAACTGGTCGATGTTCCGATTCATGCCGATGCCGAGTTCGCCCAGGTAGCGAGCCCCTTCGTCGGTGTCGAAGACCCCGTCGAGGACCTCTTCGTTCCGTTCGGCGGAGTAGGACTCGACACGGCCGTCCGCGAAACGGACCCTGACGCCCTCGATCTCGCGGCCCTGGCGGTACAGCGGCTTGTCGAAGTACACCTCGCCCTCGACGCTCTCGCGCACGGGCGCAGTGAACACCTCGCCGCCGGGGAGATTGTGCTCGCCATGGTCGTTGAGGGTGTTGTTGCCCGCGACCGACATCGTCACGTCGGTCTCCTCGCCCGAGCGGATGCGGACCTCGTCGGCGGGGTCGAGAATGTCGACCATCCGCTCCTGGTGTTCGCGCTGGGCCTCCCAGTCCAGCGTGACGGCGTCCCAGACGAAGTTCTGGTAGGCCTCGGTGCTCATCCCCGCAAGCTGGGCGTGACCAGAGGTCGGGTACTGGGTGAGACACCAGCGCTTCGCCAGGCGTTCCTCCTGGACGGGCTTGAACGCTCGACGGTAGGCGGCGTTCGTTTCGGGATCGACGTCGACCTGCTCGGAGACGTTCGCGCCCCCGCGCGCGAGGACGAACACGTCGGTCTCCTCGTACAACGCGAGCAGGTGGCTCGGCGTCTCGAACTCGTCGCGTGCGCGCAGAAACGCGCGGCTCGCGCGGTCGGAGTTGTTCAGGAACACCGGGTTCGCGCCGCGGTCCCCGACGACTTCGTGCAGCGCCACCGCGAGGTCTTCCGCGGCGGCCGGCAGCGCGATGACGACGTTGTCCCCCGCCCCGATGTCGGTCGAGTGGTCTGCGATGGTCTCTGCGTGCTCGCGGATGCGCGGGTCCATGGCGGATCGTTCGCCGGCGCGACAATCGGTGTTTCGGTCGACCCGTCGGCCCCGCTCCGTCACGCGGGCGCATACACTAAATGGTGCCCGCTGCTCGGGAGACACAATGGCCTCAAGCAAGTCGGTGGTGCTCGCGGCCCTGTTCGCCAACGGGGCCATCGCGATCCTGAAGTTCGTCGGCTTCCTGCTCACCCAGAGCCCCGCGATGCTGTCGGAGACGTATCACTCCATCTCCGACACCGGCAACCAGGTGTTCCTGCTGATCGGGTTGCGCTACGGCGAGCGGTCGCGCAGCCGGGACCACCCCTTCGGCTACGGGAAGGCCCAGTTTTTCTACTCGTTTCTCGTCTCCGTGCTGCTGTTCGGCATCGCGGGCTGGGAGTCCGCGAAGCACGGCTACGACGCTATCCTCCACCCCCACGCCCCCGACCTCGCGGACCCGACCCTGCTGGGGTACACGTTCCCCGGGGTCTGGGTCAACTACGCGGTCCTGCTGGGGGCGATCGCGTTCGAGGCGTATGCGTTCAAGAAGGCTCACGCCAACATAAGCGACCAGATCGAGGAGAACGACTGGTCCGGATTCCGGGAGGCGTTCCACAAGACGAGCGACGTGACCGTCCTCACGGCGCTGACCGAGGACACCATCGCGCTGCTGGGCGCCGGCATCGCCCTGCTGGGCATCTACCTCACCCGGGTGACCGGCAACCCGCTGTACGACGCGGTGTCGGCGCTGCTGATCGGCGTCATGCTGATGGGCTTTGCCGTCGCGCTCGCCTGGGAGAACAAGCGGCTCCTCCTGGGCGAGAGCCTCCCGACTGAAGAGGAAGAGCGGCTCCGCAACGTCGTCAAAAACACCGAGGGGGTCGCCGACGTCGTCGACTTCCGCACCGTCTACTTCGGCCCCGAGACACTGCTCGTGACCGCAGACGTCGCCTTCGACGACGACCTCGACACGGAGACGATGGACGAGCGCATCTCGGCCATCGAAACCGCGCTCGTCGAGGCCAACGACCACGTCCAGAAGGTGTACATCGAACCGGAGCGACGCGGCGGATCGGCGGAGCAGATCGGCGACGACTTCGAGTAGCGCCGGGTCGCCGGAAGCTTTCACCCTCCGGGGCGTAGCGTCCGTATGCTCACAGTCCTCTCTGACACGCACGGCACCGACGACCATCGCCTCCGCGGGCGAACCCTGGAGGCAGTCCGCGAGGCCGACCTCGTGGTCCACGCCGGCGACTTCGCCACCGAGCGGGTCCTCGACGCCTTCCTCGCGGAGGCCGACCGGCTGTTCGCCGTCCACGGCAACACCGACGACGCGGGCGTCAGGTCGCGGCTGCCCGAGGCGCGGACGTTCGCCTACGGCGGCGTTCGCTTCGCGCTCACCCACACCCGGCGCGGCGGCGCGACCGCGCTCGCGCTGTTCGGCCGCGAGCGGGCCGCCGACGTCGTCGCCTTCGGACACAGCCACCGACAGACCGTCGAGGCCGGCAACGGCGTCGTGTTGCTCAACCCCGGAAGCCACGCCGAACCGCGGGGCAACCGCACCGGACACGCCGAACTCGATCCGGCCGAGGACGGACTGGACGGCCGACTGGTGGCGGTCGACGGCGACGTCGTCGAGCGGTTCCACGTGCCGGCGTCGGACGGCGCGGCCGTCGAGGAGTGACGTAGAGGTCGGGCGAGTGCCCGCAGACCGTGGGGACGACGGGGGAATCGTCGTCGACGGATCCGGTACGTCGTCGAGGGCGGCAGACTGAGGAGTACCGGGAACCGTCGAAGCGGCGAGTGGAGGGCCGAAGGGCGGCCAGCGGGGACGGCGGGGGACCGAAGCGCAGCGGGGACCGCGAGGTCGGGTCGCGACGGCGAGTGGAGGGCCGAAGCGGCGGACCTTGCACTTCCGGATACGCCCCTCCGTATCAAATACACACCGTAAGCTCAAACGCGTCTTTCAGTTACTGCGGCTCCGACGCCGACGGCCCCGAACGCTCACTCACTGCCGCGTGCGGAGATACCAGACGGCGAAGCCGACGAGGAGCACCGAGACGCCGCCGAGGAAGAACATCACACCGGGGGAGGCAGCGAGCGTCGCCGGGAGCGAGGTCGGATCGGCCGCGGCGACGGTCTCGGCGGCCGTCGTCGCCTCCGGGGCCGGCGTGGGCGTCGGCTGTGGGGTCGGCGTCGGAGTCGGCTGGGGCGTCTGGGTGGCGGTTTCGACGGCCGTCTCCGTCGCTGTCCGCGTCGCCTCCGGCGTTGGCGTCGGCGTCGCCTCCGCGATTCCGATCCCGCCGCCGTCGCTCGGCGTGGGCGTCGCGGTGGGTTCGGCCGTCGGCTGCGGGGTTCCGGTGGGCTCGGGCGTGGACGTGGGCGTCGCAGTGGGTTCGGCGGTCGCGTTGGTAGCGAGGTCGGCGGGTTCGGCGCCACCGCCGTCGCCGCCGGAACCGCCCGCGCCGGCGTCGGCCCCGTCGCCGCCGCCCGTGACGGCTACCCCGCCGGTCGTGCGGCGCACGAGTCTGTCGAGCGCCGCGGCGGCGAGGCCGAGCACGCCGACCCCGCCGATGAGCCGCGAGAGCGCGGTCCGGAGGCCGGTGGTCTCCTCGTTGCGCCCGGCGACGACGACGAGCGCGCGGTCGGCGGGGGCATACACCTTCATCTCGCGCCCCTTCTCGGAGTAGACCGTGTCCCCGACCTCGATGACGCCGGCCTCGTCGAGTCGCTGCAGATGATACTGGGCGTTCTGGAGGGTGGTGTCGACGCTGTCGGCGACCTCGGAGGGCGTCGCCGGCTCGTCGTGGAGGGTGGCGAGGATCGAGCGGGCGGTGTCCGACGAGAGGGCGGCCAGGAGGTCGTCGGCGTCCTCGTCGTCGATGCCGACGACGCGAGGTTCGTCCGCCCCCTCGACGTCCGGCGTGGAGGGCAGCAGATCGGCCATCGATCCCGAGTTGCGGGTGGGCCTGCATCAGTCTTCTCCCTCCCGCCCGTCAACGGGCGGGGCGCGCGGGCGAACCCGCATCGTTAAAGCGCCGGACTCCGAAGCCTCCGGGGATGGGAGTCCTGGAGAACAAGGCCCGCGCCAGGCTGTTTTACAAGTACCTCTCGAAGGTGTACGACCGGGTGAACCCCTTCATCTGGAACGAGGAGATGCGCGACGAGGCGCTGGGGATGGTCGACATCGAGGGGGGCGACCGCGTGCTCGACGTGGGGTGTGGGACCGGCTTCGCGACCGAGGCGCTGCTCCGCCACACCGACGACGTCCACGCGCTCGATCAGTCGATGCACCAGATGGAGAAGGCCTTCGAGAAGTTCGGCAAGCGCGACCAGGTGCGGTTCTACCGCGGCGACGCCGAACGGCTCCCCTTCAGGACGGACGCCTTCGACCTGGTGTGGTCGTCGGGATCGATCGAGTACTGGCCCAACCCGGTCGACGCGCTGGCGGAGTTCCGCCGCGTGGCGAAGCCGGGGTGTCAGGTACTCGTCGTCGGTCCGGACGATCCGAAGTCGACCGTGTTCGAGAAGCTCGCCGACGCAATCATGCTGTTTTACGACGAGGAGGAGGCCCAGCGCATGTTCGAGGCCGCCGGCTTCGAGGCGATCGAACACCGCATCCTCCAGCGCCGACCGGGCAGTCCGAGGGCGATTGCAACCGTGGCCCGGGCACCGGGCGACGCCGAGTGACCGACGCGCTGCCCGCTCCAGCCGAGTCACAGCCGCACTGACCGCACCAGCCGAGTCACGGCCGCACTGACCGCTCCGTAAGGCTCCCATCGCCACACGCATCAGGCGGTGTCGGTGAGCCGCGCCACGGGACGATCGCCCGCGAACACCTCGACCGTGACCCGCGCGCCCGCGGTCACTCGCGGCTCGTTGGTGGCCGCGACGCGAAACGACCCGACCTCGCCCGCCGTCCAGGTCGGGTCGGCGGCGCTGTTGAACGGGCCGTGCGGGCCCGGGCGGAACCCCGTGGCCGAGAAAAACGGCACCGGCGGCTGTGAGGCGAGCGGACGGTCGTCGACCCGAACCCGGACCCGGAGGTCGCGGACGTCGAGCGTGGCGCCACCCCGGTGCGTGATCGTGATCCGATCCCCGTCGACCGACAGCGACAGATCAGCGACGGGGGGTGTGCCGGCGTCCGGGACGGCCGAGAGGGCCAGACTGCCGACGACCGCCGCCCCGACGACGGTGACCGCCAGCAGGACGACGGCCCCGACGACCGACGCGGTCCCGCGGCGGCCGACGGTCCCCCTCGGCGCCGTGCCGCCGCCGCCGGCCGGGTGTGAGCGAGTAGAACGCACGCCCCGGGGTGGCCGCCCGATCGGTCATAAAACGTCGGCCGCGGCGGGGGGCCTATCGACTGCCGGGGGACGCCCCCCGTCTGGCTGCTCGCGGGGGCTGGTTGTGGATTACTCGCCGGGGGTGAGGGAACCGGTGCTGGTCTCGTTTGCATCGGCGTCGTCGGCGTACACCCGCGGAACGGGGGCGGGGTCGACACGGACGATGACGACGGCGTTCCCCCGGATCGCGGTGACGGTAAACGCCTCCCGCGGGGTGAGCGTCCGGAGGACGCCGTCCGTCCCGGTCCGACCGACGAAGTCGCTGCGTTCCTCCTCGGCGAGGCCGACGGTGATGTTCGCGTCGACGGGCGCACCGGTCGAAGCACTGGTGAGCTGGACCTGGAACGGGGCGCCCGCGTAGCTCCGGTTGACGGTGAGCCGGAGGTCGTCGCGGACGTTGGTCCGGGTCGGGCCGAGGTACATCGAGTCGACCTGCCGCGTCTGGAACTCCTTGAACACGTCGCCGGAGCCGCTGTCGATGAAGGCGGTGAGCGTCCCGCTCGCGTGGGAGACGCTGACCCGGAAGCTGTCGCCCGAGCCGACGACTTCGGTACTGTTGCGCGTCCGGTCCCAGATGGACGGATAGCTCTCGGCGGTGATGTTCAGGGCGGTCTCGGGATCCATGCTGTTGCCCGTTCGCCGCCTGCGGTCGCCGCGATAGGCCTCCCTGATCAGCCGCTCCCCGCGGATCGCCGTCAGGACGACGCTGTTCTCGCCGGTGGCGATCGCAAAGCGGGTCGGCGGGGCGTCGCCCGCGAGCACCCGCACCGCGTATGTACGGACCGGGCCGGAGAACGTGTCGAGTTCCCGTTCGACCGCCGCCAGCCGGCTCTGGTCGACGGCGAAGTCCTCGGTGTCCGCCGCCAGGGCGCTGAGCCGGGCACGGCGCCGCTCTAGTTCCTCGGCGGTCTCGTCGATCTGGGCCAGCCGGATCAGCAGTTGCTTCCCGGAGATGTCGCCGTCGCCGTACGACGTGATCGCCGCACGCTGTCGTGACTGCAGCGTGATGACGCCCTGTTCGATGCGGTTCAGTTCGCCGAGGATGAACCGCTGGCGCGTGTCCCCGTCGGCGGCCTCAACCCGCTCGACCATCTCCAGGGTCCGGAGACGGGCCGCGGTGGAGTTACTGTCGAGGCCAAGCGAGGGCCCGAGATCGATCGTCGCGCGGTCGATCGAGTTCCCCGTCACCGACCCGCTCTGCAGATCGAGCACCCGATACCGATCGGTCCCGTTCGCGATCTGTCTCGGAGCGCCCCCTCCGAGTTGCCCCGCGTCGGTGGCGCCGTCCGTCGCCTCAGGGGCCGGCGTGATCGCGGGGGTCCCGTCCGCGGCCGGGGAGGCGCTGTCACCCGCGACGGGATCGGCGACGGAGAGGCCCACGACCGACGAGAGGAGGAGGAGGGCAGCCAGCGCGACGGCGAGGGATCGCATCGGGTGCGGCTACACCCGGACCGTACAAAAGTACGACGGGTCACCACGACGGCAACGACCGGCCGCCACGACGGCAACGACCTCACAGCGGACGGACCACTTCCCGTTAGACCCAACTCCGAACACGTCACCGGCCCACCGTCGTTCGGTCGCTCGATCCGGCCGTCCGGCGAAGCAGCGTGGTGACGCCCCGCGATTTCCGATGGAAAGTGTTTTTGGGTCTCCACGTGGACCAACGATCGGATGCGACTCGCCTCCCTCCTCGCCGTGCTGTTGTTGCTGGGGGTAGGATCCGGCGCCGCTGTCGGGTCTTCGCCGTCGGCGGGCGGCGCGCTCTCCGCGTCGAGTGACGTCGTCGCGTCGGCTCCACCCCCCGACGGCGCGCCGGCCGTGGAGGGAGCTGTGCCGCTGCAGGTCGAGAGTGACGGGCCGGCACAGACGGAGCTCCGAATCGCTCTCCAGTCCGACGGGGACGCGGCCTGGACCGTCAGGATGCGCTACGGCCTCGGCACCGAGAACCGGACGCGGGCGTTCGAGACGCTCCGTCGCCAGTTCGAAGAGGGCGACGCGGAGGCGACGATGGGGCGGGTGCTGTTCGACCGCGCTGCGGCGGCCGCTTCGGAAGGGACCGGCCGGGAGATGACGATCCGGAACGTGACACGCGAGGGGCGGATCGAAAACGGGACCGGGACGCTCACGCTCAGTTTCGTCTGGACGAACTTCCTCGCGTCGACCGACGACGGAGGGCTCGAACTGTCGGACGCCTTCCGGACCGGGGACGGCTACTGGCTCTCCTCGCTCAACCCCGGGCAGCGGCTGATCGTCGAGACGCCGCCGGGGTACACCATCGACACCAACCCCGGCTTCCCGTACCAGAACGACAGCGTCGTCATCGACGGCCCGCGGGAGTTTTCGACCGACGGGGACCAGCGGCTCCACTTCGAGTACCAGCCGATCCAGAACGGCACGCCGCCCGGTGGGGGCGGTCTCCCGCAGGGCGTCCTCGTCGGGGGACTCGCGCTCGTGGTCCTGCTGATCGCCGCCGTGGCGGTGTTGCTCGCCCGGCGTGACGACGAGGGCACCCCCCAGCCCGGGACGGACGCCGACACCGCCGCGGCGGGGCGGGACGCCGATTCGGCGACGGGAGCCGGCGGGGACGCCGGTTCCGAGCCGAACGTCGACGAGGCCACCGCAACACCCGTCGACGAGACCCCAGACGACGGGGTCGACCCCGAACTGCTGTCCGACGAAGAGCGCGTCGAGTACCTCCTCGAACGGTCCGGCGGCCGCATGAAACAGGCTACCATCGTCGAGGAGACGGGGTGGTCCGACGCCAAGGTGTCCCAGTTGCTCTCGTCGATGGCCGACGACGACCGCGTCGACAAACTCCGGCTCGGCCGGGAGAACCTCATCTCGCTGCCCGACGAGGACGGCGCCGGGGACGAGGAGTAAGACCGCATCGTCGTCGGAGGCGACGAAGCCGCCGTGCCGCCGTGTCGCAGCCGACGACCACTGCCGACAACCGGGTCGTCGTTCCGAAAACGTTTACGCGGCGTCAGGCGACCCTTCGAACATGAAAGTGCTTGTCACGGTCAAGGAGGCCGCGACGGTCGCCGACGACTTCGAGGTCGACGGCCACCGGATCGACGACCGGTACCTGGAGTACGACCTGAACGAGTGGGACGAGTACGCCGTCGAGGAGGCGGTCCAGTTGGCGGAGGCCGACGACGACGTCGAGGTGGTGTCGGTGACGATCGGCCCCGAGCGCAGCGAAGAGACCATCCGGATGGCGCTGGCGAAGGGCGTCGACAGAGCGATCCGGGTCTGGGACGACGCGCTCGAAGCCGAGGACCTCCTCGACGTGGCCGCGAAGACGCGGGTCCTCGCTGAGGTCGTCGAGGCCGAGGAACCGGATCTGGTGCTGACGGGCGTCCAGGCCAACGACGACTCCTTCGGCGCCACCGGGGTCTCGCTGGCCGACGAGATCGGGTTCGGCTGGGCCGCCGTGGTGAACGCCCTCGACGCGGACCGCGTGCTGGAGGAAGGAGTCGCCGCGGTCCACCGCGAACTGGAGGGGGGCGTCGTGGAGCACACCGAGGTCGACATGCCGGCGGTGCTGACGATCCAGACCGGGATCAACGAGCCCCGCTACGCCAGCCTCCGGGGCATCCGACAGGCCCAGTCCAAGGAGATCGCGACCCGGTCGCTCGCGGACCTGGGGCTCGACGCCGGCGCCGTCGCGGGCGACCTCGAACTGCTCGACCTCTACGAACCCGAGAGCGAGAGCGAGACGCGGCTGTTCGAGGGCGACCCCGGTGAGAGCGCCGCCGGACTCGCCGAGGCTCTGCGCGAGAAGGGGGTGGGCGCCGAATGAGCGACGTGCTCGCGGTCGCCGACCACCGCCGCGGGGAACTCCGGGACGTCTCCTTCGAGTTGATCGCCGCCGGCCGGGAACTCGCTGCCGAGACGGGCGGCGACCTCCACGTCGCCGTCGTCTCGGGGCCGGTCGAGGAGTTCGCCGAGCGGCTCGCCGTCGAGGGCGTCGACGTCGTCCACACCGTCGACCACGGCGAGGAGTTCAACCACGACGTCTACGCCGCCGCAGTCGCCTCGCTGGCGGAGTCGGTCGACCCCGCGTACCTGCTCATGCCCAACAGCGTCAACGGGCTCGACTACGCCCCGGCGGTCGCGAACCGCCTCGACCGGCCGCTGGTGACCGACGCCGTCGACCTCGCCGTCGACGACGGGCTGACGGTGACCCGGGAGATGTACGGCTCGAAGGTCGAGACGACCGTCTCGGTCGACGCCGACCGCGCCGCCGTCACGATCAGGAGCGGCGAGTGGCCGCCGATCGACGCCGACGGCGACGCCGAGATCCGGGCCGCGGACGTCGAGATCGACGAGTCGGCGGTCAGGTCGCGGGTCACCGGCTTCGAGGAGGTCGCCGGCGGCGACGTCGACATCACCGAGGCGGACGTGCTCGTCTCGGTCGGTCGGGGGATCGAGGAGGAGGAGAACCTGGAGTTGATCTTCGACCTCGCCGAGGCGCTGGACGCGACCGTCTCGGCCTCGCGCCCCATCGTCGACAACGGCTGGCTGGAGAAGGGACGGCAGGTCGGCCAGTCCGGCAAGGTCGTGACCCCCGAGGTGTACGTCGCCATCGGCATCTCCGGGGCTGTCCAGCACGTCGCCGGGATGAAAGACGCCGAGACGATCGTCGCGATCAACACCGATTCCAACGCGCCGATCTTCGACATCGCGGATTACGGCATCGTCGGCGACCTGTTCGAGGTCGTCCCCGAACTGACGGCTGACTTCGAGTAGCCCCTGGCCGGTTCGCGGCGGCCATCGTGCGGCCCGAGCCGATACCTCTTTGCCCGCGGAATCCTGACCGCCGGTAATGGAGTACCTGGAGCGCCGGGTCGCGCTGGTCAACGACCGCCTGGAGGAGGTCGTCGCCGCCGTCGAGCCCGGAGAGCTCGGCGAGGAACTGCGACACGTCGCGCTCTCGGGCGGCAAGCGCGTCCGTCCCGCGGTCACCATCCTCGTCTGTGAAGCCGTCGGCGGAACCCCCGAGGATGCAGTCGACTTCGCGGTCGCCGTCGAACTGGTGCACAACGCGTCGCTGGTGATCGACGACATCATCGACCGCTCGGACGTTCGCCGGGGGACCGCGAGCGCCTGGACGGCCTTCGGCTACGGGCCGGCGATCATCTGCTCGGACGGCCTGCTCGGCGAGGCGTTCGCGCTGCTGTCGGCGAACGAGCAGGCGACCCAGATCGTCGCCGAGTCGATGGTCGAACTCGGGGAGGGCGAGGCGACGGAGCTGGTGGCCCGGCCGACGAACGAACGCGAGTACATGGAACTGGCCCGGCGGAAGACGGGCGCCCTCTTTCGCGCGGCGGCCGAACTCGGCGCGGTCGCGGGCGGGGCCGACCCGTTCGCGGTCGAGGCCTTCGGCGACTACGCCCAGCGGGTCGGGGTGGCCTTCCAGATCCGCGACGACGTCCTCGACGCCACCGCCGACGCCGACGAACTCGGCAAGCCGACCGGCCAGGACGCCGAGATGGACCGCCCCTCGGTCGTGCAGGTGACCGACCTCGCCCCGGAGGCGGCCAACGAGCGGGCACGGACCGAGGCCGACCGCGCGCTCGACGCGCTGGACGCGACCGGCGTCGACGACAGCGAGGCGCTCGGCTACCTCCGGGACCTCGCAGAGTTCGTCGTCGTGCGCGAGCGCTGACTTCGCGTGGGGCGAGCACCCCTCGGCCCGGCGACGGGGCCGGCTGGCGCCCGCCGAACCCCGGAATCCTTTTCCGCCGTCTCGGCCTATCGGAGAGTGACTATGGGCATGGGCTCGGACATGTACCGCCAGCAGATTCTCGATCACTACAAGAATCCCCGCAACCACGGGGAGCTGGCGGACGCGACGTACACGCACGTGGGGGAGAACCCCTCGTGTGGGGACACCATCAAGGTGGACGTGAAACTCGAAGACGACGGGGAGACCATCGAGCGGGTGGCCTTCACGGGCGACGGGTGTGCCATCTCGCAGGCCGCCGCGAGCATGCTCACCCAGCGACTCCCCGGGACGGCGATCAGCGAACTGCTGGAGATGGACACCGACGACGTCACCGAGATGCTCGGCGTCGACATCAGCCCCATGCGGATCAAATGTGCGGTGCTGGCCCGGCAGGTCGCCCAGGACGGCTACCGCATCTTCTCCGACGACCTCGACGTCGACAAGACGGTCACCGAAGAGGACTTCTAGCGGGCCCCGTCGGCCCCGCCGCTGACGCGTCGCGCCGACCCGAAAACTGAATGCGGGTGGGGAGCGCCGGCGACCGGGACGTTACTCGGGCTTCAGCCCGCCGTCCTGGACGCGCATGACGGCCTCGCCGTCGGCGAGGTTCGGCGCGTCGACCAGGCGGACGATCCGCTTGTCACCCTTGGACTTGCGGAGGTACATCCGGAACGTGGAGGTGTGGCCGAGGATGTTGCCGCCGATGGGCTGGGTCGGGTCGCCGAAGTAGGAGTCAGGGTTGGAAGCGACCTGGTTGGTCACGAGCACGGCGGTGTTGTAGAGGTCACCGATGCGCATCAGGTCGTGGAGGTGCTTGTTGAGCTTCTGCTGGCGCTCGGCGAGTTCGCCGCGGCCAACGTATTCGGCGCGGAAGTGTGCCGTCAGCGAGTCGACGTTGAGCAGGCGGACCGGCCACTCGGTGTCCTCGTTGTCGCTGGCGAGTTCGTTTGCTTTCTCGGCCAGCAGGATCTGGTGGTTGGAGTTGAAAGCCTTCGCGACGTGGATCTTGTCGAGGACGTCCTCCAGCAGTTTCTCCATCGTCTCCTCGTCGCCGGGCGAGCCCTCGATCTCGCGGTCGTCGAGCGTCGCCTGGATAACCTCGTCGTCGAGGCCCCGCACCATGTCGTCGATGCGCTCGGGGCGGAACGTGTCCTCGGAGTCGATGAAGATAGCCGACCCGCGCAGCCCGCCGTGTTCGGGCGGAAGCTGGACGTTCACCGACAGCTGGTGGGTGACCTGAGACTTGCCGGCCCCGAACTCGCCGTACACCTCGGTAATCGACTGTGTCTCGACGCCGCCGCCGAGCAGTTCGTCGACCTCGTCGACGAGCCACGACAGCTTGCCGATCTGTTCGCGGCGTTCGAGCACCGTCGATCCGGTCTCGAAGCCGCCGACGTCGGCGGCGTCGCGGGCCGCGTTGATCACGTCCGCGGCGGTGCTCTCGCCGACGTCCGCCGTGTTCGACAGTTCGCCCGGGCTGGCGACCGCGATCGCCTGGTAGCTCTCGAAGCCTGCGTCGATGAGTTTCTCGGCTGTCGCCGGGCCGACCCCCGGAAGGGATTCCAGATCTGATTCGGGCATGTACAACCTGGTTCCGCCCGTTCCCCCATAAAGCCTCGTTAACAGGACGGTGAAAGTGAAACAGGGGGACGGAAACGAGTTCCGGTCGGCCACTCCCCAGAACGTATCTGCGAAGACGACGCGCGGAGCGCTGAAACGCCGGTGCAGCAGTCCCGACCGAAACTGATTTAGGCTCCCCTAAAGTATCTACGGGAGAGAGTACCATGGGACTGCGAACACGTCGAGCGAACCTCTGGGCCGGCGTCTACGCCGGCCTGTTCAAGGCGGACGCCGAGTCGACCGAGGACCAGGAGACCGACCGCGAGCGACCGGCCGAGCGGTAACGCTCGGCGGGTGATCGCCGCCGCCGTTCGAACACCTGACCGTGCACGGTGCTGCGTGGATCGGCGGGGACGACGGACCGCAACGTCACTCCCAGGGATGACCGTCAGGGCGATCCGGCCAGAGGGGGTACCAGTACCGCTCGTCGTCCTCGACGGTCAGTTCGCCGTCGAGCATCGACTGGAGTTTGAACTCCCGGCGGGAGTCGCGTTCGTGGTCGCCGGTCGGGACGAAGGGGTAGTAGCGGCCGCGGCGAAAGGAGTAGATCCAGTAGGCGTGGCCGCCGTCCCGGACGTGTTCGAAGCCGAACACCGCCGCGAGCAGGCGCGAGCCGTAGCCGCGTTCGATGAACTCGTCGGCGGCGAAGTGAACCGAGGTGACCAGGTCCTCGGGGTCCGAGTCCTCGAGGACGAACCAGTGGTAGCCGTGGTCGTCCTCGTAGCGGTCGAAAGTGGTGCCGGTCTCCTCGCCGCCGGCCTCCAGGATCGTCTCGACCTCGTCGACGGTCTCGGCGAAGTCGGTGCTGTCGACGGACGCGAAACAGAGAGCGGCCGCGCCCGCGGGCGCGAAGTCCAGTTCCGCCTCCATCGTGAGGTAGGCAGTGCTCATCCCGAACAGGTCCTCGGGGTCGGCGTCGCGCGTGGCGTCGGCCTCCGCGCGAAGCCCCAGGGCCGACCGCAGGGAGTCGAACAGTCCCATTTGTCGGGCCTTTGCGGGCCAGGGGGTTTAGCCCACCGACCATTTGCTGCGGTCGCTCGCGGTGACTACTTACTACCGCACGCATTTTTCACCGCAGTGTTCGTCGAGATACCCGATTAGTGGATCTGCGTATTCAGCAGTTGGGAGATTGAAAGTTTCCTGTGGGGATCAGTGCTGAGTGCATTCCGACGCACTCCCGTAGATCCCGTAAGACTCCTATTTATGTCACTCAAATAACCACAAAGTAATATATGTGTGTAAAATAATGAAAGACTGCCAGATGAGTACCGTGGAAAAACATCAGTTGGCACTGATTATCACGCCTGGGTTTGTGATTGGTGTGGGAGGATTTGGCCTTCTTGTCAGTGTCTATCTACTCTTGACGAGTACGGCGACGCAGATGATTTTACCCGAAGGTATTCTTGAACTGCTGCTGCTGGGCATTCCTGCGATTGGTCTTCTTTACACCGGATACTGGTTCCAAACAGGCGATTTTACGCCGGAACAACTCTGGCAGATTGGCACGTATGCCGTCGGTGCAACACTCATAGCCGCCATGAGTACCGTGCTTGCGATCGCCCTGTTTGGCACGCCGAACCTCACTATGCAAGCCATCTTCTTTCTGCTCGTTAGCACCGGAACGGAGGGGGCGTTACTGGGCGCTTTACTTGGCGTGTTCGCCCTGTCTGAGACACTCCGACGTCGTGGAAACCATCTACAGCGAGAAACAGACTGGTTCCACTTCCTCGAACGCACGGCGAACATCGGCTATTGGGAGTTCCAGCCGACTACTGACTCACCACACCAGGTTTTTCATTCCAAGGGGCTCGGGGATCTTCATCGGATCTCTCCGGACGAGCCATTCGACGTTAAGACTGGCTTAGAAGATTATCACCCGGAGGATCGCCCCCGTGTCGAAGCCGCGGTCAAGCGTGCTATCTCAGAAGCGGAGTCATTCGATATTGAGGCCCGGCTCAACTCCCCGGGAGAGACGCATCGCTGGATACGCACCGTGGGCGAGCCGGTGATCGAGCGGGGCCAAGTCGTGAAAGTTCGGGGGGTGATGCAGGACATCACTAATCGAAAGGAATCCGAGCTACAGCTCAAACAACAGAACGACCAATTGGAACAGTTCGCCAGCGTGATATCACACGATCTCCGGAACCCGTTGAACGTCGCCCAGGGACGATTAAGCCTCGCTCAAGAGGAATGCGAGAGCAAGCATCTCACTAACGTGGAGGACGCCCTTGAGCGGATGCAAGAACTGATCGAAGACCTCCTCGCGCTGGCCCGTGAGGGCGACCGTGTGAGCGACACGGAGACTGTCGATCTCGCACAGATAACTGTGGACTGCTGGCAATATGTCGAAACAGCCGACGCGACACTCCAAACGCCTATTGACCGGTCTATCCAGGCTGACCCAAGCCGCCTCACACAACTGCTGGAAAACCTGTTCCGGAACGCGGTTGAACACGGCGGCGACAATGTAACCGTCACGATTGGCGAACTAGACGGCGGCTTCTACGTCGAAGACGATGGACCGGGCATCCCAGAAGACGAACGAGACGAGGTGTTCGATGCGGGCTACTCAACCGCCGATGATGGCACCGGCTTCGGGCTGAACATCGTCAAGCAGGTGGCCCAAGCCCACGGCTGGGACATTAGCGTGACTGGTGGGTCTGAGGGTGGTGCCCGATTTGTGATTTCAGGCGTTGAGTTCACTGCTGAATAATCACTCTCTCTTGTACATGTTGCTTGCCAGTTGGTGGATAGGTCACGGTCCCCTGCGTTATGTGGTTCACCTGTATCTACTATACCAGCATCCGCGAGCGAACGCAGTGAGCGAGCGGTTCACCGGCGGCGAGCGGCCTGCGGCCGC
>Ga0207733_100346_pt1 | contig 34532 bp, 25 predicted proteins | sample A23P3SouthBayCA_FD_187735 | JGI IMG/M metagenome (GOLD analysis project Ga0207733, IMG submission 187735) | Aerobic enrichment media microbial communities from Eden Landing Ponds, California, USA - A23 P3 (SPAdes) | ecosystem: Environmental > Aquatic > Marine > Unclassified | place: Emeryville... | reverse complement strand
ACGACTACGACGGCAGTCCCGGCTGGTCCAGCCATCGCAACGATCTGGGCGAGTGGTGCGGCGCCGGGTCGTTCGAGAACGGCGGCGGCGAGGAGACCGCCGGCGCGCTCGTCTTGGAGTACGACAACGGCGGCTGGTTCCAGGAGCAGATCAACCGCGACGTGAGCGACTACTCGACGCTGGTGTTCGAGATCAGCGGCGCGAACGGGGGCGAAGAGTCCGAGGTGCTGTTCGACATGGGCGGCGTCCGCACGATGCTCTCGAACGTCACCGACGACTCGATCGGCACGAGCACGGGGGAAGTCCGCGTCGACCTGGAATCGGCGGGGATCGACCGCTCTGCGGGGGATCTCTCGGTGCGGTTGAACTTCTGGCAGGGCGGTAGCAGCGTCCTCTCGATCGAGGAGCTACGACTCGAATAGCGCGCGAAACACAGCAAGGCACACACGGAACTATGACCAACGACGACACACACGACCGAGCACAGACGGACCAGACAGACGTACCGACAGCCGACGGATCGGCCGACGAGACCGGCATCGAGGCGGCCGATACCGAGGGAATCGAGGCCGAGGCGGCCGACACCGACGCCGACGGCCCGGCGGTCCTCGACGAGGGCGCCGCAGAGGCGCTGGCGACGATGGACCGCCGGGACTACCTGAAGGCGTCGCTGGCGGCCGCGGCCATGGCGGGCCTCGGCGGCGCCGCCACGGGGACGGCGGCCGCGGAGACCGCCGACACTTCGAAGACGGTCGACGAGCGCATCCGGGAGCACCGCGCCGGCGACCTCGAAGTGGTCGTCGAGAACCCCGACGGCTCGGCCGTCTCGGGCGCGGAGGTCTCGGTCTCCCAGCAGGCCCACGAGTTCGGCTTCGGCACGGCCGTCAACGCCAACACGCTGATCAACAGCTCGGCCGAGGGGGACAACTACCGCCAGTACATCCCGGAGCTGTTCAACAAGGCGGTGATGGAGAACCGCCACAAGTGGGACTTCTTCGAGAACGAGCAGAGCCTGGCCGACGAGGCGACCCAGTGGATCCTCGACCAGGGGCTGGACGTGCGCGGTCACGTCTGCCTGTGGGGGCGCGAGGACGTGGCGGCCATCCCGTCGGACGTCCAGACGGCCATCGACGACAACGACGCCGAGACGATCCGCGAGCGCTCGATGGCCCACATCGAGGACATCATCACCCACTACGGGGAGGAGTTCACCGAGTGGGAGGTCGTCAACGAGGCGATGCACGCCTACCAGATGCAGATCGGCGTCTACGGCGACCAGATAAACACGGACGAGCCGTGGACGGGCGAGGTCGTCCCCTGGACCTCCCAGCTACTGGCCGACTGGTACGACAAGGCCGAGTCGGTCATCGACGAGAACGACCTGGATCTCGGGATCGCGGTCAACGACTTCAACCAGTTCCCCTACAGCTACACGGACAGCCGCTACGAGTCGGAGATCGACCACATCAACAGCAACGCCGTCCAGCTCGACACGGTCGGGCTCCAGGCGCACGTCGCCGCCCGCACCGGCGAGTTCAACAGTAACGATAGCCCTGACGGGCGCATCGACGCCGGCCAGGTCGCCGCGGAGATGAACAAGTGGGCCGACCACGGCGCGCGGCTGAAGATCACGGAGTTCGACACCTACAACGGCAGCGACTGGAACTCCGACGAGGAGCGCGCCCAGATGCTGGAGAACTACCTGCGCGGGGCGTTCTCCCACCCCGGCTGCGACGACTTCATCATGTGGGGGTTCTGGGACGGCCGCCACTGGGAGAGCGAGGCCCCCCTCTTCTACCAGGACTGGTCGCAGAAGCCGGCCTACGACGTGTGGACCGGCCTCGTCTACGACGAGTGGTGGACCGACGACAGCGGGACCACCGACGGCTCGGGCGCCTACGCGACGACCGCCTTCCTGGGCGACCACGAGGTCACCGTCAGCACCGACAGCGCGGAGACCACCGAGACGGTCTCGGTCTCGAACGCGTCGGGCACGACGACGGTCACCGTCACCGTCGAGGGCGACGGCGGCGGAAGCGGCGACACTCGGCCGCCCTCGGTGCCGGAGAACCTCTCGGTCGCTGCGACGACCGACTCCACGGTCACCGTTACCTGGGACGGCGTCACCGACAACGGTTCGTCGGGCCTCGACCAGTACGTCGTCTGGGTCGACGGCAGCCAGGACCAGACCGTGGGCGCGGGGATGACCACGGCGACGGTCGAGGGGCTGTCCGCGGAGACGAGCTACACGGTCGGCGTCACGGCGGTCGACGGCGCGGGCAACGAGTCCGACGCCGCGACGGTCGCGGCGACGACCGACGCCAGCAGCGACGAGGGCGACGACGGGACGGACCAGCCGGCCGGCGACGGCCTGGTCGTCCACGAGTTCGACGGGAGCAACTACCCCGGGTCGAACGACCTGGGTAACTGGGCCGACGGCGGGAGCTTCGCCAACGGCGGCGGCAGCGGGGAGGTCGCCGACGGGGCGCTCCGGCTGACGTACGACAACGCCGGCTGGATGGGGTCGAACGTCACCCAGTCAGTCGCGGACAGGCCGACGCTGCACCTCCGCGTGCGCGGCGACGCCGGCGGCGAGGAGAGCGACTTCACCGTCCAGGTCGGCGGCGCGAGCGACGTGCTCGCGAACCTCACCGACGACACCATCGGCACGAGCTACTCGACCGTCTCGGTCGACCTCGAAGCGATGGGCGCCGACCTGGAGAACCCCCAGTCCGTCCGGCTGAACTTCTGGCAGGGCGCCGCCGGCGCCGTCGAAATCGACCGCATCGCATTCGGCGGGAGCGGCTCCGGCGGGTCGGGCGACGGCTCTGACGGTTCCGACGGCTCGGGCGGTTCTGACGGCTCTGACGGCTCGGACGGCTCGGGCAGCGACGACCTGATCGCGGAGATCGACCCGAGCGCGACCTCGGCGTCGGTCGGCGACCGGCTCAGCTTCCGCGTCACGGACACCACCGACTCCGGCCACTGGATCGACTCGCTGTCCTGGAGTCTGGGCAACGGCGAGTCGGGAAGCGGCTGGTACGCCGAGACGACCTACGACTCGGCGGACACGTACACGGTCGAACTGACCGCGACGAACGACGAAGGCGCCTCGACCACCGACACGGTCGAGGTCACCGTCTCCTGACGGCCGCGACCGACCGAGCGGGTCGGCGCGGTGCCGACCCGCACCCGTCGTCACGGCCGTCGGGTCCCAGCGACACGACACAGACACATGCACTCCGACGACTCACCACGACAGGCACAGGACGGCGAACAGCGACGTGACCGCGACCAGGCCGGCGCCAGCGGCGACGGCGGGACTCGCGGCCCGCGGCGGCGGACGGTCCTGCGCGGCCTCGGCGGCGGCGTCGCGCTGGGCGCGGTCGGCACGCTCGGCGCGGCGGTGACGACGGCCGCCGGCGCTTCCTTCGGCGACGGCGTCAACCTCCAGCCGTCCTATTTCTGCGACGGCGACCAGGACCTGGGCTACGACCTGATGAGCGAGTACCCGGACATCGAGACGGTCCGGATCGAGATCGAGCCGTTCGACTTCGGCGAGGTCGCGACGACCGTCGCGGACGCAAAGCGCTGGATCGACGAGGCCGCCGCCCACGGCCTGGACGTGATCGCCACGTATCACCACTACCCCGACAACGGGTCGGCCAGCGCCGCGGCGCTCCAGAACGCCGCCGAGTTCTGGGCCGAGCACTACGAGACGCTCTCGGCCGACACCTCGTTCACGGTCAACATGATGAACGAGTGGGGGAACCACCAGGTGACCGCCGACGAGTACGCGTCGGCGTACAACGAGGCGATCGACACCGTCCGCTCGGAGACGAGCTACTCGGGCCCCATCGTCTGCGACGCGCCCGGCTGGGGCCAGGGCACCTATCGGCTGGCCGACGCCGTCGAGGCGATCGACGACGACGACCTGATCCTCTCGGCGCACGTCTACCCCAGCGCCTGGAACGCGACGACCGGCCAGAACCTCGTCCCCGAGGACCTGGACGCGCTCGACGAGACGAGCTACCCCTGCATGATCGGGGAGTTCGGCAACTACGCCAACTCGACGGGCGCCGACTGGTCGGCCATCGTCGACTACGCGAGCGAGCTGGGCTGGCCGGTCGTCGGCTGGGCCTGGAACGGCGACGGGTCGAACGACCCGATGAACATGGCCGACCCCTACTGGGGTGACGACTGTTCCGCCGACAGCTACACGACGAGCGACTACTTCTCGGTCGTCTACAGCAAGCTCGGCGACGGCGGGACCGCGACGGACTCGCCCACCGACGAGCCGAACACGCCGACAGACGAACCCAACACGCCCACGCCGACCGACGAGCCGGAGACACCCACGGACACGCCGGCCGCGGACGGGCTGGTCGTCGACGACTACGACGGCGACCCCGGCTGGGCGAACCACCGCAACGACCTGGGGCAGTGGTGTGGCGCCGGCTCCTTCGAGAACGGCGGCGGCGAGGAGACCGGCGGCGCGCTCGTCTTAGAATACGACAACGGCGGCTGGTACCAGAGCCAGATCAACCGGGACGTGAGCGACTACGACACGCTGGTGTTCGAGATCAGCGGCGCGAACGGGGGCGAGGAGTCCGAGGTGCTGTTCGACATGGGCGGGGTGCGGACCATGCTCGGCAACGTCACCGACGACTCCATCGGCACCAGCATGGGGGAAGTCCGCGTCGACATGGAGGCGGCGGGGATCGACCGCTCGTCGCCGTCGGTCCGGTTCAACTTCTGGCAAGGGGGAGCCAGCACGCTCGAGATCGGGGAGGTGCGACTGGAGTAGGGGTCGGCCACACCACCACGGCTTCGGTTCCCCGGGGCCACCGGCCCTAGCTCCACCGCTCCGCGACCGCGCCGGGTGGCGCGGTCCGCTCGCCGCCGGGTCCACTGCGACCCGCAAAGCTTAGCGTTTCGTAAAAATTATTTTTCGATTCGTTAAATTTAACAGCTATCAGTCGTATGTGTATTTTGCAATGGTGGATAGACGAACCGTACTGAAGGGGGGTATCGCATTCGGAAGCCTGGGCCTGGTGTCGACGGTGCTGGGCCAGGAGTCCGCGCTGGTCGTCCACGAGTTCGACGGGGGAACCTATCCCGGGTCGAACGACCTGGGTAACTGGGCCGGGGCGGGGAGTTTCGCCAACGGCGACGGCAGCGGGGAGGTCGCCGACGGCGCGCTCCGGCTGGCGTACGACAACGCCGGCTGGTTCGCCAGCAACGTCTCCCAGTCGGTCGCCGACCACGGCCACCTGACGATGCGAGTCCGGGGGGACTCCGGCGGCGAGGAGAGCGACTTCCTGGTCGACGTCGGGGGCGCCAGGGACCTGCTCGCGAACCTCACCGACGACACCATCGGGACGGAGTGGTCGACCGTCTCGGTCGACCTCTCGGCGGCCGGCGCCGACCCGGAGAGCCCGAAGGCGGTCCGGTTCAACTTCTGGCAGGGGGCCTCCGGTGCGATCGAGATCGACCGCATCGCGTTCACGAGCGGGGGCGAGGCGCCACCGTCGACGGCGACGCCGACGCCAGCGGACCCGACACCGACGCCGACGGACATGCCCGAGGACGAGACGTCGACGCCGACCGACACGCCGGACGACGAGACGCCGACCGACGCGCCCGACGACGGCGGGAGCACGTGGGACGTGCCGTTCCCGGAGCGGCCGCCCGAGTCCGATTCGCTGCCGGCCGCGTCGGAGATCACCGAGAGCACGACGGTCGCGGAGCTGTACGAGCACTTCGACGACCCCTACTACGTCCCGCGGGACTTCACCGACTACCTGCCGGGCGAGACGGGCTCGAAGAACCAGGAGTGGACCGACACCCAGAAGGCCGAGGAGTTCGGCTACGACGTGGCGGCAGTCGAGAACAACGTCGGCGACGGCTCGCTGACGCTCGGTCAGCTCGGCACGCAGGCGCTGCCGTACGTGAAACAGCTGGCCGAGAACGACTTCCCGGCCCACGCGACGGTGAAACTGCTGCCGCGGCTGGCGCTGCTGCCCGACGAGGAGGAGGACCCCGGCGTCCACGACGAGCCGTCGGTCGTCTGGGACGAGACCGCGGGGCCGACCGCGGCGACCAACGGTCCCGGCCAGCTGATCCAGGACCGTTGGCCGACCGACGCGCGGTCCTACCAGCCGACGGAGGTGCGCGTCCGCGACCGCGCCCACGACCAGCCCGAGTACGACGACAGCCGCGAGTGGGGGAGTTCCGGGAACATCCCGGACTCCTTCTACAACGACGAGGCGAACCCGGTGCTCGACGCCGCCGCCGACAAGGTCGACCCGGTGACGGGCGACTCGCTGGGCGGCGACGGCTTCACCGCCAACGCGCCGATGGCGGCGGAGATCCGCATCCACGAGACCGGCGGGAGCTACATCAACCAGTACATCAAGCTGAAGAACACGAGCGAGGTCCCGTACTTCCAGGACGCCGCCGTCATCTGGTGGCTCGGCCCGTCGGGTAACGCTTCCAATCTCTCGGACGGCCACTGGAACAACCCGCACCGTCCGAGCGCGTCGCTGGGCCACCCCCAGCGCGACGTGATCGAGGTCGACCACCCGGACTACGAGAACCTGTCCGTCTACGCGGTCCGGATCGCCAACCACGACGAGCCCTACCACATGCGGACGCTCTACCCGGGTCAGAGCGTCGCCATGGAGATCGGCACGCCCCGCGACGGCAGCGCGTGGTCGACCAGCGCAGAACGGCAGGACCTGGTCGACACGATGCTCGATTCGCTGCACGTCGAGCTGGAGACGAACCTCGACCGCAACGACCCGATCATCGACGCCATCGGCCTGACCTACCGCGTCCCGAACTGACCGCGACCGCTCTCGAACCGACCCCGGGCGGTTCGCGACCCCGCCCGCGACCGCGGCGCCGTCGCCCCTGACGGCTGCGCCGCGCCGCGGATCCCGCTCCATCCGCAGATGTCACACGACAGCGAACGGACCGACGCACCGACCGACGAACGGACTAGCGGCCGAACGGGCGCTCGCTCTTGCGAGCGAACGGGCGACTCCTCCGGCGGCGACGCCGACCGACACGCGCGCGCGGGCGACGCCCTCGTCGTGAACGACTACGACGGTGACCCCGCGTGGTCGGCCAACCGCAACGACCTGGGCGAGTGGTGCGGCGCCGGGAGCTTCGCCAACGGCTCCGGCGAAGTCGAAGACGGCGCGCTCGTCCTCGAGTACGACAACGGCGGCTGGTTCCAGGAGCAGATCAACCGGGACGTGAGCGACTACGACACGCTCGTCCTCCAGGTACGCGGTGCCAACGGGGGAGAGGAGTCGGAAGTCCGCTTCAGCATGGGCGGCGCGAGCGGCATGCTCGCCGGCGTGACCGACGACTCGGTCGGTACCTCGTTCTCGGAACTCGCCGTCGACATGGAGGGCGGGCGTCGACCGGACGTCGTCGAGCCTCTCGCTACGGCTCAACTGCTGGCAGGGCGGCAGTAGCACGCTGCGGATCAGCGGCGTCTGGCTGGAGTAGCGACCGCCGCCAGCGCGCCGCCACCGCTGACGCCTGCTGCACGCGCGCACCCGAACCGACCTCCACGGGCGTCGTCTCGGGGGGCGCGTTTCTCACCCGCTGAGAACGCTTCTCACCGGTGGAGAACAGCCGCTCGGGTATATCCTCGTGTCCGGCGTCTCTCCAGATAGAGGTCACACCAATGTCGACGACCACCCCCGGTGTCAACGAGTTCGAGAGCAAGATCGGCGGTCTCACGGTCCACGGGAAGGCGCACAGCCTCTCGGCGTGGTTCGTGCTGGCGCTGCGGCTGATGATGGGCTACGCGTTCCTGCATTCGGGCCTCGCGAAGGTCATGGAGGGCGGCTTCGCCGCCGACGGCTACCTGGTCCACTCGGCCGCGACGAACGGCAACCCCCTCGAAGGAATGTTCCTGTGGATGGGGACGACCGACTGGTTCGTCGCCTTCGCGAACGTCGCCGTTCCGTGGGGCGAGGTCCTCATCGGACTCGGGCTCATCGTCGGTGCGCTGGTCCGCCTCGCGGCGTTCTTCGGCGCGCTCATGATGCTCATGTTCTACTTCGGGAACTGGAGCATCGAACACGGCGTCATCAACGGCGACTTCGCCTACATGCTCGTGTTCCTCGCCGTCGCCGCCTTCGGTGCGGGCCGCATCATCGGGCTGGACACGCTCATCGAGCGCTACGAGGTCGGCGGCGAAGCGCTGATCGAGCGCTACCCCCGCCTGGGATACGTCCTCGGCTGAAGCCGGGACCCCTTCAGGAGCACGCTCCCCCCGAATCGAACGAACGAATCTTTTTCACGGCCGTTTCTGTGTGCGCGGCGGAGCATAGCGACCGGAATTTCATATCGCGATGTGTGGTTTATTAGTGCGACGCGAGGCTGGTTTCGTGTTCTCTGTGAGGCAACGCGATCCGCAGATCCGTCGATTCAGCGTCGATCTCGGGGGTCGGCGGGGACGGTCTCTCGGCGAGGCGGCTCACTCCGCGAACTCGGCGACCGATTCGAAGGAATCGTCGGCGAGGGCTGCCGCGAGGCCGGAGATGTCCACCCCGTCGACGTGACTGGGGTACTTGCGGGCGAAGTAGCCGACGAGATTCTCCACGTCGCGTTCGAGCAACTCGCGAGCGTTCTCGTGGTCGGTGGGGACGGCCTGGGGCCAGTCGAAGACGACGACACCCGCTTCGGTGACGAAGACGTTGTACTCGCTCATGTCGGCGTGGACGTACCCCTCGGCGTAGGCCGTCGCCATCTCCGCGAGGATCAGCTCCATGACGGGGACGACCTGGGCGTCGGTGAGCTTCGTCCGGGAGAGCTCGACGCCGTCGACCTTCTCCATGACGAGGGCGTGACGGTTGTGGTCGACCGGTTGGGGGACGGACACGTCGGGATAGAGGCTCTCGAGGGCGTCGTACTCGCGCTCGGCGGCCTTGCGCGCGGTGTACTGCCAGGAGACGTGGTCGCGGTCGGACGTGTAGTCGCGCTCTTTCATCACCTCGCGGAAGTTGGTGTAGCCCTCGCGGTGGTACTTCAGCGCGAGCGGGCGATAGGAACGGACCTCGTACACGTCGCTCTCCTTGCCGACGCCCAGGGGGGCGCCGACGCCGTCGAAGGTCTCCCGCTCGGCGAAGGTGTGGAGCGCGAGCGCGTCGTAGCCCTCGAAGGTGAGCTTGAACCCCTCGTACTGGATGGTCTTGCGTTCGACCAGCCCCCGGTCCTCGCAGCGGTCCAGCCGGTAGTCCACGTCCTCGGCCGACAGGCGGGTGTACTCGGGAAGCGTCTCGCGGTCGACGTACTCCGAGAAGCGCATCCCCTGTTCGACCCCCGAGAGCAGATAGAAGTCCTCGGGTTCGAGGTCGGCTATCACGGACGCCACGTTCTGGACCATTGCTCGCCCGTACTCCGTCGATAGGGAAAAGCCCGACGCGTCGGCCGCGACCGGGAAGTAAATCACATGCCGCGATATCGAATCTTCGGTCGACGCCGGGGCGGTGGCCCCGAACGAACGGCACTGCGGGGCGCCGACCGCCCGTTCGCGATGACTGCAACCGATGGCCGGTGAGCGGAATCGGCGTTTGCAAGGCTCGAACGGACGGACGAGTTGATGGAAAATATCCTGAAAAAAGATTTCTTCCAGAAATTATTTCAAGGGGTGGCTCACAGTAGGGCACGAATCATGGTAGCTAATGACGAGGGTACCGAGGTGGACGACGGGTCGGCGGCCCTCTCGCGTCGCCAGTACGCACAGGTGATCGCGGGGCTGGGCGCGGCGGGGCTGGCCGGCTGTCCGAGCGAGGGCGGGTCGACGGCGACGCCGGCCGAGTCGGACGATGGCACCGTCGAACCGATCGAGCACGACGATGACGGCAGCGGACCGGCGGCTTCGGGAACGGACACCGAGACGCCGACGGCGACCGACCGCGAGCCCGTCGTCGACACGATCGCGTACGCCCACGCGAACTCGCCGGACGTGTTCGACTGGAACCCCTGGACGCCCCAGGACAACACGGCCGGGGACCTGTGGATGTCCGACCTCCACGGGCTCCGGAACGTCCACACGACGAACCTGTCCTACAGCGGGACGACGGTGCCGACACCGCACAAGCCCGACCACGACGAGATCGAGATCATGACGTGGATCGCGGGCACCGACGTCGAGCCGCCCTACGACTGGTACGACCACCACGATGACCGCTCGGCCTACTGGAACGGCGACCCCCACGACGCGGTCGCCCGCGAGAAACACAACCACGTCGAGTTCTTCCAGGCCGGGAACAAGTTCACCGAAGACGCCACGTTCAACCAGCGCGCCGAGGACCAGTGGACGCTCCACCAGTGGACGGACAAGGGGTCGGTTCCCGAACAGGAGCCGGACCCGACGGCGAGCAACATCCTGGAGACGTACGCGGGGCCGGTCGACGGGGACCCGCCGCTGCACCCGTCGTTCACGGAGCCGTATCTGGAGCAGTACCGCGACGCCGGGTCGCGCGACCGGGCGACGGCGGTGACCGACGAGCTGAAGAGCGACCGCGTCTCGCTCGACCGCATCGCGCTGGACGGCGGCACCGACGAGTATCTCGCCGGCTCCGGCCCCTACCGGCTGGAGTCGATGGACGACGTGGGCTCCGAGCGGATGGTCCTCCACCTCGACCCGGACCATCCCAACGCCGGCCACACAAACGTCGAAAAGCTCGCCATCTACTGGGCGGAGGGCGACCGCGCTCAGACGCTGAAGACCGAGGGCGTGCTGGACGTGAACGTCGGCGACGTGTCGCCCGGCGCGTCGCTGAACCGCGAGGTGCTCCCCGACTACATGCAGGAGTTCACGCGGTGGCTGCGCGCGACCGGCGGGGACATGTGGAAGTTCAACTGGAACAACCCGCACCTCCAGAACCTGTGGGTGCGCCGGGCGCTGGTCGAAGCGGTCGACTGGAACGCCGTCTCCGCCAACGGCTGGGGACAGGGCGGCGCCCAGCCGCTCGCCCACGACACGTTCCTGCTGGACGCCCAGTCGGAGGCGGTCTTCTCCCAGGAGTTCCTCGACAGCCTGCACACGTACTCGCGGGGGTCGAACCCGGAGACGGCCACCGAGTACATGAACCGGGCGGGGTACACGAGACAGGGCGGCCAGTGGGTCGACCCCTCCGGCAACCCCGCCGAGATCGACCTGTTCGCCACGTCGACGATCCCCGAGCACGTCCAGGCCGCCCAGACGATCCGGGCGAACCTCGCCAACTGGGGTTTCGGCGTGAACTTCTCGACGCAGGGGTGGTCGACGTGGTCGAACAACCTGGACCCCAACGGCGGGCTGAACTACGAGTCGTCGCTGTACTGGCACGGCGACCCGTACGTCTTCCAGTACTACCACGACGTGGGCGCCTGGTGGGACGAGCCGCTCGTCGCCGGCAGTCCCACCGCTCCGGACCCCTTCGAGGCCAAGCCCGAAGACACCGTCGACACCCAGGGCAAACCGATCGTCCAGCAGGTGCCCGACGAGCCCGGCGCCTTCGAGGCGCCCGACGAGGCCGGGAAGGCTCCGGATCTGGACGGCGCCACCGAAGTCAACCTCGTCGAGACCGTCAACGCGATCCGCCAGCCGGGCAACAGCGAGGCCGAGCGCCAGCAGCTGTATCGCACCTGCGCGAAGTACTACAACTTCTACGTCCCCCATTTCCCGTTCCACCAGTACATGCAGGGGTCGTTCGGGAACGTCCGGGACTTCGACTGGCCGGAGTCCTCCGCGCGGGCGTTCGACTACGAGCACTCGTTCGGCATCGAGAACGTGCTCGTGCTGGGCGGGATCGCACAGGCCAGCTACGACACGGAGTTCGAACCGCCGGAGGAGGGGTAACCGTGTAGCGACACCGCCGTCGCCGGTCAGTCGTATCGTCGCAACACCGCTCCCGACTCCTTGTCACGGACCGCCCGGGGACCGCGGCGCCGCGCGTCGCTCCCACCCGCGCCCGTCGCGGCCGCCCGGGCGACTCCCGCCGAACGCCACACCGATTAGCCGCGAGCGTGAAATCGACACAAATGGACTCCGACGACGCGGCGCTGCGCGAACAGTTGCGGGTGTTCGGGCTCTCGGACAACGAGATCAACACGTACCTCGCGCTGCTGGAACTCGGCGAGGCGACGACGAGCGCCGTCGCCGAGGAGGCCGGCGTCACCCAGCGGACGGTGTACAACATCGTCGAGCGCCTCGAAGAGCGCGGCCTGGTGCGAGTCAACGACCACGTCTCGCCGACGACGATCCGCGCGCTCGCGCCGCGGGAGGCGATGGCCGACATCTCCGAGCGCATCGACGCGATGACGCCCGCCCTGGAGGAGCGATTCACCGAGACCGGGCCCCGGACCTCGGAGATCGAGATGGCGAAGTCCCGGCGGAAGGCGCTCAAGAACCTGCGCGAGGACATCGAGAGCGCCGAGTCGGAGGTGCTGGTCTCCGTGCCGGCCGACGTGGTTCCGGAGATCGACGAGGAGCTGCGCGCGGCCCGCGAGCGCGGGGCGCTCGTCCTCCTGCTGGTCGGCGAGGTCGAGAACATCGACGCGGCAGCCGAGCGCTACGCGGGGCTGGCGACGCTGGTCCGCTGCTGGGGCGACGAGATGGCGTTCGTCTCCGCGGTCGACGACGAGCGCGCGATGATCGGGAGCCCCGACGTGTTCGACGGCGCGTACTTCGAGGAGGGGGTCGTCTGGGTTTCCGAGTGGGGCCTCACCGGTGCGGTCATCGCTACGTTCCTCGGCGCCTACTGGCCGTTCCCCTGGGAGGTCCACGTCGCCGATCCGATCGAACTGCCGGCGACGTTCGAGTGGTTCCGCACGGCGACCGTCACCGCCGTCCGCCACCGACGAATGGGGGCCGACCTGCGCGCCGAGGTCGAGACCGAGTCCGGCGAGCGGGTCGTCGGGCGCGTCAACGACGTGCGTCAGGCGCTGGTCGACCCCGCGACCAACCAGTTCACGCTGGAGAACGGGTTCGTCCTCGACACCGACGAGGGAACCGTCAGCGTCGGCGCGCCCGGCGGGTTCCTCGAAGACTACCGCGCCGAATCGGTTCGGCTCCGACCGGTCGAGGAGTGAGCGCCCGGGAGAAACGCCGCCCGCGGTCCGTCGGACTTACTCGCCCGCGACGGCTTCGACGGCCGCCATCGCCTCTTTCTCGTCGGCGTCCTCGCCGAGCCACTCGTCGGCCCACCCCTCGATGGCGTCGAAGACCGGACAGAGCGACTCGCCCTTGGCCGTCAGCGAGTAGAAGGTCGCGACCGGGGCGTCCTCTTCGAGTCGGCGGTCGACCAGGTCCAACTCCTGCAGGTCGTCGAGCACGCGCGAGAGCGTGCGCGAACTCGCGCCGGTCGAGCGCTTGAGTTCGTTGAACCGCTTCTCGCCCTCCTGGAGGTCGTACAGCACGACGAGCCGCCACTGGGAGCCGATCTGTTCGAGCGAGTCGACCACGGGACAGGCCTCGGGGTTCGCCGCCTCGGAGTTCGCGTTCGTCGCCATGTACCGCTCCGTACCATCCCCACCTACTTAGGCAGTTCGCTCACGAACCGGGTAACACAGCTATACCTGATTACCGGACGCGACCCGACCCGGATCGAGCCGGCCAGAGCCGACCCGAGATCGCCGTGGCGGAGCCCCGATGGCGTCGGTCGACCACCACGCACCCGGTAACACCGGTGTCTCCCGGTGACACGAGTGTCAGATAGAGTATATGTGTTCGGGGGGAGTACGTGCTGTCGATGGCAGAGGCACGCGTTCACGACGGCAGCACGGACGACGAACACACCGCGGCCCGAACGGCGGTGACGGCCTGATGGTCGCCGAGTCGGCGGCGGGCGACGTGGCGTTCCTGCTCGCTCGGGTGCTGTTCGGCGGCGTCCTCGCGTTCATGGGGATCAACCACTTCTCGGGCGTCGAGGGGATGGCCGGCTACGCCCAGATGAAGGGGATCCCCGCGCCGACGTTCTCGGTGGTCGCTTCGGGCGTGATGCTCGTCCTCGGCGGTGTCGGGGTCGCGCTCGGCGTCGCGCCGGTGCTCTCGGCCGGGGCGCTCGCCACCTTCCTGCTCGTCTCGGCGGTGACGATGCACGACTTCTGGGCGGTCCCCGACGACCAGGCCCAGGACGAGATGACCGGCTTCCTGAAGAACGTCGCGCTGGCCGGCGGCGCGCTCGGATTCCTCGCACTCGGCGGGCAGGCCTGGCCCTACGCGGTCGGCGTCGGTCTCTTCTAGCGCGTCACGCGGTCGATCCCCGTTCCGGTGACCGTCGGCTCACTCGACCCGTTCGCTCGCGGTCGCCCGGGACTGTCGCTTCTGTGAGACCCCGTAGGCGGCGACCGCGAGCGTCACGAGGAGGTTGATCGCCCCGAGCAGGGGCAGGTCGCCACCGAGCCGGCCGAGAACTCCGGCGTTCGAGGCCGACTCGCTATCACCGCCCTCGTCCGCGAGGGCGGCGGTCGGATCCGAGTCGTCGGCGGGTGGTTCCGTGAACGACGGGACCGGCGAGGCGGCGGTGCGGTCGGCGGGCGTCGCCGATCCGTCGTCGACCCCGCTCTCGGTCCCGCCGCCGGCCTCGGCGAGCCGTTCGAGGACCGCCAGGTCCTGCTCCATCCGGTCGGCACCGAGCGCCGACTGCTGGGCGCGGAAGTATTCGAGGAAGCGGTCGATCCGGCGGTCGTACGGCGGGCTGACGGCGAGGTCGACCGACGACTGCACCCACTGTTCGTCGTGCTCGCGGTACTCGACCGCCGCCTCGGCGGACTCGGCGCCCGCGTCGCCGCCGGCGCGTTCGTGGGCCATCCAGTTGCGGACCAGGTTCCCGTACTCGGCGAGCGCGACCGCCTTGCGGACGCCGGTCGACCCGTAGTGCGGCGCCGTCCGCGACTCGAAGCTCACGTTCCGGGTCACCGTGCGAGCGCCGCCGCCGGGACCCTCGTAGCTCGCGACGAGGTCGAGCGTCGGGCTCGAGCCGGTCTTCGCGACTTCCAGCAGGACGACCCCGCCCTCCGTTTCGTTGCCCTCGCGGCGGGCGGGGAACAGCGTGGTGACTTCCATCAGCTCGGCGCTGGCGGCGTCGGCCCGGGGCGACCCGTAGACGTTCTCGATCCGGTAGCCGTCGCCGGCCACTTCCAGCGAGAGGTTGTACACCAGCGGCGTCACCATGTAGGCGAACCCCTCGTCCATGCGCTCGTCGAACTGCGCCGGGGAGTCCACGCTGTAGTAGTTCGCTCCCCGCACCGTCGAGACCGTCTCGGTCAGCCGGGAGTTGAAGTCGACGCCGACGCCGACGAACGTCGTGTGGATCCCCCGGTTCGCGTACGAGCGCATCCGCGATTCCAGGGCGCCGCCGTCGGTCTCGCCGAGGTTCGGCATCGCGTCGGTGACGTAGACCACGCGGGTCTCGCGCTCGCTGTCGTCGGCGTGCGCCGAGACCATCTCCTCGGCGCGGCTCATCCCCGCGTCGAGGTTCGTCCCGCCGTCGGCGCGCAGCGACCGCAGTTCGCTCCGGAGGTCGCTCCGGTCCGTTTCGTCGACGCGTCGGAGCGACTGGACCGTACGCGCCGTGTTGTCGTAGGCGACGACGCCGACCCGGTCGCTCGCGTTCAGCCGGCCGAGCATCGAGACGACGGCGTCGCCCGCGGCGTCGATCTTCGGCTGGTTGTCATCGACGCGCTGTCTCTCACCGCCGTCGTCGTAGTACTCGCCGAACCGGTCGCTCATCGACCCGGAGGTGTCGACGACGACCACGAGGTTCAGGGGCTTGCGCTCGAAGTCGGCCTTCGAGATGCCGGAGTTGAGCCCGACCGTGACGAACCGCTCGGTCTCGTTGGCGAGCGGGTCCCGGGTCACCGCGGTGCTGTAGGAGGGGCAGAAGAGCGCCTCACACGGACGGGATCGACCGGTGTCGAAGTAGTAGTCGTGGAACAGTCCCTCGTAGGTCAGGTCGGTCGGCTGGGGGACGTAGCCCTCCTCGACGTTGTTCCGGAATGCGTTGGCGTCGGCGGCGCCGCCGACGCTGACCCCGACGTTGTTGCTCCCACCGCTGGCTCCGTCTCCGGCCATCGCGCCGCTACCGCCGTCGCCGCCGCCGAGCGCGGGACCGCCCGAGCCGTTCGACGCGCTTCCGCAACCGGCGAGGACAACCAGCGCGACCACCGCCACCGCGAGTAGTGCCTGACGCATGCCTCACGATCGTTCACGTGAGTTAATAGGTCGGCCGATGGATCAAAGGCGAGTTTCACCGTTCAAAACCGCTCTATCGACAGATCTCTCGCTCGACTTCGTCGATCGTGGTATCTGGTATCAAACAACAGTGAGTGTCTCCCCGCGGTCACCGGTCCACGTCGCCCATGATGGGGTCGAGGCTGCCGATGGTGGCGATGAGGTCGGCGACGAACTCGCCGCGTGCGGCCGCCTCCAGGGCGGAGAGGTTCGAGAAGGAGGGGCCGCGTATCTTGAAGCGGGCGGGTTTGTCGGTGCCGTCGGCCCGGATGTAGATGCCGAGTTCGCCCTTGGCGGACTCGACGGCGCGGTAGATCTCCGTATCGGGGTCGGGTCGCAGCGTCCGGGGGACGTTGGCCTGCACGGTGCGTTCGTCCTCGGGCCACTCTTCGAGCAGGTCGACGCACTGCTCGACGATCCGGGCGGACTGTTCGATCTCACGCAGGCGCACGAGCACGCGCGCGTAGTTGTCGCCGCCGTCTTCGGTGACCACGTCCCAGTCGAGTTGGTCGTAGTAGCCGTACGGATCGTCGCGGCGCAGGTCGTAGTCGACGCCGGATCCGCGGGCGACCGGGCCGGTACAGCCGTTCTCCTTCGCAGTCTGGGCGGATAGCTCGCCGGTCTCGACGGTGCGGATCTGGAAGACCTCGTTGCTGGTGAGCAGGTCGTGGTACTCGGCCAGTCGGTCGGGCAGGTCGTCGAGGAACTCGCGGATCTCAGCGAAGAACGCCGCGCGAGGGTCGGGCAGGTCCCACGCCACGCCGCCGAGCCGGAAGTAGTTGAACATCAGGCGCTGGCCGGTCAGGTCCTCGAGGATGGACTGGACCCGCTCGCGCTCCTTGATGGCGTACATGAACGAGGCGGTGAACTCGCCGATCACGTCCAGCGCGTACGTGCCGACGGCGAGGAAGTGGCCGAGCAGTCGCGAGAGCTCGGCGCTCATCGTCCGGATCACCTGGGCGTACTCGGGCACGTCGATGTCGGCGAGGTCCTCGGCGACGCGGGCGTAGGCCCACTCGTTGCAGAGGCCGGCGCCGCTCCAGTCCCACCGGTCGGGGTAGGGCATGATCTGGTGGCGGTAGGTCCCCCGCTGGCACATCTGCTCCTCGCAGCGGTGGATGTAGCCGATGTCCGGGGTCACCTCGGCGACGTGTTCGCCGTCGAGCGTGGCGCCCACGCGGAGCACGCCGTGGGTCGCCGGGTGGTGCGGGCCGAGGTTGATATACATCGTGTCGCCGTCTCGGTGGTCCTCGGCCAGCGGGTTCTCGTGCTCGCGGAAGGGCACGATCTGTGGCTCGGTCCCGTCGAAGTCCGGATCGAGGGGGTGGCCCTGCCAGGTCTCCGGCAGGAGGATCCGCCGCAGGTCGGGGTGGTCGTCGTACTCGATGCCCACGAGGTCGTAGGCCTCCCGTTCGTGCCAGTCGGCGGTCGGATACACCGGCGCCGCGCTCTCCTGTTCGGGACGGGCGGCGGGGGTCGGAACGACGACGGACAGTTCGCGCTGGGGGTCGTCGTAGCTGCGGAGGTGGTAGATCGACTCGTAGCGGTCGCCGTAGGCCTGGGCGGTGACGCAGGCGCAGTGGTCGAACCCCGCCCGGTCGCGAAGCGCCGTCAGGACTGCCTGCACGCGGTCGGCCCGGACGACGAGCGCGGGCGCGTTCAGATGCTGCTCGGTGTCGGTGACGGCGTCGTCGGGGACGACCGCGAGCGCGGCGTCGAGCGGCGAGTCGGCGTCGGCCGGGGCGACCGCCGCGGGGGCCGTCTCTCCCGTCTCACCCACCTGTCGCTGCCGTTGGTCCATACGCGGCGTTGGCGCGGTCGGACAATCCCCGTTGGCCCTCACGAGTGGGTGGGGTTTAAGCCGGCCCGCCGAATTCGATCGCGCGATGCGGTACCTGCGCGTCGCGGTCCACCAGGAACCGGCCGTGCGACACCCGATGCACCAGTTCGTCGTCGAGCACGAGGGCTACAGCGTTTCGCGCCTGCTCCAGTACAACACGGCACTGGCCGAGGAACCGGCGTTCCTGTTCCACGTCGACGGCGACCCCGACCCCTACGAGCCGATCCTCGACGGCGTCGAGAGCGTGTCGACCTACGAGATATCCCGCTGTCCCGACGACACGTTCTACCTCTACGTCCGCGAGACGATCCCCGAACACAGTCAGGACTTCGTCGGCGCGTTCACCCAGCCGGGCCTGGTGGGGCTGATGCCCGTCGAGTATCGCGCGGACGGGACCGTCCGGCTGACCGCCGTCGGCCCGGCCGAGATGCTCCAGACGGCCGTCGACGAGATCCCCGACGGGATGGACGCCGAGGTGCTGGAGGTCGGTGAGTACGACGCCCGCCGGCTGGACGCCGGCAGCGACCTGACCGACCGGCAGTTCGAGGCCGTCCTCGCGGCCGTCGACTGCGGCTACTACGAGACGCCCAGCGAGGGCAGCGTCGAGGACGTGGGCGACCGCCTCGACTGCGCGCCCGGCACCGCCGCCGAACTGCTCCGGCGCGCCGAGCGCTCGGTCATGAAGAACGTCGCCTCGACCGGCCCCCTTTGAATCGACCGCGTTGCTCGGGGGCGGCCCGGAGCCGACGAACGCAACCGATTTCCTGGCGCCACGCCAACCCCGTGTATGAGTCTGGCCGATCGAGAGTGGCGGCTGATCACCGAGGAGTCCCGTCCGGGGCCGCTGAACATGGCGCTGGACGAGACGGCCGCCGAATCGGCCGCCGAAGACGGAACCCGGACGCTGCGCGTCTACCGCTGGGAACCGAGCACGCTCTCGCTGGGCTACCATCAGGACTCCGCGACGATCGACTGGGAGTTCTGCGAGCGCGAGGGGATCACGGTCACCCGCCGACCGACCGGCGGCGGCGCGATCTATCACGACGACTACGGCGACATCTCCTACTCTATCGTCGCACCCGCCGACGAACTCCCCGGCGATCTACTGGAATCGTACGAGTTGCTCTGCGAACCGTTACTCGACGCGTTCGAGAGCATGGGCGTCGACGCGCGGTTCGCCGACGAGGAGCGCCCGGCGATGTACGACCCGGCGTGTTACCTGCGGGCGCTCCACCCCGCTCACGACGTGGTCGCCGACGACGGCCGGAAGATATCGGGCAACGCCCAGTACAGACAGAAAGACGCCGTCGTCCAGCACGGGTCGATCACCTTCGCACGGACGACGAAGCGACATCTCGACTGCTTCGCCGACCCCGACGCCACCGCCGAGGAGTTCGACGAGCGAGTGACGAGCGTCCGCGAGCAGTCGGATGTCGATCGGGGCGAGGCCGTCGCCGAACTCGAATCGTCGCTCCGATCGTGGGCCGGTACCCACGAAGGAACGTGGGCGGACCGGGAAGTCTCGCAGGCGCGCGAGCGGGCGCGTGCGAAGTACGAAGACCCGGGGTGGACACGCGACGGCGACGATCCGCTCTGAGAACGGGGTGGCGTCGGCGACGGCGCGGTACAGGGGTCGAGGACGCCGCTCAGGCTTCGAAGCCGTCCTCACGGCTCCCTGCGGTCGCCGTTCGGCGTCGTGGCCTTCGCGCCGCTCAGTCCTCGCTACTCCTCCGCGGCTCGCTCTGCTCGCCGCTCCGGGACGAGGTCTCCCTTCGGTCGACCTCCCTACTCCTCGAACACGAACGTCCCGTCCTCCTGCACGCGCTCGCCGTCGACCTCGATGTAGGAGTCCTCGCTCATGTCGACGATCATGTCCATGTGCGTCGCGGAGTCGTTGCCCGCCACGTCGCCGTCGTCGGGGACGTTCTCGTCGATGGTTCGGCCCAGGGCCATGTGGACGGTGTCGCCCATCTTCTCGTCGAACAGCATGTTGTAGGTGAACCGGTCGATGTCGCGGTTCATCCCGATGCCGAGTTCGCCCAGGCGGCGCGCGCCGGGGTCGGTGTCGAGCACCGCGGCGAGCACGTCCTCGTTCTTCGCCGCCGACGAGTCGACGACCTCGCCGTCCTCGAAGACCAGCCGTACGTCCTCGACCTCTCGGCCCTGGGCCATCAGCGGCATGTCGAACAGCACCTCGCCCTCGACGCTATCCGGGACCGGCGCGGTAAACACCTCGCCGCCGGGGAGGTTCTTTTCGGCGTAGTCGTTGACGGGATTCATGCCGGCGACGCTCATGGTCACGTCCGTCGTGTCGCCGGAGACGATCCGGACTTCGTCGGCACTGTCCAGGATCTCGACCATGTTGGCCTGGAACTCGCGCTGTTCGTCCCAGTCCTTCGTGACGGCGTCGTAGACGAACTCCTCGTAGGCTGCCGTACTCATCTCGGCGGCCTGGGCGTTGCCCGACGCCGGGAACTGGGTGCCGACCCAGCGCTTGTCCATGTAGGCGTCCTGAACGGGCTTCATGACCTGCGCGTAGGCGGCGTTTTTCTCGGGCGGTACGTCGCCCGTCTCGTGGGTGTTGGTCGACGCCCGAATCCCGATGGCGGCGTCGATCTCCTCGACCATCGCCATGAGCGAGGCCGGCGGCTCGTCGTAGTCCTCGGGGTCCATCGCGCGCATGAACGCCCGCCGACCGCGGCTGCTTCCGCCGAGCGTGACGCTGTGGGCGCCCCGCTCACCGATCCGCTCTTCCAGGGCGACGACCAGGTCTTCCGCCGTCGCGGGGGCGGAGATCAGCACCTCGTCGCCGGCTTCGATCCCGACCGAGTGGTCGACGATGACGTCCGCGTGGTCCTCGACTCTGGGGTCCATACCGGCGAGTGGGACGGCAGCCCGTTAACGGTTCCCCGAAGCGACGTTCTGCAACGGTATCGACAGGTTTCGGCCGGCCCGGCGAGGGGCGGCAAGCCCCCCGATATCGAGGGTGACGACCCAACCGGCGCGAGCCCCAACTCGGGGACGATGGATATCGCAGACGACATCGCCGCGGAGATCGGCGACACGCCGCTCGTGTGGCTGGACTCGTTCGCCGACAACCTCGCGGCCAAGGTCGAGTCGTTCAACCCCGCCAACTCGGTGAAAGACCGCATCGGCGCCGCCATGCTCGACCGCGCCGAGCGCATGGGCCACCTCGACGACACCGACCTGGTCGTCGAGGCGACCTCCGGCAACACCGGGATCGGCCTCGCGATGGCCTGCGCCGCCCGCGGCTACGACCTCGTGCTCACGATGCCCGAGTCGATGAGCGAGGAGCGCCGGGCGCTCCTGTCGGCACTGGGCGCCGAGGTCGTGCTCACGCCCGCCGACGGCGGCATGGACGGCGCCGTCGAGGCCGCCGAGACCATCGCCGACCGACGGGAGGGCGTCCTCGCCAGCCAGTTCGAGAACATCGCCAACCCCGAGGCCCACCGCTCGTCCACCGGCCCGGAGATCTGGGCCGACACCGACGGCGAAGTGGACGTGTTCGTCGCCGGCGTCGGAACGGGGGGGACGATCACCGGCGTCTCCGAGTACTTCGCCGAGGAACGGGGCGCCGACGTGGATTCGGTCGCCGTCGAACCCGCCGACTCGCCGGTTCTCTCGGGTGGAGACGCCGGTTCTCACTCCATCCAGGGGATCGGCGCCGGCTTCGTCCCAGAGATCCTCCGCACCGAACTCGTCGACGAGGTCCGCGCCGTCGAACACCAGCGGGCGGTCGAGACGACGCGAAAACTCGCCCGCGAGGAGGGGGTCCTGACGGGCGTCTCCGCCGGCGCCGCGCTGGCCGCGGCGAGCGAGGTCGCCCGCGAGCGCCCCGACGACCTGGTCGTCGTCGTCCTCCCGGACACCGGCGAGCGCTACCTCTCGACGGATCTCTTCGAGCCCGCGACCGTCAGCCACTGGGAAGCCCGCGAGTCCGACGAGCCCGCCCCGGCCGACGACTGACCCGGCGCTCACTCGACGCGGCCGACGGTGACGAAGAAGGGGACCGTCTCGGTGCGGACGTACGCCTCGTCGCTCATCTGGTCGACCACGTCGCGACCCATCGCGCGCCAGGCCGAGCGCAGGTCGTCGTACTCCCCTTCGGAGGTCTCCCCGGAGAGGATCGTCTCGCGGTCGTCGGCCAGCCCCTCGCCGGTCACTTTCCGGCGGGCCGCCTCGACCGCGCCCTCGGAGTAGGGGGGTGCGACCACGCGCTCGTGGTCGTACCGGCGGGTCGAGACGACTTCCAGTCCGGCCGCCTCGAACACGTCGCGAGCGCCGGCGCCCAGCGTCACGTCCGTCCCGACGCCGTCGAGGAACCGCTCGCGAGCGCGGCGGGCCAGCGGCGGTTCGGCGTCGACGGTGGAGTCGACCGTGACCGCGCCGTTGTCCGGTTCGACGGCCGCGACCAGGTCCGAGGAGACCCGCGCGAACGCCTCGACCGCGCCGACGGGGTCGGGGAGGTTGATCAGCAGCGCCTGGCAGACGACGAGGTCGACGGCGTCGTCGACGAACGGGAGGCGCGTCGCGTCGGCCCGGACCGCGGGCGCGACCTCGCTCGCGGCGGCGAGCAGGCGCGGGTCCACGTCGGCGCCGACGACCTCCCCCGAGGTCTCCTCGGCGAGGACGCGGGTGAGTTCGCCCGTGCCACAGCCCACGTCGAGGACGCGCTCGCGGGTCGCGAGGTCGAGATCCGCCAGGGCTGCGCGGGAGTCGGCCCACATCCCCTCGCGGGTCGTCTCCAGGTAGTCGGCGCTGAACTCTCGCACTGAGCGTCCGTTCGGCGCTCGGGCCGCATAGGCGCGTCGGTCGACGCCGAGCGGTCCGGCCGACGCCCACCGACGGCTCAGTCCCCGGCGGTCGGCCGGTCGACGTCGCGCTCGTAGAGCCAGCCGGCGCCGACCGCGTCGGCGAGGGACTCCGGGTCGTCGACGTGGACGGCCACCAGCGAGTCGGGCGTGTCGTCGTGCTCGACGTCCTCGGGGTCGGGGACGGTGAACTGCAGCGGCGGGGTGTCGTCGCCCCGGTCGAACTCGACGGTGGCGGTGTCGAACGCCCGGTCGACGAGGTCGGTCTCGACGGCGACGCGCTTGACGTCCTCGCCGTCGATCCGGTCCTGCGGTTCGTCGAACAGCGTGTCGTAGGCGACGAGGGCGCCGTCGTACCCGCGGTACTCCAGCGGGCCGTACCGGAGGTAGCGCGTCGTCGCCCGGAGCGCTCCGAACGCGAGGGCGACGGCGACCGGAACCAGCGCGAGCCGGGGCGCGAAGACGGCGAAGAACGCGGCGACGGCGTAGCAGAAGACGACGGTACTGGTCAGGGTGTAGCCGACCCCGCGGTAGAGCGCGTCGGCGACGGTTATCGACCGCGCCGGTCGGGCGCGGACGACCGGCTCGCCGTCCGGTTCGACGATCGGTTCGGGTTCGATCTCGGTCTCCTTGCTGCCGTACAGCCGGTAGAAGACGCCGCGTCTGTCGGGGTCGCGTTCGACCTGTATCGTCCGGAGGTCGTAGGCGAGTTTGCCGGCCACGATCAGCGCCAGCACCGCGCCGCTGTCGACGCCGGAGGGACCGACGACGAACAGGAGCGTCCCGACGCCGAAGACGTACTTGAACGGTGCCAGCACCACGGACCGAGGGGAGTGGTCGCGGTAGCCGCCGTCGCGGAAGTAGTCCGTCGCGGTCTCGACGCCTCGGGCGGCGAACACGCCGACGCCGCCGAGCAGCAGCTGCCCGGTGGTCTCGGTGGTGATGGTCGGGTCGGCGAGCGCGAACAGGAGGAACGCCGCGCCGAGTTCTATCGGCGCGAGGAGGGCGACGAGCGCGACGAGCGTCGGCAGGTTCCGGAGGTACACGGGCGGGACCGGTCCCGGGAGGTCGATACCGCCGCGTTTGGCCTGGAGAGCGCCCAGCAATCGCTGGTCGTCGATCAGATTGTTCGGTCGCTTGACCGCGAAGGGGACCTTCACCGCCGCCCAGAACAGCACGGCCGCGAGTTCGAGAACGAACACCCCGAGGAGGACGGTGGTCGACCACCCGAACGCCAGGACGCCGACGGGGGCGACGGCGTTCGAGGCGACCACCGCCAGCGGCCCCGGGCGGCCGACGGAGGGGACTCGCATAGCCGAGTGTCGCGGGTCGCTCAGTTGAGGGTCCCGATCTCACGGCGGGCGACAGCCGACGGGACGGGGAGTCAGACATATGTGGGCCGGGCGAAAAAGGCGGACAACGAATGGGAGCGGACGAGCCGGAGTTCGACCGCGGGGTGACGCTGTGGGAGCAGGCCAGGGAGTATCTGGAGTGGTACCCGACCGCCGAGGTGGACGTGCTGGTCGTCGGCGGCGGCGTTCAGGGGCTCGTCCTGCTGGACGAACTGGTCGACCGCGGGTACGCCGCGGCGCTCGTCTCCAACACGCCGCTGGGCGCCGGCCAGACGTTCGACTGGCCCGGCGTGCTGTCGAAGGGGTATCTGAACCCCGACCGCGCCCGTCGCGAGGCGGTCGACGAGCGGTGGCGGCCGTTCGCGGAGGACGCCCGGGTTCCCGTCGAGGGCGGTGAGTGGTACGTCGCCTCGACCGACTACCCCTACCGCCATCTCGTCGACCAGTGGGACGAGGCCGGCTACGAGTACGACGAGCGAGGGGTGGAGGGGCTCCACGAGATCTATCGCGACGGGACCGTCTTCGCGAAGGGTAGCGGCGAGCACGTCGCCGCCATCGACGAGTACGTGATCGACCGCGAGGCGCTCGTCCGCGCGCTCGCCGCCGACCACGCCGAGCGCGTCGTCGTCGGCGATATCACCGACGCGTCGTTCACGGCCGACCGGTCGTCCACGCCGCGGCTCGACCGACTCACCGTCGAGACCCACCAGGGGTTGACCCTCCAGGTCGAGCCCGACTACGCCGTCGCCGCGACCGGCACGGGCACCCACGGGTTCGTCGACGCGCTGGTCGGGAGCGAGGGCTTTCGCGAGGCCGGCGGCGACGCCGGGGCGGTCCGCGCGTCGCTCGACCCGGTGACCTACCGGAACCAGCTCGTCCTCGCGGTGCGCGGGCCCGCCGACGACCTGCCGGCGGTCGGTGCGTATCTGCCCCACAAAGGGATGAGCGTCGTCCCGCGCCGCCACCGCTACCGCGAGGAGAACTACGTCACCTGGTACGTCACCAACGACTCCGCCGCCGAGGACGTCGACCCGGGAGACACGACCGACGAGGCGATGGGCACGTTAGACCCCGAGAAGGTCGAGGTGGGGTACAACAAGCTGTTCGAACTCGCCCCGGCGGTCAAGAACCGCGCCGCCGAGGACGCCGACCTGGCGTTCTACGCCTACGCGACGCTCCAGCAGCGCGTCGAGGGCGAGGCCGTCCCGCACGCCGAACCGCTCGCGGGGGTCGAAAACGTCGGCGTCGCGCTCCCCTCGTGCGCGGCGGGCGTCTGGCGGGCGACCGACGACGCCGCCGACTACGTCGCCGACGCCGTCGATCCCAGTGGTCCGGTCGACGGGGTTCCGACCGGCGGTGACCTCCTGTACGGGCAACTCGCCGACGACCGTCCGGGCGCTCGCTGGCTCGACTGGACGGCGCTGGGCGTCAGGTACCCGCGAGTGCAGAACCGCCCCGACGCCGTCGAAAGGTAGTCGCGGTCGCGTCTTAGGACTCGGGCAGGTCCCACGACGACGTTATCGCTTCGAGTGTCGCCTCGTCGGTCGCCCGCGCCCCGACGACCAGGCTCCGACCGTCGACCGTCCCGACGACGGCCACGCGGTCGCGGACCGTCCCACCGTGGAGGGCGACCGTTTCACCGGCCAGCGTCGTCTCCCCCCACCGCTCGTCCGGGAGGCCGAGCCAGTCGCGGAGCGCGGCGGCCAGGTCGCTGGCGGACTGTGTCCCTGGGGTCGCCCGCAGCTTGTCGCCATCGCCGTCGTCAGTCGGCCGCGCGACGAACCGCGCGAGCCACCGGTCGTCGACGGTCACGTCGACCGGCTCGTAGTCGAAGGGCTGGACCGACGGGAGCGGTGGCGTTCCGCCCAGGTCGCTGCTCGCGCGTTCGACGGCCGCGGCGTAGCCGTTCGCGTCGGCGGCCGTCGCGGTCGGTGCGTCGGTCGCCGCCCCTGTCGTGTCGGTCGAACCGGTCCGTTGCTCCGACTCGGCCGGTCGCTCGTCGCCGTCACCGGAGAGATACAGCGCCGACGCCCCGCCGCCGACGCCGAGCACGCCGAGAACCTTCAGCACGTCGCGCCGTTCGGCGTCCATCAGGCACCGCCTCCCGTCGCCCGGAACTCGGCGTTGATCGACTCGGCCACGTCCTCGCCGATCTCGGTCTGGGCGAGTCCGAACAACTGCTGGGTCTTCCGGGCGGTCCGCTTCGCGGTGTCGGCTCTCGCCGCGTACTCGTCGGCCTTGCGTCGGGCGCCGGCCCACGGGTTCCACACGGCCCCGAGCCACCCGTCGGCGATCGCCTCCCAGTACAGCGACGCGGCCTCGAACGCGAGCGCGTTCATCTGGTAGGCCGACTGCAGGTACCCGTTGTAGCAGTAGATGTCGCCGACGACGTGTTCGTCACGGTCGAACCGTTCCTGAAAGTCCCGTAGCGTCTTGACTATCGGGAGCCGCATGTTCGCGTAGGCGTTCTGGAGCGCGTGGACGGAGGTCTTCTTCTCCACGTCACCTGCGACCATCCCGCTCGCGGCGCCGACTGCGAACCCGACGAAAAAGCCCTTCGCAGTCGACAGCGCTGTCGACGCCGACACCGAGTAGCTCCCGCCGCTCTGAAGCGCCGTCGACAGCTGGCTCCAGGCGGTCGCCAGGTCAGACCCTGTGTCGTAGGCCCCGTGCATCAGCTGGGCGGCGCCGACCCACGTTTCGATCGCCTCGCCGAGTCCGCCGTGGGAGACCACGTCGCGAGCGCGCTGGTCGATGGACTGGGCGTTGTTGAGACAGGCGGTGAGCCGCTGGAACGCCGCGCGATATGGGCGCTGGACTTCTTCCATCGTCCAGCCGATCGCGTCGGTCGCAATATCCAACGCCGGCCCGACGACCGCTTTCTGGTACCCCGCGGCCAGGAAGACGACGATCTCGGCGAGGTCCCAGCCCAGCTGGGTAGCCCGGCCGAGCGTCTCGTAGGCGGCCGATGCCTCGCGGACCGTCCGCATCCGCTCGACCTCCCGGTCCCAGTCGACGGCCCACAGCCCCTCCGAGAAGGTATCGAGCGCGACAACGTCTTTCGTCGTCGTCCGCCCGACCAGTCCGTAGTCGGTCGTCGTCACTGCCACCCGCTCGGGGTCGACCTCGGGGATCTCCCGTATCAGATAGTAGGTCCCGTACCCGGTGTCGACGACCGTCTTCACGCCCTCCCGGAGGGCGTAAGGCACGTCGGCGACCGTTCGCGTCGCGGTCTCGGGCGGCGTCGGTGCATCGGTCGGTGTCGCGGTCGGCGTCGCGGTCGGTGTCGCGGTCGGCGTGGGCGTGGGACTCGCCGTCGGCGTCGGCGAGGGCGTGGGGCTGGGCGTCGGCGGGGGTTCGTCGCCGAGGGCCACGAGCCCGCGGTTTCCGCTGGCGACGTAGACGACGCCGCCGGCGACCGCGACGGGCGCGGTCGTGCCGCCCACCTCGCGACGCCAGCGGACCGACCCGTCCGAGCGCGCGAACGCGGTGACGACGTCGCCCGCGCCACCGACGACCACCGCCGACTCGGTGACGGCCACCGCCGTCACTTCGCCCTCGACCGACCCGGTCCACCGCTCGCTCCCGTCGGCCGGCGACCGGGCTGTGATCCCGTCCCTGTCCTGGAGATAGACGGCATCGTCCGTCACGGCCGGCGACAGGTCGAGACTTCCGCTCGACCGCTCGAGTTTCCACCGTTCGGACCCGTCGTCGGTCGACAGCGCGTAGTAGTAGCTCCCGTCGTCGACGCGTCCGACCGGCACGTACAGCGCCCCGTCGCCGACCGTCGGCGCGGTGAACATATACTCGCTGTCCGTCTCGAAGCGCCAGCGTCGATTCCCGTCGGCCGTCGACAGCGCGTAGACGTTCCCGCTCTGCGTGCTCACGTAGAGCGCCCCGTCGCCGACCGGGGGTCGCGCCGCGACCCGCTCGTCGAGCGAAACCGTCCACTGGAGTTCCCCGTCGGCGGCCGACAGCGCGTAGACGTTCCCGTAGTACGTCGCGACGTAGACCGTCCCGCCGGCGACGGTGATCTGTGGATTCACGCTCCGTCCGGGGTTCACCGCCCACCGTTCGGTCCCGTCGGCGACGGCGAGCGCGCGAACGTGCCCGTTGTTCGGTGCGACGTAGACCGAGCCGTCCGCGATGGCGGGCGCGGTGAACACCTGGCTGTCCGGGTCGAACCGCCACCGCTCCGCGCCGTCCTGTAGCGAGACGGCGTACAGGATGTCGTCCCGGGGCACGACGAACGCCGACCCGCCGGCAACGACCGGGTCGGTCTCCAGTTCGGCGTCGACCCCGAAGGTCCAGAGTCGCCCGGGCGCCGACTCCGGTACAGCGGCGTCTGGCGTGTACCCGCTGTTGCGCGCGTCGTAGTGTGGTTGCGGCCACGACGACCCGCTCGCACCCGTTCCGCTGGCGTCGTCACCCGTCGACGCTCGGTCGAAACCCTGTCTGTTCACACCGATTCACTGCGGACAGATCACAATAAACGCTCGTGTGGCGGCACGTACTCCGCTACCGGGCTCCGCTCGCCGCTCGTGTTACCGGGACGCTCCGTCCTCCGGTCACTCCGCGTCCCGAAACTCACGGCTCACTCCGCTCACGGCTTCGCCGTTCGCTACCGAGACGGTCACTCGGTGTCTCGCAACTCTCTCACTCGCTCGACGTTCCACGCGAAGCTCTTGCCGTCCTCGGTGGGCGTCTCCAGCACGAGTGGCACGTCCAGCAGGCCCTCGTGGTTGAGGAAGGCGCGCATGCCGTCTTCGCCGATCTCGCCCTCACCGATGTGGGCGTGTTCGTCCTTGTTCGTCCCGCAGGCGTGCTTGGAGTCGTTGAGGTGGATACACTCCAGGTGCTCCAGCCCGACCACGTCGTCGAACTCCGCGACGGTGTCGGCGACCCCCTCGGGCGTCGAGAGGTCGTAGCCGGCGGCGAAGGCGTGGGCGGTGTCGAGACAGACGTCGAGGTCCTGCTCGGAGCGATCGAGCACTTCGGCGAGGTGCTCGAAGTCGCCGCCGAGTTTCGTGCCCGAGCCGGCGTCGGACTCGACGAGGACGGTGACGCCCGCCGGAATCGATAGTTCGTCCAGGGCGCTGGCGGCGTTGTCGAGGCCGCCGTCGACGCCCGCGCCGGTGTGGGCGCCGAGGTGGACGTTGACGTACGGGATGTCGAGCTTGTCGGCGGCGTCGACCTCCTTCTGCATCGAGTCGACGGACTTCTCGCGCAGGTCGTCTTTCGGCGTGCAGAGGTTGACGAGATACGAGGAGTGGATCACCCACGGCCCGAGGTCGTGTTCGCCGACGAGGTCGCGGAACTCGGCGGCCTCGTCGTCGCCGATGTTGGGGTCCTGCCAGACCTGCGGTGAGTGGGAGAATATCTGGCCGCAGTTGCCGCCGATCTCCAGCTGTTCGTCGACGGCGTTGGGGACGCCGCCCGCGATCGAGGTGTGTGCGCCGACACGGGTCATGGCCGACCGCAGGGAGTCGACCGGCAAAGTCGTATCGGACCGCGGCGGCGCGGGACGACGCTCCCCTGCCGTCGGTCCCGGCCCCGCCCCCGTTCAGACCCGTGTCCGTCGGCTACGGTCGGCGCCGTGAGCGTACACGAGCGCGAGGAACAGGAGGGTGACGAGCGCCCAGGCGAGCACACCGAGGAGGATCGCCCACAGGAGCATACCTCGGCGTCGGTCGCCGCGGTCGATTGTTATACACCGCTTGACCGCGGTCAGGCAGCGGTTTCGGGGTCCGGGGCGGGCTCGTGCGACGGTCCCCTCTCGCGAGTGCGCCCGCTCGCAGGCCTACCCGCGAGTGCCGCTCACACCACGTCGCCGCGGACGGTCGCGCCCTCCTGCTCGGCGCGGTAGGCGCGCAGGGCGTCGGCGGCCTCCTCGGCCACGTCGGGGTCGGCGCCGAGCATCTCCAGGGCGCCCGACAGCGTCGGGAGGACGAACTCGCCGTCGCGGAGCTTTTCGAACGCGTCCTCGCTGCGCCGGCCATCCACCCACAGGCAGGCACCGCGAGGATCGAGGATCTGCTCGTAGTTGCCGGTGGCGAGCGCGCCCTCCAGGCGCTGGGTGACGTTGTCGTCGAACGACGCGTTGCAGACTTCGAGGTGGACGGGTTCGTCGTCGTCGACGAGGTGGGCGGCCAGGCACTTCTCGGGCGCCGCGTAGCCGTTGGCGTTGGTGCGGACGTGCTCGGTGTGCTCGGCGGCCCAGTCGGCGCGGACGGTCTCGCCGATCCCGTCGACGCCCAGGGCGAGGTCGTCGGGGTCGGTGTCGCTGTCGTCGCCGCCGACGAGGATGTCCTTGGTGAGGTAGATGTCGAGGCGTTCGACGGGGTCGAGGCCGAGCGCGGCGTCGCCGAACACCCAGATCTCTCGGACGGGGACGGGCATGCGGTCCTCCTCGACGCGGGCGACGAGAGCCTCGACGCGGGCGACGGCCTCCTCGCGCGAGAGGTCGGTCATCGACGCGGAGTAGCCGCCCGAGGGGGAAAACGGTTTCTCGACGGCGGCGGCGGAGACGACCGCAGCTATCAGCGACCGATCTCGGAGGCGCGCAGTTTTATGCGCGCTCTCGGAAAAGAGTAAGCGATGCGACTCCGGACGCGGTTCGCCCTGGCACTGGTGCTGGTTGCGCTGGTGCTGTCGGCCACGTCGCTGGTCGGATTCGTTCTCTACCGGGACGCGGTCGTCGCTCAGGAGCGGACCGAGCTGGCCCACTCCGCAGAGTCGGTGGCGACCCAGCTCGACGCCGTGCTCGCCGAGCGGGAGCGACAGGTCGAGCTGTGGGGGTCGGCGCCGTCGCTGGTCGAGCACGGCTCGGACTCCCAGGAGGCGCGGCTACGCTCGTTCGTGCGGACCACGGAGTTCAGCGGTGCCTCCGTGATCGCGGCCAACGGGACGATGACGGCGCTGTACTCGGCGGGACTCACGCCGACCGCCCGGGAGCGGCTCGTCGGGCGCCAGTTCGGCGACCGGACGTACTTTCAGCGGGCGATGACGGGCGAGACCTACGTCAGCGACCCGGTCCGGGCGGAGACCGGCAACCTCATCGTGACGGTGAGCACCCCGTTGCGCCGGTCCGACGAGATCGTCGGGGCGTTCAACGCCGCGTTCCACCTCGAACGGGGCGACCTGTCGGCGATCGTCCGTGCCAACTCCGGTCCGACCCAGGGAGTCCGTATCGCCGCCAACGGGACGACGCTGTACGCGGTCGGACCGGTCGCCGGCGGAGACGCGAACACCGACCTGATCCTGGCCAACGAGACGGTCGCGGGGACGGGCTGGACGGTCTCTGCGACGACGACGCGAGCGGCCTTCGAGTCGCGACTGTGGACCGCCACGGCCGCTCAGGCCGCGGCCTTCGGGCTGGTGCTGGTGTCGATCGCCGCACTCGGTCTCTGGCTCTACCGCGAGTTCGTCGGCAACATCGAGCGACTCCACGGCGGCTTCGGCACCCTGGTCGAGGGGGAGTACGGTTCGACGGTCTCGCTGACCGGTGCGACCGAGTGGGTCGAACTCGAGCGGGGGTTCAACGACCTGAGCGAGGTGCTCGCCCAGCGGCGCACCGAGGTGATCGTCCTCAACCGCGTGTTGCGCCACAACCTCCGCAACGCGATGACGGTCGTCGTCGGCAACGCCGACCGCATCGCCGAGCGGACCGACGACGAGACGACCCGGACCGAGGCCGACCGTATCCGCAGACGCGGCGAGTCGCTGCTCGAACTGGCCGACCACGCGCGGGCCATCGAGTCCTCGCTGGGTGCGCGCCCCGAGGAGACGGCCACCCGCCCGGCCGGTGCCGTCCTCGAAGACGTGGCGACGACGCTCCGCGAGGAGTTCCCCCGCGCCGACGTGCGAGCGACGGGCCCCGAGGAACCGGTCGCGGTCCCCGACGGCGACCTGTTGCTCGTGGCCCTGGACGAACTCGCGCGCAACGCGATCACGCACAACGACGCGCCGACGCCGGCCGTCGAGATCGACGCGACGGTCGAGGACGGGACGGTGACCTTCACCGTCGCCGACGACGGGCCCGGGATGCCCGCGGTCGAGCGGCGCGTCCTCGCCGACAGCTTCGTCGAGACGCCCACCCAACACGGCGCGGGGCTCGGTCTCTGGCTGGTCACCTGGCTGGTCCACTGGGCCGACGGCGAGATCGCGGTCGCGGTCGACGACGGCACGACCGTCACCGTCGCGGTCCCCTGTGACCCCGGCGACGGAGCCGACGAACCGCCCGCCGAATGACGGTCGACGGCGAGTCGGGAGCGAAACCCTGACACCTGTCGCCCCGATACGTCGGAACGATGGACTGCGACAAGTGCGGGTCCGAGGCGGTGATGCACGCCGCCTACTCGGGGCTGCACCTCTGTGAGGACCACTTCTGTCGGACCGTCGAGACCCGCGTCCGTCGGCGCGTCCGCGAGGACAACCTGGTCCCTCGCTCGGCGACGCCCGACGACCCCCAGACCTGGGTGATCGGGCTCTCCGGCGGGAAGGACTCGGTGGTCCTCACCGAGATCCTCCACGACACCTTCCGGGAGGACCCGCGGATCGAACTCGTCGCGCTGTCGATCCACGAAGGGATCGAGGGGTATCGCGACGAGTCGATCGACGCCTGCGAGGAGCTGACCGCCGACCTGGACCTGCGTCACGAGGTCGTCTCCTACGCCGAGGAGTTCGACGTGCGGATGGACGACGTGGTCGAGGCGGACCCCGAGGGGATGGCCGCCTGCGCCTACTGCGGCGTCTTCCGTCGCGACGTGCTCGAACGCTACGCCGAGCGGCTCGACGCGGACAAGCTGCTGACCGGTCACAATCTCGACGACGAGGCCCAGACCGCGCTGATGAACGTCTTCGAGGGCGACGTCCAGCAGATGGCCAGCCACTACGACGCGTCGCTCGGCCCCTTCCCGGAGGAGGACCGCCGCGGCGAGCCAGTCGACCCGCCGGCGGACCCGACCGAGCGGCCGCGTCACGCCCAGGACCACCACGTCCCGCGGGCCAAGCCGCTGCGGGACGTGCCCGAGAAAGAGGTTGCGCTGTACGCCCACCTGCGGGACCTGCCCGCTCACATCACCGAGTGTCCCCACGCCGAGGAAGCGTATCGCGGAGAGGTCCAGCAACTCCTGCTCGACATGGAGGACAATCACCCGGGGACGCGCCACTCGATCATGGCCGGCTACGAGCAGTTCGCGGCGCTCGCCGCCTCGGCGTTCGGCGGGAGCGACGCGCCCGACTACGGGGAGTGCGACGAATGCGGCGCGCCGACCGGCCGAGAGGTCTGCCGGAAGTGTGATCTCCTCGACGCGCTGGAAGCGGTCTGAACGGATCGACGCGTCCCGTCGACACGCCCGCACGATCGAAGCCGACGCTCGTGTCACCTGTCTCCGCTGTCGGACGCTGTGTGACGAGTCGCGCGGTTCCGGTGTCGGACGAGCGCCCGCGAATCGGACGCTGTCGTCACTGACCGGTCGGAAACGGAAAGAGAGAGTGGGTCGAGCGGTCCCTGGAACCGGTGGAGGGGTCTCCAGTGGGGTCGACCCGGGAGCCGTTAATCCGGGCGGATGACGTCCAGCCCGTTGTTCTTCTCGAGGTTGTCGCGGCCGCCGTCGGTGTGGCCGTAGTCGGGCTCGCCGCCCGAGTTACCGCCCGCGCCGCGGCCGCCGCCACCCATGCCGCCGGAGTCGCCGAACTCGGTGTCGACGTTCTGGCTGGCGTCGAAGGTCGAGTCGTCCACGTCGTCGAGCGCCTGACGGGACTTGTCGGCCTGCTTCTGGGTCGTCGGACCGAGGACCTGCGCGGACTTGACGCCGGTCATGATGGCCATGACCCGCACCTTGCCCTTGTACTCCTCTTCGATACGCGCGCCCCAGATGACGTTGGCGCTCGCGTCGAGGCGCTCGGTGATGTTCTGCGCGATGCCCTCGGCCTCTTTCAGCGCGAGGTCGGGGCCGCCGGTGATGTGGACGAGACCGCCGGTCGCCCCGCGGTAGTCCACGTCGAGCAGCGGGTGGTTCATCGCGTCTTTCACCACTTCCTCGGTCTTGTTCTTGTCCTGGGTCTCGCCGACGAGCATGACGGCGACGCCACCTTGATTCATGATGGCGGTCATGTCGGCGTAGTCCAGGTTGATGAGCGAGGGCTGGGTGATCGTCTCCGAGATGCCCTTGACCGTCTCGGCGATGATCTGGTCCATCACGGAGAAGGCCTTGCCGATGGGCAGGTTCGGGACGTAGTCCAGCAGGCGGTTGTTGTCC
>Ga0207733_100345_pt1 | contig 34898 bp, 58 predicted proteins | sample A23P3SouthBayCA_FD_187735 | JGI IMG/M metagenome (GOLD analysis project Ga0207733, IMG submission 187735) | Aerobic enrichment media microbial communities from Eden Landing Ponds, California, USA - A23 P3 (SPAdes) | ecosystem: Environmental > Aquatic > Marine > Unclassified | place: Emeryville... | reverse complement strand
CCGTAGAAGTTCGTCGTCGGCGCGGTGTGGTGGTAGTTGCGCTCGTCGCCCCAGTACTCCATGACGAGGTCGAGGTCGAGATACCAGGAGCCGGTGTCGGCGTCGCGGTTCTGAATCTTCTCGCGCGCGCGCTCGCCCACGGTCAACGGCGTCGCACCGGGCGTACACGAGAGACACTTCTGGGGGCTACCGTAGGCGGCGTCGATTCCCCAGTCGTCGATACGGAGTTCGACGCCGGAAAGGGAGGTGACACAGTCCGCGATGACGATGGCGTCGTGGTCGTGGGCGATGTCGGTGAGGTCGGGCACGTTCGGCTGGCAGACGCCGGTACTGGTCTCGGCGTGGACGAAGCCGAACACGTCGGGCTGGTGTTCGTCGAAGGCGTCGGCCACGTCGTCGGGCTGGAGGGGTTCGCCCCACGGCGCGTCGACGGTCACCACGTCGCCACCGGCGCGGCGGGCGAGTTTGCCCATCCGGTCGCCGAAGTAGCCGTTGGTGGGCACCAGCATCGTGTCGCCGGGTTCGACGATGTTGCCGATGGCCGTCTCCATCGCGGCTGTGCCCGTCCCGCTCGTCGCGAGCGTCCACTCGTTGTCGGTCTGGAACGTGTAGCGAAGGAGCTCTTGGATGTCGTCCATGATCTCTAGGAAGGACGGATCCATGTAGCCGAGCGCCTGCGTCGACATCGCGCGGAGGACGCGCGGGTGGATCATGCTCGGGCCGGGGCCCATCAGAATGCGTGACGGTGTATCGAGTTCGCTCGTCTCGGGTGGACTCCTCATATCTCGGGTGAAGGACGAGCGGAATAAAAACCTGCGTGTTCGTGGCAATATATTGTCGAAGGGGAGGTTCGACGATTGCCATATGTCACCATCGTACATGGGTTCGACTACAGCAGCCGGGGTATAAGTCGTCGCCAGATCACCGTCACCACCGCGACGACGACGTAGGCGCCGACGAGGGAGCCGACGAAGTAGAGAACCAACTGATCGAGCGGCATCGGCCCCGCGGAGACGGCGGCGCTGACGCTGTACGCGAGGGCGATGGCGTGGTGGTACCAGCTCAGAAACGATGCCGAACTCGTCGCGGACGGGCGCCCGGCCGAGCCCGCCGCATCGGATGACGACGCCATACGAGGCGTCGGGTAGCCACGAGCAAAAGCACCGGGGAACCGACGGGGCGGTAGTGTTTTCAGTCACGCAGGTGAAATTACTGCTGTGTCAAGGGATTTCGGCGGAGCGGGACGAGGCGTCGCACCGGTCATCGCCGTGACGCTCCTCGTCGCGTTCGCCGTCATTCTCGCCACCACGGTGTCGGCGTTCGTTCTCACGGAGAATCCGGACCTCCCGCCGGCGGCCCCCCAGATCAGCGTCTCGCATCAGTTGGTACCCGACGGCAGCGAGCAGACAGTCGCCGTCACGCTGGAGGGGGGTGACGCCTTCGACACCGACCAGCTCTACGTCACCGGCTCGAAACCGCTAGACATCGGCGGCGCACCCGGGAACGGAACGCCGGCAGACGACGCGTACGCCAGCGACAGGGAGAACTTCGTCGAAGCCGCGGGCGACAGCCCGCCACAGGTCGGCATCGGCGAGCAGTGGCAGGCCGGCGAGACGGTCTATCTCGACCCCGAGGGGACGGCCGAAGGCGTGACGATCAGCATCTACTGGAACACCCAGCCGGTCGAGGGGGTCAATCCCGGGACGGTGACCGGCGACGACGCCTACCTAATCGCCCAATTCAGAGTCTGAGACTACGCCAGCGTCACCGACCCCCCGGCCGTTTGCCGTCGGCGCAGCGAACCACGCTGTCGGCACTCTCTGAGTGGCGTGAGTGACGGAAATGAGGTCGGAGGGATTCTGAACCACGGTCGCAGCAAGCTGCTCCCTAGTTCAATTCCACCGCGGTCTATTGCTGCCGCTCACGAAGTCGTTCGCGGCGGGAAATGGGGTCGGAGGGTGCGTCCAAACTTACGCGGTGATGCGATACGACTAGTCTCGGGTGAAGTTGCTGTCTCACTCATCGTCGTCGTCACCTCCAATATCGAGCGCCGCAGAAGCCGCCTGGCGGCGTTCCTCGAACTCCTCTTTCTGCGTGGCCTTGTCGTAGAACCGTCGGATGACCTTCGGAGACGCGTTCACGCGCTCGGCCACCTGCTCGACCGACAGGCCCTGATTCAGTTGCCACGTGATCGACCCGGTCCGAATCCGGTGCGGACTCCGCGCCGACGGGCACTTACTCGCGTGCGTCCGGTCCCGGTACTTGCACGTCTCGCGGTCCTTCCCGTGTGGACATGACGTGTAGTGGCACGGGTGCGTCGCGAGGTACGTCCACGCCCGAAGCGTCGAGAACGACGGTCGACCCTGTCGACCGCTGAACAGCGGATTGCGACCACTCTCGTCGCGCTTGTCGAAGCGCTCTCGGGCGATGTACGTCTCCAGTACCTCGGTGACCGTTTCCGAGAGGCCGACCAACCGCTCGCCGTCGTGCTTGTTCTTCAGGGGCGTCCCGGTCGACGGTCGGTGAGTGAACGCGACGTATCGCTCGTCGGGGTTGAAGTCCTCCATGTCGAGACCGCGGACCGATCCCATCCGGGCGGCCGTGTGCCACAGGAGTTCGAGCATCGCGTGGCCGGGCGTCCCGTACCGCGCCTTCGAGTTCCGGAAGAACTCCAAGAGTGGCTTCGCGTCCTCGGGTGCCAAGCGCTCGTCGCTCGACGCCTCCTCGGCGTCGAGGTTCGGAACGTCGACCGACTCGGCGACTTCCTGCTCGACGAATCCGACCCGAGCGAGGTACTTCAGAAACACCTGTAGGGTGGCGAGTTGGCCGCGCACCGTCACCGGAGAGTACCCCTGACGCTGACGGTTCAACGCGTAGTCGTCGACGTTGAGCGGCGTCAGATCGCCGACGCGGTCGATACCTTGCTCCTCGCACCACTCGACGAAGTGGTCGAGACGCGTCCGGTAGCTGTGGAGCGTCCGGTCCGTCGAGTCCGTCTCGCGGCGAGCGAGGAAGCGGTCGCGGGCGTCGGCAGGGGAGATTTCGTCGCTCACGCCGATCCCTCCCCCAGCGTCGACTGATCGTCACGCGCCGCGTCCCGCCGGCGGCCAACCGGCTGAATCTCGCGCAGGTCACTCGCCCAGTCGTCCATGCGCTCGCGGATCGCGCTCATCTTCTCGTCAAGCTCTTCGAGCGAGTCGGCGGTGACGGTCGTCTTCAGCACCTCCTTGTCGTCGCTCGACGTGCCGCGGGTCATCTTCAGCGTCACGTCGTAGGCGTCGCCGTCACTCATCCAGCATCGCCTCCCGAGCCTCCTGCACGCGCCGGAACTCCGTTTCGTCGCCGCCGGGCTTGTCCGGGTGCGTCTCCTGCACACGCTCGCGGTACGCGTTCTCGACGACGCCGTCGGGCGCATCCGGAGCGACGCCAAGCACTTCGTGGGGTGGTTCCTCGGCAACGACGGCGTCCTCACCGGCAGGGAGTCGCGCGGCGGCGAACTCGTCCGATCCGGTCTTGACCGGCCGGTTACCGCGCTTACGCGTCTCGAATACCCACAGGTACACCGCTCTGGCGTTGTCCCGAAGCCGGCGGTACTTGTCGCAGGCGACGGCGAACTGTTCACCGTCCTTCGACCACCGGAGAACGAAACCGGGGTCATCGGGATTCGCGTTGTACTTCGGCAGACCGTTCGACTTCGTGTACGCACCGCCGCTCCCGGTCGACGCACGCCACTCATCGACGCCCATCCGGTCCATCTCGGCCGCGATCTCCGCGGTCGTGTCGCCGAGTGAGGCCTGAAACTTCGATCCGCTCGTCCGGCGTCGGGGGGGCGTCCGCTCGAAGCCGGCGGGCCAGTCTATCCGGCTCACCGTCCGGAAACCTCCTCAAATCTCGCGTCGTGGCTCGGCTCGACGTTCCGGTGTGCGTCGACAGCGCGGGCGGCTCGATGCCGGTGTCGCGTCAACGCCTCGAACGTGCAGTCAGGACAGACGACGTGGTAGCGGCCGTGGAGTTCGCCGCCGTCGGTGACTATCTCGTCGCCGCGGTCGACTTCCTCGTACTGCAGGGCGAGTTCGTCCGCACAGTCCCGACAGACGTAGCCGTCGGGTGTGGTGACTTCTTTCTCACCGTCGCAGGTCGGCGTGTCGCAGGTGTAGAGGCCGCGTCCGCCGTCGGTGACGACCGTCGTCACCGCGCGTCCGCAGTCCGGGCACCGACGCTGACCAGCGTCGTCGACGTTGCACTTCTTGACTTCGCCGCACTCGTCGCACTCGTAGGTGGTGACGCCGCCGTCGGTCTCGACGCCGTCGCCGCGGTCCACGTCGTCGCTCACCCGCTCGGCGTAGTCGTCAAGCACGTCGGACACGGCGGCCTCGATCTCCCGCTGGAGCCGCGTCGGGTGTGGGTAGTCGGTCGACGCGCCGGACACCTCGATGCTCACCTCGCCGCTGAGGTGGTTCACGTCGTCGCCCGGCGTCGCGACATGGTTGCTCGACGCGCCGCCGAAGTTGATCGACGAGGTGACCGTTCGCCGGCTGGCCGACACGTCTCGACCGCCGTCGCACCGAATCGACGCACAGCGCCGACAGATAGGCTGGCGCGTCCGCGCGTCGATGCCGTCCGCGTCGTCGCCACAGACGACGCAGTCGCCGTCGTCAGGTCTTTCAGCGGGCAACTCCTCTGCTCCGGTCGTGCGGGGTGTCCACCCCGCGCAGGTTGCTTGCGTCATACTTCTCTGACGCAACCTACCGCGGGCGGTGGTCTCAGCACCGTCCGCGGGACCGATGATTTCTCACACTGCCAAGAGCGTCTCGCGTCGGTTGCGCGTTTTCCCAAAAGGGGCTATTTTACATATAGTTAATGGTGCAACCTTAGATTGGAACAAGACCTTTCGGGTAATATTGCTGAATAATAGGAACCCTCCGTACGATGCGTATCTCAATGAGGAAGTCGGCGCCTTGGATGTCGATTTGGGATGATCGGATACTCGAATACATCCGAGAACACGATGGCGGAAGTGTCGGAGAGATTGCGGACAGCACCTATATCCGGGTGTCGAACGCTCACGTCTCTCGACGATGCACCGTCCTCGCGGATCACGATCTACTCCGGGCGCTCGGGAATGGCGTCTACGTGATCACGGAGAAAGGAAACCAGTATCTCGATGGCGAACTCGACGCCGAAGAGTTGAACGGAGCGAACGGAGAGCAGGGCGAAGCGCAGGCGTAGTTGGAACTCTATGCGAAAGACAGGACTCTGGATGCAACACACCGACGACCGTATCCTCGAACACCTCGCGGAAGTCTCGACGGCGACCGCGTGGGAGATCGCCCACGACATGGGTGACCCGAGTGACGAGCGTCGAGTCCGGCATCGGTGTCGCGTACTGGCTAACGCTGGTTTTCTCGACGTCTACTTCCGCGAGATCGGTCTCGACGACCAGTACGAGATTACCAGTTGGGGCGAGTTGTACTTGGAGGGCGAAGTTGATGCTGAGTTACAGCGGCCGTGTCCGGCTGTTCGGCCGCCGGATAAGGTGCGGCCGGGTTGGTGGGCGGGGTTCGGGTAAGTTTCTAGTTCCTGCAGGATAGACGTTCAGGCGTCGAACGCGCCAACCGTTCGACCAGTACCCAACCATCGTCTCGAATCCCACCTCGCGGTGGGTGCCGCCGATCACTCGGCGGTTCTTCGCTGTACGAAGGTGTACGCGCCGAGGGAAGCGATGAAGAACATCGCACCCAAGGCGGCAACTCCTTCGTACACCAACGCTGTCCCACAAATCGCGCCCACAGCGGGCGCGGCCGTCGAAATCTCCGCAACAACCAGTCTCATTCGTGCTTCCGGTTGCTTACACCGGGGCCCCCTTCCGGACGCCGTGAGGCGGGTGGAACGGACGAAGTATAAATCGCTAGCCCGCGACACGATAAGGTGCGGCCGGGTTGGTGGGCCGGGTTCGGGTGACCGGCGAATCTATTTCAGTATCGACGGCGTAGGTGGACGCAGAATGGCGACGCAGACATACCGGATCGTGTCGAGCGATGAGTCGGAGATTCACGATGAGCCCCACATCGAGGGGAGTCGGATCACGGTTCAGTACATCCGCGAGCGCGTCGAGGGGCGGGGCCTTCGACCGGAGACGGTCGCGGACCGTCACAGCCTGGATGTCGCGGATGTCTACGAGGCCCTCGCCTACTACCACAACAACCCGGAGGAGATGCGCCGGGTAGAGAAGCGACGCGAGCGGCTCAGCGAGAAGGCCGAGGAGATGACGACGCTCACCCCGCCCGAGGAGTAGTGCGATGGCGTACAGGCTGCTCCTTGACGAGAACGTCGAGCGTGAGGTGTACCATCGTCTCGACTCCTACGGTCATGATGTCGAACACGTAGACTTCTCTCCTGAACTCGGGAAGGGCGCATCTGACGGCGATCTCGCCGACTATTCTATTCGAGAAGATCGGACCATCGTCACCTACGACGACGATTTCATAGAGGAGACGCCACCCAGTCAGTACCGAGCGACGTTGTTCTTCGAAGACAAAACGATATCCGCGAAAAACATGGCCGACATCATCCACGAGATGTCGAAGGCGTACCCACACGAACAGGTCGACGGGCTTCAGAAGGCCGGGCGTGAGTGGCTGTAGTCAGAGCCAGTCGACTTTCTCCATCCCACGCTGTTGGGCGTCGAGGCTGTACGCACCGAGGTAGTGCTCACGAAACGTGTCCCAATCCTCCCAGCCGCCCCACTCCATCACGAGCCCCGGCTCGACTTCGCGCTCGACGAGCAGCGTGCCCCAAGTGCGCCGAAGATCGTGGGGGCCGAGGTAGGTCCATGCGTCGTCACCTGTGTCAGCGTACAGCCGCTCGCCGGCCGTAGTGACCCACCGACGGATCGTCCGCGGCGAGCGGTCCACGAGTGGCGTATCGGCCGCATCGTCGCGCACGTCAGCGAGGGCACGTATGGACGCCGCCAGATCGGTCGGCACGGGCGTCTCTCGGTACTTCGATCCTTTCCCCTCTTGCACACGGACGAACGGCCCGATGGGCGTGTCGACGATGTCGGCGGGCGTCACGTCGGCCGCCTCGGCAACGCGTAGGCCGCACCGGGCGAGTAGCCCGAGCGCAACAGTCTGTGTCGTTCCGTCCGCCTCGTCGAGCAGGGCGTCGACTTCCTCCGGCCGAAGCCACACCTTCCTCCCGTCGTGGTCGTCGTGGTCCTCCATCTTCATGACCGATTACCTCACAAATCGGTCAACAGTCCGTGAACATCTAGTCTTTTCGGTGGGGTTCAGGGAGTGATCGGGCCGGAGGATGACCGACTTTCTATGATTCTCGGTCACGTTCGCTCGAACCTCTCGTGGTTCTCCATCGCGGCGTATATCTCTCTTTTCAGGCTGTAGGGAACGTTCCCCATCACGTCGAAAGCACACGCTGTCTCCCACGAAATTCGTGTCATCCTGCGATCCGGCTGTGGCAGTAGGCACAGTACCCGTCCGTCTCCTCGCAGGCGTCGTCGAGGTCGCTCCGCTCTCCGAACAACCACCGGAGCGGGGCCAACCGTCGCTTGAGGCAGATGCTCGGTACGTCGTCAGTCATCGTCGACGATCCGCTGCCAGACGAACAGAAATCGACTCGACTCGCCGCACCGGGTACACTCGTAGCCATCAACGAGTCCGTACCGAGACACCACCTCGGCCGACTCGAACCGATGACCGACGACTGTACACCACAACCGGCGCGGAAGCCAGCGGAGGAAGGCACCGACCGTCATGCCGGCGTCGCACCTCCTCGACCGGGCGGACGCCCACAGACGGGACACCTGTCCTCGTCACCGGCGGCGAAGAACTCGATTCGGCAGAACAGACAGTACGTCATGGGAGAATGTCACTCGCCCAGTGATCGTCGGTCTCAGCAACCGCTCGCTTCGGGGATGCAAGATAAGTGTTCGTCTCCGCGTCGTAGCCGAGGACCATCTCGGTCCCGCCCCCAATCCCGTCGGCGACCGCCTGCGTTTGCGGGAGAAGCGAATAGAGCGAGCCGTTCTGATCCTGTACGGAACAAGTACCGAGCGGGGTGATCGGCGCGTCCGGGTCCGACAGTTCGCGCAACGCCCGGCGCCGGGCACTACTTTGTGTCATCACGTCCGCTCGTTGGGACGTACGGGTAATTAAACATCCAGACCGCTCCCCGATCTACTCCCCGATCAATCTGTGAACGGCGGCCGGGTTATCCCCTTCACCCCCTTCGACCCGGCCGTATGCTGGACCCTATTTCAGCAATCGCAGGAGTAGCGATCACCGGAGTCACCGCTTCGACACTGTACGCCGCCTACCTCCGCGGCGCTCGGGACGCAACCAATCCCGCCCACATCGTCGATCTCCGCGAAGTCGAGAACTATCACGCTGAGAGCGCCCGCGCCGAGGCGATCCGCGAGTCGGTCGAGGCGACGACGGAGGGGTCGGCATGAGCGCCGACGGCGCCGACCAGGAGACGAGCGAGGTCGAGGACATCGAGGTGACGACCGTTCACCGGAAGGACGGTGTCGAGCAGATCACCGAGCGGTCGGTGCTGCTCGACACGGGCGACGAGGAGATCGTCGAGACGTTCGAGGTGGTCGACGGCGATCACGAGTATCTCGGCGAGGGCGATCCCGACCAGCGCGCCCTCGACGAACTGGAGGCGCGATTCTGATGGACCCGATGACTCCGCCCGAGTTCGAACACTCGGCCGCCTCGGAGGTGTTCGACGGCTACCCCCAATATCTCGACCACCACCGCGCGAAGTCCGAAGGCCGGAAAGCAAGGTCGGCGTCGCTCATCTCCTACAACTTCGACTTGCAGACGGGGATCATGGTCGCCTTCGTGGTGGGCGCCGTCCTCGTCGCGGCGTTCGAGGATGGTGATGCCTTCGAAAGCTTCCGATGAGCGTCACCGTCGAATTCGGATCGAAGGCGGCGGCCGACCAGTACCGCGACGACTACGAGGAGTACGTCTGCCCCATCGACGACGACCGCCGACTCAAGACCGTCGCGTTCGTCAGCGACACGCCCGACTGGTTGCTCGATCAGGCCCGCCTCGACGCCGAGGAGGGTCGCGCCGAACGAGCGGCGAGCGCCGGACAGGCGGAACTCACCGACGCCGAACGCGACCGGATCGACTTCTCGAAGGGACGGGCGAACGTCCCCCACGCCCGCGCCGTGAAGGGAATCGCCGCCGATCATGGCGTCGACGACTGGCTGGCCCACTACGATCCGACCCTCACCGTCGACGAACATCGCGAGGTGATGGAACGCGCCGGTCGAGAAGGGGGAGGCCGTCGCCTCGACGCCAACGAGGGCCGGCAGGCCGCCCGTGCCCGCGACGCCGCCCGCGCACAGCAGTCGAGCGAATGCGACCACGCGGCCGACCACTGCGAACACGGCGACCCCGAGGCGTGCGAGTTCCTCAAGAACGCCTGCGGCTACGACGACGAGGAAGTCGCGTCGATTCTCGACGAGGACGGCGCCGGCGAGGGCACCGAGGAGATCACCGGCAAGGCTGCCGGGGCGCTCGGCAGGGCGTGGGGCGGCTACAAGGGAGCGATCACCCGCCTCGACCGGGAAATCGAGGATGTCGTCGAGAGCAAGCGAGAGGCCGAGGGCGCCGCCGCGGCGATCAACGCGATCCGGCGCGACCACGGCCAAGAGCCGATGGAGTTCGAACGTCTCGAAGAACTCTCCGACCGCATCGAAGGCGTCGGCGACGTGGCCCACGACGCCGAGGGTCACGTCGAACTGATGGAGCGATTCTCATGACACTACCAGACTTGCCACCGAATCCAGTCGGCCGCTGTATCACGATCCGGAAAGACGACTACTGTCCGGACTGCGGCCGACAACTACACGAACACCAGAGGAAGCGCGTCGCGGAAGAAAACAACCGGTTCAGCTACGATTACAGGTGCCCATGACGGCCGATTTCTCCGAGTGTCCCGACTGCGGGAAGGACGGCTTCGAGGGCGAGTCGGCCCTTCGAGGCCACGTCAACGGGTCCCCCGAACACCCCTCGTGGGAGGTGGTGAAGGGGGACCTCGTTGCTGGTAGCGAGGACGACGACCAAAACGACCAGCAAGAGGCCACCCCCTCAGAGGGAGGTAAATCGCCGGACGAAGACGGCGACGACGACCAGCCGGACGACCAGCAAAAAGGGACCAATGAAGGGGGCAACGAGGGGGGTAACGGCCCCTCTGACGCTGGTAGCGAGGACGACGACCAGCCGGACGACCAGAACGATCAGCAAGACACCCCCATGCCAACGGACGACGAACTCCAGCGTCAGCGCCGTGTTCAGGGCGCTCAACCAGACGAATCGGGTAGTGACGAAGAGACCAGCAAAACGACCGGATCGACCAGCAAATCTACCCCCTCAAAGGGAAGTAACGAGGGGGGGGGGTAGTGCGGCTGGTCTGCTCCCTGCTATCAACACGTCGACGATCATCATGCTGCTCGCCGTGGTGGCAGTGGCCCTCATCCTCTACCGTCTGCTCTCCGGTGACGGGGACGAGGAAGGGGACGAAGACGAGGGAAACGAAGTCGACGACGAACAGGAGGCCGACGGCTTGGACAACTTCGACGCGACCCAACTGGAGGACCTGTCATGAGTGCCGAGACCGACGAGATCGAGGATCCGGACCCTCCCGACGAGGACGGTAACGACGAGGAGGAGAAACCACCCATCGAAGACGAGGAGTTCGCCGACCTCTCGGCAGTCGCCGAGGAGATTGAGGACTCCGCCGGTGCCGGTGCCGGCGAAGAGGGCGACGAGAAGGACGACGACGACCAAGACGCCGGCGACGACACCGCCGAACAGGACGACCACACTCGAGGACGACCGAGCCGTGGATGGGGCGACATGTACGTCGCCAGCGTCACCTCCGGACTGAACGCGGTCATCGACGAACACGGGAAGGACGGTGCCGAGCGCGTCGACGAGCAGATGGCCCGCGACCTCCATCTCGACGAGGCGTTCGAGGAGGTAATGGAGAAGCGCGGCCGGGCCGACATGCCTCCCGAGCAGGAACTCTTGATGGGGACGCTCATCCTCGCCGGGACGGTCGTCCTCTCGAAGACCGACCTGCCGGCGCAGGCGCTCTCGGAGGTGGGCGAGGATGCTTGATCGGGCGAAACAGCAGATGATGCGCCGGGCAATGCAACAGGTGACGCCCTCGGAGACACCCGTCGCTCAGGCCCTCGTCAACGTCATCGCGAACATCGAGGCTCGACAGATGGCGGCGGTCACGCGGCTCGCAGAGGCCGCCGATGTCGACGAAGCGGCGGTCGGCCACCTCGACGCCGGCGCTCGTGAAGAGCAGCTGCTCGACCTCGCCGACGCCCTCGCGGACGACCGCCTCGAAGACTGGTGGCTCGACGAGGTGGCGGCCGATCACCTCGACGATCCAGACCGCGCGGCCGACTACCTCGGCATGGACCGTGGAGAGTGGACCGACCAGATCGCCACCTGGGGCGAGAACTACCGACAGGCCGCCCCCGATCACGTCGAGGGCATGACCGACGGGCAGATCGCCGACCTCCACGTCCGCGAGACCTTCGGCGTCCCGCTGCGGGAGTTCGCGAAGGAGGTGGTCGACTGGTCCCGCGGGGAAGTCGTCGAGGACGTGCTCGCCGGGCACCTCTCCTCGACGACATCGTCGATCCACCGCGTCGCCGCCGAGCTGGAGGACTGACCCATGCGGATGCTGATCGCCGCGAAAAGCGGGTGGGGCAAGTCCTACATCGCTCAGGCCTACCTCGAAAAGAACATCCGCGACTTCCATCGAACGGTCATCCTCGACTTCAAAGACGAGTTCCGCGGGTTGGTGAAGTCCGATCTCGCGAACTACGTCGCCGTGGGTGACCAAGAGGCAGGCATCTCAGTCGACGGCTGGCGCCAAGTAATCGAGAACAACGAGTCCCTCATCGTCTGCCGGGCCGACCTCGACCCCGACCAGTGGCGCGAAGTCGCCACGACCATCGCGACGGCCGCCCGCCGCGTCGAGGGGCGCGTCCTCATCGGTGTCGACGAAGCCCACTTCGTCGCCCCCCAAGACGTGAAGCTCCCCCAGCCGATCAAACTCCTCGCGACTACCGGCCGCGGCAAGGTCTCCTCGATCTGGATCACGCAACGACTGCAGGAGATTGACGAGGCGATCCTCTCACAAAACAACGCCAATCTGCTCGGTGGCTTCGGGAGCGACCGGGACCGCGGGAAGCTTGACGTCGAGTACCCCGTCGAGGTTCACAATCCCGAGGCAGATCAAGTACCGAACCTGCCCACGGAACTCCGCCATCCGGAGGACGGCGCCGTGCCCCTGCAGAAGACTGAGGAGGGCGGCGTGGTCCGGTCGAGCGAGTGGATCTACTCGAACGACGACGGGAAGATGGAGCGCCTGAACTCCGCGAGCATCGACATGACGGCCGAACACTACGGTGGCTCTGACCAGAAACTTCGCCACCCCTTCGACTCATGACCGAACCGAAAGAACCGATCACGCTGTACGGATCGAAAGCCGCTCGATTCCGAGAGATACGGGATCAACTCGAAGACGAGTACGGCGTTCAGCCGACGAATCCGGAGGTGGTGTTTGAACTCATCAAGCAGTGGGACGGACCGAACTGAGTCAGTCCCAGACCGTCTCGACTTCGGAATCCTCTATTACCTCGTCCGAAGTGATGATCGCGTCCGTTTCCTGCGCTCGGTGACTGGCGACGATCATGCCGTCGTGAATGCTGAACTCACCGACGATTGCGGCGTATTCGACGAGTTCGGCGTCGTTGATGGGTGCGATAGAAATCGGCCCTTCACCGACCAACGCCTGCCGCGTTTCCTCCGGTGTCCCGGTGAGGGTGATCCCACGGACATCCTTGTCCCGAGACACGGCGTAGAGAACTTCTGCGAGCGCCGTACTCGGCGCTTGAATCACGGTCTCTCCGGCTTCCGCCTCGGCGAATATCTGATCCGCTGTCGGTGGCAGTGAATCGACGAGATACACCAACAGCGCGACAGCGTCGGCCGTGTACGTCGCCACGGTCAGGCTTCCTCGTAGTTGCGATCACGGCGCTCGCGGACGCGCTGTTCGAGTTCCTCCGCGACGGCTTCACGTTCTTCATCGGAGGTATCGTCGGGGAGCAGCATCCCGCGTCCCGACGTACGCGTGCGCTTCTTGACGACGATACCCTCCTCGGTGTCCATCCAGACGACCTCGTCGCCCGGTTCGAGGTCGTACTTCTCGCGCAGTTCCTTCGGGATCGTCGCCTGTCCCTTCTCGGTAACTCGCGTCGACTTGCTCATACTCGGTAATACTCGTCGTAATACCTTAGATGTTAGGTGAATTCTCCTAGATCCTATTCCGTTCTAAGAGATTCTTACGCGGTCGATTACAAGCGAACATCCATTTGGTCGGAGCGTAGCATGGGAGAACTTGCAGACAGTTTCGACACGCTCGCGGACTCGGACATGTGGTACGACGTTACCATCCTGTTCGGGGCGTTCCTCGCGGGCACAGTTGCACGGAACCTGATCGAACCGAACACGCCGTGGGACCTCCCCGATGAAGTATACGGCGTTCTCGTCGTCCTCGGCGCCGGCTACCTCCCCGAAGGCGAGAACATGGCCCGCATGGGTGGCGGTCTCTACACCGCCGACAAGCTGGCCGTCCGGTTCGGTCTGAAACAGCGCGTCACCTCCGTGGGGGCGGGTAACTGATGGCCGAGATTTTCATCTCGAACGGCGACACCAGCGATGTCGTCGCAACCGAGACCAACACGACCGGCGTGATGACGCCCATCGCGAAGATCACGCCCGACCGGGGCACCTTCCTCCGCCTGCTCAACATGGTGGCCAAGGGCTCCGAACAGGGCGTCCCGATCTACGCGAAGCTTCGCGACTCCAACGGCGACCTGCTCCCCGTCTCGACGAAACTCCAGTTCGAGATCTCGCCCGCCGGGACCGACGAGCGCATGAAGGTCTCCAAGCGCGTCGAGCAGATCAGCGTCTACAACAGCTACTCGCTCCAAGAGCAGCGTAACGTCGACAACGTCGACGCGACCAAGGTGGTCCTCACCTCCCCCGAGAACATGGGCGGCGATCCCGTCGCCAACATCGAGTGGGCGGACATTCAGGACCTCTACGTCTCGGCGCAGGCGCCGGCACAGATCGACTGGTCGCAGTCGGAGTTCTACGTCGACAGTGTCGCCGTCGAAGGGCCGTTCAACCGGGGGCGGTAGGATGGGGCGGACGGCACAGAACGTCATCGACGACCTGCGCGATGTCTCGCGTACCTCCGGCGGGATCGGCCCGGCGAACTTCCGCGACCAAGCCGAGACGACGGTCAACACGACCGGCTCGCGCTCGCGGATCGTCGAGCTTCCCGTCGAGACGGTTCACCGCATCCTCACGGGACGGAGCAACCCCTTCCGCGTGGCCGTGCCCGCCTACGAGCAGTTCAGCAGCGACGGCACGGGCGGCAACACGGAGACGTTCACCCTCTCGAACGACCTCATCCAGTGTCCGAACACGCAGGACGTGGTCGTCTACATCGGTGGCTCGTACTACGGCAGCCCGGACGCGGTCGACTACGGCGCCGATTCCATCGACGTGACCGACCCCGGTTCGAACAACAACGTCCACGTGTTCTACATGCCGGGCGACACGGCCACGCTGGAAGTCTACAAGGCCACGCCCTCGTCGAGCGCGAGCGCCAACGAGGAACTGTACTCGCGGCCGCTCAACTTGGTCAACCAGACCAAGCAGGCCGAACAGCCCGAGTACTTCGAACTGAACCAGTCGGCCCTCCAGCCGTTCCTCGCCAGCGACATGCGCCTGAACGTCTACGTGAAGGCACCGTACGAGGTGCGCTTCGAGGACCCCGCTGGCGACGGCGCCACCCCGGACAACATGCTCCTGCATGTACCGGTCGAGCGCGGCGCGACCACGGTGCCGGGGCTGAAACAGGTCATCAAGTCCGACATGGGGAGCCGGTAGCCCGGTCCCTCGGGAGTTTATCATGCAGAACGCTATCTGGGACGCTACGACCGGACAGCCACAGCGAACCGGACAGGCCCACACGATGACTGGCGGCAGCAGCGGCGGACAGGGGTGCGGGTGCGCCGGCTGTTGCAGCTCGTCGAACTCGTCAGCGGGCAACCGCGCGGCCAACGTCGAGACCGACGCCTCGATCACCGGCGGGACGGTGACCGACACGATCCAGTCCCTCGCGGCGCCGGGAGAGCTCTCGACCGAGGACGCCCTGCTCGTCTGGACCGCGATCAACACGCTCGTACTCGCCTACTGGGCGTATACGGAGGTTCGCCGATGAAGTCCGACGCGAAGATCGAGGATGTCGATGTCGAGAAGGAGAAGCGTCGCCTCGACGAGCAGGTCGACGACCAGACGGAGGGGAAGTGATGCTGGTTCCCTGTCCCGATCCTGGCGACGCGCCGTTCAACGAGACCGTCTCGGCGGTCCTCTCGCCGGGGCAGAAGCTCACGGCAGAGTTCACGCCCGAGCAGTCGGAGACGCGGATGTACTTGCCGATCCTCGCAGCCTCGAAGTTCCCGAACATGAGCTACGAGGCGTGGGCGGACGGCGAGCCGATCTACGGACCGTCGAGGATTCCCCCGACCGACGTGGACGACCTCTCAGTCACGTTCGTGCCGGCCAAATCGTTCAACCGCTCGCTCACCGTCGAAGTCTCGAACCTCGATTCGACAGCCGACCGCTTCGTCGTCGTGCAGCCCGTCGGCTGGGAGGTGGTCTGATGCCGCTGTTCTCCGACGCCGACGTGAACGACATCGAAAGTGCGACCGACGGTGAAGGGAATCGAGTTCCGGTCGCCAACGACGGCACATACGGCGTGTCCGTCTCGGACGAGGCTATCGACTCGACCGGGGTGCTCATGACGCTCGACACGCGGGGGAAGACTATTCTCGATCTCGCCGTCGACGCCACCAGCGGCGCCGATTATGAGCTCGAAGCGTCTCCGACCGGAGACACAGGCGACTGGTTCGGCCCGTTCGACTCGTGGAGCGGAGCGTCCGATATCACACAGACGTACCGACTCGGCGCCCGCTATGTGCGACTGCGGATCACGGCGGGGGCGCCGGACGGCTCGACGGCAAATGGATTCATGGAGGTGAGCTAAGTGCCTGAGCGCGTCGGAGGGGCTACGCGCCCCGTCGCAGACAAAAACGTCGCCCGGACGTTCGGTGAGTCGAACGTAACCGTCTCTACCAGCGGAGCGGCCCAAATCGAATCGGAGAGCATCGGACTCAACGGCTCGTCCCTCCTCGACGACTTTGAGGACGGCGACAAGACCGTCAAGCACCCCTCGTGGTCCGGGTGGACTGACGAGGGCGGGAGCGGCACGTTCTCCGTCGGCTCGACGCAAGTGTACGCGGGGTCGTACTCCGCCGAACTGGCGACGGGCGGGGACTCGAAAGACATCACCGCTACCCGAGATTCCGGCTACCAACCGGCGTCAGTCTCGGTGTACTTCCACAGCGACCAGACCGGCGACGGGTCGGACAACCCGGCGGCCCTATACCTCTACGAAGACGGTGGGACCATCGGTAACGTCCGATGCAAGGGTGACGGACAAATCGACGTGTACGGGGCGACCGTCACCGAAGGGGCTGGTACGTGGTCGGACAACACATGGTTCCAAATAGAGATGGTCCCCGACTTCGGGGCGGGAACCTTCGAGGTACTGAAAGACGGCAATAGTCTCGGTACGTTCGACCTCAAGTCGGGCGCGTCGGCGGTGGACGAGGTGTTTGTGCGTGCCTACACGGGGTTCTCGGGGTCGAGTATCACGACCTACGTCGACAACGTGGACGTGAGCGAACAGACAACGTCCGGCACCGCATACGTCGAGTGGCCGATGCCCGCCGACGTTTTCGGGTGGGACGTGGCGACGTTCACCCGGACTCTCGACGCGGAGACGGTCGACGTGTACGTTGAGGAAGCGCAGGGGTCGCCCGGATGGACGGAAATCGCCGGTCCCATCGCCCGCGGCGATTCGCTTCCGGCCGACCCGGCCAATAACATCCGGTTCAGAGTCGAACTCTCGCGGTCCACGACCTCGAACCATCCGACACTCGACAGCCTCGCAAGGCGGTGGAAGCTATGAGATCAACACATCATCGAATCGAAGTCCTCGAAACCAAGCTCGCCATGATCGCAGACGACGGAGCATCACCGCGTGGGACGCTGCCGGCGCGGGAGTATTTCGACGCCGCCGAGCAGACAAACCCCGGAGAGCGGGACCGGCTCGAAGAGCTACGGCAGGCTCATCAGGAGGGGCGCGGTCCGCCAGACTGGGCCGCCCAGCAGGACAACCCCGGCAATGGAGGGGGTAACTGATGGGCGACGAGTGGCCGAAGGACGGCCCCTACGGACTTCGGTACAAATCCCCGTGTAGCGACCCGTTCGTGGGCTTCGAGGAACATCCGAGTAGCATCGACCGATCCTCGTCCGAAGCAGTGCAGGAAGATGGGAACGAGTTCCACGTCGGTGAGTTGCTGAAATTCGATGACCGAATCTCACTCCAGTACGGGGGCGTCAGCGGGAAGGTCATCGCCCCCGACGGGAGCGTCGTGTACGAGGGGGCACTGTCCCCGAACGTGTCTTTCCGGGCCAAACAGGCCGGAACGTACACGGCAAAAGGTCCGTGCGGCACTATCGCCCAGGCCGAGGTGAAGTCGGGAAGCGGGAACAGCGGCGAGGAAAACGTGGGCGACCCCTCCGATTGGGTCAACACGTCTGGTCCCGACTCTGTCGATCCGGCGAACCACCGCTGGATCGTCAACGCCGACAACGACGAGGGGATCGCCCCGGCGCCGGTCCTCCGTCGTCAGGGCGTCGAACTCGGGCCGAACGGCGCGACCTTCCGATTCCCGAACGGCGAGACCGTCGATGTCGGCGCCATCGAGGACGCCGACGAAGTCGCCCGGCACTTGGAGGGCGTTGACGCCGGCGACGTGATCGACGCCGACCAAGGCGCCGTCGAGGAGGGCTCGAACAGTTCGTCGAACACGCCGAGCAGCGGCGTCGGCGTCGGCGTCGGCGCCGGCAGTGCTATCGGCGCCCTCGCTCTCGCGTACCTGCTCTACAGGAGGCAGTGACATGGACAACCTCGAACTCGATATCGGAGAGATCGCCGCGATCATCACCGCGCTCGGTGCGCTGGCGGCAACCCTCTCCAACGACAGCGGTGGCGGATCGGCCCGCCCGATCATCGACCTTCCCGACAGCTTCGGGAGGGAAGACTCGGGTAGCGACACCGACACGGACGACTCGACCGACGAGTGGGACGGCGATTCGTCGGTCACGGAGCCGGCGGACGAGACGCTGCCAGAAGGTCGAGACGGCGATTCGACGCTCCCTGACGGGGAGTGGAATTACGAGGACGATAACCCTGACTGGTCCGAGGATGACTTCGATTTTGGCGGCCTTCCCGAGAACGATACGTCCGACAGCTACGAGTGGGGTGGTGCGACAGGTGACGACCCGGCCGGCGGGGACGCTGGAACGGACGACTCGACCGGCGGCGCGTCGCCCGGCGACACGACTACGGGCGGGACGACCGACCCGGGTGATACCGGCCTAGTCGACGTGGGATGGGACGACGTGGCCGGCGTCGGCGACCATCTCGCCGGATCGACTGACGAGTGGTTCGGTCGACAAACGGAGGGTCTCTGGTAGCCGTGGCCAACATCGAGATCACCGGGGTCGATCTAGCAAACTCGTGGGCGCCCGGAGCGACACAGTCCGTCGACATCCACATCGACAACCACGAGAGCGTCGGCCCGGTCGGCTGGGGACCAGTCACCTGCGGGGACGGGTGGGTCAACAACGGCCATATGGTCGACGTGACTCTCCGAATCCGGAACTCGACCACCGGGACGGTCGTCTTCGAGGAGACGAAAGGCGAGTGCATCCCGGTCGAGCGCCCCTCGACGGCCTTCGGTCCCAACGCGACCGTCTCCTTCGAGCCGTCGGTGAGCGAGACGGGCACCTACACCGTCCGCGCCGACCTGCAGGCCCGTGGAAATAACGGGACCGACCAGTCCGACACCTATCCGCTCCGCGTCGAGGACGGCGGCGCCGATCTCCCGCCGAGCGGCGACGAACGCGGCGCCGGGTTGCTCCCCGGCGTCGACACGCCCGACGATCTCCTCGATGACCCCGTCGACGCGATGACCGACAACCCCGCCCTCGCCTTCGGCGCCGTGCTGCTCGCCCTGATCGTCCTCCGACCGTACGCCTCGCTGGGGGCCAACGCAACGGGGTGATTACGACGTGATCCCCGCTTTCATCGACCCCGGCATGGTCGGCTCGCCCGTCGATGTGGTGACGCTAGTCGTCGTCCTTGTTCGGTTCCGCCCGCGCATCCAGCTCGTCGCGGCGGCCGTCGTCGCCCTCGCCCGCGGTCGCGACGATGTCGACGACGATCACCTCCGACACGAACTCAACGTCGACGAGTCCGCCGTCGAGATGCTGACGCCGAAGGTGATCCACCGCGGAGAGGGTGACGATGGGTGAGCTCCCCCGCGAGTGGGAGCGCGTACCCGTCCACTACCGGTGGCCCGATCCGATCCTCCAGCGCCGGTACGAACCGGGCGCGGTCGTCGTCGAGGACCCCGACGAGGGCGAAGTGATCCGGTCGGACACGGTCGCGGACGACCTGCTCGACGATCTCGAAAAGGGGGCGCCATCGCGATGACCGCGACCTATCCCGCCCGCGTCCTCGACGTGATCGACGGCGACACACTCGACGTGGTTGTCGATCTCGATCTGCAGATGCGTCGCGTCCTCACGCTCCGCCTCGACGGCGTCGACACTCACGAGACCTACGGCGTCGACGCGGACAGCGAAGAGTATCAGCGTGGCGCGAGAGAAGCCGAGTACGTCCGCGAGTGGCTTCCCGAGGGGAGTCCGGGCGAGTGGCCCCTTACCGTCTCCATCAGCGAGCGCGGCAAGTACGGGCGCTACATCGCGACGGTCGAGCGTGGCGACGGCGCCGTCCTCAACGACGACCTTCGCGAGCGATTCGAGGGCGTCGGAAGGTGAAAAAGAGGGTCGCTACTCGGGCGGCCGAACGACAATCCAGACCCGCGACATGCTCGGATCGACGTTCACGAAGCCGCGTTTCTTCAGCGGTCGGATGAGCGAGTCCATCACCGCGTTCTTCGGCGTGTCGTTCGTGTAGAGCCGATTCATCGCTTCCTCGCGAGAGACGCGTAGACCGGCGCCGTCCATCGGCTCGGCGGCGTCAAGGAGCGTCAGGTAGGCGTCCGCGAGGCGGTCGTCCGCCGGGAGCACCATGTCCTCCTGCTCGTCGTCGGAGTGGCGGGCCACGTCCTGCTTGACGAGCGCACGCAGTCGCTCGCTCCGGCTCACGCCCTCGTCGTCACACAGGTCATCGAACTCGTCGAGCACGTCGTCGGGACAGCCGAAGGAGACGCGGCTCTTCGGGTTGTGGTCCATCCGGGGCATCTTATTCACTCACTCCGGGTTTGCATACGCCGTGAATACCCGTACGGCTCGGCGATACGGAGTCCGTATGCAAGGGGGGTGGGGAGGTGTGCGGAGCGGACTCGCGTGCGGGGGCGTGTGCGCGCGACCCGTCACCCTCGCCGACCGAGGGGTACAGGTCGACCGTGCCGACGAACTCGGTGAGGTGCGTCTGTGCGACCGAGTGAATGGCGCGGTCGGCGCGTTCCATGATGGCGAGGTAGTCCATCACGTCGATACCTCCCGAATCGTCCCACAGTTGTTGCAGACGACGAGGGCGCCGTCGGCCCGTTCGAGGCGCCCACGAAGATCGTCCTCGTCGATGTCGTCGTCGACGCGGTCCTCGCTGATGAAGAACGACAGGTTCGACTTCGACACCTGCGAGTGCATCCGCTTTCGATCCGAGACGGGGTTACCGCAGTCCTCGCAGGCGACTCGCCACTGTCGAGCGCCGCTGTGGTTCCTCACGCTTCACCTCCGTCCGGCTTGTAGAAGACGAACCAACGGGTCTCGCACCGACTTGACTGCCTCGTCATGGTCCCGAGCAGCGGATCCGTGGGAGCGAGATCAATCACGTCTCGAAAGTCGACGGATCGGTCGGAGAATTTGAAAACGAGTGTCCCTCCCGAACGGAGAACGCGCCACAGCTCCTCGAATCCTGCGCGGAGATCGGCCTGCCACGTCTCGGCATGAAGAGCACCGTACTTCTTGATAACGTGGCCAGATAGGCTCTGCATCCCATCTTCGCGGGTTTCATGTGGTGGATCGAAGATGACGAGGTTGAACGATTCGTCCGAATACGGAAGATCCCGAAAGTCCTGCACTTCGTCGGGATCAACACCGTAGGTCCGCCCGTCATCCCGATGAAAACCGGGATCCTCCCGACGACGGTCGATGTAGAGCGTGTCGTCGCGATCTTTGTTCTGAGGGTGCCACATCGAACGGCCTCCACAGGTTGCGTCGATGATCTCCTGTGCAGGTGATCGCTCGCTCACGCTTCACCTCCCTGCCGGTACTGGCGCCACAGCATCGCCAGTTCCTCGTCGGGATCGGCGTCGAGGTCGGCGACGACGATCTCCTGACGGACGTAGGCGAGCATCATCGCGGCGACGTGAGCGCACCACTCGTGGTGCGCGTAGCCTTTGCAGTCGCACTCGCCGACGGGCGTCCCCGACCGCGTCCCGAATGTGACCCGATGCCGGTCACCGTCACCGACGCGGACCATCCACTCGGCGCGGTTGATCGGCTCGATGGTCGTCTCCTCGGAGCGGGCCCGTTGCCAGCTCGTCGAGTCGCCGAAACCGTCGGGAAGATCGAGGGCAGGGATGCCACCAACGCGCTCGGTACTCACCGGCCACCACCCCCGTTGCAGTCAGGGCAGACTCGTCGAGGAATGCCGCCCCGCGACGTAGTCGTGACGAGACGGGCACCGCACGTCGCGCAGTGCCGCCTCATGGTCGACACCACCCGTCGTGGAGCGCAGGACACTTGTAAGGAAAGCGAGGGATGTAGCCACCACAGTAATCACATATCGGCGGCTCAGAGCCTGTAGTTCCTTTAAGATCGGAATGGGGTCGGAGGGATTTGAACCCCCGATCGACTGATATCTCCGGTTGCGCCTCGGTACTCCAGAGGGTCGTCGTCGCGCGGCGATGATCAGTCGCGCGCTCGGAATATCAGTCTGGAGTGTCGTCACCGGGCGGAGCCTCTGGAGTCAGTCGCCATGCCGGGCTTGGCCACGACCCCTCGATACTCCGTTACCCGAAGGACGGTAAAGGGATTTCGGTTATCGGTCGGCGGCGGACCAGTCGCACTCCTGGCACTTATAGCCCGTAACCAACTCCGTCACGGAGGGCATGTAGGCGACGGCGAGGACGTCGCCGTCACACTCCGGACACTGGCGGTCGGCGTCTTCGATGGCGTCGGCCTCCATGGGCGGTTCGCCTTCGATCAGTTCGGCCAGACGCTCGGCGGTCACCATCCGTCCCTGCACGACGCGGTTCGTCATAGTCGAGGCTAGATACGGAGACAGGTAAGCCCTGCGTACGTCGCTGGGCCGGCCAGTGACATCGAATCGCGTCGCCGACAGTTCTCCGACCGGTAGCTTTTGGTACTATGGAGCGGTACGAACCGGTACGGATAGATACCATGCACGGTGGCGTACGCGGCCGACACGAAGGGGTGGGAAACCTGTGACCGCACCGTACAGCTACGACGGGATGCTCCCGCTGGGCCCGGAGAACGGTTCGGAGTACATCTGTTCTAACTGTGATTCGACGTTCGACGACGACCACTATCTCTGCCCCGTCTGTGGAACGCTCACGCTCGAACGGCGCTCGGTGGCGGACTCGTAGACGGCCCCGGAGCCACGGAATCGCCCGGCAGATGTGTTACTAACTTGGCAGAAATATCATTACCCTGCCGCCGTAACGATTCGTAGCCGGAGCAACTCGGCGCTGTCATGACTTCGTCACCACCACACGTTCTCGTCGTCGAGGATGAGACCGAACTGGCCGAACTATTCGCCGAGTGGCTCTCCGAGGAGTACGATGTGGGCGTCGCCACCAGCGGAGAGGAAGCGCTCGATCTGGTCGACGATGACACGGACATCGTGTTGCTCGACCGGCTGATGCCCGGATTATCCGGCGACGAGGTGCTCGAGACCATCCGCGAGCGTGGCTACAACTGTCGCGTAGCGATGGTGACCGCGGTCGAACCCGACTTCGACGTGCTCGACATGGGATTCGACGACTACGTCGTCAAGCCCCTGTTCCGGAACGATATCCAGCGACTCGTCGACGGCCTCCTCGAACGCGACGCCTACGACCGACAGCTGTCCGAACTCTTCGCGACGGCCTCGAAACTCGCCGCACTCGAGTCCCACAAGGAGGCGGACGAACTGGCAGACAACGAGGAGTACCAGCGACTCAAGGAGAAACTGAAGCGGACGCGCGACCGGGTGGAGCAGCTCGAGTCGGGGATGAACGAGGACGACTACGAAGCCGTCTTCTACGACTTCGACCGCGTCGACCTGTGAGCGGACCGGTGGAGTTGCCGTCGGCCGACTCGACGCCGATCTTTCGATGATCGTACCAATCGACATTTGTTTCGTGACGTTGACAAACGGGTGTATGTCACGAGCCGACTCCGACGCGACCGTGGCTCCGTCGCTACTGGTCTCCGACCGAGACGCACCCGCACCGGCGAACGAGCGACCGGCCGCCCCGCTTCGGGAGGGCAGCCGATGAGCGTGAGCACACAGTCGAGCGAGTCACTCGTGAGCCTGCCGGAGAATCCCGCCGGCTACGTGGCGATTTTGCTCGCGCTGGTGACGGGCGTGATTCACCTGCTGTTGGGGCCGCGCGTGATGGGCTTCAGCCAGACGCTCGGCATCCTCTTCATCCTCAACGGCCTCGGGTTCGTGGGTGGCATCCTCGTCTACCTGACCCGTTACTGGCGGCAGGAACTGTACCTCGTTGCCGCCCTCTACAGCCTCGCGACGGTCGTCGCCTTCTTCGCGTTCCAAGGCTTCGGTGTCGACGCGTTCTACCGGCAGGGCTCGCTGAACACGATGGCCGTCGTCGCCAAGGTGGTCGAGGTGCTGTTCGCTGCCGTCACCGCGTATCTGTACACGACGGCGGAGTGATCAGGCGTCCGGCCCGTCGAACACTTTTCCCGGGTTCATGACCCCCGCCGGGTCGAGTGCGTTCTTGATCGACCGCATCGCATCCACCGCCGCCTCACCGTGCTCGGCCACGAGGTAGTCTTGCTTTCCGAGGCCGATGCCGTGTTCGCCCGTCGACGTGCCACCGAGTTCGATGGCGCGCTCGACGATCTTTCGGGACACCTCCTTGCCGTGGGCCACGTCCTCGGGGTCGTCGGGATCGACCATGATGATGTAGTGGAGGTTGCCGTCGCCGGCGTGACCGAGGCAGGCGATGGGGAAGTCCTCCTCCTCGGCGAGTCTCTTCGTGTAGCGGGTGATGTCCGGATACTCGCTGATTGGGACGGTCACGTCGCCGGGCGTGAGCGGCGAGAGGTCGTCGTCGTACGGTTCGAACGCGTCCGCGAGTTCGCGCCGCGCCGCCCACAGTTCGTCCATCCCGCGCTCGTTCTCGGCCACCTCGAACTCCGTCACGTTGTGGGCCTCGAACACCGACCGACAGAAGTCGATCTCCTCCTCGATGCCGTGGTTGGCGTGGAACTCGACGAACACCATCGGCACGTCGGGGAGGTTGGTGTCGAGGTGGGCGTTCGATATCTTGGCGCTCAGGCGGTCGATGAGTTCGATCTTCGCCACGTCGACGCCGGAGCGGACGGCGTCGAACACGGCGTCCACCGCGTCGTCAAGCGTCTCGAAGTGGGCGCGTCCGCCCCGGATCTGGGCGGGACGGCCGGCCAACTTGATCGTCGCGCGCGTGATGACGCCCAGTGTCCCCTCGCTGCCGACGATCAGGTCACCGAGGTTGTAGCCACTGGAGGTCTTGACCGCCCGGCTCCCGGTCGTGATGACCTCGCCGGTCGGAAGGACGACTTCCATCCCCAGCACCCAGTCGCTCACCTCGCCGTACTTGACGGTCTTCATCCCGCTCGCGTCGTTGGCGAGCATCCCGCCGATGGTCGAGATAGCGCCCGAGGACGGGAGCGACGGGAGAAAGAGCCCGTGTTTCGCCACCGCCTCGTTCACGTCGTCGCCGAGGATACCTGGCTGCACGTCCACCTGCAGGTCGTCGGGACGCACGTCGAGGATGGCGTCCATCCGGGTCATATCGAGGGTGATCCCGCCCTCGACGGGGACGGCGTTGCCCTCCAGACTCGTCCCGGCAGCGTAGGGCGTGACGGGAACGCCGTGTTCGGTCGCCGCCCGCAGGATCGCCGATACGTCCGCCGTGGACTCGGGCCAGACGACGACGTCCGGTCGGACGCCGTCCTCGCGGGCCGTACCCCAGTCGTGGGAGCGCTGCTCCCGGTCCGCGTCGCTGACCGAAATCTGGTCCGGGGCGAGCCCCAAGTCGTCGATAAACGCGGTATCGTGTTGCATACCCTCATCCAACGCGGGGGCGAGTATAGGCCTGTTGCTCGAAGCGCGCGCGGGGGCGAAATCGGACGCGAGAACGCAAGCTCGACCGGTGCGACGAGTTCGGCCGCAGTCGCCGCTCGAAATCTCAGTGTCGAGAATCGGCCAGTCGGCTTTTATGCGCAGACGCCGACTTGAGGCCAATGCGATCACGCGTTCCACGCCTGTACCGGTTCGTCCGCGACCGAACCGCACAGGCCGAACCGGTCGGCGTGATCCTCGTCCTCGCCCTCGTCATCGTCTCGACGACGGTCGTCATCGCGTTCGGCTCGACTGCGATCAACGACGTGCAGTCCAAATCCGAACTCGACCGGGCCGAGAACGGGATGACGCTACTGGACTCCCGGCTGTCGACGGTCGCCCTCGGTGACTCGGAGAGCCAGCGCGTCGACCTCCCCACGACGAGCGGCGACTACACCGTCGATCCGGACGCGGGGACGATCCGGATCGTTCACCGGAACTACGACGGCACCAACGACGCGACGCTCGTCCCGAACACGTCGCTCGGCGCCATCGTCTACCGGAGCAACGGGGAGTCTATCGCCTACCAAGGCGGCGGTGTCTGGCGGTCGTACGAAGGTGGGTCGTCGCAGATGGTGTCACCACCGGAGTTCCACTACCGTCGGGGGACGCTCACCTTCCCCCTCGTTCGCATCGAGGGCTCGGGTGGGGCCGCCGGGCGGGCGACGGTGACCGCCCGGTCGCCCGGGCAAGGCGTGCCGGTGTATCCGGACGACGAGACGTACCCCGACAGTACCAACTACTCCAACCCCGTCGAGAACGGGACGGTCGAAGTCATCATCCAGAGCGAGTACGCGGCTGCGTGGGGGTCGTACTTCGAGACGCGAACCGACGGCAACGTCTCCTACCCCAGTTCGAACACCGTCGCCGTCGAACTCATCAGCATCGGGACGCTCGGCGACTTCCAGATGCCTCCGGAGACCCAAGGGATCACCGTCCGCGGGATGGACAGCGGGCACTCCCTCGAAGATTTCTCCTTTACGATCCGCCCACAGGACACCGAGGAGTCCTCCTTCTCGAACCTGGACTGGTCGCTGTACGCCCAGCAAGGGCAACAACAGTTCGAGATTCACGTCGGCGGTAACGGCGTCAACGACTGTGACGAGGACGTGGCGCTCGCCATCTACTACAGCGACGACGGCGGGACCACACACCACGGCTGGTACAGCGACGACTATCTCGAAACCGAGTGTGGCGAGGTGAACGGCAAACCCGCCGACGGCGACGAAATCTGGGTCGACGTCGACCTCACGCCACCCAACGGGACGGCCAGTATGACCTACGAGAAGGTGAAAAACGACAACGTCCAGTTCAAGTCGGGGTCGAAGACGCTCGCGAACGACGCGAACTTCGACGATCACCCGGCGGATTCGAGCCACGGCCCCTACCCCTACAGCGGCGGCGACACGGAGGATCTGACGTTCCTCACCCGCCACTACTTCGCGACGATGGGCCCCGGGTTCGACCTCGTCGTCGCCGATGGCAACAACGCGGGCATCGGGGAGTCCGGATCCTCGGGGTACATCTACTACGACGGGAGCGGGAAGGTCGTCACGTACCTCCACATCACGAAACACAACGTGACCGCCACAGTCAGCTGATCTGAACTCTGATCGTCGTCTTCGTCACGCGGAGGTCGTCCGTCTCGAAGGTACAGGAGACGAGGCCGGAGCCGTCGAGGGAGTCACAGGCCGACCCGGGGGTCGCCGCCATTCCCTCCAGTTGCGTCTCGAAGTAGCGCTTCCACGCTTCCGCCCGCCGGGGCGCAGTTTCGACCGTGATCGTCACCTCGTTCGACGGCTCCGTGTGGGAGACGACAGCCGTCGTCCCACGAACGCTCCGGACCAGCACCGTCGTCGACCCGGACCGGCGCTGGACCTGACCGGTTCGCGATTCGAGCGCTACGTAGTGGATCACGGTCCGGTTTTCGTCGAACTGGAACGGGGGCGCACGCTGCATCGCGGCCCCGCCACGGTCGACCCGGAGCACGGCACCGAGTTCGTAAACGACGCCACTAGTGAGGTTAGCGCCGTCGCCCGCCTTGCCGAAGGTGATCGGCCGGGATTCGGTGGTTCCTACGACCGTCCCGTCCGCCAGCGTGACGTTCGCGTCCGAGGGGTCCGCGACCGTGAGCGTCGTCTCGGCGAGTTTGATCTCGGTCGCCCGCGACGGCGCACCGCCGTGGGCGATGTCGCGGTGGTTGTCAGCGAGCACCTCGAAGGCACGCTCGCCGTTGTCGATCCGCTCCGCGTTGCGCGCGTCCTGTAGACTCCCGAGGCCGACGACGGACACGATGCCGACCGACGCCGTGATCAGGGAGAACACGAGGATGAAACTCAACACGTCGCTGACGGCGCGCTGGTCAGTCATTCCGCACCTCCAGTTCTCCCGACCCGGGGTCGTACTCGACGATGATCGTCCCGCCAGTGACAGTCGTCTCCACGACGGGGCGGCTCGTCCGGACGGTGACGTTGACCGCCACGTTCGACCGCCCGGTCGACAGCCCGAGCCGGTAGATGTGTGGGGGGTCGACCTCGATCACCTGAATCAGATACGACTCGCCGGCGATACGCGATGGCACGTCGATCCGCAGTCGAACCTCACAGGAGTCACAGTCCGCGAGGCGACCGGCGCTCGACAGGTCGTCCGCGACGGTCTGGCCGATCACCTGCAGTTCGATCCGCGCGGACTGGTCGCGCTGGCTCTCCATCAGTCCGCCGCCGGCGACGATCAGCCCCGAGACGAGGATGGCGGCGATGCCGAGCGACAGGACGTAGCCGAGCGCGGTCGACGTGGCCCGGCGGTCGGTGCGGATCACGGTTAACACGCCCCTCCCATCCCGTGCACTTCGCTGACGCGCCGAGTCGACGCGGCGTCGTCAGTCACCGTCCCGTTGACGTAGTACAGGTATCCGCTCGGCACGTCTTTGAACGACGTCGTCCCGGTCGCGGGCGCGTCGAGCGTGTCGTCGTAGAGCGTACCGTTGGTCACGTAGTAGACGCGAACGTCGACGTGGTCGACGTCGTCGTTCGGATCGGCGCTGGTCCAGTTGACGTCGAAGTCGTTCCCCGCCTTCGTGACGTTGAACGTCGTGAGCGTGGGTTCGCTCGCCGGCGCGCCGGCCTCGCCGGGCGCCGCGCGGACCGCCCGGGAGTAGTCGAGGTCCTGCGTCGCCACGCTGAGCTGTCCTGTGGCGGCGTAGATGGCCGGCGTCGTGTACGGATCGGCGGCGTCCGTCGACGCGTACGTCGGAGGCGACGGGGGAGTACACTGACCCGGATAGTTCTCCGTGTCGATGGCGGACCGGAAGCCCGCCTGGTTTCGGTCCACGACCAGCGAATACGTCGCTTGGATCTGGTCGCCGTTCTCGACGGTGACGTTCACGTTTCCGGTGGGCCGAACGTCCGCCAACGGTGCGCAGTACTCGCCGTCGACCCGCCCCGCCGTGATGTCGATTCGGCCCGTCTCCAAGGCACAGGACCCCTCACCGACGATGCGGACTTGCGGGCCGCTCCCCGCGTCCTCGATGACCACGTCCTGTGTGGCTCCGTCGTCGAAGGTGATGGCCGCGTCGTTGCTCTGGTCGACGGACGAGAGTGTGACGTTCAGCCGGAATGCCCTGACTTTCGAGTCGGCGGCCATCGCCCAGTCGCCACCGCCGTTCCGATTGACGATGCCCGTCCCGTCGTCCGTGTCGACGATACGGGTCCCCTGCTGGACGCTCTCGCGTTCGACGTCGGTCGCGAGTCCGTCGGTCGCGGAGTAGTTCGCCAGTATCGGTATCAGGCTATCCGCTGCGTCTCGATACGCGTCGCGCCGGTCGGCAAAGCCCGTTGCGTTCCGCCGGTTGGCGTGCTCGATGGCCCCGTCGAGACCGTCGACGACGGCGGACTGGAACGTCTGGGCCTTCCCCGTATCCGCGTGCGTCTGGCGCGTCGCGAGATTCTCCGTGTAGATGACGGAGTTGAGGAGCAAGCTCAAGGAGAGAAAGACCACGGCGAGCGCGAGCGCGCCGACGAGGAGCAACTGGGCGCGGCTCCGATCCCGGGTCACATCCGCCACACCACCACCTCCACTCGGACGGCGTTGTACAGCCCGGTCGAGGAAGCCGGCGGGATCAACGTGGCGTAGGAACTCGATCCGTTGACCGTCGTGTCCGTCGGCCTCCCGTCCGGGTCGTAGAGTGGGTCGTCGTCGTAGAGCGCCACGGTCGTCGTCGCCGTGGCGGCGTTGTCACTGGGTTCGCCGCGGTAGATGAAGCGCTTGCGGACGACCGTCCCCGTATCCGTGGTGTAGGCGAAGTAGACGTTGAACGCCACCCCGCGCGCCTCGAAGGTGTTGAGGAGCATCCGACCGAGTGTCGTCCGCCGAACCTCGGCGTCGGTCGTGTACCCACCACCCGACGTACCGTGGAGCGTCCCGTTCGTCTCGTCCCAGTAGCGGACCGCGGTGTCGAGCGAGCCGTTCGCCCGGGCAGCGTCGAGGACGCCCGCCGCGGAGGCCTGCTGCTGGTTCTCGATGTGCTGACTGGCCGTACTCGCCGAGAGCGGCGTGACGGCCGTCACCTGCAAGGCGAAGACGACGCTCGCGAGGATCACGATGCTCGCGGTGATCGCCTCCAGCGTGTGAGCCTGTGCCCGCACGGTTACCACATCCTGACGATTACGGTCGCGGTCGTTCCGTCGACGTAGACGACCCGTCGCCCGATCACCGACGCGCCGTCGGCGGGAAGCGGTTCGCCCGCGTCGAGCGCGAACCCGCTCGGACACGTGTCGGTGTCGCTCACCGTGATGCGCGTCCCGTCGGAACAGACGGCGTTCGGCTCGCCGCCGTCGGGGTCGCCGACCACGAGGGTCACGTTGGCGTGGTGGCCCGCCGACAGGCCAACCTGCGCCGCGAACGACTCGCTGTCGTCGAAGTTACAGCCCGTGTCGGACGAGTCACCGTCGAAGAAGGCGACCGTACACCGTCGGTCGAGCGTCGCGCCGTCGTCCCCGCCGTCGAGGAGGTCGTAGACCAGCGTGTCCGCGACCCGGTCGATACCAGCGAGTTCCTCCTGTGGCCCGTCGGCGAACGGCTGGAAGATGCCGGGGACGAAGGCGACGACGAACGCGACAGTGATGAGGAAGACGCTCGTCCCGATGGCGAAGTCGATGGTGGTCTGGGCGCGCTCGGTCATCCAACCACCAGCCAGACGGCGAGCGCGATGGTCTGGAGGATCACCACGAACTTGACCCCGGCCAAGAGTTTGGCCGTCCGGATGTAGCCGCTGATGATCCCCGAGAGGATCGCTTGCAGAGTCACTGCGTGGAAGAAGAGCAGTGAGAGCAGCTGCGTGTCGATGCCACCGCCGAACTGCGAGGAGCCGCCACCGCCTCCGCCACTACTCGCCTGCTGGGTCAATCCCGCCATCACGTCGAGGAACTGCGTCTTCAGAATGGCCATCACACCCAGCAGGGTGAGGTAGGTCATCAGGATGATCGCCACCTGCATCCGGGTGCGTGACCGCCGCTCGCGTTCGATGTCGTCCTGATTCTCGCTGGCTTGGGCCGCGGTGGTCAGCACCTGCGTGATCTGACTCGACGCCTCCTGGGCCTTGCTGATGAGCTTGACCGTCCGCGCCAGCCGCGGGATGTGGTACTTGTTGTTGAACTCGACCAACGCCTCGCGGAGGCTCATCCCGTAGTTCACCTTGGCGTAGATGACGTCGAACTCGTCGGCCAGTTTGCCGGAGGACGTTTGCGCGACCGTGTCGACCGATTCGAGCAGCGTCTGGCCGGTATCGTTCGCGCTCGACAGTTTCCGGAGGTTGTCCGACAGCTTGCCGGTGATCGCTGCGCGCGACCGAACGTTCCACTCGTGGAAGACGCCGAGCGGGATGAGGATCAGGTAGAGGGGGACGTACACCCAGATGAACGTGCCCCAGACGGGGGCCTGCACCATGCCGCCCCACGATGTCGGTGCCGCGCCGCTGACCGCCGCGAACGCGACGAGCACCAGCGCCGCCGGCGCGGTCAACGTCAGCGTGAACATCGGGTGGTCCCGAAAGAAGTGATGCGGGTTGCGGAGGAGCTGTTTGGTCTGAAACGTCCCTTCACGGGACTTGATACGGTCGAAGACGCCGAATTCGCCGACGTAGTGTTCGATCAGGCCGAGGTGGAAGAGCCCCTCGTTGGCCGAACGCTGCACCCCGTCACGGTTGCCGGGATCGAGGTAGCCGTCGCCCGGTTCGTCCCGTTTCACCGTCGACACCAGCACCATGAACATCACGCCGGTCAGGGGGATGAGAGCGTACACCGTCGCGTACAGCATGATCGTCTGCGCCTCGCCCAGCATGCTCATGATGACGAGGATGATGATGAGCAGGAGCGGAAAGAGCGAGAGCGTCATGTACATCTCGCCGAACAGTTCGAGGGTGTCGAGCGTGACCTCCTGTTGCTGTTTGGCCGTCCGCATGTGCTTGTCCTTCTTATCGGAGAGGAACGCCTGCATGTTCCCGCCGGAGTTGACGATAGAGAGCATGTCGGTCAGGAACTGCGAGAGGTCGTCGCTCGGCGTCTCGATGGCCTGTTGCTGGATAGCGTTCCGGTAGTCCGTCCCGAAGTACTCCGTCTCCTGAACGATGCTCTGGAACTCGCGAGCCACCTCGCCGTAGGTGTCCTCGGCCCGGGCCATCGCCTCCAGAATCTCCAACTGATTCAGCCCGCCGACCGACAGCGCGTACATGAACGAGATGGAGTCCGAGAGCAGCATGTTGATCTCCCGCTCCCGCGACGACGCCCGCGAGTAGGGGATGGCGACGAGCGTCCCGAAGCCGGTGACGAGGCCGATAGAGCCCATGACGAGGCCGATAATCGCGATGGCGGCGGGCACCTTGACCATCTCGATGAACGCGACGACCGTCTCGTTGGGAATCCGCGCGCCCGTGTCGAACAGCTCCGGCGAGACGATGCCCAACGCGAAGAGGCTGTACCCGACGAACGTCCCGAGCGCCCACAGCACGCCGCCGAGGAGGACGCCGACGGCGAGCGCCCGGGAGAGGTAGAGTTCGACCGTCGTCGCCATCCGAGCCTGCACGAGTTTCGTCTCCACGTCGCCCACGAAGTCGCCGTCGTCGTCGAACAGCCACTGGTAGAGCGGGTAGAACAGGTCACCGAGGCTGTCGACGCTTCGATCCAGACTGCCCCCGGTGTCGAGGCTCATCAGTCCTCCTCGTCCGCGTTCGCGTCGGTCACGTCACCGAACCCCCACTCGTCCATGTCGGCCCCGGCGTCGTCCCCGTCGGCAGCCTCGGACTCGTCAGTGTCGGCGTCGACATCCTGACCGTCCGCCTCGGACTCGTGGGCGGCCGCGTCCGGATCACGGACGGGGTCGGTGTCGATAGCCGCGTCGTCGTCGGTGTCGATAGCCGCGTCGTCGTCGGTGTCGACAGCCGCGTCGTCGTCGGTGTCGACAGCCGCGTCGTCCGTGTCGAAGTCGACATCCGCGGTCGTGTCGGCATCGAATCCGGTGTCGGCGTCCACATCCGACTCGTCGCCCTCGACCTCGGTCTCATCGCCGGCCGACGACCCCCAGTCGCCCACGTCCGCGTCGGTCGACGTGTCCGACGGCCCCTCGTCGAAGGAGATGCCGAACTCGTCGTCGGGGTCTTCGAACGGCGAGTCGGCTCCGGCGTCGGCGGCGGCGGTGTCGGCGTCGGCGGCCTCGTCGGCGTCGGCGTCGAACAGCGAGCCGTCGTCGAGGTCGACCGTCTCGCCGGCCGCGTCCGTCTCCGGGGCGTCGGTCGAGGATGGCGCGTCGACCTCGGCGTCGCTGATCTCCTCGCCTGCGTCTCCCACCTCCGCGGTCACGTCCGCGGCGACATCGACGTCCGTGAGCGCCGCGTCGATGCCCGGCACCGGTTCGCCGCGGTAGTCCTCGAGCAGCTCCGTCTCCGCCCGGTCGAGGAGGTCCGCACACAGCTCCAGCCCGGCCTCGTTCGGATCGGGGCGCGGCACCATCGCCTCCTTCTCGGGGTCGATGTCGATCAGGACCGACTCCATCTCGCGGAGGTCCTCCAGACTGCGTTCGAGCTGGTCGTTGGCCATCAGCGCGAGGATCGTCTCCTCGTCGTTGATGAACGCCTGCACCGTCGCGGCGACCTGCGTGTAGGTGTTGAGCCCGTTCTCGATGAGGTAGGCGAGGACGACTTCCCGCTTGAACAGTTCCTCCTCCAGTGTCGCCCGCGTCCACCCCCGGTCGAACCGAATCTCCTCCAAGGTGTTCGAGTTGCTCATGCGGAGGAACTCGTCGGTCTCGGCCTGCCACTGGTAGACGTCCTGCACGTTGATCTCGTCGTTCTCCGCGTCGTAGAAGTTGATCTCGGTGAGGTTCTTGTTCCGGCGGACCTTCCGTCCCCCCACTCTGGTCTGCGTCTGAATCGACACCAGATCGAGCGCCGAGAACATCGTCTTCGAGACGTTGATCGGCTCCGTCGTGAACCGTTTGAGCACCTCGCCAACGCTGTCGGCGTGGAACGTCGTCAGCGTGGTGTGCCCGGTCGACATGACCTGGAAGAGGGTGCGCCCCTCCTCGCCACGGATCTCACCCATGACGATGTACTCGGGCCGCTGGCGGAGCGCGGCCTCCAACAGGTCGAACTCGTCGACTTCGCCCTGCTCGTCGTCGGAGAAGGAAGGCCGGGTGACGGAGGCCACCCAGTTGCGCTGGGGGAGTTCAACCTCGCGAGTGTCCTCGATGGAGACGATTTTCGAGTTCGAGGGGATGAAAAGCGAGACGGCGTTCAGGCTGGTCGTCTTCCCCGAGGCGGTGCCGCCCGCGAAGATGAGCGACTTGTTGTTCTCGATGGCGAGCCACAAGTACGCCATCTCCTCAAGCGAGAACGTCTTCCAGTTTATGAGGTCGACGGGCGTGAAGGGCACGTCCTTGAACTGACGGATCGTGTAGTTGGTGCCGTGGTCGGACACTTCCTTCCCGAGCGTGAGTTGGGCGCGGGAGCCGTCGGGGAGCGTGGCGTCGACCTGCGGGCGACGCTTGCTGATGCCTTTCCCCGACCGCTGGGCGAGTTTGACGACGAAGTCGTCCAGTTCCTCGTCGCCGTGGTAGATATTTGAGATGATCTGCTCGTAGTCGCTGTGGTAGACGAAGACGGGCGAGTGGTAGCCGTCACACGAGATGTCCTCGACGTTGATGTCGTGTTTGATGCCGTCGATGCGCTCGTAGCCGATGAAGTCGCGTTTGAGGTAGTAGAG